>Ga0098044_1001008_pt1 | contig 14828 bp, 16 predicted proteins | sample 10_taG_FD_75053 | JGI IMG/M metagenome (GOLD analysis project Ga0098044, IMG submission 75053) | Marine viral communities from the Subarctic Pacific Ocean - 10_ETSP_OMZ_AT15264 metaG | ecosystem: Environmental > Aquatic > Marine > Oceanic | place: Pacific Ocean | collected 2015-01-16 | reverse complement strand
TCCGCCATCAGCGAAGGCTGTCAGTGCATTGTTAAAAGGAACAGCCTCGTATGATGGCTGGCGGTCCATGACCCTACGGGCGACACGCTGGGCGGGGTTGTTTCCTTTCGCCACGGCCATCAGGGCGGCGAGGGAAGACAGGGCCACTCCCGGATTATCCTTGATTCCACCAAGTAGCCGCTGGTACCATCCACCACTCTCAGGCGATGCCACCACTTCTGGACGAAGCCCGACCGGGCTGGGATTAAATTCATATCTGGCATCGTAAGTTCTGGGGGCGAGCGCACGCCGTATCCTTTCACGACTCCCAAGCGGGACTCCGTACCTGTCACTGACTCTCCCGTACAAGGGATTCTCGATGTCAACAAGCTCCTTGGGGACATCCCCTTCTGGACGAGGCTCGATGTCAACAAGCTCATTGGGGACATCCACTCCGCCATCAGCGAAGGCTGTCAGTGCATTGTTAAAAGGAACAGCTTCTGGACGAAGCCCGACCGGGCTGGGATTAAATTCATACTCAGGAAGATCGACCTCGCCTTCTCTCCTCACCTCCTCAGGATACTGGACAGGACCTTCCATTGGGCCCGGAATCATCCCCCCCCCACCCCCCCCCGTTGTGAACCCCTCTCCTTTCCTCCATGTCATCCGGGGAGTCTTGTTCCTTGAAGTGTTCCCTCTGACAGTGTATCCACGTCCAGTTGGACTCGCCGTGACGTAGGAGTGGATCTGGGACAAAAGCCGCCTTAATCCCTTAATGTCTTCGCGGGGATTAAATTCATGATCGAATCTGGCATCGTACGGACGGGCATAACGATCTCTCGATAAGACCGTGTAGTCCCCCTCAGGAAGCCCGGCCTCGCCTTGCCCGGCCGCCTGAAGTTCCTCCTTGGACATGTTCGCTGTTGCCAACCATTGTTTGGCCTCTTCTGGTGAACGTGCTTTAAACGCCTCCCAGTCAGGGTTCAAGCGTGGCCCGGGAGGAGTCTCTCCTCTTCTCTCAGAAAGCCCCAGCGCACCAGCCGCCGCCGCTGATCCCAAGAGGGCTGCGAGAGGCCTCCATCGTGATCGTGACATCTTGGGACCAACGTAATCTGCTCCGCTGAAATCGTTGTACTTCGACTCCGTGATTGTGGGGCTAGAAGGACTCTTTCCTGAGGGTGTCGGAACTTTCTCTGACCCTGCAGGAGTTCTGGGGGCGAGCGCACGCCGTATCCTTCCGAGACCCTCGGATTCAGGTAGCTCTGTTCCTGCACGAGTTCCACGAAGTTTCAGGGCAGCCTCCAATTCGGAAACAAGGAGTCCGTCAGGGTCAGAGAAAGTTCCGAACGGCTGACCTTGAGGAGTTTTGAACTGGCTAAGGTAGTCCCCGTGCTGGGTCCACAGGTATGCGATATCCTCATTATCGTACTCAGAACCCCTGAAGACGTCCACGAACTCATCAGGAATTTCCTTCCGTACGTCAGCAATCTCATCCTTCGTGAGTGGTGGAATGCCCGCTTCTCTGGCTTCCTTCTGGGCGATACCCTTGATCTCCTTAAAGAGTTCAACCATCACTTTCTTCAGTCCAGTCATATCTCTATCCTCGTGTTTGGTTCATCAACTTCCAAAGGGGAACAACGACCTCAGGTCCATTCCCGCCAATCGACTTCAGATGAGGTCCGTCAACGTAGCCTTCATAGTCATCCGGCAGTCTCGGTATTCCTGCCACCCCACCATCTGCCATGGCAACGGTGGGTCTCAGGAACCATGGGGCAGGAGCAGGGGCTCCGCCTCGATAGCCACCACGTTGACCACTACCTTGCATCTGAGAGAGACGGGCAAGACCCAGTCGCCGTACTGGCTCTGGGATATTGCCAAGGGCCGACGCCGCTCCCCTAAGTCCCCGCCCTATGTCATATACTCCACCGATCTTACCGTAGGGAAGGTTCAGAAGCTGACTCCCATCCCGAAGTCTACCAGCGCTCTGGCCAGTGCTCGCCAGCTTGCCGAGACCGGGAGCCGCTTCCAAAAGGTTGAAGCCTGCTCCGGCCCAGTTCTTCTTCCGGATATTCCGGCCCATGTCGATACCGGCCATTGCCGCACGAGCGGGGATAGCAACAGCGTTGACACCCGGAATAAAACTGCCGATAGTTGCGGCACCCTTCAGTCCCTTCCATGCACTACTTAGGAATCCCATCGTCTATTTGCTCCGGTGTTTGCTCTGGCGGATCATCCGGCATGTTGTCGAGGACAACCGTCATTGCCTTCAGCGTCTTATCCAACTCTTTGTTCTTGTCCTTGTGTACGCTGATAATAAGTTCATTTCTGCCATAGGCCGCAAGTAGTTCCATGTACTGATTCTTGTAGCTTTCTTTTGCCCCAGCCATAATGTTCTCCTATACGGACCATACCCGTGTCCATGATTTCCATTCAAACGTGTTGGCCGATGCGTCTGTGTAGCCATTGGCCTGCACTTTAATTACGTCATCAATCACAATCGCAATAGTGAACGATCCCACTTTGTCTGTCTCCGCCCCATCATAAGCCTTGCCATAAAAGGATGTCGTTGCCGCCCGAACGAACGTAGCATCGGTCCTTGTGAAGAAGATGGATGACGTCTGCCATGCCCCCGACCCGTTGTCAAAGTCTCCGGCCGTTCCCCGGACCAAGATATACACCTCCACATAATAGGTCTTATCTGGGGTGGTCGGGACTATCGACCGGAGTGTTGCCACCGTATTGTTTGACGTGGTGGCCGTGTCCACAAAAACATAGTCAGCCATGTTCCCGTTGGCAAGATTGACCAGTACGTCCGTGCCCGAGTTGTTATCCTCGAACCACAGACCGTAATCCGTGCTGTCGTACCAGATCTGTCCGTAGCCAAGGGAGGGCGACGATGGAGCGGCACCGGCCTTAAGGATTACCTCCTCGTTAAAGGTCCAGACCCCAGTAAGTGTCGGACTGTCTGAGTCAAGTATCCCTCCTCCTGCAAGGATAAGATTGGCCGTGTTCCCGGCCGCATCCTTGGCATACGGGACGCCGCCCAACGAGAAGAATCCGCCTCCACCTGAGAGAGACGGGACTGCTGTTGGGTAGTCCTTCAGTTGAAGGATATTGATGCCATCGAATACTGCCTTCCTTTCTGTTGCGTCATTGTCGAATTCCAGCTTGCCGTAGTTGGACTCCATTCCGAACGACTTGCCGTTGCTGGCATCTACCCTAAACGACCCTTGGACGCCCCACACCAAGTTGAGCTCGTCCCAGACACCCATGGAGAGGATGGCATCCGAGGTTGACTTCTTGCCAGACTGAATGGATATGGCCGCTATGTGGTCACTTCTGACCGAGAAGGCCGCATCCCTCGTAACCCCGTCCGGTTCATCCTCCGTAGATATCCTGTACCCCAAGACAGTCCGTCCGGTCTCACCGAAGAGCTCGTCCTCCTCCGGGTCCATCTGTGTGAGCGGACGGAAGAAGTCCTCGATCTCATCAAGGCTCTCATTTACGAACAGGTCAAACTCAGAGGACTCCCCCTTCTCGCCCTGAAGGATCGTCCCGTGCTCATGGAAGAAGAGGGTTTTGCTCATTAGGACTTAGACCTCTTCTTTAGGTCATAGAAGACATCGATCCTCCTGATGTCAGCCTTCCCGAGGGGCGTCTCCTCGGTGATCTTTATCTTCATGAAGGCGCCGGTCCTTGATGTGTGCAGGGGGACAAGGTATCTCACTGGCTGGGTAGCTGAGGCGTCAGCAGTGAGAGTCTTTGTCTGCTGAGTGATGGACGTGTTGTCTATTATCAGGTCCAGCTTAACCGTGACATCCTCAGCGGCATCTGGGACAGCATACAGGTCTATGTGATTGAATGTCACAGCATCATCGTATGAGCCGCCATTGAGGGCCGCAAAGTTTATGTCACCAGTCTCAAGTATCCCAACAACGGCATCCCCCTCGAAGTCTTTCTCTGCATTTGTTCCCACCTGCACTGGCTCAAACGCAAGCTCTCCGCCCTCCACTGCGGCAGAAGACTGGTTGCCTGTTCCGATCCACACGACTCCTGTGTCGTGGTAGTCCGAGACGTAGGAGATCGAGTCAACCCCCGTAGGCTTCGAAATAGCATAGGTGTTCATCGACCTTGTTCCGTAGTCATAGATCCAGATGTCCCCACCGGGAGCCGTTCCGTTCGGAGGAAAGTTCACTCCATACCACTTCTTCTTCTCATTGATAAAAGCGGTTGGCATCCTTGACCCGACAAGGGAAGTACCGAAGCAATCATACTGCTCAACCTGAAGGGCCTTGAAGGCCACCGGCTTGTACATCTCGGAGACGTTGACCTCTCCTGCCCCATCAAACTGGTGGATTCCAAGAGCGTCAACCCAAAAGAGATATCTATCACTGGCCCAGAACGTGGTTCCGATTGCAGAGGGGGTGGACATGATTCGGTGGTATCCATACTGGGCGGACGTATCCCCAGTGATCACAAAGAGCTCACTGGTCGTAAGGACGTAAAGCATTCCCCTGAACGAGCAGACACCGACTCCCGCATTGCCCCCCACGCACGGGAGATCCATGTAGCCAGTCCCAGCCCCGGTCCATGACTGGATCTGTGAGTCCCAGTTAAGGACCTTGGACCATCTCAGTCTGTTCTTGTGGGTATTATTTGTTCCCGTCTTCTTGTAGACGTCCGTGCCCAATGTATGGGTTGCGGCCGCTGTGCCATACACCCCACGGATAACCGTCAGGTTATTGGTGTCAACGGACACGACGAACATGGCCTCGCTGTCTATGTAGATCATGTCATTGGCAACAATACCATGGGAGGCCTCCATCGTGATCACTGTCTCTGTGAGATCAACAGCCTCATCTACGTTCTTGCCGGAGTCAGCGAAGTCCGAAAGGGCCCCGAAGGTTGTCTCGCTCGTACACAGCACCCACATCTTCCCACGGTGGAACCCGCTGGCGGCGGCATTCCTCCAATTGAGGGTAATGATGTCCACGTTGCCAGTGGCGTCAAAAGTCTTGTAGGTGTAGTCATCGAGGAAAGCAAAACAGCAAGAGCCTTCATTCGGGCTATACTTGGTGGCAATGAGATTTGTTTCATTGTCGGAATCAAGTGCATTGGCTACCGAATAGACCCCGTCCTCTGCATTGTGGGACAACCCGCCACCACCAAAGACAACCCATCCAGCACCGTCATCCTTGTAGAAGACGCAGTCCTGATCACGGGTAACGGCCGCTATTTTCGCCGTTCCCGAATTCCCCTTGAGGTAGATGGGAGAGATCAGTTGGCAGTCTTGGCCAGTTGCCGCACTCTTTATGACGTCTGATGTCACGCCGTTGCGTCTCTGGAAGCTACCCTCTGGCTGGGGCTGGAAGTTCTGCACGGTGCGGAAGGACGGAGGAAGAATCTTGTCCGGGGAGACCGCATCTGTCTCAGTGGGGTTAATGAAGGTGAAGCTGAAAACCTTACTCATGCCACGCCCTTAGTTCGAGTAGTGAGCAGGGTCCAGCATTGCTGTGAGGCAATAGTTCTGGTTGATGTTAGCGGCCCGACCGCCTATCACTACTGAGTTGTTCGCCACAAGACCAAGCATGCTTCTGATGGTGGCGATATCCTTTTGCCAAGATGGCAATGCGTTCTGTATCGTATCCTGAATACCCGCCGAGTCACCGTACCATGAAAGGCATGCGGCCTCAGCCCACTTCGTGATGTACCTGTGGACCCGGGGATCGATCGACGGTACGTCCGAGTCCGTGGTCATGGGGGTCAGGGAATGGTAGTAGCTATAGGTGATCCGAGTGCCATCCGGGATCGGGTACAACCCCACCACTGGGAAAGAAACCGACCTCTTCTTAGGAGGAAGAAGAAGGATTTGTCTCGAGGACGGATCAGCCTCAAACGGACAGAAACCGTCAGTCTCTGCACTCGTGGACAAGGACTCAATGGTGGTAATCCTCTGCGTTGTCGGGACACTGGCCGTCCCGTTGAACGTCAGCTCCTCCTCCATGTACACATTGTCTTTGCTCACTGCCTGAGGAGTGTCAGCCCATGCTCCATCATCGGGGATAACCCCATACCCTTTCACGTGGAACGTGATCGTTGTTCCAAGATCAACAACACCCTGAGGATTTAGGGTAATAAAGCTCCCGGGATTGAACACTCCATATGCGGACGTGGAAGCCCGGGTCTCAGAGGTGGTGAATTCTGCATTCTTCACCTTGTCAGCATTCGTCGACGCCACCAGTGTGGTTGAGGGCACCCCGCTGAGGACGATGTCGTCTATTGTAGTGAAGTTCTCTGTTGTTTCGGTCGTGGAGCCAGAGTTAAGGGTAAGCGCAACCTCCGAATCAAGGTAGTCAATGGTCCCCGTGATCGTGGCAGTTATTTCATTCGTCTGTGCGCTGAAGAGAACAGGGGAGGCTGGCTGTCTTTCTACCCCAAAGTTCCCAAGGTGTATAAAGTTGTGTGGAGTGCCGGTCGAGGTCGGGTCCTGTACACGAGAGGTAAAGGTCTCAATCGGTGCGCTCCATATATTGGCGTTGTCCTGCGGTACTATCATTGGTTCTATGATCTGACTCACGTCAGGCTCAAGCGGGTATGCATAACGACCACTCTCCGCCCGGATGCGCCCCTGACGCACCTCTCCCGGGTACTGGATCTCATCAGAGAGCCGCATCATAATATCGTTGATATACTCGCCGATACGAAGAAGAGTATTGGCACTACTGTCGCCCATTCGGTTGGCGATCTGGTCCTTCATCTCACCAAAGGTCATGGCATCTCCTATATACAAAGGGTGTGATCAAGAGGACACGATGCTCCCGGCCTGTTCGGAATCTCGGAACGCTCCCCAAACGAGAACACCCTCTGTATAAAGCTAAGGACTACTTAGAACGGGAATGCACAGATAATCTCATCGTCTGAGGCATCATTCGCATAAGCACATACGAGATCTGTGACTGCGGCTGATACATCTAATTCGCCATCAGTAGTAGCACCTACTGAAGTAAGGGCATTACCATCTGCCCCTGCCTTAAAAGCTATTCCCATCGTCGCAGGGCCAGTGATTTGAATCCAAAGATACTGCCCATCCGTAGGAGCGCAATGCATAATCCCAGCTCCTTGACCATTGGCATCATCATCCAGATCCATCGTCACTATCTTATTCTTATACCCGTCAACCGTATAGTAATAGCAAGCGTAGGTTGCAACTGCGGCAACAGACCCAGTACCAGTATCAAACTGCACATATTTAAAGTAAGCATTCCCATAATCAGTGTCACCAACATCCCGGAACTTATGTACGGTTCCGAGCTCGTTCTGCTTTGCCGTCGAAGCTTCGTCGAACGCCTGCTTCACGAACGAATTCTCGGCAGGTCTCCAGTCAACAGCCATGATCAACCTCCTCCATATCCAGTTGCACTCCAATTGGCTTCCGTGTATTCACCGCTTGTGACAGTGATCGTGACATCACCATTGGAAGAAGTGTTCTTCTGAATAAGAATCCCACTCCCATCCTTGGTGTCGCCACTGCTCACCTCAACAGAATTGACATACTTGAGCCCTGTAGAAAAGGCCCCTCCAGTTGAAGTTACAGCCAGTGTGCCCCAGATGTTTCTCTGGGCACCCACTACACTGCTTCCCTCAACAGTCACCGTAACAGCCATTGACCTCCTCCTTACGCCTTGATCTGTGAGATAACGAACTGACGGCGAGGACCCATGCATACAAGGTTCAGCATGCACATGATAATAGCGGTCTTGGCTGTCTGGTTCGTCGGCTGGCGGAAACCCTCGGACTTCATGAAGGCATCACGGTGAGCGATCAGCTTCCAGTAGTAGCTGTTCAGCCCATAGATGATGCCGGAATCGGCCGTCGAGTTTGTCAGGGCAGAGTCCCAGTACACAGGAATACCTTGGAACGACAGTCGCTTATAGCCGACATCGCCGGTATCCCCGGAACTGTACCTCTTCATGTCTTCCAGTGAATCCCACAGGTAGTTGAATACCTGCTTGTTGGTGAACAGGGCATCGACTTCGTCAAGGCCCGGGCCACCGGAGGCTTCCATGCACGACAGCTGGATGGCATTCTTTCCTTCTGCGGCGAAGGAGGGCTGAGCAGTCGGGACTGCCTGAGAGGCTCCGTTCCACACATTCTGCCAGAAAGAGTTGCCAGCTGTCGCACGGTTGATGGTGGCCACGGTTCCAGAGGTGGGAGTCGTGCTCACCCAATAGGGTATCCCCTCAAGATCCGTGGTATTGGTTTTGCCCTGCGGAGCGGCACTCGCATCCACGGGGTTCTGATCGCCTTTCCAGAGATCGCCGTTGAAGCGGTCGATCAGGGACTTCTCGGCCTGAATCTGCTTGGTCTGAAGCAGGTTGATGACACGGGACTTGCTGTCCATGTTCACCAGCTCTTCAAACTTACTGATGGTGACGGTTACGGCGTATTCACGCCAGTCAACCATCGCAGGGCCGATGCCCTCCTGAGGGGTGTTGTCGATCGTTTGGTACTGATGGTACGACTGGACCGTGGAGTTCGTACCCGTAAGCAACGGAAAGTCGAGAGACTGTCCACCGTCACGATACTCCAAAGTGCCCTTCGAGCGAACTTCACTCAAGGACATCTCCTTCTGGTCTTTACCGGAGAAGTACTTGAATCCGGTTACGCCGTTGAAGATCTGGTCTACGGCTCGATCTCTGAGCCAGACCTGCATGTTGGCTGTCAGAAACGCTTCGTCCTTATAATCAGCGTATTCTGCTCCATTTGCCAATGCACTATTAGGCATTATCTACGTCTCCTCTTAGAGGAAACCTCCTCGGCCGCAATATCAACAGCTCTTTCGAAGTCATAGTAGACACTGCCATCTTTGTTCTTCACTCTTGCAGTTCGGGGTGTGGGCTTGGTCCTTCGGCCGTTGCCTCGTTCTGTTCGAGCCTCCCCTCGGTCTTGCTCCCTTTTCTTGGGAGCGGCCTCAAGGCGCTGATGGTGTGCCGCAAGCTGTTTCTGAAATACGGGGTGAGAAAGGTCCCAATTTGTGAGCTCAGCAACCTCATGGAGATCCTGAGCTATCTCGGTTGCTATGTCCTCGCCATGCTGTGACCTTACATCGTGCATGGCCTGACCGAACATAGCCTTATTTTTCTCAATGACTCCGGTGGTAGCGCTTTCTTCCATGCCCCCCAACTTCTCCTCCAACCTTCGGATTGTGGGGTGGTGCTCGAACAGTTCATCTACTGCCTTCTTCTGCTCGGGCTCCATCTGGGCATAGGCTGTTTCCTGCTCCGCCGTCATCTGTTGCTGATTCCGAATCGATTCTGCCAAATCGGAAACCGTATCTTTCAGAGTCTTCAGTTCGCCTTGCAGTCCACCAACACGCCCATAGACGTCTCTACCGAGAGCCTTTATCTGGGGGTCGAGGTCAACTTCTGGTTCTGATTCCTCAGAGGACTCTATCTCTTCCGAAGGGGATTCGTCCTCGTATTCCGCTTCGTCCTGATCAGTGAATTCGTCTACGGCCTCCTCTTCGGGGGCGGTCTCCGGCTCCATCTCACCAGCATATTGTTCCTGTGACATAATGATACTCCCATTGTTACCTGATGACAAGGGTAATAATACCCTCAACGTAATCTACGTGTGACTGAGCCACTTGGAAGCCGCTTTGTGCGAGCAACTGCTCTGCGGCTTGCCTGCGGTCTCCCCCGAGCGCCGCTGGTGGGGCATAGGCCGCACTCGTCGCTGTTGGCGCATACTGGGGAGCCGCCCCGCCGGAACGTAGCGGGGGCCTCGCTGGGGCAGAGCGAGGGGCTGGGGGACCCGGCTCCCCTGTGTCCGGGTGAACGCTTAATACTTGCCCATTGGGGTTCTGTGCCACTGCGAGTTCCTCCCTTATAATATTGAATCGACCCTCGAGCTCCGGCATGCCCTCTGCCTCTTCCTCCGAAACCCCGTATTCGTTCACAATCTGGTCACGAGCAATGTCGTGTGCCTGCTGAAGAAGAGCCTGATGCTTGTCATACATCTCAGATATCGTCCGCTCATCTTCTGCTGTAGTAGTGACATCAGCCATAGATCTGTGTCTCCTCTGATTTTTCCTGACACTTCTTTATCTGGGGCTGTTGATGCTGATACCTCTCCCCACAGTTAGGGCACACATACCTGAGAATGATCTCGGCATATCCCCCGAAGTTCAGGACTTTGCAACTCTCGTGAAACATGACCACTGTCTCTGGCTCATGAGTATCAGTCGCCGTCAAGCAATCAGGGCAGAGGATGAAGGAGGACTTATCCGGGGTCGACTTTGCTCGTTTTGGTCTCGTCGATTTCTTCTCTTCGGTGTTCTCCACTTTCGATCTCCTGTATCCTCTCTCCCGAGAGGCCTTCTTTCCATTCCCCACTTTTCACCCTCGCCACCGTCTTCTCATACTGGTCCATTGCATCGGAATCGGACATCGGTGTCGGAGTGCGTTCCTTGTTCACGAGATCCTTGTCATACTTCGAGAGCTCGTGCAGTCCCTTTCGTTCCATAATCTCCCTTCGATGTTTGCGAGATGTGACCACCTCGCCAAGCCCCATGTCATATACTCCACCGCCGTTATTGAACTCCCTGTTGTCAACTGCTGGAGACTGGGTACTCGGCAACCCCATTCGGGTATAGTAGCGCCCCATCTCCGCATAACAGTCAGGGCAAGGAGCAGTTGTACGCTCCTCTATCTCCCTCCACACCAAACCATGGTACCCACATTGCCTACAAAGAAACTCATACCTTGGCATAACTCCCCCCCCCTATGTTGCCTGAACCTGATTAGACAAGATGCTGTGAATTGTCCCGGGGTTACCTGTCGGGTACGGGACCTCTTCTCTCCGCCGCCCACTCTGAGGCCGTCCCTCGGTGCCCTCGTTCTCCTGCAAATACAGATGCTCCTGCTTGTGCTGATTGGCAAGCTGGACAGCCATGACCATCATCTTCCCATTCGGATCAGCCATGATTGCCTGCTGGATAAACTGTTCTGCCTGCGGGTTCTCGTTAAGGGCGGGATTCTGTTGCGTCAGCTGATCCACCAACTGGAAGATGTACTGTTGCCACTCCTGAATTGCCGCATCGTGCCCCTTGATGTGCTCATCATGCTCCTGTCCCCGCTGGGCCTGCACCCTCTGGCCCATCTGCATCAGGGAGTTCTCATTCATGATGTTGGACTGGGTCTCAACAGACGGATACTGGACATAGAGCTCCGGCCGCTTCACACCAAAGAGCTTCATTCCATCCTTCATGAACTGCTGTTGTCCGGCAGGGTCCATTATCTCCCTGAACATGCTGAACATATTGAGCCACTCCTGCTTGTCCGTTGTAGACTGCGAAGGAGAAGGCATATCGACTGTAACCTGCCAGTCGGTCTGCACATCATTGATATTGTAGTTCTTCCACTGCTCACCATCAGGGGTGGTAACGTAGAAGACCTGCTCATCCGGCCCGAACTGCCTGACGATCCCGAGGAGGTCTCGAGCCACCTCTTCTTGGAACCTGTTCAGCCTCTCCATCATGTCCATTGTCAGCACGTTAGCAGAGGAAGCCATTATACTGGCTTGCGTGGCCGTATCCGAACCACCAACCCCGATCTCAGCAGAGAATCCAGCGTTCTCGTAGATCACATTCTGAAGAAGATTGATGAGGTTCAGTTTTGAGGGATCAAGCATCGGAGGAGGGATAGGAGCGATCGCTCCCCTCTCTTGAACGAAGAGGGCCACGTGTGACGTGGGATTTGCCAGCTTGTTCTCTATGGAGGTATGCGTCTCCCTTGTGCTGAGCTGGTTCTCATTAACCTCGACCTTAACGCCGGAGCGATCTGAGTGTACGGACAGCTCAGAGTACAGGCGCATCAGGAATTTCTGTGGCCACTTGATGTAGTCCAGAATCCCGGGGCCATGAGTCTCTCCGGGGAGATCCGTAAAGGTCAGCCACTGGAAAGGGAACCCCTGTATGTGGTTCGGCCACGCCTTGCCGCTTGGAGGGCGAACGGGAAGCTCTTGGTCTTTGGCATACGTCCCAACCGTGCGAGTGTCGGCATCGTGGATCTCGTAAAGAGTGATGGTGCCAAGCTCCTCAGGCATCGATGTCGACTCGTCTGCATTGTTGAGGCTCCCAACCTTGTAGGCATCGAGCTCTTCCGAGTTGTAACTATCGGCCCGAAGGTCTGCAGTATTCACATACATCGGGTCGGCCTTGACATCGACAAGGCGCTTCTTGACTATATGAACCACGTACGAAGAGTCTTGAGGATCAACAACCATGGGGTCCCAGTAAACATCCGGGCCCACGCTCTCGATAAACGGCCAGTCATAAGATGGGCCCTTGCCTGCCTTTGTGGGAAAGGTTGGCACGGGAGACTTGAGAAACTCCTCGTGCTCAGCCACGTGCTCGTTGGTCTTCTGAATCACATCCCCGGCATTGGGTAGCTCAAGTATGCCCGGACTCTCAAGGAAGCGGGTGTGCTCCTCCATGTCCGCCTCGTGGTTGTCGTACAGGTCAGCCTTGACCGTCTCTCCATTAAGGAGGGACTCATGCTCTTCGAGGATTCTTTCGAATGAGTCTTCTTCTTCCTCAGTGTCTTTTACCCCAGTAACGAACGACCCCATACCGATCTTCGCAACCCCGTACCCGTAGACAAGGACATTGTCTATGACTCGGCGCATTACGTTGATGACCTTGAGTTCTCTCCAGTAATATCCAAGGAGGGTTCCCACAACCTCAGCTCTTCCCTCAAAACCACGCAACCTTGGAATGCAGGAGAAGCGAGGATCGGCTGGGTACAGCTGTGCGATGAGGCGTCTACGAGTAGACATCAGGAAGTTGGGAGCCAGAAGGCTGACAGTCTGGCCATCGGCCTGAGCGGTCGTCCCGAAGTCGTTCCCAAGCATCTTCAGGGTTTCCTTGACCGAATCAGCCCTCTTATCCTTCTGCTCGTCCGCCAGTGTTATTCTGGCCTGTACCTGTTCTTTAGTCATCTCGGCCTCTGATTATTTGAACGTGGCGTTCTTCTTGGGAGCCTTGCGATCCCGAAGATAAACGGCAACTGCTCCACCAATGGCAGTAAAGATTGCAATGATGGCTGAGTCTATATCTTCGAACTCTGCCGACACAGCCCCGCCTCCGCCTATCAGTCCACCGGTTGCGGCACCAGCCGCCAGCTTGCCTATCTTTTTAAGTAGCACCTTCATGTTTTTCTCCCGGTTACAGGTTTCGAATCTCTGCCCGCTTGTGGTCATCCAGTTCTTCTCTCATCTCTTCCACGGCCCTCCTAATCGCCTTTGAGTCCATCCCTTCTTCTTCCTTGAGTTCTGACTGGGAGTTGCGAATCAGATCCTCAAGCCCCTTTGCGACACCTTGAAACCCTTCTGTTACTTCCTGAAATCCCTTAAGCATGTCCTGATTAACAACCAAAGTCTTCCCCATGAGCTCCGACTGTTCTTTCTGGCTTCCCAGCAACGTCTTATTGGTCTCGTCGACCTTGTCAAATAGGGCAGATATCGTCAGGTAATGCTGTTCAACAAGAGACTTCCTGTCCTTTAGGAACAGGTAGACGGTTACGATCACAGCCCCAGCACCGGGAGCATTCTCCATCAGGACCTGCAAAGACTCTTCCATTTTCCTTCTATTCCTCTCTAATTATCTCCCCGGTGACCAGAAGGTTACATCATTAATATCAATGGGCACGGTTACGCCCCCGTCCCGTAGGTGCTTTTGATGTTGGCCTCGACGCTATCAAGGGCCACTTTAATTGCCGCCCCTACCTCCACACCCGTCCACTCCGTTTCCTTAAACGTCTCGCCGTCTGTGTAAATCAGGGCCACCGACAACGCCGGTTGCCGATTCTCTTGGAATACCCCCGTTGATCCTTGTTCGTACTTCGTTTCAGCCGTTGCCGTGATCGAACAGGTATAAACCGTCCGCTCGTCCGGCTCCTCTACTGTTCCGAAGTTATGCATTGATCGGACGTTTTTTGAGAGCGAATAGCCAAGCGAATACGCTCCACGGACTTCAAGGTTTGGTGCGGCCATTAGACCCCCTCCTGTTAGGTGTAAGCCGGAAGATAGTAGGTCGACCCTGCAATTTCTACTTGGACCCAATCACCCGGAGCGTCTGTCGTAGGATCGTTGTTTGTTGGTGTCCCCATCGTGCCAACGAAATTAATCCACCCCCCCGCGGCATTATCCTGATCCACCGTCAATGCCGGGTTGGAGGCATCGTTCACATCAATTGTTACTACGTCAGTAGACGAAAGCCCAGCAGGAAACTCTACCGGGTCACCTGAAGAGGCCAATCCGATTCGTACGCTCCCAGTTCCCCCGCTGTAAATATCCCAATACTGATCACTAGATGACCAGCTTGCGAAGTGCTTTGATCCAGTTGACTCAAGCGAGTTGGCTCTTATGTCAGCACTGAAAGCAACGTCTCCACCATTGAAGGAGAGTATCCCCCCCGCACCAGCAGCAACTCCCAGTGTGTATGACGCTGTCTTGTTCGTCGATGTCTTGTTGTTAGCGATAAACTGCACCAGCCCCGCTTCCCATGCGGCGGAATGGACGTGCTGCAAGCTCACAAGATCCTCAGTGTAGGCTCCGCCTTGATCCTGAACAGCGAGGACAGTCAAGGTCTCAGACGTATCAGACTCCGTATTCAGCACTATTAATTTCCCAGCACCGCCCTGCGTCAAAGTCAAGAGGTCGGACCCACTGCTTGCAGTTATTGTATTGATTTGGTCATTCAAGACAGCAAGGGTGCTCAAGATGTAATCGTGGGACGTGGTTACAGAAGAGGAGTCGGCTCCAACCTTGGTCTGAAGAGCAACCATGCC
>Ga0098044_1001006_pt1 | contig 14836 bp, 15 predicted proteins | sample 10_taG_FD_75053 | JGI IMG/M metagenome (GOLD analysis project Ga0098044, IMG submission 75053) | Marine viral communities from the Subarctic Pacific Ocean - 10_ETSP_OMZ_AT15264 metaG | ecosystem: Environmental > Aquatic > Marine > Oceanic | place: Pacific Ocean | collected 2015-01-16 | reverse complement strand
CTGTTTACCGGCAGCTTCGACGTTTGCAAAAATTGCCACGACTATTGAAATCGTTTTTTGGCCATCCGGATTTGGCTTATATCTCCGGGTAATGTTCGCTTACTTTATTTCGAATTAGTAAGTTTTAGCAAGCGTTCCAAGCATGCGCCTAGTTCCTGTTGGTTAACGTAGCTAGGTTTTACAACACCCCAGACAATAAGCCCAAGCTGAACTTCTTTGTTTCCTTGACTAGATGCAAGCTCTGTTTTTAACCAAGACTCAACTTCTTGCTCACTACCCGACATATTCCGAAGCATATCTAGCTTGGTCGTTTCATCACTAGTATGTTCATTAGCTTCGGACTGCTGATTAATTGTATATACGAGAAGAATAATACTAATAAATGAAAGGATTGGACCCACAACACCGCCATAAAAACCACCAAAGTCAGACCAATCAGCTCCATTTGGAGAAATATCTTTCCCAATACCAACATAGAAGTAAAAAGCTCCGGCACAAATAGACAATGCCAACAAGCCGATTAAAGCAATAATTATTAATTTTTTCATGGTGCTCTATGTGATTGCATAACGCCCAAAGCAGCGGGTTATCCGCTGCCTTTGTTTGTTATGAGTTTTTACGAGCATTTTTAGCACCAATATTCCTTACGAAAAAGGGTATCTTTGCCATATGAAGTGTTGACCCCACAATGATTATTACCCAGCCAATAATATTAAGTGGGCTTACCCATGGATAGATTTTTACAAGTGGAACCCCAATAACAAATGTAACTAGTAATAATGCGGAATAAAATTTTACACCAAGCTCAGCTTCACAAGAGTTGCAGTGTATGACCAAACCTAAAAAAGTAACTTTTCTAAGTTTTGATACTGCATCTTGCTTACAGTAAGGACATGTTGTATTTATTTTCATAATCGAATTTTTACTCATAACGCCCGTAACAGGCGAATTTATGGAGGTGATTTTTTTGTGGCAGTTTTTTCCGCCACAAAACAAGCGCCGGAATAAATTTCGCTTGCTTACGCTTGTTAAGTTTTGGCCGCATGCACGCCACCTTGCCAAAAGCGAAGAGCTAAAACTGCCGCAACTAGGACAATGCCCGTTAAGCCGCTAATTGCAGTTAACATTGCCAATGGATAGAATAACCATGGTCCTATATTTTTGCTTTGGCACACAAAATAACCCAGAGTAAAACGCGAAATCAAGAAGATAAGCTCAACAGCCAAAACGCCGATAAACCACAGAGTCCCACTGCCAGGTGACGCCCAAGCATCCCAGCCTTGCTGTGTTTCTGAAATGCTCGAAACTTTAAGTGCGAGCAAGACCAAACCACTCAGCATTAAAGCTCCACCAATTCCTTTTTGTATCAGTGCTCGACTCATAATCTAGAAACTTAACGCCCGCATCAACGAGCAAAGTTTAGCTGGCGGATTTTTTGCTGCGCAGCGCGAAAAAGGTGACAGATAAACTTTGTCCGTTGGATGCGTTGGTTATGTTTATTCATTTGTACCAGTTCTCATGTTCGTTTTTATTGCTTGGTTTAGCTACATAATCAGATTTGAAAACCCGAGCAAGCAAATAATACAAAGGAATTAGTAGTGAACCTAAACAAGCTAGGAAAAGTGCTGCTTGCAGTTGTGAATAGCCACCCAAATTTAGAGTTACACCAGGATCATTTGGGTCGACGAAATAGATTGTAATTGCAAACAAAAAGCACAGCACCGATAAGCCGAAAAATAGCTGCTTAAAGCTGCTAGACATATTTATGTAAAAGTATCTATTTTTCATTACGAGTCTTATATCAGTATTCTGAGTAACGTAGCTCTAAAAAACATAACGCCGCGCTCAGCCGCGGCTAACTTTGGGCGCTTTATGCGCAAAAATGGGAGCGTAGCGACCGCGCATAAAGTGCACAAAGTTAGACGTCGGCCTGCAGCGCATTGTTATGCAAACACTCTGTACAAAAAAACTGGTGCCGCTACAACCGTGCAGACCAAAATACCTGAAACAAATAACCAAAAGAGCACCGGTTCTTTCTTCTTATCGAGCTTATCTGTATAAGAAAGCAGCTCAATCTTCCCTCTTTCAATACCATTTAGGCAGTATGAGATCATGAATATCGCTCCAACGAAGAATAAGTAGTTAGCTGCTCGTTCTGTACTATTTGGAATTTCGGTAATCCCGCCAATAATGAAACTAACCGGGAACAACGCTAGACAAATATACGTTACCTTCTTATGTATACTTTGAAAATTCATATCGCTGCATAACGCCGTAATATGGGGCAGCCGGAACAGAGCGAAGCGGCGAGTAGGCTGTCCCAGACCGCGCTTTTTGCGGGCGACATAATTACCTTGTTATGTTTTTATTGCTGCGCTATAAATTTTGAATTTTTGAAAGCATATATAGTTATTGCAATGCCCACAACAGTAATTGCACCAGAAGCTGCTATTGGTAATTGAGGAAAAGGCCAAGAACCACCAAAAGACAAAAATCCAAATAGGGTGACAAAGATACTCACAACCCGAAGAGTTTCCATACTTGGATTGTTACTTAATTTATCCCCACACTCAGGACATTCACAGATAATTTTTAAAGCGCCTCTTTTAGGGTTAACTGCTTTAGAAAATTCGAATTGAGCGCTACAACTTGGACATTTCATCTGACCTCCTTGGAAACATAACGACCAGCATAAGGCGCAACGCTTTTTGTTGTCGCCTTGATGCACTGGTTAGGCGTTTTAATTGAGGAGCAGACATGACAAAAGATGATGAATTCCCGCTACGTATTGACTCGAACATGGGCACGCTATCGCTATTTATATCTGGCGGTGTATTACGCTTTGCGGCAGAAACACACCAAGGATTATGGGATGGTGAGAGCGGGCCGGACGTTCCTGTTGTGAAAATAACAGACCAGCGAGAATTTGCGTTTGCGGTTGCTGAGGCGATCAATGCGGAAGACGAGGACGGCAGCACACTACTCACTCGGATGCTTGACGAGGCGATTATGCAGGCAGTGGAAGATGGCTGTGATGGTGTGGATCATGACGCCTAACAGTATGTTAATGATGGCTTTGCCATCATAATAATTATTAGAGTGCATTCCTCATAATTTACAATAAGAAAAATGCAAAATTAGTTAATTTATTGATTGTAAAAGGTTTATTTTGACTTCTAGAAAGGGGCTGCTTATTAAAGAGGGCTTGCCCTCTTTAATTTTTCTGCTACTCTCAATGGGGTGTACAACAGACTTCATGGATGAGGCTGGCATGGCAAAATCTCCCTTTCTTGAATCCATAGCTTCATATATGCAGGTTCGCAACTACAGTAAGCGGACCATTGCGGCGTACTTGTACTGGATCAAATATTTCATAGTGTTTTGCGGAAAGCAACATCCCAGGGAATTGGGCTCGGTTGATATTGAGCGTTTCCTTACGTTTCTGGCTGTGGAGCGACACGTATCCCCGAGTACGCAGGCTGTTGCCTTGAATGCACTGGTGTTTCTCAAAACAAAATTTTTATCTCAGTCTATTGAGCCACTCGAGCATTTTCAGCGAGCGAATCGTCAAAGGAAGCTCCCGGTGGTGCTGACCCAGGAGGAAGTAAAGATGCTACTTGGCCAATTGGCAGGTGTGCATTACCTGATGGGTGGACTGCTTTACGGTTCTGGGCTGAGACGCATCGAGCTGGTTCGGCTGCGCGTTAAGGATGTTGACTTTGATTTCAAGCAAGTGCGCGTCATGTTCGGTAAGGGCGGCAAACACCGGATAGTGACGATGGCGAAAGAGTTGGTCGAACCGCTGCGCAAGCATCTAAAGCAAGTGACTTTTTATCACCAGCAAGATATCGCTAACCCCGCCTTTGCTGGTGTTTGGATGCCGGATGCATTGGCGAGGAAGTATCCGAATGCTACCAAAAGCCTGAATTGGCAGTATTTCTTTCCCGCTTCACGTTTGAGCATTGATGCGGCGAGTGGCTTGATTCGCAGACACCACTACGATGAGACCAGTGTGAACAAACAGATCAAGCGTGCGGCGAAGATGGCCGGCATACAGAAGGAAGTAAGTTGTCACACGTTGCGCCATTCCTTTGCCACTCATCTACTTCAGTCAGGTGCTGATATCCGCACAGTGCAGGAGCAGCTGGGGCATTCCGATGTGAAAACCACTGAAATCTATACCCACGTACTGAAGCAGGGAGCACAGGGCGTGCGCAGCCCCCTCAGTAATCTATAAAGGGCTTTAGCAAAGGTAAGGGCAGGTTGGGTTACCTGGCACCGTTGGCTTTTAGCACATCGGCATAGTCTTCGCCGAGGCGATGTTGACTGACCAGTTCTAACAGGGTTTTGCCGTCGAAGTTGGTGGCATTGAGGTTGCGGCCATCCTCGAGGAAGAATTTGATAAAGGTTTCGAAGTTTTCGATGTTCATGCCCCGGTAGGCTTTTTCCAACACATGAAAGTCGGCATCAACACCTTCTGGTGGCTCGAAGTCGAGAAAGGTTTTTATCCGCTCGTCGTCGAAAAATTCGCCGAGTACTTTGCGCTTGTCTTTTTTCAGTGCCATAAAAAGGTTCTGTATATTGGTTGATCGTTAGAGAAGGGCGTTGAGTTTTTCCAGCAACACATCATTGACCTGCTGCGGGTTGGCCTGACCTTTGGACGCTTTCATGATCTGGCCGACGAAGTAGCCGAGCATTTTGGGTCGCTTGGCGTCGTCGGCGTTGCGGTAGTTATCCACTTGCTGGGGGCTGCTGGCGATGACGTCGTCTACCAGTGCTTCAATGGCACTGCTGTCGGAGACCTGTTTCAGGCCACGAGCTTCGATGATGCTGTCGGCGTCGCCCTCGCCATTCCACATGGCGTCGAACACCTGTTTGGCCATTTTGCTGGAGATGGTGCCGTCTTTGAGGCGCGCAATCATGCCCGCCAGTTGGTCGGCGCTGACCGGGCTGTCCTGAATGGCCCTGTCCTCGGCGTTGAGCCGTGCGGACAGTTCACCCATGATCCAGTTGGCAGCCAGTTTTGCATCGCTACCAGCGGCAGCGGTCTGAAAGAATTGCGCGATGGCGGCATCCCCGCTGAGGCTGTTGGCATCGTAGCGGGACAGACCGTACTGCTCGATAAAGCGGTCGCGGCGGGCGTCCGGCAGTTCCGGCAGGGACTGGCGAATCTGCTCAATATAGTCGTCGTCGAACACAATGGGTAACAGGTCCGGGCAGGGGAAGTAGCGGTAGTCGTTGGCTTCTTCCTTGCTGCGCATGCTGCGAGCCTGTTTGGTGTCGCCATTGTAGAGCCGGGTTTCCTGAATGACTTTGCCGCCGTCCTCGATCAGGTCGATTTGGCGCTCTACTTCCATGGCGATGGCATCTTCCATGAACTTGAAGGAGTTGAGGTTCTTGGTTTCGGTGCGGGTGCCGAAGGTGTCGCTGCCCTTGGGTCGCACGGAGATATTGACGTCGAAACGCATGGAGCCCTGTGACATGTTGCCGTCGCAGATACCTAGGGAGGTGACGATGCTGTGCAGCTTGCGGGCAAAGGCCACCGCTTCTTCGGCGTTACGCATATCCGGTTCGGAGACGATTTCGATCAGTGGCGTGCCCGCGCGGTTGAGATCGATGCCGGTCATACCGTGCCCGTGTATCTCAAAAGAGCCTTCGTGCAGGGATTTCCCCGCGTCCTCTTCCAGATGGGCGTGGTGAATGCGGATGGATTTCTTGCTGCCGTCCGCCAGTTCGATGTCCACGTGGCCACGACCGACGATGGGCTTTTCCAGCTGGGTGGTCTGATAGGCCTTGGGCAGATCCGGGTAGAAATAGTTTTTGCGCTCGAACATCGAGGTGCGGGCGATGTCGGCATCGATGGTCAGACCGAACATGATGGCATCGCGAAATGCCTGTTCATTGGGCACCGGCAAGGTGCCGGGCATGGCGAGGTCGATGGCGCAGGCCTGGGTGTTGGGCTCGGCGCCAAAGGCGGTGCTGGCGCCGGAAAAGATTTTCGATTGGGTGGCCAGTTGCACGTGGACTTCGAGGCCGATGACGGTTTCCCATTGCATTATTCAAGGCCCTCCGGTGTGCGCTGGTGCCAGTCGGTGGCCCGCTGGAACTGGTGGGCTGCGTTCAACATCAGGCCCTCATCAAAATAGTTGCCGATAATCTGCAGGCCCACCGGCCTGTTGTCCACAAAACCACAGGGCAGGGACATGCCGGGCAGGCCCGCCAGATTGGTGGCAATGGTGAAAACATCTTCCAGGTACATGGCTACCGGGTCGTCCCCCTTGGCGCCAAACGCAAAAGCGGGCGAGGGCGAAGTAGGCCCCATAATCACATCCACCATCGCAAAGGCATCGACAAAATCCTGTTTGATCAGGCGGCGCACCTGCTGGGCCTTGCGGTAGTAGGCATCGTAATAACCCGCCGACAGGCAGTAGGCGCCCACCAGAATGCGGCGTTTCACCTCGTCGCCAAAGCCTTCGCCGCGAGTGCGCATGTAGAGGTCGCGCAAATCCTTCGGGTCCTCGCAGCGATAGCCGTAGCGCACCCCGTCGAAGCGGGACAGATTGGCGGAGGCCTCTGCCGGTGCAATCACATAATAAGCGGGCACCGCCAGGTGAGAATGGGGCAGACTGATATCCACCAGCGTGGCACCCTGTTTCTCGTATTCGGTCAGCGCTTCGCGCACCGCCTGTTCGGTGCCGGGGTTAAGGCCCTCGCCGAAATACTCCTTCGGTATGCCGATTTTCAGGCCGCTCAGTGGCTGATTGAGGTCGACGGTGTAATCCGGCACCTCCCGGTCAATCGAGGTGGAGTCCTTCGGGTCAAAACTGGCCATGGCATTAAGCATCAGTGCGCAGTCCTCGGCGGAGCGGGCCATCGGACCTGCCTGATCGAGACTGGAGGCAAAAGCAATCATGCCCCAGCGGGATATACGACCATAGGTGGGCTTTAGTCCGGTGACGCCGCACAGTGCTGCGGGCTGGCGAATCGAACCACCGGTATCGGTGGCAGTGGCGCCGGGGGTCAGACGGGCAGCCAGTGCCGCAGCGGAGCCACCGGAGGAGCCGCCGGGTACGCAGTTGATGTCCCAGGGGTTTTTGACCGGGCCGTAATAGCTGGTTTCGTTGGAGGAGCCCATCGCGAACTCGTCCATATTGGTCTTGCCCAGAATTACCGCGCCGGCCTGAGCAAAATTCTCAACCACGGTGGCATTGTAGGGCGGCACAAAGTTGTCGAGCATTTTCGAGCCGCAACTGGTGCGCACGCCGTTGGTGCAGAAGATGTCCTTGTGCGCAATCGGCACGCCGCAGAACAGCGGTACGCTGCCACTGGCGCGCTGTCGATCGGCGGCTTCGGCACTGGCCAGCGCGGCCTCGGCAGTCACGGTAATAAAGCTGTTGTATTGTGGATCCAGTTGCCGGATGCGGTTCAGCAGGTGGCCGGTGATTTCCACACTGGAGAAGGCGCCGCTGTTCAGGCCGGCAATGATCTCTGCGAGGGTTTTGTTATGCATGGCTTGCGAGCGTCCTCAGTCGATGACTTTGGGAACCAGGTAAAGGCCCCCTTCGACGGCGGGGGCGATGGCCTGAAATGCCTCGCGCTGGTTGGTTTCGGTGACCACGTCAGGCCGCAGGCGCTGAATCGCGTCGGTGGGGTGGGCCATCGGGGTGACGCCCTCGGTATTGGCAGCCTGCAATTGGTCTACCAGTGCCAACACATCCGCGATACTGCGGGTGGTTTCCGTGATGGTGGCATCATTCAGTTCGATGCGCGCCAATTCTGCGAGCTTTTCGATGTCTGCACGTTCGATAGTCATGGTATGATTCTGCGCTGTTAACAGAGACTGTCAGTGCCTGATTTTGGTCTGACAAAATGAGGGGCGTAAGTTACCACATCCGCAACCGCAGGGGTACTCCGAAGGAGTGCTCGGATAGTGATTTTGTACGGGGATCAAGGACTTAAATCTTGCCCTGTGTTGTCGCGATTGGTAGAGTTGCCAGATTTCAGCGCCATCGGTCACCCTGTACCGGACTAAAATGGCCAACAAGGTAAAAATAGATGTTAAAAAGATTGCGCGGTATTTTTTCAAATGATCTGTCGATCGATCTGGGCACCGCAAATACACTGATTTATGTTCGCGAAAAAGGCATTGTTCTGAACGAGCCTTCCGTTGTGGCTATCCGTCATCACCAGGGTCAGAAAATTGTCGAGGCTGTGGGTGTCGAGGCGAAACGCATGCTGGGTCGTACGCCGGGCAATATTACCGCTATCCGACCGATGAAGGACGGCGTCATCGCCGATTTTCAGGTTACTGAAAAAATGCTCCAGCATTTTATCAAAAAAGTACATTCCCACAGCCTGATTCCACCGAGTCCCCGGGTGTTGATCTGTGTGCCCTGCATGGCCACCGAGGTGGAAAAACGCGCTATTCGTGAATCCGCCTACAGTGCCGGCGCCAGGGAGGTATTCCTGATTGAGGAGCCGATGGCCGCTGCGATCGGTGCTGGTATGCCGGTGGATGAGGCCTGCGGTTCCATGGTGGTGGATATCGGTGGTGGTACCACTGAGATTGCCATTCTGTCCCTGAACGGTGTGGTGTTCTCGGATTCCATCCGGGTTGGTGGTGACCGGTTCGACGAATCGATCAGCAATTATGTGCGTCGCAAATATGGCAGCGTAATTGGCGATACCACGGCTGAGCGTATCAAGATGGAAATAGGCAGCGCCTACCCGGCCAGTGAGGTTCGCGAGATTGATGTGCGCGGTCGGAACCTGGCGGAAGGGGTGCCAAAACAGTTTCAGCTCAACAGCGACGAGATCCTCGAAGCACTGCAGGAACCGCTGGCAGCCATTGTCCAGGCCGTTAAACGGGTGTTGGAACAATCTCCTCCGGAGCTCGCCTCGGATATTGCCGAAACCGGAATTGTACTGACGGGCGGTGGCGCGTTGCTCTGTGATCTGGATCGGCTGATCATCCACGAAACTGGACTGCCGGTGATAGTTGCTGAAGATCCTTTGACCTGTGTGGCCCGCGGTGGCGGCAAGGCATTGGACATGATGGACAAGCGCAGCATGGATGTGATGTCATCCTGACAGGGTACTTACTGGTTCTGACCCCAGATCATCAATAACAATACGGGGTGTTGCTATCAAGAATCTGTTTTCCAAAAGCTCGTCACCGGTACAGCGTTTACTGTTACTGGTAGCCCTTGGGCTGATTCTCCTGTTTGTCGACAGTTTTACCCCCTGGCTCAAGCCCGCACAACGGTGGCTGGCGGAAGTCACCGTGCCCCTTTACTGGGTGGCGAACATCCCTGCCCGCCTGAGTGAGTACGGGCAGGAAACGGTGGTGGCGCGGCGAGAGCTGGAAGAAAACAATGAACAGCTGCGCACCGAGCTGCTGATCTACAAGGCCCGCATGCAGCGGATGGCGGAAGTCACCGCAGAAAATGTGCGGTTGCGCAACCTGCTGAACGCTACCGAGATGCTGCAGGACAGTGTCATGGTAACCGAGCTGGTCGGGGTTACACCCGACCCGACCCGCCACACTATTATGATTGACCGCGGCGAAGATCACGATGTCTACGTGGGTCAACCCGTGCTCGATGCCGATGGCCTGATGGGGCAGGTGATTGAAGTTTACCGCAGCAGCAGCAAGGTGTTGCTGATTACCGATAGTGCCCATGCACTGCCCGTGCAGGTATTGCGCAACGGTGTGCGCTCGATTGTCGAGGGTATGGGGGATTACAACAAACTGTCTCTTCGCTATGTGGCCAACAGTACAGATATAGAGGAAGGCGATCAATTGGTCAGTTCCGGGTTGGGAGGACGTTTTCCGTCTGGCTACCCGGTGGGGACTGTGACTTCGGTAAGGGTGTTGCCGGGCCAGGCTTATTTGGAGGTGACGCTGACACCCTCGGCAAAAATCGATCGCAGCCGGCATCTGTTGTTGGTGTTTTCCGCTATTGAGACACTGGGAGAGGATCGGGATGGTACAAGATAGTCCATCAGTTTATGTCTGGAGTGCGCTGACCATACTGATTGCGATTCTGCTGCAGATGCTGCCTCTCTCCGCTGCTGCCGCCCACTGGCGCCCCCAGTTTGTTCTGTTGACTGTCTGTTACTGGTTGTTTCGTCGTCCGCTCCTGCACGGGATCGGTTTTGCCTGGCTGTGTGGGCTGGCACTGGACTTCGTCATTGGTGACCTGATTGGTCGACATGCGCTGGTGTTTGCCATTTGCGCGTGTATTCTGCTGTTGTTGCAGCAACGGATGCGACATTTCAGGCTAGTGCATCAGGCCATACTGGTGTTGTTATTGGTGGCTTTGAGCCAATGTCTGGTTTATGCGCTGACCCTGATACTCCGCTTTGACTGGCAGGGCGCAGTGCGGCTCGCTCCGGCCCTGTCTTCCATGCTGTTCTGGCCAGTGTTGGTAGTCGTGTTAAGCCGTCTGCACTGGACCCGCTGGGGCGAGGAGGATATTTCTCCCGGCCCCTGACTCTGTTGCCCCGGGGGATCTGTTTCGACCGGTGATTTGATTATGCAATTACAGGCTGATTTTGTGCTTGCCTCTGCATCGCCTCGGCGAGCTGACCTGTTGCGCCAGATCGGCTGCCGGTTTTTCATCGCGCCGGTCGACGTGGATGAATCCGTTCTCCCCGGCGAGCCTGCCGTTGATTATGTGCAGCGGATTGCGCTGCAAAAAGCCCGCGCGGGCTGGCTTGTCAGCCCATTATCCGGTGTGCCGGTATTGGGTGCCGATACGGCGGTGGTGGTTGGTCCGGATATCTTTGGCAAACCCGCGGACCGCGAGCAGGCCTTATCCATGCTGCGCCGCCTGTCGGGTACCACACATCGGGTATTGTCTGCGGTCGCCATGGTGGCGGAGGAGCGGCAATTGTTGCGTTACACGGAAACACAGGTCACCTTCAGAACGCTGTCACCAGAAGAGTGTGAGCGATACTGGCAGACGGGTGAACCGGTAGATAAGGCTGGCGCTTACGCCATACAGGGACTTGGCGGGGTTTTCGTGACAGCAATTAAGGGCAGTTATTCGAGTGTTGTGGGTTTGCCGCTTGCAGAGACCTGCCAGTTGCTCCAGGCCTTCGATATCGCCTGGTGGAGGGATACATGAGCACGGAAATTCTGGTCAATATCACGCCGATGGAGTCGCGGGTAGCGTTCGTGGAAAATGGCGTACTGCAGGAAGTCAGCATTGAGCGCACCCTGAGCCGTGGGCCTGTCGGCAATATCTATAAAGGCAAGGTGGTGCGTGTGCTTCCCGGTATGCAGGCGGCTTTTGTCGATATCGGGCTCGACAAGGCCGGGTTTATACATGTGGACGATATTCTTCGTCCGGAAACAAACGCCAGTAGTAACAGTGCCCCGGATATCCGCCTCTACCTTCGCGAGGGCCAGTCATTGCTGGTGCAGGTCATTAAAAATCCGATCAGCACCAAGGGGGCCCGTCTCTCAACCCGTTTGACTGTCTCTTCAAGGTTGCTCGTCTACATGCCCAACGTGGACCACGTGGGTGTTTCGCAGCGCATCGCCGATGAGCAGGAGCGGCAGCGTTTGCGCTCTGACCTCGATACCATACTGCTGGAATCCGATAGCACCGGTGGCTATATTATTCGCACTTCGGCAGAGGGGGTTGAGGGTTCCGAGTTGAGTCGCGAGGTAGCGTTTTTACAGCAGCTCTGGGTGTCTGTAGAAAAAGCCGCCAAAGGGGTTGTCGCACCCGCGATTGTCTATGAGGATTTGCCCTTGTACCTTCGGGCCATCAGGGACATGGGGCAACTACAGGTCGAGAAGGTCCGGGTGGACTCCCGCGAGGTGTTCAACAAGCTGCTGGTGTTTACCCGGCAATTCAATCCTGATTTGACCTCAATGCTCGAGTACTACACGGACGAACGGCCACTGTTTTATCTATTTGGTGTCGAAGATGAAATCAGTCGTGCACTGGACAAAAAAGTTTCGCTGAAATCCGGCGGGTCGTTGGTGATTGAGCAGACCGAGGCAATGACTACCGTGGATGTGAATACCGGTGCCTTTGTCGGTCATCGCAATCTGGAGGAAACCATTTTCAAGACCAACCTGGAGGCGGCCTACAGTATTGCACGCCAACTGCGGCTGAGAAATCTGGGCGGTATTATCATTATCGACTTTATCGATATGCAGGATGCAGAACATCGCCGTCAGGTGATGCGGGCATTGGAGAAGGCGCTGTCCCGTGATCGTGCCAAAACTGCTGTGGTCACCGTGTCTGAACTGGGTTTGGTGGAAATGACTCGCAAACGGATCAGTACCAGTCTGGGGCATACGCTCTGTGTGGCCTGCCCGGTCTGCGATGGCAGGGGGACACTGAGGTCGGTGGAGACGGTCTGCTATGATCTGCTGCGGGAAATTCTTCGCGAGGCCCGCACCTTTGAGTGCCAGTCATTTCTGGTACTGGCAGCCTCGGTGGTGATAGAGCGACTTCTGGACGAGGAGTCGGATTATGTGGCTGGTCTTGAGAAATATATCGGCCGGTCCATCCAGTTTCAGGTGGAGACAATGTACAACCAGGAACAGTATGACATCATCCCCGTATAGTCGGTTGTGCAGGGTAGGCCAGCTGGCATCCCGGATTTTTATTTATTGATGGCTCGCGTATTATGGCTGCCGGAGTCCCGTCGCCAATCGTCGAGTGTGCGGTGAGTACGGCACATCGCCGGGCCTGCAGCGCGCCGTCGTTAGTCCAGCGGGCTGAGCTTGTACAGTGATTGAATGAGCGTCCTTGTCAGGAGCGGGTTTTGAAAGCAGCGCAAATGCTGAAATCGATTGTCAGACGGTTGCTGTTACTGGCGGCCCTGTCGGTGATCTCAATTGCATTGCTGGTATCCCTCGGTCGCGAGGCCATTGTTAACCTCGATAATTACCGCACACAAATCAACTTTTTTCTCTCTGAACAACTCGCCATGCAGGTTGAAACCCGGCAGTTGCTGGGTGACTGGCAACAGTTGAAGCCCCGTATCACCGCGCTCGACCTGAAAGTGTCTGGTGGTGGCGGACAGCAACCGGCAGTATCTATCGACCGGATTACCCTGGAGGTCAGCCTTCTCAAGACACTTTTGGCCCGCCAGCTGGTGTTAAATGAGCTTTGGATCGGCGAAGTGGCATTGACGCTGGTAGAGGATGCCGACGGCCACTGGCGAGTTGTGGGTCTGCCCCATGAAGATCGCCAGAGGACGGATAGCACCGGACTGCTGGATATGCTCTTGGACAGTGGCACGTCCGGTATTGGCAAGGTGTCGGCCAACCTGAAGTTTTACTCCGGAACCGAGGCCGGGATCGAAGCGCGGGATATTCTTCTGGAGAATAGTGGTGACTTCCATCGCCTGTTGGCCGGATTGAGTCTGGCGGGGCATGACCCGGTAGCTGAGCTGATTGTCGAAGCCCGGGGTGACCACCGGGATATGGATAATTTCAGTGCCTCGGCCTACCTGAAAATCAACCGTATCGACTTCAGTGGCTCCCTGAGTGCCCTGGCCAAGGGGTGGTTCCCGGAGGCGGTAGATCGTGTCGGCGATATCAGTACAGATATCGAGGGCGAGATCTGGATCGACATGCAGGATGGTGGGTTGGCGATGCTGAAAGGCCGCCTTTCCGCCGCGGAAATACCCTTGAACTGGGTGGAGGATGTCGAGCCACTGACTCGTTTCAGTACTGACCTGACTGGCTGGTTCAAGCCCGGCGAAAACTGGGGGTTGCGTCTGCAGGACCTCGATTTTCAGTGGGGTGAGCTCGCGATTGAGCCGCTGACCATCAATTACCTGCAAAAGGTAGGTGCTGGTTGGGGTGAGGGGTCGATGGCGGTGAGTCAAATCAATTTATCTCTGGTGGATGACATACTCGCAAAAACCGGCCTGGCATCAGCCTCTGTGCTTGAGGTGCTAGGCAAGTTGCAACCTGCCGGTTCACTTCGCAATGCGCATCTGGATCTGTTGATTGACGATAATCAGACGAAGATGAAGTTGCGTACCAATCTTGACGACGTCGCCATTTCGTCCTGGCGGGGCGCGCCGGCCAGTCGTCAGATCAATGGATATCTTGAGGCGACCAATGACAGCGGTCTGCTTGAACTGGATAGCCAGAACGGCTTTGCCATGCACTACCCGCAGGTCTTCGATGATTACATGGAGCACAGCAGTTTCCGGGGCCAGTTGCACTGGCGCTGGGATGCGGTGAACCGGGATCTGAAAATTGCCAGTGGCACACTGGAAATGGGGGGTGAAGAAGGCATCGGCAGGGCGCATCTGTATCTCGATATTCCCATCGGCAAACCGGGTGAAAAAGCGGAGATGACACTGTTGCTCGGCATTCGGGACAGCCACACCCGGTATCTGCCGCGCTATCTGCCGGACAATCTTGATCCCGTCCTGCTGAAGTGGATTGACGAATCTGTCGGGGACATGGCTCTGCCGGAGGCCGGGTTTGTCTGGCGAGGCCCACTGGAGAATGGTGGGTCAGGCACACGTTCCATCCAGCTGTACCTGAAGACTGAAAACGGCAAGCTGCAGTTCCAGCCCGACTGGTTACCGCTGGAGCAGTTGGATTCGGTGATCACTCTGGATAACGGCGAGCTGGATGCGCAGATTCGGTCAGCCGATATCGGCAAGATGGCCATCCGGCGCGGTGTCGTGCAGTTGCGACCGGCACCATCTGCCCAGGGGCAGCAACTGCAGATCAAGGCTGATATCCGCGGGTCAACCGGCGATGCCGTAGCGGTGTTGGCTCAGTCGCCGTTGCGGGGTCGGGTGGATGGTCTGGCCGATTGGGATATCTCTGGTCAGAGCG
>Ga0098044_1001005_pt1 | contig 14844 bp, 9 predicted proteins | sample 10_taG_FD_75053 | JGI IMG/M metagenome (GOLD analysis project Ga0098044, IMG submission 75053) | Marine viral communities from the Subarctic Pacific Ocean - 10_ETSP_OMZ_AT15264 metaG | ecosystem: Environmental > Aquatic > Marine > Oceanic | place: Pacific Ocean | collected 2015-01-16 | reverse complement strand
TAAAATCCTGCAGGGGGCCGAACCGCCAAAATCGGAAGAGGCCGTATTTTCCCTACTGACCGGTGCAGGCTTCGAAGAGCCAACCCGCTTCTTCGCCAGCCTCTTCTGGGGTGCGTGGCTTTCGCGATGCAACTCATCGATACGCTAGTTTCGCAACAGAAACTCTCCTCGCAACTTTCGGTGCTTGTGATGAATGGCGGAGAGGGTGGGATTCGAACCCTTATCTTAACATGTCACATCAAGTATCGATGTTTATTTCATATTTAATGCTTCATATAAATATGCATATTTATGCACTTTAAAAATGCACAAAGATATCGACGCCGACTACCATAATCGGTGTTGTCCGCCGGGTCTTATGGCAGTGCACAAAGTTGTGATGCGCAAAATGCAGAGCCACGGCGGCCTGTAGGTTCTCACACTTCTTGCTGAAAGCGTTTGTCAGCCTCTTAAACTAGCGCATAGACATCTGCATCGTCAGGATTTGACGCTCAACAAGGCTTGTCGAAATATGCATGCGATCAGGGTTTCCGGCCACGACGATCTTTTGTTGGCTGACGTCACGGGGAGGCGCTTACCGACCAGCACCAATTGGCTCTGCATCGTAAAACTTGACTGAGCGTCCGTAGTCAACGTCTGCACCAAACTCCCGTTCAACAGGATCGACATAGCTATTCAGAGCATTCGCTTAAATCTGGATGCGGTTCACAAGGCGTTCCGAACCCATTTGCGAGCTAAAAAAAGCGGAGATTATTCTTAGTGTGAGAAAATGTCCGATGAGGCGCAGCCGAAAAAAAAGAAGTTACGCCTGAGATGATTGACGCGGTAGCTAACCGAATGGCCGACCTTCTAGATGAGGAATCGGATTTATCTTACGTGGTAGAGGAAGTTTATCGAACGATGCGGCAAGTTTATGAAGCGGAACCTGGGGTGTAGCGCCGCTTCCGCTGTTTGACTTAGTTGCCATGTCGTTACGATCAAGAATGAAGGCGGTGAGTATGGTCGAATATGTTTTGTACTCTCTGATGTCGTGCAAAATTTGTTTGAGGTCTTTTATAGGGACTTCAAATGCCATTAAGACGCCAATCCGATTAGACTTTTGCACGGAGCCAAGATATTTGGCTTCCGCTGAGAGTGATGGAACAGAATGTTCAATAATGTTGCGGTTCTCTCGTAGAATGTAAAATGCCTTTATTAGATGAAGAACGTGGTTGCGAATGTGTTTGTCCGGTTCAAATCTTTGACAGAGATAAGTCAGGAAATCTGAGAACGAAACGTTCCCCATGCCTGCGAAGATACGGCTTGCTATCTCTGGGTCGCCTTTAAGGTAATGGAAAGCTACGACATGGAGCCGACGCTCTAAATAATTCCATTCGATGGATATCTCGCCTACCGTTTCTGCATATGTGCGACGTGATGGTTTTCTGGGCATGAATGGTACCGATAAAGATTTTGAAGAGACAGTGAAGCGGCTTCAACAGACGCCACCTAAGCCTGTTGAAAATTAGCCCCCGGCAAAGGAGCCGCAGCGTCCGAAAAAGAAGGGGAAACCCGCCGATTGAGCGGGTTTCAGTGTCAGGAACAAAAACACACGATTAAAAGTTATGTTTATTGTCGCAAGAGCCCTTCGTGTTCGGATAAATATTCACGGAACTTTTTTTGAAGCGGCAAAAAATGACTTCAATACGTCGAGATGTTTGATCGGACCGAAATAGCCCATAGACATGTCTGACGGATCGAAGACGACGAGAATATCGTCTTGGGGACTCAGGCCCTTACTTGCTGCCTGAGTTACCGCGTTTGTATTGTCCGGAGATTCAACCAAGAAGAACGAGGTTGTTTCTTCCCAATATCCGCGACCTTCTTTGCGAACATTGTTGATGAGCATTTCGCGACGTTGGGCATAGGTTTTGCCGTTGATCGTTTTGTCGGAAATTCTGAACGTTACACAATAGGTATACATAGCCGTATTCCTTCTAAGGAGGATGTAAAGGAGTCGGCTATTGACCTGCATGGCTTTCGGATTATCCTCCGAATGTTACCGCCGTGATTCCTGCAGCCGACTCCAAATTCTTCGCAGGGTCACAAAAATAGAAGCCGCCAGAGGGTCCAATCTCTGGTGGCTTCGCCTTTTGTGACGGTCACTAAAACGGTGACTCCGCTTATTCTCTGCGTCAAGCGATGGTATTTCGCACCTGTGGATAGCACTAAATGTGCTAGTGGAATCAGATGGTTAATGCGAAATAAGAATTCTTAATTGGACGTTCTGCAAAATCTATGAATCGATTTTGGGTCAATTTCTGACCACTTGATTCGCTTTCTTCACATCTGGCGCGTGGCCTTGGCCCACGCCAGCCAAGCGTCTACCTTGGGCCTACGCGTGGTCCTATGAGCTTCCAGACGGCAAACGCAGGTTCTTTGCCGTCTTACAGACACCACCAATCAACACGCCACGGGATGCTGTGATGGCCGCAATCGTGGCAGAACATGGGGCAAAGTAATGGATAGCGGATGGGCGGTTTTTTTCGGTGCGCTGATTGGTGGCTTGATGAGTTTAGCGGGTACTGCTCTTACACATTGGCTAGCAGGATGTGAGGCCAGAAAGTTAGATCGCCTACGGCAAGAAACATTGAAAAAGAGGTTCGCGGCTTCCAACAGATCATGGATTCCGATGACGAGCCTTATGGACTGCATAGGCGCAGACAGAGAAACCACTGTTCAGCATCTCTTACTTGTTGGCGCAAGGCGCTCAATGGCCGAAAAGGATTCTTGGGGCCTCAAGGAGTGGCCCGAACCGACTTGAAATTGGAACACTTCCGGCCTTTGAGTGCCAAGGCCGATGAATTGCTAGGCTCCGACTTGGAGCTATTCTGAAATTCAGGCAATATGCAGGATCAGACGACATGCCGCTTCTATACTCTCAGAGCTCTTCAGGGCGCGGGGTTAGCAGCGGGCATAGCCAAAGTCCATTTCTGTACCCCCGACAATCTAACTCAGGATGAAATAGTGGCGACCGTAACAGCCATGATGCGGCAGGATTTTGCGGCCCATCCTGAAGACCAGAAACTGTCTGCGGTTGGGCTCGTCGGCGCAGCCACATAGCACCTCTAACCCTGCAAATAAAATCATCTAAGGAAGAGAGTTTTCGAAGTATAGATTTCCCCTGAAATGTATCCACACTAAAGTAGGTTCCAGCCCGTCAAGGATTAGGGTCGTGAAACGTATTCAGTTCAGTGACGAGCAGATAGTTGAGAGGGCGAAAGAGCATGAAACAAAAATTAAAGCCGCCTCTTAATATCGCCACCAAGACGAGGCAAGAAACTGCTCTAAGGCTCTCCAAAACCAGTGCCAAATGTTCTGACGAAGAACACCTCATGTTACTAATCACGGAGGACTGAGCAAAGCGATGACGTTACGACTTCTGCATTCGTCGGATTGGCAGATCGGCAAGGTGTTCCGCTTTGTTGATGACGGGACGATGGGACTGCTTCAGGAAGCGCGTCTTACTTCCATAAGCCGGCTTGGCGAGCAGGCAGTTATGCACGGTGCCAGTCATGTTCTTGTTGCCGGAGATGTCTACGACATGGAGGCGTTGTCACCTCGTTCCCTAAATCAACCGCTGGAACGCATGCGAAAGTTTGAGAAGGTGACTTGGCATCTTATTCCGGGAAACCATGACCCCCACCGTCCGCACGGTCTTTGGGATCAGCTCTTGCGCAGAGGTGTGCCGGACAATGTGATTGTTCACGTTGATCCAGAACCACGAATTTTTGAAACCGATGGCTTTTCGATCCTTCCGGCTCCGCTTCAGTATAAGCGAACGCTCCAGGACCCTACGGCATACATGGATGAAGCGGATGTCCCCGAGGGGATCATCCGAATAGGGCTCGCGCATGGGACGGTCACTGGCTTCGGTTCCGATGACAAGGATGTTCCAAACTACATCAGCCCGGACAGGCCGCAATCGGCAAGGCTGGCGTATCTGGCCCTGGGAGATTGGCACGGGCAAAAGAAGATCAATAACAGGATTTGGTATAGCGGCACACATGAGACGGATGCGTTTGATGTCAATGGCGGCGGACAGGCGCTTCTTGTGGAGATTGAGAATGCTACTGCCCTCCCAGTCGTTAGCCCGGTAGACATCGGTCATTACCGGTGGAATACCTACCGCGAGCAGATTAACACCCGCGAGGATATCGACGTCCTTGCCACGACCCTGCGTGGCAGTGGCGATGACTTGAACCGGCTTCTGGTGCGCCTTTACGTCGAGGGGGCGGTCTCGCTTCAGGATCGGCAGTATTTTGAAGAACAGATAGTAGAGCAGATATCTGCCGCCTTCTGTTATCTCAGGGTGGATGATTCACGTCTCTTCCCAAGCGCCAATGAAGAGGATCTTAATCAGATTGATCGGGGCGGGTTTGTACGAACCGCCGCCGAAGCTCTGAAGCAGAAGTCCGATGATACGAGCGATCCGGATCACGAGATTGCCGCGCTGGCGCTCCAGCGGCTGTATGTCGAGCACATGAAATTGCAGACGAGGAGCCAATGAAAATTCGCTCCATCGCTGTAAATCAGTTCAAGAAATTTACATCGCCGATGTGTCTCGATGATATCGGCGACGGATTAAATGTTGTCGTCGGTCCGAACGAGATGGGGAAGTCAACGTTGCTCGACGCTTTGCGCGCTTCACTCTTTGAGAAGTACAGCTCGAAGGCGCAACCGATTTTGGCACTACAGAATGACCGGAACCAGGCAGCGCCCGTCGTTGAGCTGGCGTTTGAGGTCGAAGACGGAATTTATCGGATCAGAAAGCGGTTCGTTAAAAAGCCTTACGCTCACCTGTTCTGTCCGGACGGGCGAAAGTTGGAGGGCGATAGAGCAGAGGACACACTTCGTGACCTTCTCGGGTTTGATGAGCCCGGTAAGTCGGGCGCCAAACCCGAAACCCTTGGCATGTGGAACGTGCTCTGGGTTCAGCAAGGCCAATCCTTCGGCGCGCTCGATCTTCCCGATAGCGCGCGTTCAAACCTCCACAGCGCATTAGAATCGGAAGTCGGTGAGGTTCTGGGCGGCAAGCGCGGCAGGGCGTTGCCCGACGCGGTAGATAAGCAGCTCTCCGAACTTGTCACCTCTACTGGTAGGCCGCGAGGTGATTATAAGGAACTGATCGACGAAGTTGTTTCCCTGCGCTCCGAACTGGAAGAGCTGCGAACGCGCCGAAGCGATCTTTCGACTACGTTGGAGAACCTCGAAGCAGCGCAGGAAAAACTCGCCCGCCTTTCTTTGGGAGAATACGATCAGACGGACAAGGAGAACCTCGACGCTGCTCGAACCCGGCATGCCGAACTCGCCAAGTTAGAATCTCGTATCGATGCAGCGGTGACTGAAGTCGAGCTGAAAAAGCGAAATCTGGAGCAAGCCGAGCAGGTCCTCACCGCACGCCGCGATCTGAAGAAACAAATCGAGGTGGAAGGCAAAGCCGTCGAGGCTGCGAAGAAGAAGCTCGACGAGGTCCGCCAAACCGAACAGGACTTGCGGAAGCAGATCGAAAAGCTTCGTAACGATGCAAAGGAAGCAGAGAATGATGTGACCGAGGCAGATAATGCCGTGTCACTGGCACGTCTCGTTCTCAACGCCGTCCAGCGCGATTCCCGAATTCGCGAACTCCATGGGCGTTACGACAAAGCACACGCGGCTGAAAAAAAACAAAGGGCTGCGCTACAGGGTGCGGCAGCCATTCTCGTATCCGACGAGAATATTGAAGCGATACGCGATGCAGCCAAGGCTCTCGAAACCGCGCGTATGCGCCTTTCCGCTGCCGCAACCCTCGTTTCGCTCGATATGGCCTCCGACCGATTGTCAAAGATCGAAGTCGATGGAGCTGCGCTCGCAGCCGACCAGACTTCGGTTGAAGTGATAGAGGCGACGACGATCACAGTCCCAGACTACGGCAGCATCACTGTTCAGCCCGCCATTAAGGATCGCGATAAGCTGATCGAACAGCAGCGCGCGGCGCGTCAAGCTCTCAAGGCCGCGCTTGAAGACTGCGGCGCTAAGTCCGTCGATTTAGCCGAGGAGCAGCTCGCAAAGCGCTTAAAGCTGCTTCGGGATGCCGAACTTGCAAAGCAGGAAGCCGAACTACACGCGCCGGCAACTGACGACTACGACGCCGGCGCAGAACCTCTTGCCGACCACATTGCTGGCCTGAAGACAATCCTCGAAAGGGAGCTCGACGAGCTTGGAATCGATGCCTTGCCCACGGAGAAGGAGGCGGAGCAGTCCCTGGCTTCTGCTCAGGATGGTGCACAGAAAGCAAGGGACACGCTCATCACCGCCCGTGCGGCCCTTGTCGGCCCGGAAGAGGAGATTGGCCGAATTCAGACCGAATTGGGTGGCGTAAGGACACGATATGAGGATGGGAAAGAACGTCTCGAAAGACTGAAGAGTGATCTGACTGAAGCCGACAAACAGACTTCTGATGAAGATCTGGATACCGCTGTATCCGCAGCACGAAAGGCCCTAGCTGATCAGGGGGAAGCAGTTTCGTCGCTTGAAGGACAGCGTGAAGGCGAGACACTGCCCCAACTGGATGCGCGCATTTCAAGGCTGGAAAAGGCACTTCAGGATAGACGTGACAAGCGTACAGATCTGAAAGAGAACATAGCCGGGTTCAGGTCGCATATCGAAGCCCTTGAAGGCGTCGGTCTTGACGAGGCCATTCAGCAGCAAGAACGCGAGTTAGAACTCGCCGAAGAACAGCTTCAGCGTTACGAGCGTGAGGTCTCGGTCCTATCACTCCTGCTAAAGACACTCCGTTCTGCTGAGACCGAAGCAAAAGAGCGTTATCTTTCCCCAGTTTTAAAGCGAGTTCGCCCCTACCTGCAGCTCCTTTTCCCCGGCGCCGAGATCACAATCGATGAAAACCTGAATATCGTCGGTGTTGTCCGACGTGAGGGGTATGAAGAATCTTTCCACCATTTAAGTATGGGAACTCAAGAGCAAATCGCCGTCCTTGTCCGTCTCGCCTTTGCAGAAATGCTTGTTGAGCAGGGACATCCCGCGACCGTCGTTCTGGATGACGCGCTGGTGTTTTCCGATGATCGTAGAATGGATCGCATGTTCGACATTTTGAACATGGTGGGTGAGCATGTTCAAATTATTGTACTTACGTGTCGTGAGCAGTTGTTTGAAGGCGTGGGAGGTAAGCACCTTTCGCTTAAAGCCGTAAATTCCGAAGATCTAAATTCAGCCTAATCGAATTTCAAAAAGAGCTGTTCGCAAAATATGATTTAAAACCATTTTCGAAATTTGGTGGAGAAGGCAATGGGAATACTCCCAAGAACACCGCTTGAAACATTTGAGTTGTTAAAATGAGCACCCCCCCGAATCCAGCCTTTAAAATCAGAGCTTCATACTTGGGGCCTATATTCTCCCTAGACGGAGAGCTCTCTAAAAATGCTCAAAATTTGGTCTTCGCCAGAAACGGAACCGGAAAATCGTTTCTTTCCCGAGCATTCCGCTATCTCGATTGGCAAGGGCAACACAAAGATGTTTCAGAAGCGGCCTTCTATCTCGTTTCAGACGAGTCAGCAGACTCTAGAGGTTCATTTTCTTTCTCGCGTGGAACGGATGCTTTGGGAACGCTTCAGCTAGAGAAACCTGGCGACAAAGTCGCCGCCAACGTCACAGACACGATCTTTCATGTTTTCTCAGAAGATTTCGTTCATGACGAACTAAGAGATCGTAAGTACGAGATTAATGGCGAAATAGAGAATCAGATCGCTGTCGATAGCGCAAACATCGAGCTTAAGGACAAGCGGGACGAGGTGCGAAAGGCGCGCGAAGCAGAACAAGCTGCAGCCGCGGCACTCCGAACGAAATTCGATGCGGCTAAAATCGAAGACCTTGCAGGCAAAGCGGCGACTAATAGGAACCTATCGGAATATAAGCGTTTGAATCTCGAGAGCCTTTTCGCGAGTTTTCTCGATAAGCCAGATGCGCCGGAAGAGAGCTTTGCCGCTATCCTCTCTGATTTAGATACTCTGAAGGCTATTCCAGCTGAGCCCGTCTATCCGGGAACCGTAGACTCAGATGGAGGCAACAAAATCGATCTAAATGCGCTCGAAGGGTTGCTCCAGAAGGTTACATCTCCATCAAGCGTATCTGATGAGATCAAAAAGAAGATTGATGCCAATCACAGTTTTTATGAAGCTGGCACTCAGATTGTTCAGGAACAGCACCGCACCACATGTCCGTTTTGCGAACAAGGAATCACGGCCTCTGATCCGAAGGCAATCATAGACGCATATGTCAGCTACTTTGCTGACGAGGAGGAGAAGCACAAAAGGGAGCTAAGGGACTACGTCCGTGAATTCGATCAAAAAGAGTCAGCACTAAAGGAAGTTGAGACGCAGCTTTCACGGCAAAAGTCACGCTTCGACGCTCTAAAACGTCATGTGCCTTCAAAAAAAGATGCCGAGGTCTCTGATAGTGAGATTGCCTTAAAAGGTGCGCGTGCTGCAATTTCTGTAATTAAAGTACTGCTAGACCAAAAGACCCAGTCACTTGCTTCTGCGCATACGCTGCCTGATGACAATCTCTCTGTTCACATTGCCGCGCTCAAAGGGATTATCGAGGATAATAATAGCAAGGTCGTTGAACTCACTAAGGCAGTAGAGAAGGCTGATGATGAGCGCAAAGCTCTGCAGAGAAAAGCTTGTGTCGTTTTTGAGCAAGAGTTTGCTCTTAATAACTGGTCTGAAATTGAAGCCTTAAGGGATCTCAACGAGCTCACCCAAACCAAACAAAAAGAACTAAGAGAACTAGAAGAGGCGGCCCCTTCAACGAATGCTAAGGATCGTGTAGCCGAGACCTTTACGCTGCTTCTGAAGGAGTTTTTTGCTGATAAATATGTATTTGATAGCGAGAACTTTGTTCTCAAACGCGGTGACAAGGAAATGGAGAGGGGGCCGCATCGCACATTGAGCGACGGTGAAAAGACAGCCATAGCTTTTTGCTATTTTGTGGCCCGTATACACAGCAAAGTAAAATCGAATAGTGACTATAGAAAACTGTTCCTTGTTTTCGACGACCCAATAACCTCGATGTCATATGACTTCGTGTTCTCAATCGCTCAAACTCTAAAGAACCTGAGCATTTCAGATCAGGGTGAAGTGTCGATCAATCCAGCCAAAAAAGATGGAAATAAAAACAAGAGACCAGACCTATTGGTGCTCACGCACAGTAGCTATTTTTTCAATATATCACGGACCAACGCCGTCATTCAAAAAGACGCGACATTCTCATTATACAAAGACGGTAGTGAACATAAATTAGTTCAATTGCACAGCTATGTTGCGCCCTTTGAACAGCAGCTTGAGCACGTATATCATGTTGCAAATGGTGATAATCCCGATCACAGCACTGGGAATGCTATTAGGCAGGTATTGGAAGCTGTTGGTCGTTTTTGTAGGCCGGACAAATCGCATGACCTGCAGAACTTCATCACTTTTTTGGCAGGAGACCAAAATTTCACGATAAAAAGTGTTTTGATTAATTCTCTTAGTCACGGCACCTACTATGACGAGACCCCTTCACCGGAAGACCTTAAGCTTGCTTGTCAGGAGACAGTCATTGTTGTCGAGCATTTTGCGATTGGGCAGTTAGAGGTGATTAAGAAAGGCGGCAATACGAAAAAACCGTCGTAGAATGCCGCGGGCAATCATCCTTGCTAACAGCGCGATGCACGAATATTCAGCTTCACTTTTTCCAGCGCGCGAAGTTTATGCTCGTCCACAAAGTTATTATGTAAGGCCGCAAACTTTTTAGCACGGCATTGACCTGACGGTGGTGCCGTCCACACGATTAGGTCAGACCGGACCAATTATGTCTATAGGACCCCAAAAGGGGTGTTACGCCGTTTTTCATAAAATGACCACTTAGCCGTACAACAACCCGGAGGCAGTGGGATTCGAACCCACGGAACCCCGCAAAGGGCTCAACGGTTTTCAAGACCGTCCCGTTCAACCACTCCGGCACACCTCCAGACCGGGTCGTTTGGTACTGAGGATACTAAATAAGCGAAAGCCATACGCGAGGCAAGAAGACCAAATCATAAAAGATCAAATCCATGTTGGAGCTACATCGATGAGATCGTGGGCCAAGTCTTTAACATTGATCTTGCAGTCGGTCGACACCAGCAGGGTGGGGTATCAGATTCAGGCTTCGACTGTGCTTCGGAGGGGCCCTACGGTCGTCAATGTAGGACGCCTGCTTGTCCAGGATTTCAAGAATGATCGCTTTACAAGGCATTACAACCCTCTTGATCCTTTAGGAAGTCGATGAACCACTTAGTCTTCGCTTTGCCGGCAATAACTCGCTCTCGAGGTTTGGCCGCCATGTCGGTGATTACACCGTTCTTAAAGTCAATCTCGAATCCTTCGGCCCGTTCAAGCACACTGAGAAGGAGATGCGCGGTGTTCTCGAAAGCCTTTTTTGAGTCATCCGATTGACCAGGTTTGTCATGAACAACGGAAGTGGCAGCTGTTGCGAAACTCTCCCTATCCATGTGCATCTCAATGTGTTTTTTAAGGCGAGCATTCTCGGCCAGTAGGTTGGCATTCTCGAGCTGCAGGCCACGGTTCCTTGCGACGAGAGTGTTGATGTCGCGCTGACTTTCGTCGAGTAGCGTAACGGCGCCTTTTTGCCTCACCAAAAAATTCTGAAGCAGGATGCGGTATTCCTTATTGCGCGTCAGGTTACCAGCAGTTTGCCCAACGATGGGCGAGATGTATGAGGCGAGCGCAGAAACGTTCTGGAATGCAATACCCGCGCGATTTGTTGATTCTAGGGCCCCCCCGATTTGCTCTTTGATGGAACTCATCCGCTTTTTGTTCCATGAGCGAGCATTGTGCGAACCTTTTGGCGCCCCCATCAGGCTTTCCCCCTACTAGTGAGAGAGTGGAGCAGCGGAATAAACTGCGGCTTATCAAGTTGACGTTCCAACTTGTCCGAAATATCCGACAATTGAAGCCCATGAATCCGCATATTAGACAGGATTAGGCTGGCCACTTCTGCGACGGCGCCCTCGTCTTCGTCGAACAGGGATTCCTCCGCAGGAGGTAAGGACAAGAGGCGCCGCTTTATACGGCTCGCCATAGCCGCTACTTGCGGAGTTTCCATCATGGGGTACGCGTTTGATTCAATGATTCGCTGGAGCATGAAATCACGGGTAGGTGTGCGTTCAACAATGCGCTCCAAATGGTCGCGAATTACCTCCGGCATCTCTACGTGATAATGCCACTCTCCACCCATCTCAATCTCTTCTTTGATCTGCCAAAGGATCTGTTCTGAAAGCTCCCATGCAACTAACTCCGACGTATCGGCTTCAATGGCATCCCACAGTTCTCCAAGACCATCTTGATCACCAGATTCGGCAAGCTTCTCGTATCGCTTTTGGGATGTACGAAGGCGTTCGCGTAACTCGTTTTGTTTAGCTGCTATGGCCGGTAGGTTGTCGATAGACTTGCAGGCATAAGGGCATTGCCCACAGCGACGCGGCGCTCCGATCTTCACTAGGACTTCTTCGGGGCATCGCTCCCCGACCGGGCAAATGTGGGTCGGCCTATTGATTATTTGAGACGCGGGGGATGCCTTTAGCAGGTCGATTGCGGTGATCCCATTCCTCGCCTTCTTGCCGCCATCTTCCGCCAGTGTCTGCTCAAGTGAGAACACACCGAAAGCGCGAATGGTTTCATCTCGATCTTTACTAAAACTACGGGAGAATGCGGAGTTCTTTTTCTGAGCACTGATGAACGCCGGACCATTTTTAACGGTAGCGCCGCCTCTACCTTCTTCGCCGAAAATGACGTCGTTTGCATACTTCATTTTTTTATCCAAAACGGCTTCTTCAGCATGGCAGTAGTACGATGTTTGCGCCTCATTTGCGTGGCCAACAAGCTTAGCAATATCGCCGATCTCGATGTACATCGCGTTCCGATTAATGAAAGTGGAGCGGGCAGAGTGTGGTGTAAATCGAGGCACAAGTCTGGGTGTGCAATACGGATATTTTTCATCCCCAGTGGTATAATCAATTTTATTTCTTTTTGGCGCTTCGAATTCTATAAAATGATCATTCCCGATCCGAGGGTTGTAGAACACTTGAAAGGAAGCCAGCATCTCTAGCCAGTAGCGCGCGTATGTCTTATCCGAGTAAGGTCTGGCTTCATTGATGTTCCGAAAAAGCGGGACAAGCTTTTCATACGGGCTTACCTTGCGATCCTCATAATAGATTTCCACATCTTCGACGCCATAAGATGCCTGATCGTTCTGCTCTCGAAGAAGAAGGTCGCGAACTCGCCTTAGAATGGGGCGGGTATATGCAGGTGATCCTTTGTTTGTGTTTATATAAATTTGATAGACATCTAGGTCAGTTGTACTGTTGTTCAGGTGGTCCCATTTCTTCTTGCAGAGCCACTGAGCAGACTGCATCCGACAGCCAACTTCGATACCAAGAAGAATCATACGAAACACGGTCAACGAAGGCTTGGAGAATCCCTCTTGAGCAGAGACAAATAACGTCCGAACCTCGTCGAGAACATAAGTTTTACCGAGGTGTTCATACTTAGCCTCATACGCGTAATCGGCCGGATTGATAAACGCGGAATGAGATTGGGAAGCGAGGTCAACTCCTTGCTGCTGGAGGTGGATCCCAAAACTTTCTATGGCATACATCCACTTGACCAAATGCGGCAATACGTGAGCTGAGAACGGCCGCTTATTCGTGCTTCTCGCCTTCTTGCCGACCTGAGGCGGGAGGTCATCCTTGACAATCGGATTTCGAAAGCCAGGTCCAGCAATTTCGAAGCCGTCTTCATCGCCATAGGTGGCGGCCACCCAATCAAAAAACATGCGCGCATAATTAAGCATGGCGTAGCGAGTTTCCCGACTCGAAGATCGGTTGAAAACGTAATCTTTGAATGTAGGAACGCCTCCGGTAGCTCCACTTCGGGAGGACATAAAAGGGACACGCTTGAAGTCCTTTGGACAGGCAGGAATAGTAGCAATCGGCTTTCCAATTTCGTTCAATGAGACTGGGAGACAGACCGCGAGATAGTCTGCGAGAACCCGTAGATTTCTCTCCGAGCTCTCACTTTCAGTACTGCCCGATTCGACGCGATATTGAATCCATTCACGCATGAGTCCCGACCATAGATCTTCAGCTTTTTGATCGAGTTTCATCGAAATGAACGAGAGATCTTCGGTGTCAGGAAAAATGTCTTTTCGCGGGTACTTGCGTTTGTAAATGAGGTAATCTACCGCAGTCGATTCAACGTCGGCAGATTGGTTCTTTACCAAGTGGCGATTGTTGGATCTGTGCTCGCGGCTGCGTTGCTGTCTGGCCTTTTTACGTTCTTCGATAACTCGCAAAGTTTCGTCAAACGGAACGTTGTCATGGTGCAGCCGGTAAGCGAAGTAAGCGTGAAACGCATTAAGATCGTCACCAGAGAAACTGAGGTTTTGCTGATCACTGGCTAGCAGCCCCTTAAGGAGCACCGCAGTAGACACCGGACACTTCGGTGCCGGAAAACCAGCTTCACCACTCTGCGCCTTAATAAGAAAAACGTGGGCGTCAATGGCGTCATCCATCGTTATGTCCTGAGCGCGACGCCAAGATGTTGCAAGCAGCATTTTAGGAACATGCTGCTGGATACGAAATCCATCAGATTCCAAGCACCATTTATATAAGGAGGGGGCAATCTTTCGCAGCTCATGTCTGGAGATGCTTTTGTTAAGCGAAAAGGTGATGGGAAGTAGCAATTCCCCGCGCGACCACATAATGAACATGGCATATTTAGCAGCCGCCCTAAGATGTTTTAGATTAGCAGCGCTCATTTTTTTTTCGATGCGCGTCGCCCCGTACAGAACATCTTTTATTACAGGAAAGTTCTTGTTGTCGCCGATGAATACAAGCAGGGATTCGACCAACCGAGGGCTGGCCATTTCTGGGATAAGATTTTTTGTCAAAAAGAGTTCAGAAACGAAGAACTTGGGCTTCAGCTTTCTCGAAACACTTTCCTTTGCCCTATTGTCGTTCACGAGGTAGTCACTATACGCATCAAAGGCGCTACCGATAGCACCAGCCAGGTCGTCGGTAAGGATGATCGGTTTGTCAGTAGTGTTGATCACTTAGTATTCCCCTCGATCCTGCCAATGATTTGTTCAGCTGCGTGCTGGAGCCTCTTGGCAATAGCTCGCGGAAGGCTGTCGAGCCCCTCTTGATTTTTGAGAACTTGGGCGTCGGCGAAGGCAAGCTTCGCATTTAGGATTTCTTTGTTCTCGCGCGCGTAGTGCTTGGTGGTGTCCGTGCTGACGTGCCCCATGCATCGACGGACTTCATCAAGCGTGAGGCCGTATCCGTCCGGAACAGGTAACGCATTCAGCATGTAAACTCCGTACATGTGCCGAAGGGCATGCGCGGTCCAGTTTCGGCCGTTATGTTTGAGCGGGATATTCGCTCTCTTTACGGCACGGTTAAAGTTCCGTGTGCGCGCAGCATCAGACTGAAGCAGCATCGGCTCCCCAAGGGCTACACTATGGAGGGACTGAAAGACGAAGTCATGGTCGACGCCAACGATAGATTCCGTCTTCACGTACTCTTCGAGCGCCTTGAAAAAGGGGAGTTGAATCTGCGGAATGAAGGCGGTTCGGGAAACGATGCGCCCCTTAAATCGACGCTTCTCCGCTCTGGATAAATCTCCACCAAAGCGCAAAAAATCGGGGTCATTCACGAAGACTTGTTGATTGACGATATCGATGTCACTCCACTGTAAGTTCATCGCCTCG
>Ga0098044_1001004_pt1 | contig 14845 bp, 28 predicted proteins | sample 10_taG_FD_75053 | JGI IMG/M metagenome (GOLD analysis project Ga0098044, IMG submission 75053) | Marine viral communities from the Subarctic Pacific Ocean - 10_ETSP_OMZ_AT15264 metaG | ecosystem: Environmental > Aquatic > Marine > Oceanic | place: Pacific Ocean | collected 2015-01-16 | reverse complement strand
GGTTGGGGACGTCCATATTTCCACGGCAGGGGCCAAGCTTCGCCAGGAAGAGTTTCTGACTGCTCGGCAGAACGACTGGCTACTCTAGTCGCACGGGTCTCGAATGATGCTCCTCAGGTGGGTAACCATCTCTACTGCATCATTCGACAACTCGAACACACTCATACAATCGTCAAAGCCTGACGCGTGGCGTGGGTCTACTACTGCCGCAAGGACCTCCCCTGTGCGGGCGTCACAGATGTCCCGCTCGTCAATGGAGGGTAGACTGTAGCGAGCCCGGTGGCTCTGTCCCTCTTCGTCGGTGAAGACAATGATGATCTTGGCAGCCCCCGGGCGCCAGGTGACCCCTAGGTCTCCAGACATCGCCTCCCACACCGCATCATATGTAGGCTCGTCGCCTCCAATCCCGGTGGTTGGGATTATTGCCAGCGCTGCGCCAAACTCGGTGTAGCCCGTCAGGTCATGGATGAGCTGCGGTGCGTGCCTGTCGACCAGCCCAGGAGCGTAGGCCAGGGCGAAGTGCCAGTCTCCGGCAGAGAACTCTTCTGAGAAGCTACGAGTGGCCTCTGTTACTGCCCCGATCTCATCCGACATCGAGCCTGAGATGTCGATGATGTAAAGGACGTCAAAGCGGGCCGAGGTTGCTGGCTCGCACAGTCCCTCTGCGTTCATGACACCATCGGCGCAGCCGTCGCAGTCATTGTCGATGCCGTCACAGACTAGAGTTCCGACTTCCTCGATCGGAGGAACCTCGCCACGACAAGCACTCCAAACACCCATCTCACAGGTGGAGACTCCCCGCTCACAGGGAGCAATAACCTCGGCAGGAGAGCCCCGCCAGAGATACACCACTGTGCCAACGGGCCTCTTTCGTCTCCGTCAATGACTCCGTCGCAGTCGTTGTCGATGCCGTCGCACTCCTCAGGGACGCAGTTCACGCGGCTGCAGTGTCCCTCTATGCACGCAAACCCGGCTGCGCATTGGTCGTCGAACTCACACCTTGCACCTTCCAGGTCAACTTCGACACAGCGCCCGAACCGACAGTCTTCGCCCTCCCCGCAGGCTGGGCCATGACCGCATACGCACTCCCCTCCCTCGCAGAAGTCCGCGTTGTCAGGATCACACTGAGCGTCACATGCCCCGCAGTTGTAGAAGTCCCGGTCTGTAAAGTCAGGTTGGCAGGTGTGGTCAGGCGGCGGAGGCCTTACTGCAACCCCCGCATCGGGCTGGGTTGAGGAAGAATCTGGTAGTGGGATTGTTTGGTGCGTACAAGCAGCCAGAAGTACCACGACCTGTGTAGCAATCACCCTTGTCATCTTGTTCCTCAGTTGTGATTTATGTCACAGTCTGAAAATAAGCTGTAGAACTACAGCGACTGCAAATCAACGACACGAAAGTCATACCATGGATCTCCCTACTCGCATGAAGCGCTACGAGAGCGCTAGTTCTACTGTGGTTACACCCCGAACCCCCGTCGTTGTACGTGTGGATGGGCGTTCCTTCTCCCGCTACACCGCACCCCTACGTAAGAGTGGGTTTGCCTCGCTTGAGTTCCGCACCGTCATGGCTGAGGTGGGGCTGGCAATGGCGAATCAGTGCTCTGATGTTGAGTGCGCCTTCATCCAGTCGGATGAGATCTCGCTCCTGTTCCATTTCTACAAGGATTTCGAGAGCCTTCCGTGGTTCGGCGGCAAGATCCAGAAGATCGCCTCGGTCACTGCGGGCATCGCTTCCAGTGAGTTCACTGCCCGAAGCCCCCAGATGTTTTCTGGGGAGATGAGGCCCGCTCACTTCGACTCACGGGTCTTTGTCCTTCCCGAGGCAGAGGTGGAGAACTACTTCATCTCTCGGTTCCGGGACTGTACTCGGAACTCCGTGCAGATGATGGCCCAGTTCAACTTCTCCCACAAGGAGCTGCAGGGCAAGTCCATCACCGAGCAGCAGGAGATGCTCCGCAACGCTGGCCGTCCCTGGGAAGCGCTAGACGCGTACCAGAAGTACGGGACTATGATCGTCAAGGACGCGGACACTCGTGAGTGGGTGTCTCACGCAGCAGGGCCCATCATGAATGACCCGCCCACGCGCAACGCCCTGTTCCAGCGGCTGCTAGCCACTACCTGACAAAGAGAAAGGGGTCCTGGTTTCGTCAGGACCCCTTTCAAGCAAGTGTCGGGTAAGTTAGGGCCAAGCCCCCAGTAAGATCGTATTGATTAGATAAGCAAGATTTGCCCCCGAGAGATATTCATGGCTGCACGTAGAAGCGGAAAGACACCGGCCTCCCAAGGTGGTGGTTGGATACATTCACCCACAAGGTGGGCGATCTACCACCGAGATGACTTCCGCTGCGTCTACTGCGGGAAATGCGACTCCCTCACCCTGGACCACATCCATCCAGTGGAGGAGGGAGGGGACGACCACCCCTCAAACTTGGTGACTGCGTGCGGTCGCTGCAATACCAAGAAGGGTGCGAAATCCAAGGTGGAGTGGTACCGTGAGCTGCGAAGCCACGGCATTTGCACCGAGAAGGTTCGGCGCCGTATCAAGAGCCAGACGAAGAAGGCTCTCGACAGAGCCGTAGGACGACTACTCAGCACTCGGGGCGGGTCCCAGCCCAACCCTGGCCATACTAGAGGGCTCATCCCCGCCAAGACCGTCATCACTGTAACTACCAACCGTGAGCATACTAATGAACTCCAAGCCTGATCTCTTGTCCGGTCTCAGATTTATCGAGGACGACGACATCCCGCCACTCATTCCCGGGCACCACATGAGTTCAACTCAATCATGGAAGATCACGAGTGACAATTCAAGTGGCAATTCGTGCCCTGCGTGCGACCTGGGCTTCGAGCCGGTAGCCGTCAGTTACCCCTCCATGCATGATCTGCAGTCTCTTCTAGATGAGTATCCCCGCCTCGTAGGAAAAGACTACGCGGTGATCGCGGGACCGTTCGGTAGCGGTTTCGCCACCTGCACCGACTTTCCTACCGGGGGTCTCGTCTCGCTGCTGGACGAGAACACTGACCCAGACGAAACGAATTGGGTGGAGTCCCTGGAAATCAATGATCCAGAGGGGGATTGCCTGACGGATGAGGATGAGGACGGAGAGGTCCTCCTTCAAAACGGCCTGTTCATGCTCACCTTGACGTCGTCTGCGACCCAGTTTGGGTCCGTTTCTTTCGACACCACGATTCGCCGCCTCACCGACGAGGAGGCTGTCCGTGCTGCTGGTGGAGATATGTGGATCTCGCTGGAGGATGAAGAATTTGCTCCCTTTGTGGAGCAGATGACGCAAGACCAGTACGCCATGTTCGTGAAGGAGTTCGCTCTGCTGTCCAATGAGGACGAGAGCTACGAGCACGTTCTGGCCTCCCTTCGGTCCATGATGCCCGAAGTGGAGGGGTAGGATGCAGGCCAAGGCGCGTTTCTGCGGGACCAGCGGTGCCCCGAACTCGTGGTCTGGTCATGTCATCATCGAAGAAGACGACCGCTCAAAATCAATGACCCTGGAGGCTTGGGGTCATAGTTTGTTCGACGCGAGAGAGCAGCTTGAGGGCATGCTCAAACACGTCGCCAGTCATCTGCGGCTCCTGGCCGCAGACGCTATTTCACTCGCTTACCGCGACGTGGCCTGACGCCACAGAGAGAAACCACCATGCGTAACATGAAGAATACGTTCCACGGAGTCGACTTCTACTCCTCCACGTTCGATCCCAAGACCGGTGTCATCGTCCGGGATATCGAGGTCACGGAGGGCACGGACAGCTTCGACCAATTCGACGTGATGCATGCCACCATCGCTCGTGTGCTTGGTGTGTACGAGAAGGCAATCAATCCGCCGGAAGTACCTGCGTACTCCAACAAGTACCAGGAGGCGAAGTACATTGTCGAAAAAGACTTCGAGGCGTTTCTCAAGCTGAGAGATGACTGGGAAGAGAGGTACGGAATCAAGCGCGGCAACGACTGGATTCACCTCCAGACGGCACGCCAGTCCTACGCATGGTCCCCCGTCCCGGAGACCATCGACGTCAAGATCACCGACTGGTGCAACTTCGGGTGCGATTTCTGTTACATGTCTTCCACCAAGAAGGGGAAGCACGCGTCTCCCGAACTGATCGAGAACATCATCACCGGGTTCGACCAGTCGCCCTACCAGATCGCCTTCGGGGGAGGAGAGCCCTGTGCACACCCCGAGTTCCCTCACATACTGAAGACCACGGCAACGCTTGGTTCTGTCCCCAACTACACCACCGCGGGTCACATCTTCCGTGAGGATGTGATCAAGGCGACCAACGAGTACTGCGGTGGTGTGGCCATCACATACCACGCTTGGGCGGGTCTCAAGAAGTTCGTGGAGACGTACACTAAGTGGGACAAGGCGCTTCGCCCCGGTCTTCAGCGGAACGTCCACGTCATCGCTGACAACAACGTGGCGGCAAACCTGCTCGATCTCATGAACTCGGGTCTGCGTAACCTGAACATCGTTCTCCTGGCCTACTACTCTGACGTGGGCTTCGCGCAGTCTTCGGGACATCCCTCGAAGTACGTGTACAACGAGATGCTCCCGCGAGTCATCGCCGAGGTGCAGGAGAAGGCCAACTTCCGTATCGCCTTCTCTGAGGGCCTTGTCCCCTACTTCATGTCCCGTGACATCGAGGGTGTGGGCAAGAAGTACATGACGCGGCAGGAAGGCCTGTTCTCCCTCTACGTGGACGACCAGGGCTTCTGCTCTCACTCTTCGTTCGCTCCGGTCGACACTGATCTGTCGAAGGAGAATGAGCAGTCCCTGCCGTACAGGGAGAAGCACCTGCGGAGTGTCAACCTCTACAGCACCTCCATCCAGGAGATCTGGGACCGCGCCACCTTCGCCCCGTCTTATTCGTTCATGAACGGGTACTCGCTGTGCGACCAGTGCGAGCACCAGTTCGACTGCCACGCTCCTGCCTTCGACCACTTCATGATGTGCGGGTTCAACGACCACAACAAGATCCCGTCGAAGAGGCCCGTGGAGTACACGCCTCACCCTGACCTTGAGGGTGGCGGCGGGCTGGTTCAGCTACGAAAGAAGGGTTCCTGATATGTACACCATCTCAAGAGAAGACATCAGCGATTCTGACTTTGCGGGCCTCCGCCTTCAAAAGAAGATCGTCGAGGTTGGCGACTACCTCTTCGTGTTTTCTGCCATGCACCGTCGCTGCCATAGTTTCTACGTGAGAGCCAAGGTTGACGAAGTCAACTACATCTGGTCCGCTCCTGGGATGCCCACTGTGTGGCACTACCGAAAGGAAGACGAGGAAGTATTCACCCACGAGATCGAGGAAACGACCGAAGGCGGCTGGAATAAACACAGGAGCTTTGGTCTCGAAGAGTTCCTTCAGCTCAAAGAGACTCACGGATTCAAGCTGGTGAATCAGTTTCCTTGGACCGATTGGCCCATAGGGCACGCTACGTACCTCGGCACCGACGGCTTCTTTACTCTTGAGGAAGCTCGGCGTGCATATGGTCGCTTCTCCAAGCGAAAACTCGGTCGTAGAGTAGACAGGTACATCAAGGATGTCTTCGGCTTCAATCAAGGGGACGTGGACTTCGAATCTTACAGGAGACGTGCCTACGTCTGAGCTTAGAAAGAAGTGATAATGAGAGACTTGACCCCCATCACCGTAGAGACCCCCAGGTTCAAGATCGAGGGGATCTCTGTCGGAGGGATGTGTACTTCCATCTCCGTGCCTGCCCTGAACGTTGTCCTCGACGCCGGGATCTCAGCCCCCAGCATGGCCAAGGGGAACAGCCTATTCTTCAGTCACTTCCACCTGGACCACGTAGGTGGCCTGGGTACCTACCTAGGGATCCGAGACCTTCGTCGTAACTCTAGCAACCTGTACTGCCTGGAGGGGCAGAGCCGGGCGTGTGCTGACCTGGTCAGCTCCTTCAGGTCCCTGTCCGAGACTGATCTCAAGGTCGCTGTGCATGGCGTGGGGTTTGGCGAGTCGATCAAGTACGACACTGGGCTGTACGCCAAGCCTTTCCGAACCCTACACAGGGTCCCCTCCGCGGGGTGGCTCTTCAGCCGCAAGAAGAACAAGCTCAAGCCCGAGTTCCTGGGCATGGATCACAAGGACATCGCGAACCTGCGGAAGTCTGGGACTGCGATCACAGAGACGGTGATCTCCAACGAGCTTGCGTACGCCACGGACACCAAGCTGGAGGGTGTGCTAGCGTGCGAGGAGGCCCTCACCGCGGATACTCTGATCCTTGAGTGTACCTACGTGTGCAAGGACTTCACCGTGGCTGAGGCGCGGAACAGGTGTCACGTGCACCTCGACGAGATCATCATGAACGCGGAGAAGTTCCAGAACAAGAACATCGTGCTCATGCACTTCTCCAACCGCTACGACCGAGACACGATCATCAAGACAGTATCTAAGCGTGTCCCTGCAGAGTGGCTGCATGGCAAACTACAGTGGCTCGTATAGAAAGAGAATAGACAATGGCCAGAAAGATCAGCATCAACACCGGGTTCGTGACCAACTCTTCGTCCGTCGTGTACTTCTTCCCCAAGGAAGTCCTGGAGGACCCCGAGGTGAAGGCGTTCATGGAGCGCTACGAGATCGGGGAGTACGTGGGTAAGGACCTGTGGTACCGCAATCGCTGTGACTCCTTCGCCTTCACCCCGGAACAGAAGGCTCAAATCAAGAATGGCCTTAATGCTGGGGAGTGGCAGAACGTCTCTCCCGAGTACCTGGCCATGTTCGACAACGAGGACGAGATCGTTCTTGTCTACGGAGACGAGTATCAGTCCCTCACGATGGAGCTGTGTGTCATCATCTCCAACGCGTACTCTCGTATGACCGAGGGTACCGCGAACTGCGCCAACCGCTTCGACTACAACTAGGAGATTGAGATGGCAACGATCGTAGAGGGACCGCAGCCGCGCAGGGTGGCTTGCCGGGACTGCCAGGCAGTGATCGAGTACCTGCCCGAGGAGGTCGAGCGCCACGATGGCCGCGATTGGACTGGGGGTCCTGCCGGGTACGAGCGTGTAAAGTGCCCACGCCAGGGGTGTCCCGGGTATGGCTACGTGAGGTCGTGGTGACGGACGGGGACGGGAGAAGACCCTGCTGGAGATGCGACAGGGACATCGGCGACGACGCTGTGGTGGGTCGTCGCCGCCGAAGGTGCGAGACGTGCCGGGACCTCCTGTGTGGGGCCTGCTGTGTGAGACAGAGCAACGTCACGCGTTGCCCTGAGTGTGCCGTCGCTGCCGCCCCCGCACGCCGTGTGTTTCTAGGCGACCGACAACTCGAAGAGGACGCATACTGTGACTGATAAGGACCCGTTTGACTGGCTGGAGTCGCTAGCGAATCTAGTAGACAAGCAACACGCGCAACGTCAGAGTGAAGCTTCAGGGAACTTCTATGAGGTTCACTGGATCGAAGCGGACTGGTCCCTCTACGATGCTCTGCGACGTACGCTACCGGACTTTCTAGCCGTTGTACGGCGGGCAAGTGAGACCTGTGCCGTGTCGGACACTGCACTCACCGATGCCCTCAATGATCTCGAAGCACGGCTACGCGTGGAGATGCAGGGAGGCAACGATGAGTAGCGGAGAACTCCGCTCCATGGCTGTCGCCCTGATGCGCGAGATCTTACCGCCAGACAAGATCGTCTATCGTGGGATTGACGGTGAGCAGCTCTCCGCGTCAGACATGATTCGAGAGCTAGAGCGTGGGACGGCCAGGGGAAGAGAGTATGTGGCAGACATATATAGGGTCGCTCGTGATCTTCTCGCCAAGGAAGCCAGAAACAAGTGACCGAGTTCAGCAACGGGTATGGGCAGTGTAAAGCCGATCTGCTTCGGGAGATCGGCGTTGCACTGGACCACATCAATGACTGCTTCGATGCTGTGATGCAGCAGGGACGTGGTGCGCCCGATGCTGGCACCTCCAAGAAACTACACGCTCGACGAGAGGCGCTGCACTGGGTGCGCGCCATGGTCAAGGGGTTGAAATCCCCTCGATAATAGAAAGCAGAACCCATGACCGACAACAACGATTCAGACTTTCAACTTCTCTCGATCATGCATAGCAGCGAGTCAGAGGGTCCAATCTACGTCAAGTTCAGCCCTTCAACTAGAAGGGTTCGCATCGATATGTTGTTTAACGACAACACGCTCGACATGCACATCTCGGAGTTCCTCATGGCTGCCGGGTCTGTCCTGATGGCAGACGGCTCCTTCAGCGACGCCGAAATGCTCTACGCTGCGGCGGAGGATCGCATGCTGGCTCTGGAGGACATGGAGCGGGACCAGGAAGAGGAAGCATAGTGCGCGTCTTTGTCCAGCGGACGTACGGTCACCGTGGCTTCTATGACGATCGCGGCGCTCTAGCCTTCCAAGGGTTCTCTCGCGAGAACGAGCAGGTCGAAGATCTGTTCGGTGAGATGGACTTGGTCTCCACGGACTTCCAGCCGGGGGACATCATTGTAGCGGAGCCAGTCATTACCATGGCAGCCCTGCGTCGGGCTGGTGTGACTGAGTCGGAGCCCGACTTCTTCCCTACACTCATGCGCCGAGCCAACAAGTGGATGGACAACATCCCGCGGCTCGCTCGGGTCCGGGATGTCCGCAAGGCGATCCAGGGAGACCTGTTCAGGCCCCTATGGCTCCGACAAAAGTCCTGGGCGAAGAAGCCCATCCTTGTCCCGCACACCAGCGACATCATCAAGCTCGAACACCTGGAAGAGGACGAGTGGCTCTGGACGCACGACCTCATTGACTTCTCCTCGAAGTACCGAGTGTACATCAGGAACGGCGAGTTCCTGACCATGGCCCTGATTGACGGGGACCCGCTCGCACGGATGGACCGAGTCACACTCAACCAGATGATTCCCCAGCTGTGTGCCCTCCCAGGTGAAGTGGTCGTGTGTGACATTGGAGTCGCCAACTTCCCCGAGCGACCGTCCTCGATGGCCTACCCCACCCTCTTCATCCAGAAGCAAGACATCCTGTTCGCAAGTCCAGTTGGACTTAGCTCATCTGAGTATATCGATCTCCTCCGGGCACGTTGGCTGGAGGTTACACATGAAGGTTCAAACACGTGACGACCGGTTCAATTACCATGGACACCAAGTTCAATGACCTCCCCTGGCACGAGTACCTCACGGGCAAGCGTGTAGCGATCCCGTGGTCTGTAGCCAGGGCCCACCTCTGGCAGCACAAGAATGAGCTGGAGGGGTTCGTGGTCCGTGAGTCAGGGGGTCTCTACGTTGTGCACGGGTACACCACAGTAGTGGTGCGCTACCACATGGAGAACCAGGTGGGTGTCTCCACCCCTGGGGACGACCACGAGACCAGTCACGTGCCCCTGGAGCACATCCTCCACGTGTTCCCCGACGACGTAGGTATCCCTGACGTCCTGGAGCTTGAGTGGAAGAGCCTGCCTCACCTGACCGTGGAGTAGTGAAGTAGGCCATGGAAAAGTACCCCAGCATTTCCAGGGATCCCCAGTACGGGGGTCCCTACTTGGTCTACGACAAGCTGGACGGTCAGAACATTCGTGCGGAGTGGAGCAAGAAGCGAGGCTTCTACAAGTTCGGCTCCCGCAAGGTGCTGGCTGGCGATGGCTTGCTAACGGTGGGCGACCGTGAGCTGATCACTATCTACGAGGGTGACATCGAGCGAATCTTCAAGAAGCTTCGTATCGACCGGGCCGTGTGTTTCTTTGAGCTGTTCGGCCCCAACAGTTTCGCGGGGATGCACAAGGACTTCGACCCGATGGAGGTAGCACTGTTGGACGTGTACATCCATAACCGCGGCATGATGGACCCCCGTGATTTCGAGAAGACTTTCCGTGGGAAGGTCCCCATGCCTAGTCTACTATGGCGAGGCAACTTCAACAAGGAAGACGCGCAGGCCGTCAGAGATCGGCAGGTGGAAGGAATGACTTTCGAGGGCGTGGTGGTGAAGGGGCCGCCTCCTCGTAAGGACTCTCTCCCGGTCATGTTCAAGGTCAAGAGCCAGGAATGGCTCGACAAGGTAGCCTCTATGTACGGGGACAAAGCCGAGGAGCTGCTCTGATGCAAGACAGTAAGAAGGTCCGGCTAGGTCATATACGTCATCTAGGTCAGCTGGGTCATGGGTACATAGGCCCATACAACCACAACATTCTAAACACACCCGAGCAACGTTACAAGTTCACAGATTTGATCTGCTGTGACTGCGGCAAGGTCTTAGATAAGACTCACATTAACAGTCACATGTTTCATGCAACTGAGACGTACCTTCTCCTACTAGAAATGGCCTGCCCAAGTTGCAGAAGGTGCTCAAGTCTAGTGTCGGCTGAAGAAGGTATGGGTGATCCATATAAGTCCCACCTTCGCGGTCTCGAACTCAACGATCCGCAGCGGTAGTCCTCGCCCTGTAAAGGCAACTCGTGGGACCAACACGACACAAGCCGCGCAAGACAGGCTCAGACCCTGCCCTGATGGACAGGTCCCTGGTTGCACTGCGTTGCCTCTACGTCGGCATCCCGGTCGAGTTGGAGGGGTACGTCTACCACCTCGGTCGATCCGCTTCAGGTGCACTACAGCTCCACACCGAGGTCCTATTCGACGCAGAAGGGGAGGACGAGTGGGGAACTCCCCTCGAAAACTCCTTCGCCTGCCCTGTGGACCTGGACCTCAGCGACTTCCTTACCCTAGCAGAAGACCTGTCGCCCGAGTACGTGGAGTGCCTCAGGTCCAAACTCAAGAAACTAGAGGACAAGTAGATGCTCGCAAATCTCCCCAAGCACCTTCAGTACTACTACGAGACTCACGCGGCCTTCATCGGCCCTGAGGTGTACGACCTGTGTAAAAGGAACCAGACGGTCACCTATGAGGAGTACAAGCGTTTGCGCCTCAACTCCTACGAACGCCGCATCGTCATGTACTTCCTCGATGACCACGCCCTAGAGGAAGTCACCCGGTACTACGTGCAGAACTCATCACACGATCTGGCACACGCCTTCGAGTCCCCCAACCGAACCCCCTCGACCTACGACCAGGCACTGGTGGGAGACATCATTCCCACGCTACTGGGACGTCTGCGTACCAAGGAGAGGAGAGGGAACGAGCAATAGGCTCAGGAACTATTTTACCCATTCCAGACAATCTAGTTGGGGCAGACGGTGCAGACCTTGTCTGGGATCCTGACGGTGGAGAGTGGCGGGTCATGCTGTTTGCAGAGGGCGGGCATTCCCACGTCTCTGTGAGACTTGCAGCTCTGTGTGAGTGGGTCGAGGAGCAAGGAATCAGTTACAGATGCACCAACGAAGATACTGAACTGACATAGTAAACACACACCGAGACAACAATGACGAATAGCAATCCAGAAATCACGGCCGTCTGTGCCGTCATCAACAACCGTGGCGGTGAGGTCCTCGCTGTTACCCGTCCTTTCCGGGATGACCTGCTGGGTCTCCCTGGTGGGCACATTGATCCAGGGGAGACGCCTGAAGAGGCAATCGTCCGTGAGATCTACGAGGAGACGGGTCTACGGGCTCACTCCGTGTCTCAAATCTACCTCGGTTTTGTCCCTGCACGGGAGAAAGGTAGTGGCGAAAGTCACTGGGTTCAGTGCTTCCAGGTAGACTCATGGGGCGGCACCCCCGCTAGCCCGGAGGTAGGGACCAAGTCCATGTGGACCACCTGGGATGTGTTGTGCTCTAAGGGCCAGCCCTACGCTCTGTACAACTATGCTGTGAAGATGCAGTTAAAAGAGCTTGACGCGGCGGAGTAACCGTGAGTGCTCCTACCTGCGGCTGCGAACTCACCCCTCTTGGGGTTGGTTGGACCAAACTCTGCGCGGAGCACCAGAAGGTCTTCCAGGACTTCCTGGAAGTCCTGGTGTCCAGAGACATTGGGTTCCTCGCACATCGTGAGTGCCAGCGTTGCGAGGCCAACGGCATTGAGTCTCGCGGCGAAGTCACGTGGTGTAGGCAGAGTTTTATCTCTTCGTTCGCTCCGTGGGCGCCTAACTTCACCTCTCATCTTCCCATTGCACTGTGCGAGCGCTGCAAACCCACGGAGTCCTCCTGATGATGTTACCGACTATACCACGCCCTTCCTTTGCGGCCATCGCTGCCATTGGTGAAGACAACCAGCTGGGTCTGGACGGGTCGATCCCTTGGAGAATCAGCGCTGACTTCAAGCACTTCAAGACGATGACCACGGGCTGCCCCATGATCATGGGGCGCAAGACGTTCGAGTCTCTTCCTGGGCTTCTTCCTGGTCGACCCCACCTGGTCGTCACTCGGGACCAGAACTACAAGCACCCACTACTAACCGCCAACCCCGACTCGGTGTTCGTAGACACCGCCATTAATAACGCCATAGCTCGCGCAGAGAGTATGGCAGCACCGCAGCACGACGCTGATCAGAAGAGGGTGTTTGTGATTGGTGGGGAGGAGATCTACCGTTTCTTCCTGTACCATGACCTCCTTGACGAGATGGTATTGACCCACGTCTCTTACAACGGTGACGCGGACACCTACTTCCCAGAGTTCAATGAGAACCCGTGGATGTCGTCGGAGATCTCTAGCGGAGAAGGCGGCGGGTTCAAGTACAACATCGTTCACTACACTTCTGTCCGTCGGTGGGCAATGAGTTACCCCACCGAAGAGAGCAAAGAGCTTGAGAAGTTGCGGGCTGAGGTTCACCACCTGAAAGAGTTCGCTCGGACAATCAGTAACGTCTACAAGGAGCATCGCGGGTGCTTCTGTGCGGTGTGCGACGCTCTCTACGCTCTTAGGTCCCCTCAAATGGCCGGGGTCAGGCTTCACGACTGCACCCAGGAGTGTAGCCACTCATGACTGACGCAGACGACGACTTCGAAGACGACGACTCTGACTTCGAGACAACACTCTGCCCCAGCTGCCATGGCTACGGGGACGATGACTGCCCTGAGTGTGACGGTGAAGGTGTCGTATGTGACGAGTGCGGGAACTCCCAGTGTGTCTGGGAGCAGCAGTGTGTCATCGATGACATCAACGCCAGACTAGCTCGCGAAGAAGAAAGACTGGCCAAAATCAGAGCTGAGCACGAACGGCTCCAGGCTATCTCAGGACCCGCCTATCTACACTCTGGCGGCAGGTTGGCCGTGACCAACGCGAACGGTGGCGTCGATGTCTACCGCGTGTGTATCGAGGGCCCGTGGGAGAAGAAATAATGAAGTCACAACTACCTTTGTCCGTGGATCAGCTGTCTGAATCAGCTTACGAGTTACTCATGGAGTACAGTCATAAGTTGTACTGTTCGATAATCGGCGAGACTCCTATACCTCCACCAGATTGGTTTCTGCAGGACGTTTACGACGACCTACTGGCCTTTCGAGACGAATCGAGGGATTGTCTTGAAAAACTTGATAACCCCGCCGAGTTGCTTGCTGTGGCGAAGAGCTTCGGGGTCTTCAAGTACCAACCATCCCTATTACCGGAGGTTCTAGCGTCACCCACTAAGCGAGAACACCTTCGGGAAGTCATGATCGAAGAGTACCAAGAGACACTGAGTTACTTTGTCGACAGTAGCTCCCTAGAGAGATATTTGCGCAGAGAAATATCTCAGATTGAGGTCTCAAAGAAGACCTGACTTATATGTCAGTCACGGGTTGACATGACTCGACACAGAGGTTACGGTGCCCCACATGCCTAGAACAGACAAGCACTAGCTCCGAGTACGTGGACCTCCTGTAGTCCCTGGTTCCAAGAAATCAGAGACAACAAGATACAGGAGAATACCATGGAAAACGAAGAGCAGATTCGCAACAAGAAGCGCGAGATTCGCGCAGAGATCAAGAGCCTTGCGTCGGCCATCAAGGCCGACCGAGATGAGAAGCGGGCAACGCCCAAGGGCCAGAGACAGGCCTGGGCCTATGGCTATGGATTAAGCGGAGACCCTTTCAAGGTCCGCCACCTTCTCCTTGCGTTAGGGTACTTGAACGGTCGTTTCTACCACGACATCGAGCGTACCACCAGTGCAAAGCCCAGCATGTGGCAGCTCCTCAAGATCCTGGAGGATGTGGAAGTTACCAAGGAGGAACTCAACGCCTGGCTGTCTAACAGGCTCTACATCGTCGTGGCTGAGGACCTGAGGCCCGGCCAGAGGGCCGCCCAGGCCGTTCACGCGATGCAGGAGTTCTCCCATCGCCATCCCACGGTAGTCGCCAGGTGGTACGACAACAGCAACACGGTCGTGGTGCTGGTGGATCCCGACCCAGAGCGTATGGTGATTGGCCTTTGGGAGACAGGGGACAAGTTCGCTGCATTCAACGAGCCAGATCTCGACGGTAGGACTACGGCACTGGCCATCCTTGGGCCGACGAAGAGTCTGGACCATTTGTCACTAGCTTGACCTGACTTGACTTAGCTTGAAAAGGAGTCGGATTTAATCCCCGGCTCCTTTTCTTTGAGACCGTAGCTCAGATGGCAGAGCTGGGAATTCTAAATTCCTGTAAGCGAGGGTTCGAGCCCCTCCGGTCTCATGTTATTTGTGTCTTGCAGGGAGTAGATTGATGGCTAAGCATATCTGCGTGAACTGTCGTCGCACTATGGACGAGAAGCTCATGTTCGCAACGAAGTTCAGAACATGGTCTATCCCGACCAGGGATGGTTGTGCCTAGACGCAGACACCTGTACAGATTTAGGGCTAGGATTGATACCCCGGCCCAGGAGAAACAAGCAGAATGGGGCGGAGAATGGGACGGTATAGGGTCCCTACCGAGCCAGAAACGCAGAAGCACAGAGGAAGTACATGGGGAGTAACGACGGCATCACCCCATCAATGATGAACAAGACAGTGGGACTTCTCTCGTAGC
>Ga0098044_1001000_pt1 | contig 14875 bp, 12 predicted proteins | sample 10_taG_FD_75053 | JGI IMG/M metagenome (GOLD analysis project Ga0098044, IMG submission 75053) | Marine viral communities from the Subarctic Pacific Ocean - 10_ETSP_OMZ_AT15264 metaG | ecosystem: Environmental > Aquatic > Marine > Oceanic | place: Pacific Ocean | collected 2015-01-16 | reverse complement strand
TTACGTAAATACGATCCAGATGCAAAAGTTCCGTTGAGTTTACGGGCATTACGGGGCACAGAAGATATAGCTACTCGTATGGCAACCAGAGCCCGCGGTTCAAAAAGAGATTATTATTTAAGGCAGGAAATTCCAATTGCCGGAGGTGCAGGTGTCGGTGCCGCAATAGCCGAGCAGGTTGATCCAGGGGACGCAGTAACGTCATTCTTTGCGACTTTAGGCGGTGCTTTGCTTACCCCTATAACCCCGCTTACTAAACTTGCTTCGGGTGCTGCAGCTAAATCTACACAAGCTGGGCAAGCTTTGAGACACCCAGTAGAAACGTTGAAATCCATTAGTTTTAATTTAAAAAACAAGGCTGAAAGTAAAGCTAGAAACGATATAGCAAAAATTTATGACGAATTAGCAAAAACTTTAGAAGCTCCGGGTAAAGCTAGAGCAGCAGCAGAGAATGTTCCTTATAATCCAGCAGTACACAGTCCTGAAGTTGATTTTACAAGCATAACCCCAGCGGGTGCAGCAAATCTCATGCAAACAGCGAGAGAAACGTACGGTGCTCTCATACCCGGTATAGAAGAAACTTTTACGCCCGGAACAACAATAATTGATCCTAAAACTCCAGGGTTTGAAGCAATGTTGCCAATATTTCGTTTACAAGCAGAAGCGATGGCTAAAGATCCCAATTTAAAAACTTCAGTAAGTAATTCAACTCAAGAAGCCGTGTCTTTAGGATACAGAATGCTTCAAGATTCTATAGAAGTTAAAGCACCCCCCACTGTAATAGCGGCACACACAGAGTCTTATCTAAAAGAACAAGAACAATTTATTGGTGAGTTTTTACATAACAAGTTTAGAAAAATTTCTGAAACATTAGACAAGGCGGAAGCTAAAGGCACGCTAGAACCGGGTGAAGGCAGTAAAATAATTGTTAGAGAAATTGATAAACTACGCGATATAGCAAGAGACATAGAAAAACGTTTATTTAGTCCAGAATTAATAGATTACCCCGCGGCGCTAAAACCAAACAACATGATAAAAGTTTTGAACGAAGTAGAAAACATGGCTCAATTAACGGGGCGTTTGGGGCCCGGTGACATAACAAGTAAAGAAGGCAAGCAAGTTCTTAAGTTGATTGAGGAAATTACGGCTAGGATTCCTAAAGCAGATCCCACGCTTCAGAGGCCACCTAAAGCAACAACTAAGGCAAAAAGAAAAAGCGTAGCCATTCCTGCTGTTTTAAAACCGGGTAAAGAACCTTTTGTTAATAGAATAAGAAGCCTTGTTAAAGACATTGATCCGAATTTCGGTGAAATGGAGGAACTTATTGCTGCTATGGGAGAAGACGCGATAGTTTCTCGACGCCTTGGTTCCTATGGTCAAAGAATAGGAAAAGAAATGTTGCCGTCACATAGAATGAGAAGGGATGGTGAAACAAGTTTAGACGGTCTTATTGAGAAAGCTATAGAGGCAGGTTATTTTCCTGGAGAGGCTACGGAAACGATTGGACATGTTGAAATTTTAGCTGCTATAGAAAAAAACGTGGTGCTTCCAGATGATGCTGCTAAATTAGCCGAATATGAGTCCAAAGTAGAGACAGCGAATTATTTTGAGCAGGTTTTAGAAAAAGCTGGTATAGATAGTAGATCAAAAACTTCAGAAATTCGTGGCATGACTGATGCCGAGTTAGCTAATTTAGTTGATGAAATAGAGTCCGGTATGTTACCGCCAAGAGAAATTAGAGAACAAGTCGGTGGATTCCCTAAAGATATGCCGGCTAAAGAGCGTAGGCGTTTAAGGCTAGAGCAAGAGAAGGCTGCTAGAACGTCTCCTGATCTAATACAATACGATCCTGATATTCCGGCACAGATTATGACGGTTGGTGATGCAATTAGGATTCGTTCTTTGATAGGGGAGAGAGTTAGAGAATTAGCAAAAGATGATAAAGGACGTAGCGAACAAAGGATATTAAAACTACTCGATAAAGCTATTTTAAAAGATTTATCTGATCCGGCTTTGACCGAACCAGCAGAGGCTTTGGTTATAGCAAACACGTTTACTAAAGCAAAAAATGACGTATTTTCTCGCACGTTAGGCGGTGAAATGGCTAACAAATTAAAATACTCGGACCCTAATGTATTTACAGAAAACCTTCTTGCTGCCGGCAGGCCCAACGAATTAGGCAACAGGATCACAGGTTTACAGAAATTTGGAAGTTTTTTTGAAGACCAAGCTACGGCATTAAAAAATGTAGATGATCCGGCTCTAACCGAACTTATAGAAAGAACAATACCTGTTTCTAAAAATTCTGCTAAAACCATAGAGAACAGTATGGTTGAGGTCATTAGGGGTATGTTAATAAACGGCGTTATTGAACCGAAACCGCAGAGCACTCTTGTTCCAAGCGACATAAAAAAAGCATTACCCGGAGAATTTGATGCAGATCAACTTGTAGTAAATACTACAAGACTTGAAAGATTTAAGAAAAAATATGAAGTTGCTGCCGAGCAAAATCCTATGATAAAAGAATTGTTTGACGACATGAGCGATCCGGTTGCAGCTCAAAAAGTTCTTAAAAGCCTTAAAGGTGGTGCGGGTTTACCTGCAACAAACACGGTAGTTGGTTTTGATCGTCAAAAACCTTTTGAATACAAAACTTTAGTTGAGGCTAATCCGAATGTATTTAAAAAGTTTAAAGGAGAGCCTCGTTTTTATTATACTCAATTCCTGGATTTAAGGGGCACAAAAAACAATTATTCTGTGGACTTTGGACCTGAAGAACTGTCTCGTTTGTTTCCTTATACATCTTTTAATAAAAACCTCAAAGCAGAGCCGGGTCAAGCACTAACCTTTGAGTTTATACAAAAGTATAATAAAAGCGATTTGTATGGCGTTGGCGCCTGGTTACAAAGAAGCGGAATTGAACTTATGTTTAGTAAGTTTAGTGAAGCAACAGGGATTATTAATCCTATGCAAATAGGGGATTTATACGGCGCGGCTATGGCGTTTGGTCAACGCCCGTTTGGTAACTCACCCTTTACGCATTTTTCCAGATTAAAAGAAAAAATTAATAAACCAAATGTGTCTGCTTATTTTAACCGTAAAGTTGATAGAGACGAATACCTTGAAGCATTTAACAATATGTCCGAACGAGGCAAAAAAGCGGCGGCAGACTATGAAAAAGCTTCTTTAGTGCTTCCTGTCTTCAATAAACCGCAAAGAATGGCCCGAGATTTTAATGTTGCGTTAGCTAGGGGTGATATTGCTAAATTAGAAGAAGTAACAAATTACTTTAATAAAGCAGCTACTAACGAAAAAGCAATGGATAAACTTTTAAAAGAAGTAGACAGTATTGACGTTAAAGAAATTCTTATTCCAAGTAACGTGGCTTTTGAGGCAACTATTAAGGACATGGCTAAATACGGGGATTTACAGTATGCCTATCGTCAACAGGCTATTCCCACAATGCAAGAAAGAATAGCTGAGAAAAATGCGTTGAGCGATATTCTTGGCGTGGATAGCCCTACTTACGCAATAACTCAAATTTTAGAAAGCAGGGAACCACTAACTAAGTTAAACAATCTCATAAAACAAGTAAACCGCATGAAAACCTCAAACATACCGGTGATGTATGAGGGTAGAAAGGTACCGGCAAAAGAAGTTTACGAACCTGCAGCCAACGGTTTGTTAAACTCTTTCATACAAGTTGCTCGAGAAGCAAGCTACGTGCCTAAAAAAGAAATTTACGGAACCGGTACGGAACCCGTTAGATTTTATGACGCAAAAATATTTCGTCAAGTTTTCTTTGAAACTGGCGAAGTTTTTCCAGCGATGCAAGATTTACAACCACTTGCAGATATCTTATTAAAACAAGGCATTATCAATAAAGCTAGATACAAGCAAATTAAAGACGTTACCGAAGGCCTGGAGCGTATGCAAAATCAACAAATGTTTATGGAACGTTTGCCGGCTATGGCGGAAGAAAAACCTAATGTTTTAAAACGTTTTGCTACAAGATTTTTTGGTGCTCAAGTAGGTTCAAGATTAGGCACTATGGCTGGAGGTAGAGGCACTATACAAATTCCAGGATTTGCTGCTGGAGTTGCTGAAGATTTATTGTCGAAATCACCTAACACGTTTTTTATATCTTACATGGGTGAGTTATTTCAACCAGGTGGTTATCAAAAACTGGAAGAAATATTAGAAGCAACGGCAGAAGAATCAATAAAAAGACAACGTGGCATAGATTACGGTTTTAGAAGAACTCCTTTATTGGATTCTCCGTTAGCTCCCGCATTTCCGGTAGAAGCAATTACTCGAGACAGGGAAGAAGAAAGAGAGATCACGCCTCCACCACCACGACTCATATCTCAGGCTTCACCTTCGGTAAATCCAATGCAGACCGCTAACCAGAGAGCACGCTACGCGGCTATGTTCCCGTTTGATCCGGCTTCCGCGGTAGTGCGAGAAAGACAAGCACAAGGCATAGGCAGTTTACCTAGACCTTAGATTAACCAATTTCGGCTTTGTTCTCCTAATACCTCTTGGGCAATATCAATTTTACCTTTTAAAGCAGTAAGTATTTTTTCGTCAACGGTACCGGGACTTACTAAATCTACATAAGTAACGTGATTTTTTTGTCCTATACGGTGAGCCCGGTCTTCTGACTGTATACGTGTTTCTAAGTCATAACCGTTATTCCAATAGATTACGTTGGTTGCCGCAGTCAAAGTTAAACCATAGCCCCCGGTTTTGGGATTACCAACAAAAAAACGTAACGGGTTATCTTTTTCTTGAAAATTCCTAACAATCTCCTGACGTTTATCTTGCGGGGTGGCACCATAAAATGCTTCAGCACTATCTTCACCATATTTTTCTTTTAGTTTCTTGACAATACGTTCTAGGTCATACACCCACGTAGCCCATATAATAACTTTACCAGACATTTCTTCAATAGTGCTTAACAGTTCGTCTAAACGTTTGTTAGGTATTTCCTGTATCTCACCATCATCTGTTTTTAGATGTCCACAACATATCTCTTGCAGTCGCATTATCTGTGTTAATACGCTAGTTGTAGTCGCTAAGTCGCCTTTTTCTAAACGAGCTAACGCTAATTTTTTCATTTGCACATAAGCAGATAGCTGTTCTTTACTTAAAGGAACGCGCCTGGAAGTATATATTTTATCGGGTAAATCTAAACAGTCTTCCTTGAGCACACGTGCGCTAAACTTCTCTAATTTACCGTGTAATTCGTCTAAACGTTGATACCCGGTAATCTCTTGAAAGCTGCGCATACCCATTGCTCTTTTCCTAACAATGGCATAACGTGCTTGATATGCAAAAAAGCTTTTAAAACCAAGCAGTTGCGGACTCAAAAAAGCACATTGACTAAATAGGTCCATTGGGTTTTTTGTTATTGGAGATCCAGTCAGTATGCGTTTGTACTTAGCTAAACTAGCTGCTTTTAGGGCATTTTTCGTGCGCAAAGCTTTACGATTCTTAATGGCGGTGCTTTCGTCCATGATAAATAGATTTTTTTTGTTCATTTTTAAAAACTTAAACGCACTGGCCGCGCCTTTAACGGTAGATAAAGCCTCTACGTTCATTGCCAATATATGTAGATCAGTATGTCCCGGATCGGCTAACTCGGTTAACGCTTCGCGGAACTTTTTAGTAATGTTAGGTTGCCATTGAACTATTTTATGATTTATACGATCAGGTAGGTGCTGTGGTATTTCTTTTTCCACCCAGTTCGCATAAACACCCTTTGGCGCAACAATCAATACCGTATCGATACTTCTGGCCTCATATAACGCCGCTAGTGAGTCGATCGCTATCTTAGTCTTACCTGTACCCATCTCTAAAAAAAGAGCGTACTGTCGAGCTTTCCAAGAGCTTTCAAAAATTTCTTTTTGGTGCTTATATGGTTCAGTTTTATAGTCGTACATTTTTTTTACCTTTTCCTATTGACGTATATAATGATATGCGATATAAATGTATTTGTCTAGGGATGCAAAACATCTCTCAATTCACGAACCACGGAGAAGTAAAAATGGAAAATGACTTTTTGTCGCAGTTAGAATCAGATGCAACCGCAATTGATTCCACACCAAAAGACGAGGAACTTAGCAAAGTTGCAGATATTGCTAAGAAAATCCAAGAAAAAGAAGATTTTCTTGCTGATTTAGAAAAAAAGCAAAAAACAGCAAAAGCAGAACTTTTAAAACTCACTGACGAAGACTTACCCGCTATTTTACAAGAGTTGGGTTTATCTGGCTTTACGTTAGACGACGGTTCATCTATTACAATCAAACCGACTTACGGCGCTCACATTAAGGTTAGCAATCGTGAGGAAGCTTTTGAATGGCTTCGTAAGCATGACTTCGGTGATTTAATTAAGAATATAGTGAGTTGTACTTTTGGACGGGGCGAAGATAACACCGCAGTAGATTTTATGACTTTTGCTGAAAAGAGCGGTTTCAATCCACAACAAAAAACTGATGTTCATTCACAGACACTTAAAGCATGGGTTAGAGAGCGTGTAGAAAACGGTGATAGTTTTCCTATGGAGCTTTTTGGCGCATATATTGGACAACGTGCAACAATTAAGAGGAAATAAGCATGGCAAATAACGTAGCTAAGAAACAAGAAAGCAAAGTGGCTAAATTTGACGCATCTATTTTTGAAGCAGATGCAGGAAAAGGCTTGGAGAATGTAGGCCAGGAAGATTTAGCGTTACCTTTTATTAAGATACTAAGCGGTTTAGACCCGATATTAGATGACTTAGAGGAAGCTAGAAAAGGCGATATTTATAATACCGTCACAAATCAAGTTTATAAGGGCAAAGAGGGCATACAAGTAGTCCCTTGTTCCTACCAACGTCGTTTTATTCAGTGGGCCCCCAGAGGTAGCGGTACCGGCGCACCTTTAAATATCTTTTCACCACACGACGATAGACCAAAAACCGAACGATCTCCCGAAGACAATAGAGAATACGTTGTTGACGGCGACGGCAGTTACATCGAAGAAACGCACCAACATTTTGTTGTTATACTAGAAGAAGACGGCTCGTCGAGCACGGCTCTAATTGCAATGAAATCGACGCAGTTAAAGAAAAGCCGTAAATGGAACTCTATGATTGCTTCGCGTAGTATTGTCGGTTCAAACGGTCCGTTTACTCCACCTAGATACTCACACGTTTATTTACTCAAAACTGTAAGTGAAGAAAACTCAAAAGGCAGTTGGCACGGTTGGGACATTTCTTTAGACAGTCAAGTACAAGATATGACTTTGTATGGTTCCGCAAAAGCCTTTGCAGAGAATATATCGAGTGGTGACGTTGAGGTTAAACACTCCCAGGAAAATAGCAGCGGCGCAGATAACGCTCCTTTTTAAATAACTAAGGAAGACGGTAGCAATACCGTCTTTAGGGAGCCTTATGTCTTACCACAAACAATTTGCGTCTATTTTCGAGGGACTACGTACTGCTTACGGCACGTACAAAATCGATAAGAAACAATTAAATGGAAAAAGTACAGGAAAAGCGGGTGTAGTACGAGAAGCACGCACCGCGGAACTGTGGGAAGGCCATTTATCCGGTAAAGGACAATCTGTTGGTATTATTCCAATTAACGAAGAAAATGAGTGTAAGTGGGGTTGTGTTGACATCGATCAATACAACTTCGATCATAAAAAATTAATTGAGAAGATACGTAAACTGAAATTACCTTTAGTGGTATGTCGTTCAAAGTCTGGTGGGGCGCACGTATTTGTCTTTACTTCGGAATGGGTTAGTGCAGCAAATATCCAGGAAGTATTAAGACACGTTGCGTCCCTACTGGGTTACGGTGAATCAGAGATATTTCCAAAACAAGTAAAACTAAATTTAGAACGTGGCGACGTTGGCAATTTCTTAAATATGCCATATTACGATCACGAAGACGGCTTACGTTACGCAATAAAGGACGACGGTTCGGCAGCGACCTTAGAAGAATTTTTTGATCTTTATAAAGAATATGTTTGTACGTCCGAGCAGCTATCTGCCATATTGATAGAAGAAGATACGTCACAACCCATAGAAAACGGCCCACCTTGTTTGCAAGTATTGTGTCGGGAAAAAGTTTCAGAGGGTGGACGTAATAATGGACTATTTAACATTGGCGTTTATCTTAGAAAAGCTTACCCGGATTCTTGGGAAACAGAAATACTAAACTACAATATGCAGTATTTAGACCCACCCCTACCTTTAAACGAAGTAAACATTGTAGCCAAACAGTTACAGAAAAAAGATTATGCGTATAAATGTAAAGATGCACCTATAAATTCATACTGCAACGCAGAGTTATGTAAAACCCGTAAGTTTGGAATTGATGCGGCAATATCAGGAATAATGGTTGCCAACCTAAGAAAATATAATTCGCAACCGCCGGTATGGTTTGTAGATGTCAATGGGCAACCGGTTGAATTAGATACCGAAGGGTTAATGAATCAAATTACTTTCCAACGCTCTTGTGTAGAACAATTGAACTTTATGCCTCGCAGCGTCACTAAACCGCTTTGGGAAGGCCGTATAAACACATTATTAGATGAAATGACTCAGAATGAGGGCAGTATTGTAGAAGTAAGTGCTGATGCTAGTGTTAACGGGCGTTTCTATGCGTTTTTAGAGGAATTTTGCACTTCTTTACAACAAGCACAGGATAGAGAAGAAATACTGCTTAGACGTCCTTATACGGATGAACAAGAAGACCAAACATTTTTTAGGCTTATCGATTTAGAGAATCATTTAACGAAAGCCAACTTTAAGAATTATAAAACACATCAAATAGCACAAAGATTACGTGATATTAATGGTGAAGCGACACAGATAAACATAAAAGGTAAAACCGTTCGTGTTTGGGTGATCCCGGCGTTTGCTCGCAGTAATCCAGATATTGCACCGCCTGATTTTGGGGATCAAGAGAAGGTTCCATTCTAAATGTTTCGTATTTTTGGTCCCCCAGGGACAGGTAAAACCACAACATTACTAAATCTAGTGGATAAAGAGCTAGATAGGGGCACTCCTTCCTCTGAAATTGCTTTCCTAGCATTTACCCGTAAAGCAGCGAGAGAAGCAAAAGAACGTGCCTGTAAAAGATTTGGTTTAGATGCTAAACAAGATCTCCCTTATTTTCGTACCTTACATTCCCTGGCTTTTCGTTTGGTGGGTTTAACCACAGATCAATTAATGGGTGCGGAGCACTATCGAGAAATTGAAAATAGAATTGGTTTTGATTTAACCGGTGGAACAGCGGTAGAGGAAGACTATACAACGTCAATTAAGCGTGAGTCTGAAATACTGCGTTTAATTACGCTATCGCGGTTGAGAAGAACATCACTACATTCTGAATATAACCGAAGTAATCTTAAATACAGTTGGACCGAGGTTAATTACGTAGCCGGAGCAGTAGCACAATACAAGAAATCTAACGGTTTGCACGATTACACGGATATGCTTGAGTTATTTGTGATAAAAGGCCATAAGATATGTCCGCCGTTACGGCTTTGTTTATTAGACGAAGCACAGGATTTATCACCGTTACAGTGGGAGATCGCACATCTACTGGATACCAAGTCCGATAAAATGTATTGTGCGGGCGACGACGATCAAGCAATTTATGATTTTGCCGGTGCTGACGTAGACCACTTTATCAATTTACCCGGCGGTGCTGAGATATTAGAAACAAGCTATCGCGTCCCGGCTTCCGTACATCAACTGGCAACGGGACTGTCTTCCAGAATAAAGCGCCGTTTTCCAAAGAATTATTTACCTAACAAAGAAAAAGGGTCCGTGCAAAGAATTTACTCACCGGAACATTTGGATTTTAGTCAAGGCGATTGGCTTGTGTTAAGTCAAGCTAACTATCAAATTAACCCTGTGTCGGCTATTTTAAAGCAAAGCGGTTACTATTTTGAGCGTTCTGGCTACCCTTCGGTTGCGCCAAAGGTTAGTTCGGCCTTACTGTCTTGGAAAAGACTGCAAAACGATGAAGTAATTGACGTTGCCTCGGCAAGAGTGGTGTATTCATTCATGCGGGGCAATGGCGTGCGTGTAGAACGCGGTTTTAAAACGATTAAAGCAGATGAAAGTGCCTTTTTAAGTTTAGACCAATTACAAAAAGATCATGGCTTATTGGCTACGGCCGATATGGATTGGCAAACAGCGTTAGACCGTTTACCTGATATGGACCGAGCCTACATCAACGCATTGTTGCGTAGAGGTGAAGATTTAGAGCAAATCCCTCGTATTAAACTTTCCACGATTCACGGAGCAAAAGGGGGAGAAGCGTCAAACGTAGTAGTGTTTAGCGATTTAACTGCCGCGGCTGACGAATCATTACAAATTAGTCCGGACACATTACACCGTGTTTTTTATGTTGCCGTGACTCGAACTAAACAGAATCTCTACATTGTAGAACCCGAAATTTATCAGAGGAGTTATAACTTATAATGAAAAAAGAAACGCGACTACAATTTCCCATGTTTGGGACAAGCACCGATTGGACTCCGCCGATAGATTTACCGGATCTAAGCGACGCTAAAGAAATAGCCATAGACCTCGAAACACGCGACCCGAACCTTAAAACCAAAGGACCAGGGTGGCCTACGGGCGACGGCGAAGTAGTGGGCGTTGCTGTTGCTACATCGGATTGGAAAGGGTATTTACCTTTTAGTCATTTGGGCGGCGGAAATTTAGATCGACGCATTATTTCTCGGTGGTTAACTAAAATTCTTGCCGGTGATGGCGATAAAATTATGCACAATGCCCAATATGACGCCGGTTGGTTACGTCACATGGAAGTGCCTATCAATGGACGCATAGTAGATACCATGATTACCGCGTCGTTATTGGACGAAAACAGGTTTAGTTACTCATTGAACGCGCTCTCGTTTGATTATCTCGGCAAAACTAAGTCCGAAAAGCTGTTAGTAGACGCCGCTAGGGACTTTGGCGTTGATCCCAAAGCTGAAATGTGGAAGTTACCGGCGCCGTATGTTGGTCCTTATGCAGAAATGGACGCCGAACTAACGTTAGAATTATGGCAATTGTTTAAAGCACAGGTGGCTAGAGAGGATTTAAACTCAGTTTGGGAATTAGAAACAAGCTTACTGCCGTGTTTAATAGACATGACATGGCGTGGCGTCCGGGTAGACATAGACAGAGCAGAACGAACTAAACAAGCTATATTAAAAAGAGAAAAAGAAGCATTATCCCAAATTAAAAAAATGGCGGGATTTGATGTCGAAGTATGGGCCGCCGCCTCATTAAAGAAAGCGTTTGACACAATCGGCATAAAATACCCTAGAACTGAAAAGGGCGCCCCGAGTTTTACTAAAGCCTTTTTAAGCGAGCATAGACATGAATTTCCACGTTTGGTGGTAAAAGCACGTGAGCTAAATAAAATACAGGGCACATTTATTAATGCAATCCTAAAGCACGTTGGAAAAGACGGACGTATTCATAGTCATATCAATCAGTTACGTTCGGATAACGGCGGAACGGTATCGGGACGCATATCAATGAATAATCCAAATCTTCAACAAATCCCGGCCCGCGATCCAGAATTAGGCCCCATGATACGCAGTTTGTTTTTGCCAGAAGAGGGCGAGAAATGGGCGGCAATAGACTTCTCGCAACAAGAACCACGGATCTTGGTGCATTATGCTTCCGTTTTGTCTGATTGGAAGGGCGGTAGTTTGGAAGGCGTAGATGAATTTGTCGATGGATATAAAAACAATCCGGATATGGACTTTCACACAATGGTAGCGGAAATGGCTGATATTCCTAGAAAAAGTGCCAAGACAATCAACCTGGCTATGATGTATGGCATGGGTGTTACCAAGCTATCGCACCAGTTAGACATCAGTTTAGATGAAGCGAAAGACCTGACTAAGCAATACCACAGTCGCGTGCCGTTTGTTAAACAATTAATGCAAGGCGTATCAAGAAGATTAGAAGATGCGCGATCTAACGGCAGCGTGCGCTCTTTAAAAGGAAGAAAATGCCGTTTCGATTTATGGGAACCTAGAGGGTTTGAAATGAAAAAAGCGTTGCCAAAAGAAGAAGCGTTAGCCACATACGGTCAAACCACACAACTAAAACGTGCCTTTACTTACAAAGCACTAAACCGATTAATTCAAGCAAGTGCAGCAGATATGACTAAACAAGCTATGGTTAACCTTTATAATCAAGGGTTTACGCCACTTTTGCAGATTCACGATGAACTTGACTGTTCGGTAAAAGATATAAAAGAAGCACAAAAAATTGCCGGAATTATGGAAACAGCGTTGGAATTAAAAGTACCGAGTAAATGCGACATTGATCTTGGGCGAAGTTGGGGCGAAGCGAAGGAAGTTAAATATGATTGAATATTTAAGATTTGTCCTATATAATCTCAGATATGGCAGATACTTGGTTAAAAGCTGATGGGTTTGACGAAGCAATTTTAGGCGTCACCTGTCGTTGCGGCAAACCGGATATTCTTGCCTACGATGTTGCTAAAATCCTGGATATTCTAGTAACGCGCGACGGTATGACGAGAGAGGAAGCTGTTGAATACTTTGAGTTTAACATCGAAGGGGCCTGGGTAGGCGAAAACACTCCCTGTTACGTTTATACGCATGAACTAGAAGATTTAAAAGACGAATTAAACTGGAATCAAGAATCTAATTAGAGGTCTTTATGGACACAGACAAATGGAAAAGTATTTTAGTACCCCGTGAAACTTACGAGGAAATAAGAGAAGTGGCTAAAATGGAAGGTAGAACAATTTCTGGACAATTACGCTTGTCTTGGCAACAATGGAAAGATGACCGAATCAGAGAAGGAAAACAATTGGATTGAGGAGCAGTTTTCACGGCTCGCGTTTCAGCTATCTAAAAGGCTAGAGCGTGGTGGAAAAATCCACAGCGACGAAATGGAGAAACTGAAACTCCTGACTAAGCTACAACTTGCTAAAAAAAAGAAAAATTAAAGGTTCTCCCGTCCTTATTCTTTTTGCCGACTAGGTAACTCCATTCCTGGTCGGTTTTTTTTAACCCCCTGTTTTTTAAGCACTTTTATTTGCGCAAATTTAATGAAAACAAGCAAAAATCAATAACTTACGTACAAAAATCTATTAAAAAATAAAAACCTATATCGCTGAAACCCTTATGTTTACTGGCCTCTGAAAGATATAAGATATTATGTTATAATACTTATACGTGGTTTTTATAAATCGCGGTTGTTCTTTAACAATTTGTTTAATCCTTTTAACTAATGTGCGAAAGCACGGGAGACATTAGCTATGGCTAAATTAAAAGTTGGGGTGGACATCACCTCTGATGGATACACCTTTCTCGCAGTTACTTTGGGTTCTTATGGATCATGGCAGATTGGCCTTGATCTCCAGAACGTTATCCAAATCGTTAACGCGAAGCGCCTTAACATTGTTCAGGTTTTTTATGGCAAGCATGAGGCCATGAACGTTAATCAATTCGGCAGCATCTTATTCGACAAAGGAGAGAAACCGATTCCCATCGGCCTTTTCTTAGCAAATAAGAATACGGTCAAGTTTCTTAAACCAGGTGAAGTGTATAAATACTTCGACGCACCTAAAGACAGTTACCATGACGGGTTGCATCACGAAGGGTGGCTTGACGAGAAAGTTAAAATGTTCGAGAAGCACAAGGAGTAAAACGAAAGGGGCCTTCGGGCCCTTTTTTTGTGTTTGCAATCTATGTTAAATTATTATATTCTCGTATATAGCCACTGGGGTTTCCTATTATATTTTCCCCTCATAGCAACTTCGGAGTGCAGTTGTGTGGTGAAAAGCACTTCAACAAATTAATAATCGGGAGAAAACGTATGAGCAGCTACACCCAAGATGACGCCGAGTTTTTAGCTGAATGGTTTAACATTAATCGCATGATGCGGTCCAGCTACGGCATTGTTTCCAAAGAAATAAAAGAAGCGTTTGAAAAGAATGACAACCTGAGAGCAAAGATGACTAAAGGTATGTATGAAAACTCGAAATGGAGATTTAAGTTTATCGGGAAAAACAGAAAAGCAAGGGTGCTCTATGCAGAATAAAAAAGAGAAGAAGGACCTAGAAAAAGAGAAGAAGGACCTAGATAGAAAGATCAAGATAATAACGTGGTTGTTGCCAAGATTTCATAAGGGAATATCAAATCCGAGCGATTATCCTGAATTGGTGGGCGAAACCTATGATTATGAAAATACTAAAAAAGAAACCAGTTAAGCACAGATACTTTGAAAAAGCTGTGGAAAAGTTTTTGCAAGACCAGGCTAAAACAGAATGGCCTAAAAATTCTGATAATAAACGAGAGAAAGGTAAAGACAAATGTATAGATATAAAACACATAACGAAAAAATAATAGTTACTTATAAGAAAGACAGAACCGTTATTGATTTTGATAACGATGAGTTAGATAAATTTAGATCCAAATGCAATAAATCAATAAACGCCTTAGATGGCGCGGCAGAATTTAATGGTGATATGTATATGCGAGAGTTTTTTGCACTAAAAGATTTTGTTGATGACATTAAATGGAATTTTAATTTCAGACGACCTAAAGATAATCAGTATCACGGAGCATTGATCGCGGGTAATAATCCAAAAGCATACTACCACGATGACTCTGACCGGCCGAAGAAAGTAAAAGTTGGTCGTCCTAAGAAGGTGGCTGCTAATGACTAAACAAACATTTGAAGAAGACTCTCCTCAATTATGGGAATTGGTTAATAGCTTAAACAATCAGGAAATTATTGATTTGTTACGCATTATTTTTGCTAACAGGCCTACGGAAGTTTTTATTGGTATGTACCCAAAAAATATTT
>Ga0098044_1000999_pt1 | contig 14876 bp, 4 predicted proteins | sample 10_taG_FD_75053 | JGI IMG/M metagenome (GOLD analysis project Ga0098044, IMG submission 75053) | Marine viral communities from the Subarctic Pacific Ocean - 10_ETSP_OMZ_AT15264 metaG | ecosystem: Environmental > Aquatic > Marine > Oceanic | place: Pacific Ocean | collected 2015-01-16 | reverse complement strand
TCTTAAAACAGATAACATTTTCACACTTAAAGTATGTAATGCATTATCTAATCTAGCATACTCACGAAAAGTTTTTCTTTCTATTCGATTTCTATCTTGAAAAGATTGCTTTTGCTTGGCAAGCTTGACACTTTCTTTAATCATGTCTGGTTCACCAAGTACAGGATTTACTGTTTTATAATTGCATTCGTTACATTTCCATCTTTTTCTTGGTTTTACCGTATCATTTAGACCATGTCTTATTAGGTCTCCACTACCACATTTTGGACAGCTAATAATATAGCCATCATCATTGTAAATTATCATATATTATAAATTACTGAGGGACCTCAATACTTCTTCAGTAGAAAATTTAGACTTCGACTTCTTTAACCCTATTTTTTTTCTTGCAGATTTTATCCAGGGTTCAGGATATAGTAATAAATAGTTGTAAAATAAGTCCGAAGACCTCCCATCACGTAATGCCTTCCATGTTTTATGTTTAAACCTTCCAAATTCTGTACTATACTGATAATCTCTATATCTTCTAGTAGCTTCTGTATCATCTGTATAGTCTACGTTTCCTAAAAGAATTTTCTTTGCAGGGGTATCAAGTTTAGTTAACCCACTAACTATGCTTAAATATTTTAAATGACCTACTGTTGGACCTGTAACTTCTGAAAGTAAACCAAATGTTGCTCTATCATCATTATCATAATCATATAGATCTCTATAAATTCTTGATATTCTATTTAAAGTTTCATTTTCAAGTATGTTATTCAAATTTGCATTCATTAAAATTGATCCAAGCTGTATCATACCGAATACACCTGCATAGTTCATTAAATATCTCATTTCAGGAGAATCAAAATTACCTGCTTTTATAGACTGACCTGCTCCTTTTAATTCACTTATATGAGTTTCTAATAAAGACATTGGATAATGAAGTAAATGAAATGCTATGCGCTGCGATACAGGTTTTAAATGATTTGCCACTACATATGTCTCACCTATTTCATCTACTATGTATCCATCTCCGCGTAAATATTTATTTTTAGCAAACGGAGCATATTCATATGCCCATCCATTTACCATCTTTAAGGCAAAGTTTTTTGCAAATCTTTCAGCAACTCTTGGTTCTAAATTACTAGTAGCTATTAGTTCCTGATATTTTTGTATAAATGAAGTTCTGAACATGAACCTTCTTTGACCATTCTCAGTCCATCTATGAAAAGTAAGTAAAGTCCCAAGAGTTTTATTAGCAGATTTATCTATTAAATCTCTTACCGATTCATCCCTGTAAACATATTGACCTTTTGATTGATCAAATTTTAAATCACTTCTTTTATATCCATCTCTTCCTACAAGACCTTCCATTAATATAGCACTTTCACCTGGAGTAAATAAAAAGCCTGCTTCTTGTTCTACTCTATCAACTATATTTCTCAATTCTCGACTTCCATTATATGCTTGTCTAGAATCCACAACAGCTTTTCTGCCTACTTTAGATAAAAAGTGAACAACACTACCAGCATTTTTTACACCACCAGTAACATTTAAACCCATAGTTCTTGCTGTCTGAAATCCATTAAATATTCTAACTGTACTATTCACCCATTCAGGTCTTTGCTCCTTACCTACGTCATTAGCAACAAGATATTCTTCCATAATAAAAGTTTTTAGTCCTTTAAGAAAGTCGGTCTTTGCATGTGGAATCATTTTCATAGCATCTAAATATTGATGCTGTATATGAACATTTTTATTAAACTGGATTGCATCACGAGAATATCTATCTAATATTACATAAGGATCGCTTTCCCAAAGTAAGTTTAAATTTCTACTTGCTGCCTTTGTATTTTTTGGAGGCTGACTAACTTGAGCAAGTAAACCATCAGATATTGACATTAATTCATTTAAATTATTATTAAGCTTATTCATATTACCTTGAGGTAATATATCTTCTAGCTTTGATTTAATATCATACATGGTTTCTAAAGTAATTTTTGGATAATAATCACCACGCACTATACCATCTTCAATTCTTTTTGCTGCAGATTGAAGTTTATCAACAACAGCTCTTCTTTCATTACTAAACTTTGAATACTTTAGATCTACTAAATCTGCTACTTTATTTAAAGCTATTATATCTATTCTTCCAGATCTATCTAATAGATCGTGAGATTTCATTACAGCTTGTACTATTTTCTTATCATAATTAGTCTTTACTCCTTCAGCATTTATATATCCATTTTCTATTGCTATGTCAAGTTCACTCTTTAAATCACCTTCCTTCTTTTTGCTTCTTAGCTTTACTAATTCATTATATTCATTTAATAATCTACCATTGTCTTGTCTAAAGAAATTTTCAATCTCTTTATATGCTTTTAATTCTACATTTTCATCTTTAGCTTTTAAAATCTTTTTACGAATACTCCTGTATTCCTTATAACTTTTATTACCAAGTATCTTACTACCTTTTTGTCTGTTTACATGAGCTGCTAAAATTAAATCTTTTACTTCTTGAATTGATTGCTCTGTAAATGCTATTTGGTTTCTTTCATAATTCTTAGCTCTTTCAAGTCCCATCATCATTTTTTGAGATGCTGGGTCTAATCTAGCTAATCCTCTAGGGGTAGCAGCAATACCTGCTATATTTCTAAATTTTCCTCCTAAGTCTTTTTCAAAACCATCAATAGCAACCTTTAATCTAGATAATTGTTTATCTGTAAAATTCTGCTCTCTAACCCAAGGAAAATCAAGAACATCTGATGCATAGCTTTTCAATGCTTTATACGACATTTCATCAAGATACAAGCCTTCAGGAGTTGAAAATCTATTTTTAATATTTGTTTTTTTAGACCAGTACCTAAATACTTCTTCCATTCTAGAAGCATTATAATCTGTATTTACACTAGAAGATTGTACTTCATTACAACCAGCCATTAGTCACATCCCATAAGTTTTTCCATTCGTTCCCCAGACTTACCTCTGCTATAATCATAATAATAATTATCCTTACCATTGATATCTTTTGCTCTTACTAAATCTCCTTTACCTAAGAAAAAATCTCTAGAAAACTTACTAAGTACTGGATTATGAAACCAATCACTTAATAAAATGTCTGTAGTAGTTTCTCTTAATCTATTAAAATCTACCTTACCCTCTATTTTCATTTGATTATATTTATCTACTTTAAATTGAACTTGATCTAACCTGTGATCATGAAAAGCATTCATATCATGTATTAAAGTTTTAATAATAGTTTTAGCATCAAAACCATAGCTTTCTTGAATACCAGGTCTTTCTTTTGTAGGGGGTCTCATCATCCAGTTGAAAACAGATTCAATAAGATGTGTATTCATCTTATGGTACGGTAATTCTCTAGGACCTTCTTTTATATATACATTTCTTTGAATTTGTGGCTGCAGCAAAAATCTTGTTAATCTTTCAATATTTTCAGGGGTTGCATAATCTCTATAAAACCTACCTATTTGACGATCCGTTTCAACAGAATTAAGATAAAATATATCTGTTTTATCTATAATACTTTTTTTACCAGCATCTATAGCACGACTATAACCTCTACTTACATCTCTTCTTAAATTATCTACCTCTTGCAGAAACTTATTATATACAATAGGGTTGTTTTCATTAAGTCTAGGATCTACATCACGTGCTTTTAGCATATCAACAAAAGTTGCTGATCTCCAAGCTATATTCCATTTTACTTCAGGATCACTCATCATATTAAACTTTGGAGGTCTTTTATCTATAACATATGTATATCCTCTTTCAACTCTTGTTTTCTTTCCTTCTTTAATTAAACCTACATACTCGATAGAATCTTTATACTTACTTATCTCTTTTGGTTTTATATCACCTTTTATTTTATATAAATTTCCATTGAGCTTAAAATCTCTATAGTCCCATTTACTACCTTCTCTTGCTTTTATAGATTTTACTGTTAAATCTTTTCCTTTTTCAAGAACAACACTATTAGCCATTTGACGGTCCATTGCATCAACTATTGTTCTTAAAGTGCTTATTCTATCTTCAGCACGTTCTATTTTATTTGCATCAGGAAAATTTTCATTCCTTAAAAAATATAAAGATTTTACAGCTCTTTCATGTTGGCTATTAGCAACATACCTGTATATACCATTCATATTAGAATCAAATACTCTTTCACCACCTTCTACTTTAGTTAAAACTCTATCAGCAAGAAGCATCTCGCTTATACTTTCAGGTGTAACACCACCAAACGCCAAATGCATTTCAATTTTATCTTGAAGATTATTAAAGTTTTTTAGCAATGTATTATTATCAACTGGTCTATATGCTTTATTATCTGGCTGATAAAACACTGGATTTTTTATTGCTTCATCTAATATATGACCACTTATACTGCTTTTTATACCTAATGATTCTTCTGCACTAAATCTTTTTTGTCCTCGTAAAGGATCAATCTTTCCTTTTTTTAATGTTTTCGCTAGGTTATCATAACTTTTACTATTTACAGAAACTTTAGGATAAAAGAAACCAATAATATCTTTTATTACTACATCTGCTTCATCGCCTTTACCTTTTTTTCTTAACCTTCTAGCATTTCCTAATAATTTTTTTATAAGATAATGATCTGGATTTTTAAAGAATGCTTCAATATCTCTTTTAGCTTTTCTTAATTCACTAGTTGTAGGTTGTCTTTGACCTGCTGCATCATATACATCATTATCCATTATCTTAGCTTTGCTAAGAGCTCTATGCATTATATCAAATATATCTTTTTCAAATTTTAGACTACCAAATCCTTCTTTTAAAAAACTATCTTTACTTTGAGCTAAACTTGGATTATCAAAATTAGAATGCTTACCGTATACATAATATTCTTCTACAGCTTTTTGTACATCAGATATTTCTGGTGTTTTTTTCCATACATCTAACATAGCTTGAGTTAAATCTCCACTCCTTTGAAAAATATCTAATGCTTTTTCTGTTGCTATCTCTATATTTTTCTTATTAAAAGATTCATGCACAAAAGATTCACCATCTAATTTTAGATTAGAATTTAAAAGATAACTAAGAGTACCTTTTCTAGATATCACACTTGATAAAATTCTTTTCTTTTTAGCTATATCATGAGCAACTTTATCAAAGCCTATAGATTGCATATTCTTACCAGCTACTCCATCTCTAAATCCAAACATATTCATTTCAGAATATTTAAGGTTATCCATAGGTTTAAAATCAACTACATCCCCCATATCAGCCATGTAATCTTTTAACATACCAAAAGGCATTTTTAAATATTTATACGCATGATCTCCATCATGATCTCTTTGAAGAACTACTCTTAGATCAAAAGAATTAATTGTAGAAAGACCATTAAGTTCTTTTCCTAATACTTGCTGCACTCTAGTTAAAGGTTGATCCTTTACTACTTTAGGAATAGCATTAATAGATTGACCTAAATCTATATTATATTTTTTAGATAATTTTGCAAAATTCTTACCAAGACCTATTGGTACTCTTTCAGTATGTCTTTTATTACGTTGAAATGACTCTCCGTTTAATAACTTTATTACATCACCATATGTAACATTTTTCATACCAGATACTTGTTTATTTAACTGATTTAATACAGATTTAACTTCTTTAAATGTTTTTTCAGGTACTTCTATCCATCTACCTCTTTTCTCCAATCCTTTTATACCTGATATTGGCTCTACATATGGCATTTCTTTAATTTGTTTTTGAACTTCAAGCAAAGGACTATAAAATTCTATTCCTTTTTGAGTAAAAGAAAAAGCTATATCTAATCCTGATTTTGGATCTCTAGCTATGAAAGGTATATCTTGTAAATCTATTTTATGTGTATCCACATCTCTACTAATTTTTTGATCAGCCATAGCTTTAGTTATAGAACTACCTCCATACTGAAAAGCACTATATACTGATCCAGGTTTACTTGTGTTTTTTCTTGGAATATTATCAATTTGAGCATATATAGGATTAGTAAGAACATTATCTACATCAGGTGCAATTATACCTTCCTCTCCATGTGGTGTTGGTCTTTTTGTTAGTATTTTATAAAAATCACTTTGCAGCAATCTTATCAAATCTTTTTGCACAAGAGGGTTTGATTCCCTTGCACCATAATCTAAAAGAGTTTCAGTTAAAGTATAATTTTCTGCTGTTAATTGTAATCCAGATTCCTGTTCTCTTATTTTATATAAAGCTTTTAATAAATTACCATTAGCATAATCCCTATTATTATTTACTGCTCCCATTTTTGAAATAATTTCATCTATTTTGAATAATTTTGTTGCTTTTCTTAAATGAGAAACATCTTGAAAATCAAACATAGAAGAAGAATAATTAACTCCAGGATCAGAATGAGTTGTAAAAGATATTCCAAAATTTTCATATGGAAGTCTAAATCTACTTTCAGTTGGTAAGTTTCTAAGCTCTGTTTCCCATCCACTTTGTAAAGTTTTACTTGGATCTATTTCAAAAGGTTTTATGTGTGAAGCTAATGTTTTTGCTACTGTTCTTCCCATTAATAAATCAATACCCTGTGCATCTAAAAATCTAGCTATATCAGGATTATATATAGTAAATCCTTTACCAAGTATATCACCACTCATAATAGTGGTTTTCATCCCATTCCATTTACCTCCACCTTTAAATCCTCTAATTGATTTAGCAAATGGAGTACCTGAAAACTTTCCACCATCTAAAAGAAAAGATTCTAAACTAGGAAATTCACCTTTTTTTATACGAGAATTGAACTCATTAACTATACTAGATTCTATAGTACCTTCACCTTGACTAGCTGTAATTATATCATCAAATTTATCTTGTAACTGTTTAAGTACATTTCTTTTATTACTGAAAAATTCTCCACCTTTTCCAGCTACAGATTCATCCCCTATAACAGCCGCTTCAATTCCTGTATCTAACATTCGTTGATTTACATTTCTCACATCACGATCTGCATCATATCTCACAGACCATTCTAAAGCTTCTCTTGTTAGATGAGTAGAAGTAGCTCCATCAGCTTGAAATCCTCTTTTAAAACTATTAAATTCTATTTTACCCCTATCAGCATCCATTCTATTCATCATTTTATCAAACTCTGAAGGCATGGTCCTATTCATATGGATAAATTGCATCTTTAAACGAAGGATATCATTATCATGCTCAGTTGTATTGTATAAATGTTCAAAAGCCTTTTTAAAGGCATTTGTGCGTTTTTTATATCCTGAACCTTGTGAGTCATAATAATTTATTTTTTCACTATATATTGTATCAAAATCTCTATTTAATAAATCAATATTTTCTTTTGTCTTTGGAAAAACAATTCTAAGTTTAGGACTTAAACGCATATACACTTTACTGCTATTTTCTACTGGTCCTATTGTTCTTAAATTCTCTACATTAAGTTCAAAATTAATATCTCTGAGATTTTCACTCATAGTTTTCATATTGCCAAAATCAACAGGAATAGCTCTATCTATAACATTTTGCATTATAGTCCAATCACCACCAAGTTCAAATGATTGATCCATATTAATTGTTCTACCACCAATCTTTATAGTGCCTTGTAGTAATGCATAATCATACTTTCTTTCTGGATCTGCTGTATATCTTCTATCAAGAGTCATAGTTGAAAGAGAATGATTTATTTTCTTTTTCTCATGTTTTACAAATTGATGATCTAAGCTTATATGATCTACTTCTGTCTTACCAAAAATACTTTGTAAGATAGGTTTCATTTCTTTAGCGTTAAATTCATCTATTTTTGTCTGCTGTTCACCTGAATCAATATTATCTCTTATATCTTTATACACATATTTATCTAATACAGATTTTGGCTCTATACCCATTGCTGGATCAAATGCATTAGTTATTTCAGCTATAAACTTATTATTCATTTTATTTGAATCAACTGGATCTTGTAAAGATGGGTACCTAGTTAATAATTCTTGAAAATTAACAGGTCTTTCATGATTTAATTTAAAATGTTGAAGTTCATCATATATATTTGTAGCAGCTTTATTATATGTGTCTTGATGTGGGTTAAAGCTTTGTTTCATTTTTACAACAGATTCTATAACTGCTTCTGCATCTCTCCAATTACCTGAATTATTAAATTCATCTATCAGTTTTTGCAAAGGCATTTCTTCTGAAAGTTTATCTCCTAAAGTCTTATGGAATTTATTTGTTAAATTTTCAAGTAAAATTTTTCCATCAACATAACCTACATGAGGATCTTTTTGTGTTAAATGATTTTCAATATCAACTAACAATCTAGCAAGACTTGACTTTTTTACATGATCTGCCTCCACCTGACTAATAATCATTTCGTCAATAGAATTAACCATCTTACCAAAATTATCTATACTGACTTCTCTAGGAGGCACACCTCCTGAGCGTATATCTCTAACTCCTATTTCTAAAGCATCAATAATACTTTTCATTTTATCAGAAGATACTTGATCTATTTTTCCTTCCATTAAAAGAGTTTCATGTATAAGCTTTGATTCTTTTAATGCTTTATCTATCTTTTCTACATCAAGAACTTTTCTTGGATTTTCTATTTCACTTTTTATCTCATTTGCCAAATCTTTTACAGATTTAATCTGAGTTATTACAAGACTATCCTTACCTAAATTTTTTAGTATATCAGGCATTGCCTTAACAAAATCTTTTACTTTACCATGACCTATCTCATTATGGATAGTTATCCATTGAAGCATATCAATACCTTCTTTAACAACAGGAGAAGAATCAACCAATTGTGGAGTAAATAAATCTTTAACTCCTTGAACGGCTTCTTGAACTTTAGCTGCACTTTCTTTATCAGTACTAAGATGATTTCTAATAGCTACTTCATCAGGAAATATTATTTTATGTACACCTTTATCAAACCGCGGTTCTATAAGATTTGCATCAACTGCTCTACGATATGCTGCATATGATAATGGATTACCACGTTTAAATAACCTTTCTTGAAAAGATTTTAAACCTTCACCATATAAATCAATCTTCCAATCCTGAGGAAGTCTACCAATCATATCGCTAGCTTTTTCTGCAACCTCCTTAAGATCTCCAGAATTAATATTTCTTTTTGGAAATTCCGATTTACCAGTAGGAGATAAATCTCTAACTAAATCGTATAAAGGTTTTAAAATACTGAGATTCTCTGCATCTACAGCTTTTATCTCATCTCCAACTTTACCTTCTATTTCATTTTTAAAGATATCTTTATGAAGTTTACCCTCAATTCCAAATACATTCATAAAAGCTTCTCTTAATGTTCTTACTTCAGGACTATCTGTTTCAGTACCAGTAACAACTTTATAGATATCACTTTTAGCTTTATTTTGTTTTATAACTGATAATCCATCTAAAAATATATTGTCAGCAAAAGTAAGACCTAAATTATGACCTTTATGTCTACCTGCTACCTCAACTAAGAATTGATTCATTACTTCACCTAAAGCATTGTCAAAATCTCTTACTTTTAATCCCATATTTCTTGAAAGAGTTGATGCTTCTTTTGGTTTAGTAGCCTCACTCAAAACATCAATATTTAATAATTTAGAATGCCTTACTAATAAATTATTCCAAGCCATTATATTTGGAAGAGTAATACCATCTGGACCTTTTATTTGATAAGCTGTAGCTTTTCTCATTAAACCTTCTACAGCAGGAACTTCACTAAAAGGCATTTCAAGCCTTTCTCGCATTAACTCCATTACACCAAAATAATCTGACTGTATTTCTTTATGTGTTTCAGCAGATAACATCTGTGCTATATCTGCAATCTCCATTTGATCAATTGTTTTTTGACCAATTTTCAACACACCTATATCTTTTTTGACAATATCTAATGCATTAGGATTCATTTGATCTATGGATAAAAAATCGTAACTCTCATTTTGAGATTTCTTTATTGCATTGTATGCACCAAGCATTTCTTCTACTTTAGCATATTTATCTCTAGATATATACTCTCCTTTATTTGTCCAATCAACTTTATTCCCTATAAAAATACCATCAAAAATATTTACAATATTATCTGCTACAGGATTAGCTCCATATACAACACCTGCTGTTTTATATAACTCTTGTTGTTTCATATAATTAATTGTACCAAGCATTTTACTAGCATCGACTTGGAGAAACTCTAATGCTTTTGTCATATCTCCATACTGACTATGTATATATCCTCTTCTACCAGCATGATCCCAGGCACCCCTACCTTTTGTCATTAAAGCTCCCATAAACAAATGTGATGCTAATTCTTGCTCACTCATACCATCAAATGATCCATCTTGAAATGCACCGTAATTCATAAATAATATACCTGTTCCCATACGAGGCAATGATTGAGCCAAATCACCAAAATAATTCTTTTTAAATCTATTTACCATTTCTTTAGAAGTTGCCAACCTCATCTTATTTAGTAATCCAACAACATGATCTAAAGGCATTGCATCAACTCGTGCTAATATATCTTCCTTACCAGTATAGGTTGTTTTCCCTATTGTATAAAATTGTTCTCCCAGTTTTGAATTATTAAAAACTGCTCCAATATTTGCTCCTTTAACATTCTTTCTTAAAAGCTCTCTTGATATAGTATCACCATTAGGAGATTTACTTACTTTATTATAATTTATTTTTTTAAATCTTTGATAATAGGAATTAATTCCTCGCGTAAGAGATTCTCTACCACCTTTACCAATTCCTCTTATTAATGGAAATCCTAATGACATAATAAGAGTATGTTTAGGTATATCAGCATAATTTGCAGCTCTATCATGAGCCATTGCATCTATCTTCTCAGTTCCTAAAGCATGTAAGCCCATATATAAAAAGTCATTAGCTGCCATACCCATATATTGCGATATTCTTCCTGGATTTCTACCACCTAAACCTCTAGTAAACCACTCACCTATATCATTAACATATCTTCCTTTACCCAATTCCTCTACAAACTGTTCAGACAATTCTCTAGACAAACCAGCACTTACATCCATTCCAGAGTCTGTAAGTATTCTACTTATTATTCCGTCACCTTGAGCTTTTAATCCTATCTTTGCAGATTCTGCAGTTAAAGCGTCAGCACTAAGATTTCTAAGATTTTCTACAGAATATTTATCTTTTAATTCTCTTGGAAGTTGTTTTTTAAACTGTTTTTGTAAATCTTCTGCTATTGCTTTTGGCAATACTCCTCTTTTTCTTGCTTTATCTACTATTTGATCCGCAAGCAATCCTTCATGTTTAACTAAATCAGATGCAGCTTTTCTTATATATCTATTACCTCTTAAAGCTTTGGTCGCAATTTGACCACCCTTTCCTAGTAAAGCAAATGGACCAACAAGAGGAGTAAATAAAGAAAGACCTTCACCAGTTGCCCATGCACCTTTTTCCCAATCATTCATTTCCTCCCAAGGTTTAGATTTTGCAACAAATTCACTAGCTCCCCAAGTTAAACCACTAATAGCTCCCCAAGTTAATTGACCTAAAATATCTAAAGCAACATTGTCACTTGTTATTTCTTGAGCAGGAGGAGGACCAAATGCTGCTGCATAATCTGCTCCTTGTGGAGCACTAACAGTAGTACCCACCATTGGATCAGTTGTATTCCCTAAATTTGTATTTGTTGCGCTAGGCTGTTCTAAATACTTTAGGTAATCTTCAATAGATATTCCATCTGGCATCTAATCAACCTGTATTTGTGGTGCTTCATCTTCAGAAAAAATATCTGGATCAGAAGCAAGACCATCCATAACACTATCTTCTATTTTTGGATCTTCTTCAAATATTAATGCATATAATTCAGGCATTTGTTTAGAAAGATTAAATATGTCATATGCAGTCCACATTAAACCTCCGATACCAAGAACAGTAGAAACGCCTTCTGGAATAATAGTAGCAGTTGTACTAACAGCTAATCTAGCAGCTAATTTTTTGTGAAAACTACCTAAATATCTACCTACTCTTTGTGAAACCGTAGGATTCATAAGTCTTTTAGCAACATCATCCCATCCTTCAGCAGCAGCTTTTCCCATTCTTTCTTTCATAACTTCAGAAGTTTGTTTTACCATTTCTTTTTTTGCTTCTTTAGAAAGAAGTTCAGCTGCCACTGTTGTGCTTGCTCGTTTAGCACCCATTGCAGCTCCTTGTTCAAAAACTTCTTTAGAAACTCCTCTTACAGCTTCTTCTACAACTTCATCCAGTACTTCAGTCGCCATTCCTAACTTTACATTGCTTCCTATGTGATTAATTAAAGAAGGAAGTCCTTTCCAAGCACCAATAGATGCACCACCACCTACAGCTGCTGAAGCAGTTTCAGTCATTCCTAATTGATTTCTAGCAAAATCTCTTCCAAATGCATAACCTCTTGTAGCTAATGTAAACGCAACTCCTCTAGGACCTCCAGCTCTTAATTTTGCTGATACTCCAGCTGGTATATCAAAACCTTTTCCAGCTCTAGTTATAAACTCTCCTGCACCTATAGCAATAGCTGGAGCTATATTATCCATAGCAGATTCACTAACTTCTATATCAGGTATTAAACCTTGAGGACCTTCTTCACCTACCAAGGAATCTCCTCCAAACATATCCATTCCTAAATTTCTATAATAAGCTCCTCCTAAGTTTGAATCACTTAGATTTTCCAAAGAATTTATTGCAGCTTCATTAGAATCTACATCGATAGTGTCTTCATTAATTCTATTTAATGCATTAATAGCATCCACATTATCTTCTTCTACAAAATCAAACCATTCTGGGTTAAATGTAGTATCTATTGCGGTTATTTCATTTTCATTTGGCATAATATCTCCTATATTTTACTAAAGTCCTTATCTATTTCGTTTAATAGTTCGTTATGATTTTTACCAGGATTTTTCGATTGATATACTTTATATATTTCTTTTCTATTAGCAGCATAATATTCCCATTTTTTAAGCCCACTTAATCTTACACTAGTTGCTATCATATCAAAAGCTGGTATACTTTCATAGTCTCTAATATCAACATCAACTTCCTTCTTTTCTCCTTTTATAAGCGTAGCTCCTGGCAACATAAAAGTTCCTGCTGCATTTAAATCAATATTAAATAATCTATTTACATATCTCTTAAACCAATCTATTTCAGCAGGTGTTTTTTTCCTTGGTTTTTCTTTACCTTGTGCATCTATATCTATTACAGGTTTCATCATTTCTGATTCCAGCTTATTTACAAACCTACCTAATGCTACTATATCTTTTGCATGATATGATTCTTTTCCAAAACTGCTTAAAGTTTGAAAAAGATGTGACAATTCTTGAGCTTGTCTTGCTTCTTTTGCCTCTCTAGTTTTTTTATCATCACTCGGAAGAGGTTCAAATTCTGATGCTATTATATGTCTAGCTGCTAATCCATACTGCTCTCCAATATTACGTACACCTTCTCTTTGCTTACTAGGACTTAAATCTTCATCGCTAGTAACATCTACTACTCTTTTAATATATTTTGATTTAGAGACTCTTGCAGAAACTATATCAATCGCTTCTTCTCTTGCTTCTTTATCACTTTTACCTTTCTTTTTCAAACCTTCTACTTTTGCTTCCATAGCAAGTTTATTTAATGCAGAAATTGCTGTGGGTACAGTTTCTGGTTGTTTTCTATAAAAAGATTCTACCTTTTCTTTTGAAACACCAAATATTTTAGCTACTCTTTCTGCTTGAAAATCTGCTTCATCATATATTTTTGGATCTCCCATTTCAGGTGATATACTTTTTGATAATCCAGCTTTTACTCTAGTAATGTCACCTATATCTCCATACATAGTACCCATTTGAGATCTTAAACCTTGTATTTTATTATTAATCTGAACTGCACTATCAGTATACCATTGTAATAAATTATTCTTTACTATCTTTGAACTATCTGTAGATTCAATTTCAGGAACCTTATCAAATAAAATTCCATATGAAGTTTGAACTTTCCTAAACTCATCACTCAAATTATTTAATTCTCTAAGAGATGCATCATACTCCCCTTTTGCCATTATCATTGCATTTGCTTTTAATTTTGCTTTTCTATCTAAATCTTTATTAACTATTTGAGATGCTGTGCTTAATAAATCTCTGAAAAGATTTGTAGTAGTATAATCTATATTTATATTTGCCATTATATTTTATCCATATGTTCTACCAGTATCAACTGGAGGTGAAGTTACAGTTCCGCCACTTGATCCTGGTACTTGTGCTTGACCAGATTGAGAAGGCTTCCATTGACTTCCATCCCATTGATAAGAGCCTGCAGATGGATCCCCAGGATATAATCCTGGCCAATCAAATGTTTCCCATTGTTCAGGACTGGTCGGCCAAACTATAGAAGGATCAACATTAAAATTGCCTGGTCCATCAGAATCTCCCACATCTCCATATCCTTGACCTCCGCCACTATCTGCCCAAGTTGCTTGACCTAAAAGCATATTCAAAGTACCTCTTTGTCCTTGCTGCCAAGATTCTCTAATACCGAACACATCTTGCTCTAAACCTTGATAAAGATCTGTAATATTTTGTTCTAATCCTAATTCTCCTGTTTGCATAGCTTGTCCATATGCTAACTCACCTCTACCCATTCCCTGTTCATAACCTAATTGAGCAATATCTAAACCTTGTCTGTATTGATCTGTCGCTCCTTCCATAGCTCTTTCATAAGCAGATTGACCTAAACCAAAAGATCTTTTATATGCTCCAGAAACTTCTGATTCAGCCATTCTTTGTCTTTGCTCACCATGCATTAAACCTTTTCCTCTACGTTGCATTGTCTCACCCATTAGATCAGCTTGTTGAAAACCTCTAGCTGCTTGAGTACCAAAACCTGCTTGTTGT
>Ga0098044_1000995_pt1 | contig 14901 bp, 44 predicted proteins | sample 10_taG_FD_75053 | JGI IMG/M metagenome (GOLD analysis project Ga0098044, IMG submission 75053) | Marine viral communities from the Subarctic Pacific Ocean - 10_ETSP_OMZ_AT15264 metaG | ecosystem: Environmental > Aquatic > Marine > Oceanic | place: Pacific Ocean | collected 2015-01-16 | reverse complement strand
GAGGAACAATCCTCGCAATATTCATTCACAATGCAGTAGAGATAGCCTATTGGAAGTACTTTGATTGGAAGCATCGTGATAAGTCTGACTAGCATCTGGAAGTGGATGAATGATCACAAGTACACCACTGTGTTTTTCTCAGGTACTCTTATTGATTTTTGGTCTAACTGGTATGGATATGCAATCGTGCATGATTGGATCGTGCTCCAGGCGTTCTTGGGGTTTTTTCTACCTATCATGAACTTTCCATTTATTCACTGGTTTATTGACGAAAAAGATATATCTGAAAGATTTCGTCTGTGCTTGATAAGTGCATTTGCGATGATGTTTGGTTCTACCTTAATGCTACTGATGATTCGAGCCGGATTTGGCGTCGGGACAGATGTGATTCCGTGAATGAGGGAGATCTTGTTGAGTGGTGGTTTTCAGAGTATGTGCCGTGCGATGGAGACGTTAAATTCGACTATCAAAAGCACGGGATCATTATTGAAATTGAAATTGACGATGGCATATCATTTCTAAGAAAGGACGGCAAGATGGTAAAGAATGAGAAGAGGGCAAACGTGATGTGGCAAGATGGATCGCTATCCTGGATTCCGTGTATAGAGTTGACTGTAATCAGTGACTGTGATTGACCTACACGGCGTTAAGCATGAGCACGTAGAATGCATCATTCACAGTGCGTGTGTCGAGCACCCAGTGCCCTTTATTGTAATCACTGGCAACTCCCCTCAGATGAAGAGAATTGTTGCTGCTGTGGCAAGAACGTTTGGTCTATCAGTGAGAGACTCGATTGACAATCCTGGGAGGGTAGTAGTTGATGAAATTGATCAAGTGGGTTAAAGACAGACTAAAGCACAAACTCGATCATTTTCGATGGGGCTCAATCAAGCGCACAATGAAGCAGCACGGCCGGGCTCTTGTCGTTATTATTATTGGATGGGAGATCGCTGAAGATGTCGTCTTCCCTGTGCTTTTTGTATTTCTTGGAAATCATGTTCATCCCACCTTTTACGCCGGTGCACCAGCCTCCTTGTTGTTATGTTTCCACTGGCTTGCAGTCCCCTTGATGTGGAAATGGTGGGTTAAGTTTAAGGGGATTGAAGATACAGTAGATCACGATTGTGGAAGCTGCGATGAAAGTCGGTGACTGGCAGAAAACATACTGGCAGAATAGCCAAGGAAACAGGACAACGATCCATGAAGTCCTATCTGATTTGCAGAACGAACCGGTTATTTCATTGAAGATATCCGACTTGAATCATATACCGAGTGTGATCATTGAAGAGGGTAAGAAAGAAAGAGCAGACTTGTCTTTTCCGATTATCGTGGTAGAAAAAGATGGAGATCTCCAAAGCATTCTTGATGGCCATCATAGACGTCAAAAAGCAATAGATGAAAATAGACAGCACATTCTTGCAAAAGTATTCAGAGGTGAAGTGATAGATGAAAGTCGGTGATCTCGTTCGATTCAAACCTGGCGAAAAGGCCACTAACTCCAGGCTGATTTGGAGTCATCTCCACAAGAGCCCAGGTATGATATTATCCGAGCATGTGGTCTATGGTAGACAGCTGACGTACAAGGTCCTATGGGCTAATAGAAGGATCACCACCGAGTACGAAAGATTCCTGGAGCCCTACAGCAAACGTCGCGTGTAACGGGTGCCTAGCTGTGGTACAATGTAAGCATCAAGGAGGAAATATGAAGCTGACTCAAGACGAAATGGACACCGTGTGGAATGCGCTGGCTGTGTTTTCACATGCTCACCGGGAGGAGGTTGAGAACTCTCCCTTTCCCGAGACCGTCGAGCACAGCCGCAGAGAGTGGCTCAAGGCAATGGACCTTGCTACAAAGATTCAAAAGATTCAGGAAGCAGAGGAGAAGTAATGCTTGCATTTATCATGGACGTCCTGACTGTTGCAGTCGGTGTCCACGTTTATTTCATGGCTAAAGACTGGCGTGATCGTCGTCGATATCGATAGGAGGAAAGATGCTTACAGATAAGCAGATTCAAGAACAGCTTACAGTGCTTCGGGTTAATTTTGATCCCGAGTCCCCGTTCAAGGGAATGATTGATCTCTATAGTGATGGAGGTCTAATGACATTGGGTGCTGATGAGCAGTGGCAGATTCACGATGCAATGAGCGACGATCTGAAAGTGATGGTCTTTGGAGAACAAGAAAGTTATGATTGATTTGAACAAGACTTCAGAGGGTGACCTTGTCTGGTTCAAGGTCTGGTGGCAGGCCCGACCTCTCTACGGCGAGGTTCTAAAGCTCATTCCAGACGAGGAAGCAGTTGAGGTTCTAACACCGCTAGATGGATATCGTACTGTCTGGATTAAGAACGCATTCTTCGATGAGAAGAAGGCCAAGAAAGGGACATATCAAAAGTACGGTAGCGTGTAATAAGCAGTCAGCTGTGGTATAATATAAGTGTCAAGGAGAAAATATGACTTTTACCCGTAAGCAATACATGGCAGGCGAATGCACTCACGACCAGTACTACGATCAGTTTGTCACACCGGAGCTGAAGAACACAGTTCTTCGTTCCATTCCTGAGAAGCAGATCATGTGGAGCAGGGATGAGAGCTTCAATGACATTCCTCTTCGATCCTGGGACTGGCTTGCAAGTCTTAACCCAGTTGAGTCTAAGAAGTTCAAGGAGCTTGGAGACTTCAGCACACTAGCCGGTCAGGTCTGTGCATTGAAGGCTGCAGCCCGGCAGATCCGAGAGGAGTCTGGCGGTCGTCCAATCCCGACCTACCTGTAGTCGTGGAGCTACTTATTGGGCTTGTCGTAATGTGTCTCATTCTTGGGATCATTGACGAGATAGAATATCGGAGAAAGAAGAAATGAAAGTTGGTGATCTGGTTAGACATGCATGGACTGGGAAAGTCGGACTTGTTGTAAGTATTACAGACCCTGGAACACGGCTTAGCTGGATTCACCTTCAAGACGGTTCAGCGTATCGACAGTTTAGGATGAAGGTGATCAATGAAGCTCGGTGATCTGGTAAGAATTAAAGCTAGTCATAAGAATGATACACTAAGGCCTCCGTGGTACGGAAAGACAGGCATCATTGTCGACCACGAACCTGGTCCATGGGCTAGACCTCTTACTAGCCCTAATTGGCACGTGCTTGTTGATGGAAATATTCGCAAGTTAAGCTATCGCTACCTGACGGTGATCAATGAAGCTCGGTGATGTAGTAAGGCTGAAGAAGCCAAAGCTTTACCAGCAAGATCTGGTCAATGTGACTGGGTTCATCGTGGAGTACTTTCCTCGAAGGGGATGTTCCACTGGATTAGACAGAAATCACGTTTGTCGTGTCTCTTGGCCGGATGGAAGCATCGATAAAACCTGGCGGCTGGTTCGTGAGCTGGAGGTAATCAGTGAAGCCGGGTGAGCGAATGAAGCCAGGTGACCTAGTAAGGGTAATCCACGAGGATGATCAGCGATTCGCTGATAGGGCTACATCGTATGTCTGGCATGAGTTTATGGGGAAGTTCGGAATGATTGTCTCAATGGCAAAGCGACTTCACATCCCAGCTGCCAAGGTTCTTGTCAAGGGAGAGGTGGCTGAGTTTGATCTAGACGAGCTGGATAAGTTGAATGAAACCCGGTGACTTGGTAAAGAGAAAGGGGAGAGAGTGGTATGCTCTTGTGCTTGGATTTCGAAAAGATGCAGCAGGTAATAGGCTTCCTCCAGGTGATACAAACTATCCCATCGTCATGTGGGGCATGAGTGGATCTGCACTTATTGAGAGCTGTCATAGATCTTTACTAGAGATGGTAAATGAAAGCCGGTGATCTAGTCAGATTCAAGGGTCTCCCGGAATGGGGAGGATATGGTCTAATCATTCAGATCAGGACAGATGGGCAGACATTCGGCCAAGTCCACGTCCTCATAAGAAGCGGACACGCAACGATTCCCCACTGGAAGAAGGATAAGTACATGGAGGTGATCAGTGAAAGCCGGTGACCTAGTAAGGTACAAACGTCAAGATCGCGCTATGGTGGGAATGATCGTGAAGATCCACGTAAATAAAACTCCGATTGTCCTGTGGGGCGATGGGAAGTGCGGCCAATGCATCCCTGCCTTTCTTGAGGTGATCAATGAAGCTAGGTGATCTGGTGCGACACATATACTCAGAGCGCGGAATGATGGGAATGATTGTAGAAATTGTATCGTGGAAGCATACTGAAAGCAAAACACCTTTCATCTTGTGGGATGATGGTAGTATTAGCAAGATCCAATGGGGTCTTATTGAGGTGATTAGTGACTGACAAAGAGATTATTCGTGAAGCATTCTTCGCACTGTCGGGCTTTCGAAGCCCGTCACTAACAAAAAAGCAGCAAGAGCAGGAACTGGAAAGATGTTATAAGCTTTTGGCGGAAAGAATATACCGGCCTGATCCAGAACCCGTAGAGATTGAAGATGACTGGTCGTGCGCCTCACAGGGAGAGAAGCTGTGAAAGTCGGTGATGTTATTCGTATCCCATCAGGAGCACGTCAGGCATTTAGAATGAAGTCTGACGTCGGGCTGATCGTTGGAACGATTCCCAGAGAAGATAAGTACCCTGATGATCTGGAGGTTCTAGTCGATGGTATTGTCCACGCAATGGGCTTTCAGGTGAAGGTTGATCCACTTGCTGAGGTGATCAGTGAAGCCGGGTGATCTGGTGAGGAATAAGAAGTCTGAATCTGGAGAGCTCGGTATCTTCATGGGCATGCGCACTTTTAAGCATCACCCATCTGTTATTAGGCCAGAAGACTCTGAAGAAGATAAGCACTATTCTTGCGCTGAAATCTATTGGCCGCGTAGACTCAACGCGTTTAGCACCATTCAAACAAATCTAGTAGAGGTAATCAGTGAAGCTGGGTGATCTCGTCACATACAACGAGAATACCCAAAAGTGGGCAGTCGGTAACAATTGGGTGGGCATGATCATTGAGACGGGCAAGTATGTCGGAAATAGAGATGTAAGGGTGATGTGGCAGGACGGGTCCATAGCGATTGATGCATCTCGAAGGCTAGAGGTAATCAGTGAAAGTCGGTGATTTGATTCAAGATGCAGCAAATCAGACAGGAATTGTAATTGATGTCACTGGAGGCTTTTTCAAAAGAAATGTCGAGATTCTCTTTGGTTGCGGTAAGATAAAGACTATTGAGGAGCCTAGAAAGTGGAAGGTCGTCGGAACATTATCGATGATAGGAGCAGCTTTCCTTGCTTGTCTCTGTGTATATTCAGTAGGAACTTGGCTAAGCAAAGAATCCCTATACCAAGAGCAGATCTCCGAGCTGAAGGGACAAAATCAATCATTACAGAATGTTCCGAATTCTTATGCTACTGTTCCTGTACAGCCCAGTGACAGCGAGCATGCTGAAGAAAATGAGCTGTTGGTTTCTGATAACCTTCTTGTTGCTCCTAACATTCCATTTGCGTGTAACTACTTTAGCCACGACCGTTACGGGTCTTACACATCTGCGTTCTTATGCTATGTAGGAGAAAGCGATCAATACATCAAAGTCACTATTCCAAGGAGAAGTGACTTTTTTCCAAGTGACATGTATAACGATAGTGTTATAAGGTTCAGTACTGTTGGCGAAGAAGTTTGGTATGAAGTCTTGTACAGAGCACACCCACAATTTCCTCTCGAGAAGCTTCGAGGCAAGGTAAATGGATCTGAGGTTTTAAGTGAAAGTGGGTGATCTAGTCTACGACACCGGGATTGGGCTGATGGGACTTCTGGTTTCATTTAACCCTGATGACCTCTTTCCCTGGGAAGTAATGTTTGAACCGATCAGGTGCGGAGACGTCTACTTTTACACAACGTCAGAAAGTCAGCTACAGGTTATTAGCAGCGCGTGTAACACAGAGGCTGCTGTGGTATAATGGGAACATAAAGGAGAAAAACAATGAAAGTTTCACAACATCATAAGAATACAATCAGCAAGATGGATCTCGAAGAGATGATGGTGCTCAACAGTTTCCTCGTCAGTCAGATCAAGAAAGAGCAGAAGCATCAAGCACGTCAGATCAAAGCTAACCTCTCTGTCGGAGACGCAGTCAGGTTCTCAGACAACGACGGTCTTGTCACCCACGGCAGGGTCACGAAGATCGGGAGGACGAAAGCCCTGGTTGACATTGGTCCCTGTGTCTGGCGTGTCCCAATGCATCACCTGACCAAGGTTAAGATGCCTACCGGGTTTGCTGTATGATGACGACGCTTCTAGAGAGGCTTACAAACCACGACTGGTACTACGCGTACTCTGACGACCACCGTGTGTGGAAGCGGGGTGATCAGCGTCACAAGGATCTCTACAACGAGCTCGTCAAGAGGGAATGTCCGTATAATATGGGTGACATTCGGATGACGGTTCACAAGATGATTCTCGAGGACTTCACAGAGAGGGAGCCCAATCGATGGTTCCGTGATCCTGAGAATGGTAGGAACTTCGCACCTGCAATGAGGCGTGATCTCATTGAGAGAGAGCGGGCTGAAGAGATCATCCAGTGGATCGAATCTCAGGACAGCTAGGCGCATGTAATACGTGTGCTGCTATGGTATAATAGAAACACCAACCAAGGAGATAATATGGTTTACGGAACTTCTTACTTCCCTACACGCGGAGACGCTTACAAGTACTACAGGGCACAAGGTGTCTTCTCCTTTCAGGTTGATAATAAGATCACTGACGGAGAGATCAACATCGGAAAGCCTCCGGGATATCTGGGCCATAATGCCCGAGCCATCCTTCAGAATGACCAGGGTGGATCGAAGCGGTGGTTCGTCGCAGAAGATGTGAGGGTTGGATAGGAGTCGGGTACCCAGTAAGTCCTGAACTCTGGCGTCGTTCGGAATATATATTTCTGAACGGCGTGCGAGTGTTTGTGAGCGATGAAGATTACTGAAAGAAAGGTCAGAAGCATTATTAGATCTCGGCTCATTCTTGAGAGAAAGGATAGAGTGGGTATTGATGATGACGAAACCGATGACGCTGAAAAAAGAAAACAGAGAAGACAGAACCGAAGAGAGATGTCTGGAACGTTTTCTGGAAGAGCTGGCGGCGGAGGAGACTCCTCTGAGAGAACAAGTGAAGGGAGCGCTGTAGTCATTGAAATGCCTAAAAGCGGTGATGAAAGATTTGACAATCCTACACTAATCTATGTCTATCCTGGAATAGGAAGGGGAGGATATGGGCAGCAAAGCTGGGTTGCAGATAGAATAGAGGATTCAAGCAGTGTTGGATCTGAGCCCAATAGAATTGTCGTGATAGCACAGGCGAAAGACACACCATGGTCTTCAGTTAAGAGTTCAGGTATTAGTGCATATGAGAGAATAACTGGAGGAGAAGCACCTAGAGATATCAGGCTTGTTGGGTGGAGTGCTGGTGCGCAGGGACTGGCAGACGCAGCAGGTGATTCAACTATAGGAAGCATCTGGTATGCAGATCCTGTACCATCAGAATCATTGATCAGCGCACAGCATGGAGCAAATGTTAAGATGTACTACAATCCAGAAAACTGGGATATAGAAATGGACACAGATTCTGGCTTTGAAAGACTGGCGTCAAGAGTCAGTAACACACACAATGTTGATCAAAGTCACAATGAAATATTTGATCAGTCGATGAGAGAGGCACTGGGATAGATGAAGATAACTGAATCAATGCTTAGGAAGATAATCAAGGCTAAGCTTTCAGAAAGGCTTGAAAGAGATACGATTATTGATGATGATGAAGAGGCAGAAGAAGTAGAAGAAGAACCTACGTTTGATATCGGAGCTACTCTTTCAGGACCGAACACAACAGCTGTTTCATACACACCATCTGGACCAGAAAAAAGAGTAAATCCCAATGCAAAGCTTAATCAGATGCAGGTTAATGCATGGCGATGGCTTAGCCCTCTTCTTCCAGATGGTGCCAGACTGACGTCAGGATTTAGAACACAGGAAGATCAGGATCAAATAATCAGAAACTATGCAAATAGCAATAATGTTACAGGAAACCTTGATACAATGCACAAAGAGCTAAAAAAGAAGGGATTTGTTATAGCAAGAAAAGCTGGTGTCGGACACGGATCAGGAGAAGCAATAGATATAAGCGGAGCAGGTCTTCAAGATATAAAGAGAGCTGTAGAGGCTGTGACAAGAGACACAGAGATTCCAGTAACGTTCGCAGCATTTAGCGGAACAAGATACCCATCGATAGTTGAGCCAGCAAACAACGCAGTTCATGTTCACATTCTATCAGCAGCTCCCGTAAATGAAGAGTTAAGAAGCTTGATCATTGATAAGTGGTCTGATATTGGTCCAGCAGGTGGAGGAATGGATTAGAAATGAGAGTAGATGAAAAGACAGTAAGAAAGATGATTAGAGCAAAGCTTGCTGAGTCGAAGATTAAAAGACTTATAGCAGAAGGCAGCGACGAAGGCTGTACATTTCACTCTGATGTCAAGAATGATGACTTTACAGTCTACTTCTGGGGTGATGGAGATGCTGGAATATTCATAACGATGTGTGATCCTGACTCTTGTGAGGAGGTGGACGGAGGTCTGAATAGTTTTAGTGATGCTGAGAAGGCCCAAATAAGGAAACTTAGAGATAGCTGTTGATGATAATATCAGCTTCGCTTCATATTTAGTATCTGGGAGAACTTATATGAGAATCACAATATCAGAGCTTAGAAGAATTATTAGAGAGCAAGCTGGAAGTGAGACAGATGTTGAGCTCACAGATGATGCAATTGATCTATCAGTCAGGGCTGAGCTTGAAGACGGTGGTGGAACAGCAGATCTCCAAGACATTAAAGATAGAGTTGAAGACACACAGAGAAGAACAGGTGCAAAGCTTCCCGATGATATTGAGGGTGGAACAGATTCAGAGTATGAAGAGAGAATAGCGTCAATGGGCGATGACAATGTCAAGAAGCATCAGTCAGGGGCATATGTTGACATGGAGGGACTCTCTGAAAGTAGAAAGAAGATTAGGGTCACAAGGACAAGATTGAGACAGATAATCAGAGAATCACTAATCAGTGAGATGCACCATCATCTCAAGCACGAGTTTCCACCAGAGACTCGCACTGAGAAGGGGAGAAGAGAGAAACAACAGGCTGGGACTGTTCCTGACTATAAGAAACCTCCTGGTAGAACACTGTCAGGAGACTGGAGCCCACATGTCCAGGAGCTAGAGTCGTACTACCAGTCTCCCCAGTTTAGAGAGCTTCTAGCTTCTAATATCTACAACCTTCTAAAGGGAGGAGTGAAGATGAAGGCTAAGGGCATCGACTCGATGGGATTTGCATCTGCAAGCGCTGAGTTCTATAAGCAGATGAACTCTTCATCTAATGAAGCACTTGAAAGATTGGGCCGGGAGCTTCCAGGTGAATATGTGAAGCATGCAGGACAGAGCGGTAAGAGACCACAGCCACGGAGATCCTCTTCTCCAGCTTATGAAGATCCCATGGCAAACTGGTATCCCCTGGAAGAGCGAAGACGACGGAGAAAGTAGAGGTGTCACTACCCATTTTCATCGAGAACAGTAAGGTTCCAGTGTGGCTCTCATACCTGTCACCCATAGAGATCAGTGCTATCACGCTTGGGCCGGTCGTTCTCTCTAGTGGGACAATGAGTGAGGATACTCGAAGACACGAGGCAATTCACTGGGAACAGTACAAGGAATGTCTGATCGTTGGATTCCTTATTCTCTATCTGTTCTTCTGGCTCAGAAATCTCACCAGTGGGCTCGGAGGCAAGGGAGCATACATGAATATACCTTTTGAGAAAGAAGCATATGCAAATCACAGCGATCGTGGATACTTAGTACATAGGAAACGTTACGCCTGGTGGGGATTATAAATGAAACTAACACGTAAACAGTTGAGAAGAATAATAGCAGAGGAAAAGTCAAAGGTTCTCAAAGAAGAGAAGAAGAGGCAGACAGAGATGGGACAGCTCGCAGGAAGTAGGAGCGGCAGAACAATGGTGAGTGCCGGAAAGAAGATCCTGAGTGCTGCACACCAGATTCATGGAGTTGCAGACGATCAAACAGGTACAGCAAGAAATGCCCTGTATAGAATGGCAGAGTTCTTCGGTAGATCAGGTGCTGCACTTCAAGGAATGACATCGATAGAGGAGGGTGCTCATGTCTCAGAAGCATTTCCAACAGTTCAAGAGTTTAAGCACCTCCTTAAAGAAATGCAGAAGCTAGAGAAGTAATATGAAAATCACACGTAGACAACTAAAGAGAATCATAAAGGAAGAGCTTAGATCACTAAGCGAAGGAAATCCAGCAACGGAAGAAGGCTCAGAGGTTGTAGGCGATGGATCATGGCAGGCTTTAGCAATAGGCCCAGGTGCTATCGAGCTTAAGCTTATAGACTCTTCAAACAGTGAGGTTATAAGAACTGTTATTCTCAAAGACGGCGAGACAGAACACTCAGATTGGGATGAATTCTTTAAGTCACTCCACAGGACGGAGACATAGGGATTAACAATGAAGATCACACGTAAGCAACTAAGAAAGATGATAGCTGAACAGCTAATCAGTGAGCAGTTCAGAACCAAAGAGGATGCAGCAGCTCACTCGCTTCGAACAGGTCAAGCGATGTACTGGGAGCCCGGAATGGAGAATCTTCCGCCAGTTCAGAAACCACCCTCATCTGTTGGATTTGAAACAGAGCTTGTGAACACACTTGGGCTAATCACAAGTGCAATTGATGGAGAGGTTCAGAAGCTTTACAGGATTGACAGCCAGATTGCACTCGAACTCGAGCAGCAGGTCGAGCGTCTCCAGCTTCTCGGTCTGAACCTACAGAAGCACTTCACAGACTTTGGTGCCAGCTGATCGTGAAGGTCACTCACAAATACCTCAGACAGATAATAAAGGAAGAGCTCCAGAGCCTCGCAGGACAGGAGCTCGGTCTTGCTCCCCAGCCTTTCGAAGTCCTGAAGACGTGGAGGATGACATCTCCCCAGGACATGCAGACTAGAGACTATGTGCTCCTCAAGCACCCAGACGGTAGCACGAAGGCATACTTCCTCAGCTCAGGAACTTCTAACACTGGAGACACCGGAGGAACATGGCGACCATTCGAGGGATTCTCCGCGTGGGAGAGGGTTCCGCCAGAACAGACATATACAGATCTCAACCCAAAGGGGAAGCCTTACGGTGATGACTATCTGATGGCTAAGGCTTACTGGAATCAGTCGACAGGCCTTACTTCTGCACCAGCGGGAACCATCCATCATCGAGCAGACATCTGGATTCGTCGAGCAATCAGATCGGGTGGGAGATTCATCCCACAGAAGCAGCTGACTGTGACAGATCCAATGAGTCAGCTTCCAACCATCAATAAGTTTCTGGACAACCACGGTGCAATCGACTACAGTGCTTCAGTTCTAAGAAGAACACCTGCCGGCAGGAGGCTCCTCTTCGGCATAGACATTAAAAGCTAGCGCGTGTAACCCACTTGACACCATGGTATAATGGAAACATCAAGGAGGCAAACATGAAGCTTTGGAAGATCTGGCAGGAAGTTAACAACGATTACGACACTTACAGCTCTGCTGTTGTGGTGTCTGACAACCCTGTCGCAGCAAAGAGGATTCACCCGTCTCGCTGTTCTCACAGCGGAGAGAAGATGTTCTACTACGACGATGAGGATGAGGTCTGGCGATGGTGTAATGACAACAGCTCCTACAGTCGTGGGTGTTGGGCCGACCCGAAGGATGATATCAAGGCAGTTTGCATAGGGAATGCAGCACCCGACCTTAAAGAGGGAGATGTTGTCTGTGCTGCATTCCATGCTGGGTAACGTGTAACGTAACAGCTGCTGTGGTATAATAGAAACATCAAGGAGGCATACAATGGAAGATGCAATCATTAGCTTCATCTACGATCAGGTTGAAGGAACAGATTTCGACATCTCTGATCCCAAGAATCGGGATCAGATCGTTCAGGCGCTTAAAGAGGCAGCTGAGCACTTTAGCTCTGATGACCTCGACACACAAACTGAGGAGGGATAATCATGGGACAATGGAACCCACACAAGAACCCGAAGGATAACAGGGACTTTGAGTCCGTCGCTGAGATTGTCTGTGACATCGCTGACCGAGCTCTCGGTGGCTGGGATGACTTCACTGACGACATCCGGACTTACCCTCTGGAGATCCTGAAGCTTTACAAGAGCGAAGATTGTCCTGAGCCTCTCAACGAAGAGGTCTATCAGGATGTCCTTCGCGACTACCCAGAGCGTGTACACCGCGCCATTCACCGGGCTATTTGTAGCCGAATTTACTAGGAGAAGAGATAATGACAGCTGAAGAGATGATTAAGACGTATAGTGAGATGCGGTCAGTGGGCATGATTGAACAGATTCGATGGCAGTACTCTGACATGGCTAAGGGCGGAGACGGCGGACGTCTTCACTACAAACCCAGCGACTGGGATGGAGACCATCCCGAGGGTCCGACCTGTCGTGAGTACAACTACCCACACAAGACAGACTCGTTCTTTCAGCAGGTCTGTGAAGGTATGAACTGGTAAGGAGACATCATGACTACATTCGAACAAGCAGTGACTGAGTGGACTGACACCATCAACGGCTGGTACAACCTCGACGCTAGGTCTGACGAGGTCAAGCTGGCATTCAATGCGCTCAAGGATTATCATGAGGATCATGACGACCCTAGTGAGACTCCCTACGTGGAGACATTCTTTCACGGTCCTGGCAAGCTACTCGGGGGAGGCCCGATCTGGTGCACCATGCTGGACACAGAAGATCGCGAACATCTTGCGGATCTAATACTAGCCCTGCGTAAGCAACAAGCAGGCATGTAACCCAGCTGAGGCTGTGGTATAATAGAAAAACAACAAACAAAGGAGGCCGACTTGGCTAACACTCAGTATATCATTGATCTCGGTGTCGTTGATGGCACCTCTAACGTCAGCTATCTTCTGAGCGATCAAGCACAGGAGACTCTTCGGTCTTTTACTCCGCGCAAGGTCGAGGAGTGCTTTGGTCCAGGAGATGCTCGACTAACTGAGGACAGCTATAACAAGTCGAAGGGATACGCTGATCCTGAGTGGTACTGGGTCTCTTCCAAGCGACAGGTCTGGGGAATCGGCTGGCGCTGGGGCGAGCCGCGGCTGCGTGGACGTTCCTCGATTCGATGGAAGAGCGCGGTAGGTGCGACATGGAATCCAGCCACCGCGGAAGACGCTGCTGAGTTCGTTGAGTTCCTGAAGAAAGAGATTACAACGAACGCTTAGGCACGTGTAACCCCAATGCTTGTGTGGTATAATAGAGACATAAGGAGGCAACATGCCAAACGCACAGAAATATCGAAACACACCCAACCTCGGCCGGGATGACGAAAACAAGCACAGCTGGAAGCTGGGTGATATCGTCCATACTGCTGGGTCTTATGTCACGGCCAACGGATACAACTACTGCGGCTATGAAGAGTTCGACATCCCAGTTGGGTCTCGTGCGCGAATCATCGGCATCAAGCAGACTGAGCTAAACGCGGCACATAACAATGGTGTCGGTGATGTCTACATCGACTTCGAGCTGCTGGACCACGCCAATCCTGATGGGACACCTATCACCTGTGGTAACCGACACTCCTTCTCCATGGCTGAAGCTAATCGTGAGTTCGCACTCTGCCCTGACGGCAGCGGAGAACCCGGATATATTCGAGAAAGCGGTATGCGAAATGAAGGCCTTTGGGTGAGTATAGAAGCTAAGCGGATCGAAGACCACCCGGAGCACGGATACGTTCGGTTCCAGCACCGGAAAGTGGTTGACCCTGCACAATACGTGTAACAGCCTTTCCTATGTGGTATAATAGTAACACCTACTAAGGAGGAATCTATGGGACAGTTCAATAAGGGCATCAGACATGACGGCGGCACCTACAACGTCGAGGTTGACCTAGAAGGTGACCAGGCTGTCATCAGCTTTGGTGCTAGCTTCACTCTGAGGCTTGATGAGAAAAACATCGATAAGCTTCGGGACCTGCTGTACGAGGCCAGTCGAGGACTGTCTTGGAATCGTTCGTGGAATACGCTTTCCTGCAACACTGAGCAGGACACTGTTGAGCTCCCACGAGTCCACACTGCAGCCGAAGATGACTTCGTCCAGGCAGGCACCGACGCTCGTGAACAGCAGAAGCTTGACAGGATGATGAAGGGAACTGCATCCCCAATCACTAATGACCCCATCGACTGGTAAAGATCTGGGGAGGATAATAGTTATGATAGTGAAACGGAGTAACTATCATGAAGATCTCTAAGAAAAGATTACAGCAGATCATTAAGGAAGAGAGAGCAAGGCTTCTCAGCGAGACTCAGGCTGAAACTGAGAAGTATGAGATGTACTTCAGCGAGGTGGCTGATAAGATTGCAATCATGTTTGGAAATGACATGAAGCTACTTCGGGCAGAAGATCCAGGACTTCAGACAACCTATACACAAATTGAGTGGAATAACAGGGTTCACGATCACGAGCTTGCTCTTCACACAGCAATCGAAGCCAGCCTGGCAGGAGCATTCGAAGAACATGAGCAGGCTCTTGTGGGATTCCCAGGCCATAGCTTCGTCGATGATCCAGCTGAGATACGCAGAGCTAGGATGCCTGCTGATTCGCCCCCTTGGTCAGGAATCAAGACTTCATCCTTTGAATAGTCAGCGCGTGTAACGCTGGCACAGCTATGGTATAATAGTATTGTCACCAACCAAGGAAGACAACATGCTTACTTACCGTCTCATTCACGCCCTGCTCGACGACGATCAGGGAATCGAACGTGAGGCGTATGATGCGCTTCTCAACTGGCTGTGCTGCCACAAGGACGGCAGCCCGGAGCTTGCTGAGCGGATCACCGATGTC
>Ga0098044_1000992_pt1 | contig 14916 bp, 28 predicted proteins | sample 10_taG_FD_75053 | JGI IMG/M metagenome (GOLD analysis project Ga0098044, IMG submission 75053) | Marine viral communities from the Subarctic Pacific Ocean - 10_ETSP_OMZ_AT15264 metaG | ecosystem: Environmental > Aquatic > Marine > Oceanic | place: Pacific Ocean | collected 2015-01-16 | reverse complement strand
TTTCTCCTGTTATGCCAGTGCGTAACGCCCTTTGCGCGTACCCCAGCCTTGTTCCATCATGTCAATGACTTCTTGTCCGGTGCCTTCATACGGCTTTTCATCTTCCGGCTTATGCGGTCTGTATACGTGCATCATCGCATAGCGCAATTCATCCGCTGCATGGTCTTCTGCGTGGGTGTCCAGATCCTCCGGATTCTTGTTGCTGCGTGGCAACGCCGGCATGGTTCGCATCAGTGCATCGTTCCAGCCGTTAAAGCAGAAAAAGCGTTCTTTTATCAGCGCGTCGTTAATCACGCGCCATCCGGTGATACGGTCGTTGGATGCTCTGGTTAAAAACAATCCATGCTCTGCAAACACATCTGCCGGTGAATGAGAAATAGCAGCCGACAGACGGCGCTTGGTAAACATCGAAGGGTCGCAATAGATGGTTTGTGGGTAGCGGCCCTCTGTAAACGGACAACTCTCAATCAATTTCGTGATGTTGTCTGCATGTTGCGATGCACTGGCGTTGTCCTGGTAATACTCTGCGATGCGATAGACGTTGCCATCGTAGTCCACCGTGTATAGGCCAAAAGAAGTGGGTGCCGCTTCACCGTAATCCATAGCGCCAAACAACGGCCAGTGGTCAGGTATTTCGTAACTGTTGACCGTGATCTTCTTTTCGTTCCAGTTGGTGAAATATTGGCCGACAAACGCATCCCAATCGCCTTCCAGCCATGCTTTCACCAAATGCTCATCGCCCACACTTTTCAAACGGTTGATATAGTGCGGATCGCGGTCTAACAAAATCTTGTTATCCGTCACCAAACTGCGGATATACATACGGCTCATGCCGTCTTCGCCCTCGATCACCGTGCCTTCCGGTGCAGGGTCGATAAAGTATTTCTTGATATTCTGGTGGTTTGGCCCACCCGGGTTACCGGAACTAACGATCTTCTTGTCCGGAACATCAGCACTGCCCGAACGTAAACACGCCTTGATCTTGTGATACGCTTTTAAATCGCTCCAGCTTCCTAACTCGTCAAAAGCCACAAACGTAAAAGCCATACCCTGATAGTGGTCTGCATCGGCCTCGTTTTCTATGTGTCTCAGCTTCAGCGTAGCTCCGTTTGGAAACTGCCACTGATGCGTTCCGACCTTGTATTCTGCATCCGGGTAAAAATCACGATACATTTTGCGCGTCTGGTCTATAATTTCGTCCAGTTCCGGGTAGGTTCTGCGAAACAACACGCCTTTCCAGTGTTCACCGTATTTTTCCACGCCCATGAGGAACATGTAACACAACGTCCAGGATTTACCGCCACCTCTACCGCCTCCGTAGAATATTTCATCGACAAAGTTGGCGCGTATCGCCTTTTCTTGCGGCCCGGCTTGCGGTTGCCAGTTCATTTGGCCTTCACCTTCAGCTTTTTCGGCTTTTCCACCGGAATATTCTTCCAATGCTTGTTTTCGCGGTGTAAACTACCCCAATTATCCACGATTTTCTCACATCGAGAGTCCGTAGGGTAGATTTTCGGCCTGTATAATTGCTCTTCCAGTATCATCCGACTGTTTCCTCAACAGTGAACTGCGCTTCGACCATCTGCTCGTTCTGTTTCAGCCATTCTTCGTAACTTTCCGCTACCGGCGGTGCATTTAACGGCTTAATCTCCACCGTATGCTCAACCTGTAGACGGTTATCGCCCACTTCTTCACGAATCTCTTTCAACACCTTCAACTTCAGCGCCACGCGCTTCTCGGGTAGTTTGTTGTAAATCTCTTCCAGCGCCAAAACCCGATTCTTTCGCCAGGCCAACGGCACCTCATCGAAATCCTTGCGATCTCGCTCCAGCGCCTCTTGCAGTGCCTCCTTGAACTCCGGCTTTTTACGCCATGCCGCCACCGTAGAGCGATTCACATCCAGTGTTCGCGCTACTTTCTCTCCGCATTTGTCCGGAGTCCACCGATCCAACACGATCAGTTGCACTGCTTGCTGCTGTAGTTCACTTAACGCCATCAGTAACTCCACAGTGCCGGACGCGGTACGTGAAACCCGTCACCCGGCCCGATAATGTCCAGATGCAAAAACCTCTTCGCTCCGGACTGCTGCACCCCTAACCCTGTAAACCCCAGCTTCACCGCTGCAAACAACACCTGGAAAGCAAACACCCTCTCACACGCCACATCCACCGCCTTGCCGCTGGTATGCGAACCGGTTGGTTTACCGTCTGCCAACTTCGCCGCTTCAATCGGATGATCCGGCGAACGATACCCTGACGTAATCACCAACGGCTTACCCACCGCCTCTCGCAATCGCTGCAACTTATCCATCAACCCCTCATCCACCCGACACACCCCCGTTGCTGAACACGCCATCTCGTCAAACGAGAAATTCGGCCAGCGGTCTGAAGGCCATTCGGCCTGATGGAAGTCTCTTTGCATAGGTCAAAAATACCTAAGTAGCTGAGATGCAAAAGAAACAGGTGTGCAGTACATGCACTTTTTTCTAAAAAAATTTCACAGAGATAAAAAACAATTTGACAAACGATTTCCGCGAAGTTAGGCTTGGGGGGGTAAGGGGGGGCAAACCGGTTAAACACGTCACCATGTACAAACGTCAAACGTCACCGGGTACCCAGTGTACACGGTGTACCCAGTGTACCCCATGTACTCAATCCTGACAAAACGTGTACCCCACCACCCAACCACCCATAGCAAAAACATAAAGTGTCACATTTCACCCAATCACCCGATAACACGGTGACACAGTGTACCCAGTGTACCCGGTGTACACCCCTCAACCACATTCGCCCACGATACAAGCTCACCGCGTCCAGCGTCACCATTCGGGGCATGGTCACCGCGTCACGGATGGTCACAACTTGGTGCTGAGATGGACACGCATATGGATGGGTATATACGGGTTCGTTCGCTTTTAACGGCACCCCTTGTCGCTTCGCCTTCCAGCCCGGCCATGACCGAAAACGAAGACAGAAACCAAACCAAAAACCAGCGCGCAAACTTAGTCCAATATTGCCGGTTATCGCACTATTCCAGGCGTATAAGCCTAGACTATAGACCAGGTTTAACCGTCGATAATGCCGGATCGATCCGGTAATATAAACGCGTATAAATTTGATTGTTTGGGTTGTATTGGATTGTGGTTTCAAGTATCAGGATCGGTCAAGCAATACACCAGCGCAAGCAAACCAGCGCGCAATACGTCGCAATAGTCGCCAATTGTCGCAAGCAATACACCAGGCGCAAACCTTGCCGACTATGCACAAAAAAGCGCCCTACCAGCGTAAACCGGCAAGGCGCTCTGTTTGGTTTGTGTGGTCTATCTGCTTAATGCACTCCGATCAATACGGGTGTTTGTTTAGTGTCACTGCGACCACAAAAGTGTCCAGACTTTGTGCAAGTTCCACATTTACCAGGACATACAAAAGCTTTTTTTATTCCGGCATCAATACCGGCAGTACGTACGGCGCTCTTATATTCCGGCGTATTGTATTTACCTTTTAGCTTTTTATCGATTTCTACGGCGATAAAATCGCCACGAACAATAGGCAATTGCGAAACTTGAGCTCGTAAATGTTCGGCGCTTGCGCCATTGCTTAGGTTAAGCAAATAGTTATCGGGCCAGCCGATTTTTGGCGCTCGTTTTGTAGCATAGTCCAACAATAACTGCCAGGATTTAGAATAACCGTAAACGCGTAAATCAGGCCTGGAGCGCAACAACACAAACCAATACGTTACAGTCAACAAACTATCAAAATCGCCATCCACATATAACCGGCAGTCAATACCCGCGGGTAGTTCCATAGTTTTTTTTGTGATAAGTTTGCGACCAATAGCCGATTTAATTAATAACGTATTTTGCACCTGGCGAAATAGCGCCGTCGGATAGCGCCAAGACTTAACCGTATAACAATATCCAGCGCCAGCCACATTATCCACAAACCAACAAGCTCCAGCGCCAGGACAAGTTACACCGGGTAGTGTGCTAAAACTGGCAAAAGGTAACTTATTGTTTCCGTCAAGATTCCAAACCGAAAACGGCGTATTATCCGGCATTCCTTGGTCAATCCATTGTGCCAGTTTATTGGCGTAATATTTCCAGGTTCCGCGAGTATTTGCGCCATCAATTTGGCGTAACAATTCTATCACTTTCGCGCTCTTACCAGCGCCGGCGGCTTGCGCTATTTCCAGCGCTTGTTTTTTTGTCATAACAAACTTAGCCATTATTTGACTGCTTTTTTAGGGCTAGTATTTCTTCACCTAAGTAATACGTATAGCTTTGCAAATTCTCTATTCTTTCACTTTGTATTCTGGCATATACATACAAACCACAACAAACGAACATTAAAATAATTATTAGCAATTCCATGTTATTTGTACTCCGGAATAATGGTGAAACCACTACCGACGGTTTGTATCTGTGGTTTACGGTTTGCCAATTCGTAAAGGTGCGCAAACTCATCAAGAAAAAACTGTTCTATTGTTTGTGTTTTTGGTTTGCGCTGGGCTGTTGGCGCTTGTCGCCTGTCGTCAAACTGAAACTGTGACTGTTGCATAGTGTCCTCATTTGGTTAAAGTAATATGATACAGAGAAACTTAACCTGTTGTTAATTTCTTGTCAAGCTTATAATGTATATATATCTGTTTTTGTTTAGCGATAACTTGCCGGCGTTTGTCCAGGTTAACCGGCGCAACATATAAAACCGGTTTATCTGGTTTGGTTTTTTCTCTGGTTTGTTTCTGGTTTGTTTGTAAATAAATACAAGATAATACGATATCAATCAATCCTGATTAAACCGGCAAACCAATTGAAAACTGATTGAGATTGATTGAGATTGATTGAATCCGATTAGATTAGATTGGAATCGATTGCGATTGGATTAGATTGAGATTAGATTAGATTGCACTTGACAATAGATTAACCTGACGTTAACTTGATTGTCAATCATATTACCTAACTAATCGAAAGGATTACGATGGATACCCAACCCACACAGATGCAGATTACGATTGCAAATCATTTCAAATTTGATTGCATGTTGTTAGAGAATTTCGACGATGAACGCCCCAGCCAATACGATTCCGGATCGGGGGCGTGTCAAAAATGGGTATGTGCAGAGGTTACCGATTTCCGTTCCGGGCGCGGTGCATGGCATATCGTCGAAATCAAATCGCCTGTTCCAGAATGGGCGTTGGAAACGGCGAGGTTTTCCATTGATTATGATTCGTGGTATGTAAAGCTGGTCACGTCAAGGTTGGAATCGGCGTTGGAATGTGCTATGGATCTAGAAGAAAATATCGTAGCAGAATAATTTAGAGAATCCCACATTTTTCATTATAATTTTAACAGGTTAAACAAACGGAGGAATCACAATGGTATCAATGAATGAGCATAACGAGATACAAAAACCAGAAGACGTGCAGTATAGCAGTCGCAACACTAATATCAAATACGAAGACGATCATTTTAATGACGGCATAGGTGAAGACGATCCGCCTACCGATACCAATCTACAAGTCAAGACGTTTTACTACTCAGCACGAGCATTAGAGCGCATTGAGTTACGGTTGTCCAGTATGGGCAAATTGCACGATCTCGTTAAACGTGTTGAAGATCACTACAACGAGTATACAGAGAGTGGCGAACAGATAAACCACGAACGATATGATTACACCTCTACCCTCACGCTTGAAGTCGAAGATGCGAAACAACTGGTCGAAGATTTACAAAAGGCTATCATTGTAGCCGAAACAGCTACAGCAGAGTATCGCGCCTACCAATCCGCTAAGTGGGCGGCTGAACGTGCAAAAAACGAGGCCGACAATGGCTAAAACAATCACAATATCAATGCCCGATAACGAATACGCTCATCCATTGTACGTGCCAAACGTCAAACGTGCATTCATTCAATACGATCCAGAGTTACAGGCACTCCACGCTGACTACACCGAAAACGATAGTGTGTTGGCAGAAGTAAGAGAAGGTGAGGTTTTTCAGTGGCCGATTGAAGTTAATAGGACACGCGAACAGATACAAGATGGCTTAGATACGATTAAAAACGCATTGGAATCCAATCAGGTTACACCAGAGCAAATCACAGAAATTGCCAATGGTTCCACACTGCAAAAAGCGTCTACTGATATAGGCAGAGTGTTCGATTATTACGATAGTCTGGATTATAACGGCGGTGTGGCGCAAGCATACGATTGGGTAAATGTTGAGGCGTGGCTTGGCTCACAAACAACAGAAGAATTTTGCGAGGGGTTGAATGACGATCCATCAGATCAATTACGTGAGTGGTTTGGTGATGGCGACCTCAAGCAAGAAGACGACGAAGGCAATCGGCATGTTCATCACGATACGGAGACTACCACGATAATTGGCCTATTGGATTACTGGCGCGACCGTGTAGACGAGTATCGTGCGGAAAAGGCGACGGTGTAGCCATGACTAAACAAGAAATACTGGAATGGCTAGAACGATTGGCTCAGTTTCGCACCGAATCGATTACCAACGAAACAGAGCGCGAACGCATGGCGGCCAACGAAGAGTTTAATACCGGGTTTGGTTGGCTGATACGCGATCTCAAAACGGATCTGGAAAGTGAGGCAAACTGATGACTGTATTATCATTGCCCCATCCGTCAGCAGATTTGCTTGGCCCGTTCCTGGAGTCACAAACCACAACCCATACACGTATAGCTTACAGCGCCGATCTACGGGCGTTTTTTGGCACGGAGTTGATTACGATTGACCAGGTAACTTCGATTGGTTTTGAGGATGTTGAGCAATACCGGAACGAGCTCGTCGCGGAAGGCAAAAAGCCTACGACGGTGAACCGGTATCTCACCAGCCTGTTTGCGTTTTTCAAAAGGTGCGTAGCATTGGGTTTGATTGCACGTAACCCGGCAGACAGTGCATTGGTTAAACGATTGCGGATGGCCGATACCTCAGTAGGCAAAGCGATTGCACCCGAACACATTGCCGAAATGATTAGCCTTGCAAGCAAGCACGACAACCGTTTGATTGCATTGCGCGACGTAGCATTGCTCAAGGTTCTATTGTATGCCGGCCTACGGCGCAACGAGGCTTGCCATATGCAATGGTCTGACCTGATTGTTGAAGGCGGTCATACAATTGTTATACTGCGTGACACTAAGGCTCAAACCGATCAGCATGTAAAGCTGGCCCCTATCGTAGTTGAGGCACTCACCGCGTTGTCGGACGCATTAAACGGCCAGTTTGATTATGTGTTTGTCTCGCTGCATCACAAGAGCAGATACGGCAATCAGATCAGCAGTAAGGCCGTGCGCGATGTAGTGGTGCGATACGGCGAGATGATTGGCCTAAAGATCACCACACACCAGTTACGCCATACATGCGCTACGTTGGCCATGGAAGGTGGAGCGAAACCCCAACAGGTTCAATCTCATCTCAGGCACAAGGATATCAAAACGACCATGCGCTATTACACTGAACGCGATGCCCTATCGGACAACGCAACCGATTACATATCGATTGGAGTGGGCAATGAGTGAGCAAACGCCCGGAGAGCGCATTAAAGAGGTGCGTGAGAGTTTAGGTTTGAGTCAGCGCACGTTTGCCGGTATGATTGGAGTCACGGCTATCGCGCAAAACCGGTGGGAACGCAACAAGGCAGAGCCATCTGAAACCATCGTACGGTTTGTCGAATTGATTGCAACATTGAAACCTGGAGCAGATTGGCTTAAATTGTATACGTCGTAACCTTTTGGTTTACGGTAATATGATAGCAGTCGCTGATCGGGTCGTCCGGTTGGCGGCTGTTTTTTTGTATATCACGTAATGACATTGTATATGTTATGCTATACATTTGCCAACTGGCAATTCTTTTATAGTAACTTTTTTTCAAGTAACAGACGGCTACACCCATCAGTATTTGATTGCCCCTACCCCTCAAAATTTCATGTGGTGAAAGATAAAAAGCAACTATATTGCTATTTTTGCAGTAATATAGGTGCATACCACGCAAAAATCTTTCATAAAAACCCTAAAAATTAGACGGCTACACCCACCCGAAATAAATTTGCATTAGAATATGTGCAGTGTATATTACACCACCCCCACAAGGAGATGGCTATGACAGAGATTGCAAGTAGAGTAGCAGAGAACATTCAAATATTGTTGGATCGACTCTCCATGTCACAGACGACGCTGGCGGAAACCAGTGGCCTGAACCGCTCGACAATCCAAGAAATAATCAGCCACCGCACAACGCCTAACATTCAAACGCTCGACCAGATTGCGAGAGCGTTGGAGGTTGAGCCGGCGACGCTGATGAAATCTGGATTGGAAAAAGTAAAACTCACCGGCATCAAAAAAATTGATACAGCGATTGCCGAAATAAACAATAATTTGTATAAGGGGCCATCGGCCAAAAAAACTATCGGTAAATATTTTGCGCCCGACTACTGCCTAAAATATGCAGACCGGCCAGTAGGAGACCCCCTGCGAGTTGGGCCTGGTCTGGACGAGGAACTCAAGGTAAACCACACGATAATCGAAAGCCAGCAGCCGATGGCGATCATTCGCACTGCGTGGGTCACGGGCAAACAAGTGCATACACTTTTGGAAGTTCGCCGCAATGCCAACTCACTGGATGACACTATAGCGGCGGCGCTACGTGCCGATGCCCATTTCCAAATCGCACAACTGATAGATACGTGGATGCTGGCTCATTCCGTAGACCACGTTGCAAATGAAGCTGCGCCAATAAAAATAGAGAGGAGACTGCTCAAATATTTAAACAACAAATTCGAATAGCATAAAAAAGAGGCCCACGCGGTGCTGATACACCGTGTAGGCCGGTAACAATCCACCCATCTCGCAAAAGAAAGTAGGAATGTTGTGAATATATTACTGAACAATCGTGCAATAGTCAAGTGGCTAAAGTTGCACGGCTACACACTCGCCCTCACCCTCACATCGCTTTACGTTGTCGCGTTTCTGATTGTGCCTTTTGTTTGCGAGGTGCTGAAATGACAGAGATTCGCACCTTTCCACCTAAAATTATTTTTGATTCCAAAGTTGTCGAGATCACCAAAGGCAAAGATAATCGCGGTGACCCGACCACGATTTTGCCGGACGGCACGGCGCACGACCTCATTCTCAATTACGACACGCCGCTTGAAAAGGATGGCAAATACGGGCCGTATTACATCTACAGCGTAGACCATTCCGGCATCACCCACACCATGTTCGCAAACCCCCGTCAACATGAGGCGATACAGAATGCCGGTGGACATCGAGGCTCAACGATCCATATCCAGTGTGACCGCGAGGAATTCACGGGTAGAGACGGCACACAAAAATGGGCGCCGGTCTGGACGGTTACCTGCACGGCTGCGCCCAATACCGCAGATACATTTTTAGCCTCTGAGGATGCCAAAGCGTCGGCTGAGAAAGCGGCTGAGGCGCTCTATGGCGAGCAACCAAAAGAAGAACAAGCTGATCTGTTGGGGGGTGATCTGTGAGTTTGCCCGAAGTTGGTTTTCGCCCTGACACACCCACCGCTTTAACAATTATCGACTGCGCCATTTGGCCGTATACGGTACAAGCCGGAACTACCCAAGCCAAGTTCAAGACGGACGCCCATTCTGCAATCCTAAAAGAGCTACAGCCGATGTCGATTGGTCAAGGCGATACCATACAAGTAACGGCCAGCAAAGGCAGCGACGGTAGTGTAAAGTTTGCGGTTGAAATGATTGCACGACATCGACCGGAACCCAATACCGAAGAACATGCCGAATGGAAATTTGAAGGCATTGTGATGATGATGCGCCGTTGTATTGCCTCTGCGATTACTAACTGCAAGGCGAACAACTTGGAGCCTACATCGGAACTGGTAGGCCCGATGGCTACGGCAATGTTCATCCAGAGTTGCAAAGCGTTCGACGTGAATTACCTAATCGGTGATCCGGATGATTTGCCGTTCTAAACTGATCGTGCGTGGAGCCATGCCCAATCTCAATACGGTGATAGCTGCGACTAAAAAGCATTGGTCGCACTACTCCAGAGAGAAAAAGAAATGGACTCAGATGGTGCGTGTGGAGGCGTTGGCCCAGAAGCTCACGCCAATCACGCAACCGGTATGGGTCAGGTCAGAATATTACTCAAAAAACAGACGTGCTGATCCGGACGGAATACGCATAGCAGCAAAGTATATCCTCGATGGATTGGTTGAGGCAAACGTGCTACCCGATGACTCGCAAAAATGGATCATCGGTTTTGTGGATCGGTTTGACGTGGATAAAAACGACCCACGTATCGAGGTCGAACTGATGCCGGAGCCGGATGGTTTATGAGCAAACAACTGCTGGTCGAAAAAACAGATGGCCATCTACACAACATTCACGCAGATCAGATCGTGGATGTGGTGCCGTCTGCGGAACCCGACCGGCAACCGTGCGCCATCATTATGCGTTACGGTGATCCGGTTTTGTTATCAGAAGAAACAAATGTGATACAAATCATTGAATGGTGGATAGAAAACTTAGAAACGTCACGTAAGCGCATGGGGGCCGGAGATACCGGCTGCGCTTAAGTGACTTGGGGGTGGGCCGTTCTCCTCTGCGGCTTGCCCCGTCTAATAAAAAATTGGAGAAAGAATGGAAGAGTACACCGCAACAACACTAGAACGAGCCAGACACGTCCTTAAAAGGTTTCCACTTTCGGACGGTGCAAAAATGGCAGTAGGTAAAGATCTGGAATACGGATATACATGGGCCGCGCTACCCGAAAATAAACGTGCGCTGGTGGCTACTATGCCACCGCTCAAACCAGGCGTGTTCACCGTTTTTACTACAGAAGGTCACACCTTAAATCTCACCGGCAACGCCCTAACCCAGATGATAACGAATGCCAGAACAAGACACAGAAACACGAAGGCCCGTATTGAGTCTTATAGATCACGCGAGGATAACCCTACACGATTTACTGGAACAGAAGGAACTGACTACACCTCCAGCGCGAAACGTCAGCAACGAGACTACGAGGCTGGCATTAGAAATACTTTCCGAATTGCTGGATGGGGCGACATGGAATTCACCTTTGCTGATGAAAGCAATAACCGAATTGATAGAACAAGAGGTGAAGTGGTTGCAGCGACAGAGCATTCATCACCAATGGCGCGAAGAGAACAAACCGATAGCGGCACGACGCTACGAGACACCCGGCCCGGCACCGCTGAAATTGTCACACGCGGTAAATCAGCGGCTTACGGAAGTGGGCCTCCGCTACAACCACGACAAGAAAACGTGGTGTGGGTGGCAGACGGACGAGATGGTGATAACCGCAAACGAATTGTTGTCCGTGCAAGGCAAAATGATTTAACAGGTGAATTATGAAACCACGCAAATTCGGATGGGCAGATAAAGCTGCTCCATATAAAAGCTGGCGCTATCAGTGGAACGTGTCTGGTGTGCATGATGTGGATCAAATAGAATGGCGTGGTGACTACCCTGTTGCCTTACTGGAGTTGACCACTAATCCAACGATCAATCAGGCGGTGAAAGACCGTGTAGCGCACCGTCTCTGGTTCCAATTTTCCGGTAAAAAGCTACGCCATGTAGCAAAGGCAGTAGGCGTTCCGTTTTACATCGTATTAATGGATTTAAACGTGGAGAACATAACAGTATGTCACCAAACAAGTCCGGACGCAAGCTGGGTCGATATGTCAAGAGATGTCTACCGGCACTGGCTCTCATCATTGGAGCCATTGCGATCTACCGAAGATACAAACGCAAGCAAGACTACGAACAGCCCATAGGATTGTAAAATGAGCAAAGATTTGACTGATGAGCAGATGGCAAAACTAAAAAACAACCCACCCAAAACGATCCAAGTCTTTGATCGTGAAACGGGTAACGATTTTCTGGTAAAGGAAATCACCGTCCACGATTGGGGTTTGGAAGTCGACATCGAAGTCTACAGGATGGATTAAACAATAAACTCGTAAAAGAATCAGGATCATACTATGCCGGATGAAATAGAAATCGAATATGAACTAACCATTCCAGTTGTAATCACTGCCGACATTTTGGGCGAAAACCGTGATGCTCGTTTTGACGAGCCGGGTGAGTGCCAGTATTCCGGCGACATCAAAATAACATGGAATCAGGACGACATCACAAACAAAATTGACAAAGACGAAATTGAAAGTTTGCGGAAAGCAATTGATGATGAAATTAATTACAGAGGGGCAACCAATGGATAACAGGAAATACAGAGATGTGGACATGTCGCCCGTCACGCCGGCACAACAACGAGTGCTGGATGTAATACGGCGACACTTGGAGGAACATAATCGCACACCAACCATCCGGCAGATATGTGAAGAGCTTGGACTCAAGTCTACGTTCAGCGTGTTCACGCAAATCACTCGACTACAGCGTAAGGGCCATTTGGCTGAAGGGCCAAGAGTTGCACTCAGTGACCGGTATCGAACGGTCGTATTGGAGAAGAGCGAATGAGCAAAATGGAACCGTTACTACTCACCCCTGATGAAGCTGCTGAAGTTTTGCGTATAAGCAAATCTTATCTCTACGATCTTAAATCAAGAGGCGATATTTCTTTTATAAAAATTGGAACAAATTTACGTTTTAGGCGTAGCGATTTAGAAAAATTTATTGAAAAAAAGGCGAAACATACGGAGCGTATTTTAAAGCAACAGGAGTTCGTTGTGTAAACACTTTCGATCATAATTCGATCAGTAGCGCATTTCATACCAAAACAACCACCTACGAATTGACGTAAGTGGTTGTTTTTTATGGTGAGCCCGGCGCGAATCGAACGCGCGACCAATTGATTAAAAGTCCGTACAACACTCAATTACAAGCCATGTAAAAACAATACATTATAAATCATATCATTGTGTGCCAACGGTTTACATAAATCATGTCATTACTCTCGCTTACTCTCGCTTACTCGTTTTTGGACTTGACTTCGATCATAATTCGATCAATATTTGTGTATGCTTTAAACCCACACAGGAGCTTTAACAATGGCTAAACCCAAAGTTTATCACGTTGGACAAATCACCGTTAAACAAAGACCTAAATCTTCGCCGTATTATTACGCATGGTGGTTTGATGAAAATCAAAAGGAACATTTACGATCAACAAGAACCACCAATTTAAAAAAAGCATTACAACGGGCTAAAGAAATAGATGATGCTATAAACGGTGGCACAATAGAAAAGGTCGAAGAGGTAAAAAAAAACAGAGGCGTGACCTTTGCCCAAGTGACCCAAGAATACTTCAACGGCGAAACGCAAAACACGAAGAAGTTGCGTAAGCGTCGCCTTAAGGCCGTGACCGAAAAGTCTGCTGCTACGGTAAAAGGTGAGCAATCATTTGCGAGAACCATTTGCGCTCATTTTGGCGACCAGCCTGTAGCATCCATCACGGCACTGGACATCACGAAATGGCTGACCAAGATGTCGAAAAAAGGCGTGAGAAAGTTAGACGGTGGATGGACACCCAGCACCCGTAATCGCCATAAATCATTTTTCAGTTGTGTGCTACACTTGGCCGAAGAGAAAAACTACATCGCACGGTGGCCGATGGATGAGGTAGACCATGTAGACGAATTGGTCGATGAAAAGGATTTGCCCACACAAACAAAGTTTGACCAGTTATTGGGTTATTTGCCCCCCTACGTTTCGCTGATAATGAGCCTAATGCGGTATACCGGAATGAGGGCCGGTGAGCTACATAGCCTTGTTTGGCGAGATATAGATTGGACGGATAATGTTATCGTAATCCGACCAAGCAAAGAGAAAGCGTCAAGGGGTCGTAAGATACCAATGAATGACTACGTAAGGCCCACACTGGATAGCTTACGCGGTGGCAATTCGTGGGTAAAGGAAAATAGCGGTCACAAGGTGCCTACCATCTTTTGGCCGTCTGACGAAAACCTGGACGATTTAATCATACCCCCTATCAATATATATAACACACTCAAACGTGCGGTCCACCAACTTCTAGAAGATACTAAGCATTTAAAAGGCGAGGATCGGTGGACAATTAAAAAGGTCAATCGGCACATGATGCGACATTTGTTTGCTACCGATGGATCAGACAGGGGTATGCGTGATTCTGTCTTGATGGATATAGGTGGATGGAACTCTATCACGATGTTACGTCGCTATCGCCAAGAATCAGCCAAGCGCAATCAGGAAGAGATGCAACTTTTGAATGGCATCGCCGGTAAACCAAAACCAAAACTAAAAGCGGTCAAATCAGCCTAACACAAAAGCCGCACCGGGCGTGGCAACACCCACACGGATTGCCACAGTTTGTAAAAGCCCGGCACGGCCATTTGTTACTTGGCGTGGGCATCTACATAGGCTTGCCCCAGCACATATGCGGCGGCTACGAGTGCAATGGGCCATGTCACCTCTACAGCACCGGTCCCGGCGGCTGCACCGATTGCAGCGGTTACACCGAGTTTTCGGCTACCTAATTTTTCCTTTAAATCATTCAGAATTTTCATCGTTATCGCTTTCTGCACTGGCATCTGCCTGTAGGCTCTCCAGTGCCGTTATTGCGCCTGATTGACGCTGTATCAGGGCATTGAGTTCTGTTGCTTTGGATTGCGCCTCCTGGAGCATCTTTAAGGCCTCCTGGCGGTTCGTTGTTAACTCGTCGATTTTGTCTGCAACACTTGATTCGGTCATCTCACTCTCCTGTGGGTTTTGTTGGTTTATCGACCTCGTTTTTTGCTTTTTGACTTGCCCTTTTTACGCGCCTTTTTAGCGGCCTTCTTGCCGGCTGTTGTATAAGCGTAATGTTTACCGTCTACGACAGGTGACATAGCTAATCTCCTTTTTTAACGGCGAGTAAATCGAGTTGTCGTTCGATTCGTAATGCGCCTAAT
>Ga0098044_1000991_pt1 | contig 14925 bp, 11 predicted proteins | sample 10_taG_FD_75053 | JGI IMG/M metagenome (GOLD analysis project Ga0098044, IMG submission 75053) | Marine viral communities from the Subarctic Pacific Ocean - 10_ETSP_OMZ_AT15264 metaG | ecosystem: Environmental > Aquatic > Marine > Oceanic | place: Pacific Ocean | collected 2015-01-16 | reverse complement strand
TATGGAATGAGCTCTGATACCGCTATGCGTAAATATAGCGGAGGAGTCGCAGAATACAGAAGCCCAGAAGGTAAGACAGTTGAAGTCCCTTACAGAGGATCTGTATCCGAAACAATCGGCAGTATCTTCGGTGGACTACGAAGCGCATGTACTTATATTGGCGCCAGCGCGATTAGATATATGCCTAAATGCACAACATTTGTTAGAGTAACACAACAATCAAACGAAATATTTGGGAGAAATATATAACAAAAAAATTTATTGTTAATATAGATAAATAGATATATAAATATGTTTATGAAGAAGTTGATAGCAGTCATGATATTCAGTACATCTTCTACCTTCGCCGGTGAAGATTTAATTAAACAAGGTAAAGAGCTCTTTATATCAAAGAGCTGTGCACTATGTCATCAGACAGATGATAATATACCATGCCCGACAGGAGAAGCTCTAAAATCTCCAAAATTCTCCGGTAAGTTTTGGGGTACTAAAAGAGAAGTCCATATTGGAATTGGTGGCCCAGTCAAGGAGATAGTTCTAGATGAAGAGTATTTCTTAGAATCAATCGAAAAGCCTTTCGCTAAGATTGTTAAAGGATCAATCCCAGGAATGGCACCTCTACCTACGACAGAGGAAGAAAGAAAAGCTATAATGGCTTATGTAAAATCTTTAGATAAAGATGAATAGTTCTAACATATAATAAAAAGCCCATGGCCTTTCGGCCATGGGTGATTTTTTTTGATCTCTGACTTTCGCTTAGAGGTATACTTTATTCGTAGATGGGGTGAATCCACCACTTCCGAGGCCTTGTACAATTACCATATGGTAGTACAGATCAGCTCCGAAGATGTTATCAACAACACCATAACGAGTAAGCAAGCCAACACGAGGACTGAAGTCATTCGGACCTATGGTTCGTTGGACCATGACAGGGATATACGGACAGTAAACGATACCAGTGTCATAGAACTCAGGACCTTTGTAGCCCAGTAGGGCATACTCAACGCGGGATGATCTAATACCATCCTCGAATTGGGCCTCAGTCCTTGTATCACGATATACGTTAAACCTACCAGCAAGATTACCAACCTTGGCAATGCCAACAGGTTGAGTATTTACGTTTCCATTAACCGGCATCCACTGGAACTCGGGCAACATTTCCAAGATAGCAGCCACGCGAGGTGTTGCTACGATGAAGTTTGCTGCACCGCGTCTATTGCGGATTGCAATACGGTTAGCTTCAACAATAAGCTTCTGATAGAAGTCACGATTTCTCTCTGCAAGCCAACGGCCATCGGCCGATGCTGGCGTCCAAACGCTGACACCCTTGTTGTTAGTAGGATTGTTCAAGCAGACTTGAATCATGCGGATTAACATCTCACGGTCGATCTCTGCCTGGAGCTCATAGCTCATGGCATTGGTCAATTCCGAGTCAACGTCAATTCCGTTCATGTTCTTGAGGTCTTGCTCAAGTTCTACACTCCAACGGGCAGCGAGCCTACGAGTACCAGCTTCAACAGCGGTCTTTTCAAACGCGACGACAACCTGAGGGATCTTGCCTGTCAATTCAAAGTTCTGCAGAAGTTCTGCTACACCTTTGTCTTGACCCATCATCGTGAAGTCTGTACCACCAGACAAGCTCGATGAGCTTGTACCAGTGAAACGGGTATCAAGATGTTGGTAACCAATTTCCTTATTGGTGCCACCGGCTGGAGTAGACGTATTACGCGGGTTAGATGCGAACGAGTTACCGTCAACGCCATCGGCGCCAAGGGAATCATCCTCATACTTATAACGTAAGGCGAACGCCAAACCTACCGGACCACTCATCGGCTGAACACCAACGATTTCGTTGGTAATCAACTCAGGGAATGTACGACGGATCATCGGAATGAGAATCTTCGGTAAACGTGCATCACCTGCAGCATAGTTATCAGCACTATAAGGCCAGTTGCCTTGAGTACCACTAGTGGTACCCAAAGAGCCGCCTGTACCAGCACTGTTGCTAGCCTCGGTAACGCAGTAATTCTCTTGGTTCTCCAAGAGAATCGCAGTGTTTAAGCGAGTATTATCATCTTCAATCGCGCCAACATTCTTTGATGTGTAATCCAATACAGGACTCCACTTCTCGACCAGAGATTTCGCTCTGTTTTCGTCGATGTAAGAGTTAGATGGTTTGATGCTTTTCATTATTTTATTTCGCTCCTTTCGGGACAAATAGGTAGATCGATGGACCTACCTCAACTAAATTACCATTTCTGAAGTTCATCCATATAAGAGGTGCGGAATGGTACATTCCACTCACCGGCAACATCAGGTTGCTCTTCCTGTACAGATTCTTGAATAACCTCTTCAGGACGATCAGCTACTGGCTCGATATGACTAGTAGCTTGCGCTTTCAGTTCATCTAACTTTTCATCCTCCGTCTTATCAAACAAGTTAGATGTATAATCAAAATTTTCTGTGATAAAGTCAGAAGACTTATTGTTAAGAATCTTCATCAGATGTCTCTTCTTAGCGTCTTCCATACCAACTGTCTTCTGCTCAAGAATTAGCTGAGCTTTTGTTTTGTCTAATTCTTCTTTAAGTTGTGTATTTTCTGATACCACTGTTTCAGCTTGAGATGTAGCTTCGTCAATTCGCTTCTTACCATCAACAATTGCTCCTTTAATAGAATCTTTAGCCACGGCCATATCAACCGCGAGCACTTTACGTAATTCAGAGATAAGCTCATCCGCTCTCTTATTATCAACCGCTTCTTTAATAGACTCAACCGGTACAGCTTTTTCTAGATATACATCTAGATAACCACTAATATTACCGATCAAGTCACCACGCAGCTCATTCGCTTCCTCAGTTAATGTATGTTCATACTTCGCGATAATATTCTTAAGCTTTTCCGAATGTGTCGAATCGATAGCTTCAACTAAGCGCTCCAACTTTGTAGTATGATCAGCATCAATCGCTTCTAGTAGAGTCTGAACCTTTTCCGCGTGGTCTTCATCCTGCTCAGTAAGGGCTTTCTCAACTCGGAGTGTAGATTTCTCTTCCACTGCCGCATCGAATGCAGTCTCAATCTCGTTAAGGCTCTCTTCTGTTAGGAACTCCTTAGTTAAGTCTTTCAATTTGTCGCTTATGTCTGCCATAATAAAATCCGTTATTTCTGTTTAGCGTTTTTGATTCGTTCAATCATTTTCGAATCTATAGTTGCTTGTAAATATTTATTGGCCTCGGCATAGTTTTTTTCAGTTAAGGCCTTTAAAAATTTGGTCAATTCTTGGTTAACGTCACTCATATACTATTATTTATTTAAGACGGTTAATAAAAGAGAGAATTTCGTCTCTTAAATACGAATCTACATCGTTTCTAGGGAGATTCTCAAGTCCTTTCTCGAATTCTTCATATAATTCTTCTAAAGAACCATCACGATTTAATATCCATTCCTTGCTTTCTAAGATACCATTGACAAATGCATCTGGATAGCTTGGATCAGCAACACAATCAATCGCCACTAATTTCATATCAGACACTTTATTAACTGTGTTATCCCTATTATCAATTGTTACTGGTTCTAACTTACCGAGCGACCTCGTTGACATCCCTAATTTTACACCATCGAAAATGAGATTTTCAACAATCTTACCCATGGGTGTACTTAGAACTTTTGAAGTACCAACGAAAACATTACCATCCTGTGATAAGCTTTCCACTATATGGCATGCTCTCTCCAAATCCACCTCTGCACTAGTTGGGTGATTTAACTCTCCCATCGCTCTCTTTGGATCGATCATATCCTCAGTATATCGTTTAACTTCAGCAACTACTTGATCTAATGGATATATCCGGTCATTCCTATTAACATCATCAGCCATAATCATAGGACCTTTGATGTATAATCGTTTCGGAGATTCCTTACTCTCTTCGGATACAATATATTCGAAGTCTTCCGGATCCATCTTCTCTACAACTAATTTAAATGACATTACTAAATTATTTATTAAATCACACCGTTATTTCTGAAACAACTCTTCTTCTGTTAAAATTAAAAATTTATGACCATGCTTCTTACACCATTTTTCGGCCGCAGTCCATTTTGCTTGATTCTTCACAAACATTTGCGATTCGTATAATATCGTGGATTTCTTTTTTCGGTTTGAAACTGTCGGCCGCGTTGTTTGCTTTTTTGGTTTTATTTCAATTAGATACTTAACAACAGAGTTACCTTCTTGTATTGCAACAAAGTTATCTACAAAATATCTACTAGGCCTACCGTTTAGTGGATTTATATAAGGTATAACTATTGACTCACTTGACCATTCTAGAACATTTTCATTGAGATCGCACCATCTAAAGAATTTTAATTCCCACCCAGATCGATATATAATTGGTTTCGCACCGACATATTTATTATCGTTTTTAGGGTAGTATAGACCCTGCTTATACCCTTTCTTTTTCATCACCCTATGAAGAATTGCGGAGGAGCTGCATCTCCAAACCCGGGTGCGCCATTATATAATTCATCCTCGAGTGTCTTCTTTTCCGCGATGCCTTCCTGGAGAAGATCCGTGTAGTTAAGAGTACCGCCTCCAAAAAGCTGAACCCCGGCAAATTTCCCTCTCACCCGGCCAATACCAACCTTAGTTAAAGCTAGAGCATATTGATATACCCACGGTTCTTTAATAATATCAACCAATTTTTTTTCTACGTATGCTCCAATACAACCATAAAATCCTTGGTTGGATATAGGCTCCGGTACAATCATAAGATATTGCGAATCCGGATAAAAGTGAAAAGACCTTTTTTGAGCTAAAATTTTCTCACGCACGTCTAACCAATTCTTTAATGTATACCAACTAATTAAATCAAACCCGTAATTACCCATTGAATAGCTGAAGTATGTTTGCTGAGCTAATGATTGCTCGATAGTAAATAATGTATTAATGCCACTAGATGAGCCTTCTTCAAAAGACCATACATCAACAACCTTTCTAGGTGCGTTTAATAGTGGATCATGTCCTCCGGATACACCGTCATATAATGCTGATAGACCTGGTGTTGAACTAAAGAGTGTCTGTAAATTTATTCCTTTTTTAGCTTCATATAATGTTGAATTAAAAACTAAATTCTCCTCAGTATAACCGGCAAATTTAGTAAACATGTCACAAGATATGCCAATATATTCATTAATTTGATTGGCATGTGCATCTACATCGATGAGCGGATAACCAAGACTAAGTGAAATCCTTTCTGATAGAGTATCAAAAGTAGTAACTTTCGAGTTTAAATGTGTACTATAAAAAGCACTAGCTGACTGTACTGCGGTTGACATCAATAATATTTATTGAGCCGGAGGGGGAGCTACCGGGGCTGGTGGGACATCTCCTCCTATATCTGGTACCTCACCACCTGGCGGTGGTGGTCCAAACTCTGGTGGCATACCGCCTCCTATCGGACCACCACCACCTATTGGCGAACCTCCACCCATGCCTCCTGGACCTGCTTCAGCACCTTCTGCACCAGCAGCCAAAGCTTCTTCCCATTCTGGCCCGCCGGTTTCGATATTGGTAAGTTCCCATTTAAGAGCAGAATCTTTTCTCATCCACTCTCTATTAGCTTTGATATCTATATCATCCCATCCTAGATATTTTTTCTGCGCGTAAGAAGAAGATATTAATTCATTATTAGCAATAGCACTATAGTTCTGAAACTTCAATTCAAGCTTCTGAGCCTCTCGCATCTCATAAAAATTGGTAGGTGGAAAAAACTCTACAGAGAGTTGACTCTCTCTAAGTTTAAATCTTTCCCATAAATCACGTAACTTTAAATGTGTGACAAATGCATCTCTAAAACCGATTGCTACTGTTTGTTGTAGCCGGATGATAAACTTAGCAAATTTTAATTCTTCTCGCAAGATATCCATCCCATCCCGATATTGACTTTCCGGGTCAACTCTATTCGTTGGTACTTTAAGAGACTTGTACAATTTCTTAACAAAGTAAAGTAAATCAGTTATTTCCCCTAAGTTCTGACCACCCGGTAATGATGTTACACTTGTACCATCGCTACCTTGCCTCTTAGCAAACCAGAAGCTATCTAGCATCGATTGAGGGTTAAATGCCTGAATAGATTTGCCTTGACTGCTATCAAAAGTTTTCCGGTTCCAGTACTGCTGCATTAACTTTCTCAAATATGCTTCAGCCTTTGGTGGTGGCATGTTACCTACATCGACGTTAAAAATCAATCTTTCCGGGGCACGTACTAGCCTGTATATAACAACAGCGTCCTCTGTTAATGATAACTGCTTATAAGATCTCCGGGCATTTTCAATAAATGGAATCCGTAATGTTTTCGTCTCATTCCAGATATTGCTATGAATGTATGTTACTTGATTCTTATCAAGCGGAATCATTTCAATTGACCGAGTGTCTCCAGAATTAGTCGCGTTTGATTGTTGATTTGGATCATCAACGCCGCCTGAAGAACTGGCAGCCTGACCTTTATCTTTATCTTGCTTAGGTTTCCGTAGAAGAAATCCTTTGATAAGTTTGTTCTGGACATTATCATAGATTGGATCGACTAACTCAGTCGGTACCTGCAATGTACCGAGTATGCCTTTATTCGGATGATCTTTATGAATAATATGTTCAAAGAATAACTCACCATCCATTAATAACTGCCGCATCATATCCCAACCATTTGCCTCGAGATCATAATTCTTAATAAAATGCCTAAACTCCTTCTCAACCTGAAATTTCTTCGAATCATCGAGATACTCACTCTCTATCCTCAATTCACAGACTTGACCTTCTTCATTTGGGTTGATAGCTTCATCGCAAATTTCATCTAATGCATCTCCTACTTCAGCGAATGCACCCATGATTCTATATTCACGTAAACGTTTAATTTTATTGTATTCAACGTTTGCATACATTAGTGCTTGATAATTTTTATCAATTACCAATCCACCGTGAGGGTGGTTCTGTGAATCTGAATTTACCGAAGAAATAGAATGTCTAGCGATGGCTTCTTGGCGCTCTGTACCGGCTTTATAGAATTCTTTATACTTAGGATTTACTTCTAGAATATTATCGATAATAGCAGCATTAGAATATGGCATGCGCTCTGCTATATAATTCATCAAACCAGTACCGAAAACTGATTGCTTCCATCCCCCTTTTGTTAATTTGCTTGCCATGGCTATTTATATTTAACCAACTTAGGTAATTAAACCAATACCATATCCTAAGTTTCTCGAACTTAATGAACCATAAAATAACATAGCCGGCGCATTAGTCGGTGGAGTCCATGAAAGTTTCCCACCGGTGCCAGCTGCATTATTAGTGTATGTTACACCTGATGCATAAACAGTATTATTTGGATCTGAATATATTCTAAACGGATCTGCATCTGTCTTGGAATCTGTATTAAATTCAACTACAGAGCCTCGCTTCACCCAAAGTTGTGGGGCATCCACCCCGTCAATTGTATACTTGTTCGTTGCATCATTATAACTTACATCGTATGAAGCTTTTATCGGTACAAGCTCCTCCGAGGAAATATTTTCAACCGATAAAGGTGTAGCATTTACATGAGAATCTTCATAGTTATACGTCCCAACGCGCAGCTCATTTTCAATCATATTCTCCAAAATACCATAATCACCGTGCCATGCACTTAATGAAGATTCAGATTCATTTAACGTGCTAATGTTACTCCAATCAAGAACACCTTCAAGCTGTGTATTGTCAAACCCACCTATATAATAATAGAAATCATAATAGTTTGATATTGTAGTGCCTGATACTGTAACATCGACATCCGGATCAATCCCCCATCCCCATGTATCGCTATACGCACTCAATGGATATGATGTTAATGGGTAAGCAGAGCTATCGTAAAGGTCAGATCCAAATGTACCGCTATTATCAATGACCATGGGCTCAATCAATCTAAATTCATTATTAAATGTCGATCTCACAACAACCGGTGATCCGGCAGAGAGCATGAATGTAGATGTTGCTACTGAAAGAGGTATTTGCGCGCCGAGATTGAGAGGGATGTCACTACCGATGCTATAATTTAACTCAAAGTTTTTAGCATGTTTATTTCTGGCGCCCCATAACTTACTATGTTTTATAGATCCTAAATCGAGTATTCTCCGAAGATTTCCGGGATATGGATAATTAAAGTTTGCTATAGGTACATTATGCTGTTTAGCTAGTGAATAGAGAGCGTTTAAATTACATGTTTCAATATCGCTCGTATTGGGTACAAAGTTAGCAATCTTCTCATATATTGTTTTTCCGATTTCTGTCGGCTTTCCAGATAGGGTACCAACCGCTTCACCGAGTACATCATCAAAGAAGCTGTCACTATTGAGTAAAAATTCTTGCTGTCTATAAGATTTTAATGTCTCCGCCGCGTCATAGTCTTCATTAAATTTATTAACATTATATATTCCACCGGATGGATATATATTAAATGTCGTACCAAACGTATGTCTTCTATATTCAGGGTATTTAAATGTGTATTTGTTAACCCAATTAAACCCAGTGAAATCTCCATATGCCTGAAAGCTTCCTGGTATAGCAGATAAAACCTGGCCCGGAATACTCGTATTGGTTGCTGGGTTATTTATACATGATTGTAGATATGGAGTTCCACATGACCCGTTAGTCTGAATAGGTATATATACTAGGTGATTCGCGTTTCCATCGATCACTACGATTCGACCGTATTCTGTACCAGCCATCCCAGTTATGAATTGATCAACACCGGGCGGAAAAGCAGAAACACCGCTAGATACAGTAGCATTATATCTATCTAAAACATTCACATCGTCATGTAATATTTTTTCCTCAATCAGTTCACCTGTTCTATTATGATAACCGAGTAATGTATTTACTCGGTCAGCAACCCATATGTTCTGATTATTATCAACGGTTAGACTCATCGGGCAATATAAGCCTGATATAGTCCATGAAAGCGAACCATCTCGATCAATCTTATATAGTCGCCCTCCAGGATGGTAGGTGATAGTCATATTTGTCGATGTTGTTAAATTATTGACACTATAGTTCGCAGCACATCCCGCAGGGTATCTCCTCACTGGATGTACACCTAGGAACATTATTTCTCTTGCCGTTGTCGCCGTGAACTCACTACCTTTCCATCCCCAGCCATTAAAAGCATCTTCGCATATATTACTATTATCAAACCCAGAGACATGGAACGCACCATAATCTTTTACAGCGGAGAGAGCTAACCAAGCTCCATCTAGCATATATGCAAAATTACCTTCAAATCCAGTAGTACCTAGATCCATCCCTGTCAAGTAACTATAGTTAGATTCATCAGCTCCTCTATAGGCTGATGCTGCATTCACCATCGCTGTATTCCATCCACCAGTCGCCGCCCAAAAGTTAGTTAAGACGAAACAATTTGACTTATCATCAACTACAATATGAGAAGGTGTTTCATTTCTTTGTAGAGTTAATTGATATCCAGTTAGAGCTTCTCCGGTTGTACCGTCAAACTTTCCAACCATGCATGATTCTGGGTGAGTAAATCCTACCCAAATATCATCATCCACATCAGTATCTATCGGCAATGGAGCTAAGTCTACTAAGTCCGGAATTGCAGATGAAGGTTGTACAAATGAACTTAATTGAGGTGCAGATATCGTATTTAACCAAGTTCCGGATATTCCATTGTATTTTGTTATATTAGAATTAACATCATCTGTAACCCAAACATTCTTCTTACTATCGATAGCAACACCCGCTAATGAGTGCGGTCTATTTAAGAACTGTGAAGTGACTGGTGAATACGTAGTTGATGGGACAATATTCTTATGGTCAATTGTTAGCTTAGGTACCAGATTATGATCGAATTTATGTAATAAGCCGCGCCCAGCGTCTGCAAACCACATATCCTGATATGCGTTGACACCAGATTGACTACTGAAATGTGTAGCAACTCCATACAAATCGGTGGGAACATCAGTTATCTTCAGACCCAGACCTAACACATCATTCACGCCATTCGCAGTAGCATCTAGATCAATAGTTCTTAAAAGCTCACTCCCTTCACCGGTATTGCGTACGATAAATGATCTTAAGGTGTTGGCTTTTCTTTGTACCTCCGCTTCGCCATGCCCGGAAATAGATTTTAAGGATGTATATGATGCGGATAGAACAGCTCCAGACAGCCCGCTATTTACTGCAGAGGCCGCCGGTACAAAAAAACCAAATTGTCGGCTTTTAATATTTCTAGGTAAGTTAGTTGACGTGTCTCTATAAAACGCACCATCTATTGGTAAATCATCAGCAGTGCTCTTGAGAGTGGCATTAATAATACCGGGCAATGGAGTCTCTGCACCGAAGCAAGCAGTTAACGGAGGAGCGCTCTCCGTAATATAACCGTTTATATCGACTGTGTTTATAAAGAATGAAGAAGGAGCACCGGTCCATTTAAACTTAGACAATGGCATTTGCGACTGCCCGGTTGATGTTATACTTAAACCACCAAACGCAGTAGGTACAACTGTAACTGGCATAATTAATTTTTGACCTTCGACGAGATTTATATTAGTCAAATTTGCAATCTTATCATCTAAATCATTTGTTCTCCGGGCTGGAAATTTAGAAAAATCTAAACTCGCAAATAATAACACCGGTTCTTCTTCCTTTTCATTAATATTAAGAAAATCCCTACTCATGTTCTTCGGCGTATCATCAATATATCTAAATTCACCAGATCCGGATGTACCTACAAAGCAAGCCCCGGCATCGGATTTATTACATTGTGCAATATATAACTCCCCACTACTATGTTCCCTCCACCTAAAATACAATTCTGTGTTTGTTGTGGATATATCATTCACCGGCATCCAATCTATAGCTCCATTTGTAGCTGTTATCTTCTCGTAGAATGACCAGGTCTGATCTAAATGAGACCATTTTTCATTAAAAAATCTGTCAACGTTAAGGCTTTTAGACAGAGACCCGGATGCATATAAATTTAGCGAGTAATTACTACCTGATAACTCTGGCCAACTTTGCCAAGTATTATATCTATTAATCTTAAATTGAGGTATCTCTGGATTGAAGCCAGCTTCTCCAGCCGGTAATTCAGTTGTAAAATCTTCAACTGTAGTATCTAACTCCAATCTTTCTCTGAGAAAGTTGGATACCTTTACTGTTGTCTTTTCAGTGTTTATTAATTGATTACCATGCGCATCATATAGCACACATTTAACTTCATATTCTCCAGGGTATTTGTAAACGTGGCGAGCAGTAGTACCGGATTGGAATGTCCCATCACCAAAATCCCATAATACTTTATCCGCTGGAGGAGTAATAGTAGCTTCAATTTCCTCGAGCTTGATAGCATCTATCAAAAACTCACAATTCGTCTTTCCACCGTCCGCATCCAAGCGCGGCATCACGATCAACCTCGTTGGAGGATTCGAACCCATTTTAAATATGCGTTCATGATATGTCCAGTCATCAGAGACACCATTACCGGGGGTAAAAAAACTTGTCATCTCTGTAGATTCGTTATGGTTGGCATCGACCACTCTAGCATCCATTATACACACTCCAGTGTTTTGCTCCGCCTTTGACCACCAGCTGAACCTATACGTTGCGTTCGAATTTAACTGAGCGGTCACTCCTGCAGCAAAAAGGTCAAACCATGCTCCACCATAACCATTAACCGGATATCCTGCAGGTGTTTGTATTGTGTCATATCCCAATACCCTCATGCAGTACTTACCGGTAGTGCCAGCAAGATGGCCGGGAGCACTGTCCAAAACCGGTTCGTAACCAGCCCGGTCCCCATTCATATCATCGTAGGTGTTCGGGTAAAATTGCCAACCGGTAAATCCTTGCCCACCGTCTACTACAGCATAACGTGCCCAGAGCTTTTCCACAGCATAGCCGTAAGTTTCCCCGGGGTAAATGGCATACAGATAATGCCGGTTATGAATATTTACGTTATATTGCGGGTCAGCAGTCGACTTCTGCACATTTGTGCCGCTCGGATCGTATATATCAATAATAGGCCTAGCATAGCAGAGTTCCACATCTGGGCATGCAATATCTTGCCAGGCTCTAGGCCTGTCTTCGAACCCATGGTGAAAAGGTGTTTTGAAAATCTTTGATATAGTATACTCATTCGCTAATGTGAAAACAAATTCAGATAGAACATTCGGATATTCAGGAGTTTGAAACCCTGTATATCCTGACAGACTTGACGGAAACGCGTACATTTCCTTGGTTGTATATGTTACTGCCATTTTTAATAAACTGATATATCTTCTGTAACAACTTCAATCTTATTAATAAAATCATCCGCGTTATTCAAATACGCATACTTGAATCTGGGCAGAACAATAATTGAAGAGCTCATTTGCACATTAACATGTGGGTATACTGGGTTATAATATATAAAACTTACACCCTCAACTTCGAGATTATCGACATCCGTTCTCACTGTGTGAATATATTTGACCCCGGCTAAATTAGCAATAGAATTTGTTAAGTTAGCAAAATTTATAGTCGCTCCTAATTCAGATGTTTTAAAATAGTTCTTAATTAATTCCGAAGCAGACTGCCTCATGTTATCAACACTTACTCGAGATGTTTTACTTCTTGTCAGTCGAATTTTTGTATTATCTGCTAGCGCATGCGTTATTTTTTCATTTGAATACGCTAATCCAATATCAATTGCCTCATAAATAGGATCTACAATAACAGGCTCTGCAGTTAATACCTTATTATCTCTAAGTGAATCTAGAACTGCAGTTTTTTGAGCCGGGGTCAGATAATTGTTCTTAACAGTGTAGCTATTACTCTTCTCAGTTCTAGGTACTGCAAAAATGTATATGTTATTAAAGTCGCAAGAACTGGCAAATAAAACTTGATTATAGAGTGTATTAGCATCTTGGTTTGGCCACCTTAATTGCAAATCATTATACATATATGCAATATATTCATCAACATAATCAGTATTATTAATAACCTCGACATCTCTTATAATATTTGAAAATTTGTTTTTAATATGCGTTTTATAATCATCAGCATTAATAAGCCTATATTGTGATGTATATGTCTTAGGAGCATTCGTCCGGATATCTTCTATGGATTCTCCCATATAAAAATCACTCGATGCATATGGATTAGACCAAGATAAATTTTTAGCTTGAGCTTCTGTTATGTATAGAGAGTTTTGATCTTTTACTTCATTAAAGATATTAAGAAATCCTACATTATTAAAAAAGGTTATCGTATTACCATCTACAGCATTACCACCTACTTTACCAGCTGGATCAGTTTCTAGATAGTATATTGCTACTATATCTCCAGTATTAAGCTGCTTACCAGTAATATTATTACCAAATTTTAGTTCATAATGCTTATTCTCGTTGAATCTTACCTCGTATCCTTCTGTATCAGATTCTTTTAAGAATAGTGAATCAGTACGTGACCACTCAGTCCATTTTTTAGTATAGATGTCTTTTACATATACATGTATATTAAAGTGATCTATCTTTACATTTTCTCCTGGGAGCAGTGTAATTGTCTCGAATTTTTCTCCAATTGAAGCTTGATGTGGATATTCTTTCCATAAACCTTGATATAATAGATGTTTATTACCAACAGTGGTTATAGTTTCCTCACCGTCTACCGTCTTGGTAAAGACGATATCCTCTTTCGTAGTAAACTGAGTTGCACCGGATTTAATAAAAGAGTATCTAGGTATAACATAAGTGTCTGTCGTAATGTTTGAATTACATTTCATATTGACTGACATATTGCTTGTTTGGAATCCAACCGGGCGATAGTCTATCGATTTAACAATCCGGTTCATATTTTCATATAGTTGAGCTTCTGAGAATAGAGATTCAGTAGATGTCTGATTCAAATAGAATAAGAGTACATGGTAACTATAACCGACAATATCAATTATCGAGGATAAGTTGCTACCTTCGAAGTTCTGATCAGTGAAGACTTTATTCTCATTAAGTCTATCGATAATTAAACGTTTTAAGCTGGTCGCGTCAAACGCAGCATATCCAGTGTTGGATAAATTGAAGTCTGTGAAATTACTATTATCATTAACTGCCATATTATTACCTTATTTAAAATCCCAATATCTATCTCTAACTTGTCTAGTTTTATTTTCAAAATGTTTATTTTCTGAAGTTAGCTCAAATCCTCGTGAGTTCAATTTACCTAGTAATACACTCTCTTTATTTTTAAAGTTTGGGAATGTAATTGTAAATGAGATATAATACGCTGCTTCATCTATAACACCCTCTATTGCAATATTACTAACAACTATCCTAGGTTCTTGATCGACTAATCCTTCAAGTATTGTTTGTGCAATATTACTAGCTACTGTTTCTGATATTGGTGAAAATAAAAATCTTTTTAAATCCAAACCTAGATATGGATTTAAAAGCTTCTGACCTTGAACGGTGTTAAAGATATTGGCAATAGCTTGCCTTATAGCTTGATCATCTATTAAAGCTTCTGCGTCTTTAGTAACAAGCTCCTGATCGACCGGAAAGTTATTTATAATATCATTCAATGACAGATCTAATTTTAAATCTGTATATGTAAATCCCGCTTTTTGGATTTTTTCTTTACTTTCCGATAAATTCAGAGAACCAAATTGTTGGTCAAATGTCTTTAAATCTATTGAACTCATATGTTATAAGTATTTATGCATATACGGTGTTTTTAAGAAATTGGCAGTATCATAGAATAAATATACATAGACATGAGTAAAAGAAAATTCGATACGGTTGTTGAGAACGCGTTGCATCGCTTCCAAAAAACTGAGTTTCTAGTAGGAGACGTAGTAGAGTTTATAAAAAACTGGGAGAATGATGAATGGACTAAGCGCCAATCCTCC
>Ga0098044_1000990_pt1 | contig 14926 bp, 5 predicted proteins | sample 10_taG_FD_75053 | JGI IMG/M metagenome (GOLD analysis project Ga0098044, IMG submission 75053) | Marine viral communities from the Subarctic Pacific Ocean - 10_ETSP_OMZ_AT15264 metaG | ecosystem: Environmental > Aquatic > Marine > Oceanic | place: Pacific Ocean | collected 2015-01-16 | reverse complement strand
GAAGAACTCACCAAGCGACAGCTGGACTACACTGAACAAGCTGACGATCCCTGGTCAGAAATGCCACAAGAAGACTTTGAGAATTTAAGAAAGTTGCTATTTGATTCCGCCAAAGAAGAGCTTATAAGTTTCGATTCCGCAAATTATGATGGCCTGTCTGTGAAGAAGGAGGTTCAAGAGAGGGTGAGAATACAGGCTCTCATAGAGGAAAGCCCACGCCTCCTCGGTGAATTCGACACAGCAGAAAATATATATCCAGAATTATTGAATATGTTTTCTAGGGAAAACAAAGCGAAGATCACCACTCAGGGGGATTTTCTTGAGGAACTTGAAGCCCTTGAGGGTGAGGACTCATCTATTGATATGAATGAATCATCGGATACTTTCAAAAGTGGTGATAAAGGAAGAAAGGTTGGGTTATTTAAAAAAGATTTAAAACAACTTGGTGCATATATAAGCCAAGACTCTCTGGTGAATAGGGAGGATCACTGGAGACCATTTATAAAGAACTCACAGAAAATCACAAAGGACTCAAACTACGATGCTGGCACAGCAAAAGCAGTGAAATCATTTCAGGAGGCTTTGGAGTACGAACCAACAGGAGAGGTTCCCTACGGGTTGAGGATGGTTATCTATTCTCAGATAGAGGCTTATCAAGACAGGGAAAAGGGTTGGTCGAAAAAAGCATCTGCAGCCATATCGCTAAACAACATAATGTCGGATATCCCCGCCACCGACACCGAATTGGAGCGACTGACTCAGAAGGCCAAATTATTCACTTCCGTTTCACCGATTGAGATGTTATCTTTTGGAAGATATTACTCCAAGAAGATCGAGTCTATTACTTCGCTCTTTAAGTTTTTTGCCCGACAATTAAAAGCAGATCAGGAATCAAAAGAGGCACCAATAAAAACCAATGGCAACGATTTCAATAAGCATCTGCGACTCTTGCAAGATGTTCCCGATGATTTAAGAAAAATTGCTCAAAAAATGACAGTTAAGGCTGAGGCTCAAGGAGCAGATGATAAAGCTCGCTTAATAAGAGAAGCTCTCAGGAAAGGGAAATATCAGGTATCGATAATATACAACAAGAAGTCTTACAAGCTTGAGGAGATCTTATTTCTTATTCCAGTAGACGCCGCCAGTGAAAATTTCCCCTTGACCAAATTCTCAATTCGTGCCGAGAAAATAAAGGATACAGAGTCTTCTTTAAAGCAGCCTGTTATTCTAAAATACCTGAAGAGCATTGATTTAATTTCCAAACTTGGAAAAAACGACTTGGCGCAAGTGAAGGGACTTATAGAGTGTTCAGAGTCTTGGGCCAAGGCACCACTGCCAGACCCTCTCCTCTCCTATGACAAATTTTCAAAACAATTTCATATTCCCAAGCCGATAGAGAAACTCGCCCCCGACAAAATGACAAAAGAAGAGTTCAGCAAGTGGCGAGCAGAACAAGTTGAAAAGGTCGATTCAAATGATAAATATTTTAACAAAATCTGGCCATCCATCACAGATGCGATTTGGTCAACGGTTTCTAATCCATATGTGGTAAAAGAGGGAGATGCAATTTACTTAGGTATAGAACCCCTTGACGCTGCCGAGTTTCCCTTTGGTTTCACTTCTACAACCAAGAATTACACAAAATTAAGCCCCGGCCCTGATGGGACCGCTGGCCCAGTTACCACAGTCACTGCAAGTGAACTTACTAAGCTCATGTCAAAGGTCAAGGATTATGATGCGAAAAAGGAAATGGGTGGCCTTGAAGAAGAACTAGGACTGGCCAATAGAGACTTCGCCAAAAATGCCTTTGATATGATCATCGAACTTAATGAAGGCCGCCTCAAAGATTGGCAAAAGAAGGCCGCCAAGCCAGAATCAAAAGGAAACGCTCTTACCGTTGGCGAACAAATCTTTATCCCACGGCCACGCCCAGTCCTAGAGCCCGGCAAGACGAGTGTTAGTTTTAGTAATGAGCTCGCCAATCTCGATTCTGAATCACTCAAAAAGATCTGGAGAGAAGAGTTTCTTGAGCCGGCCTATCTCAAGCTCTGCCCAGCAACATTGGTGCGAAGAATGTTGGAATGCATTCTTCCTACTGATTGTCGGGAGTTAATAAAGTTTCTAGGTTTGTGGAAATCCAGGGACCTAATTGAGAACTTTGCATTTTTGGATGTTTTTGATGGCGATCCAAACAGTATAATTAATGCATTGACCAAATGGGATGAGCTTGTAGAAAAGAAATATAGCTTTAAAGCAGTAAAGATATCGGCCGATACGGGAATTCTCAGCTCTGGCCAATTCAACTCATCAACAACACTGTTCCAAGAAACGCCAGAGGGCCAGACCTTAGCGAATAACCTTTCGGTTTCTTTGCAGATTAGCGTTGCTCCTTCACAGCAAAATCTGACAAAGTGGTTGTTCTCCGTTGGCGACGCAACCCAATCTGGAATTTATAACGGTGGCGGATTTGCAATAAAGAAGAACAGTCAGGATTCCCTAGACATTGATGTATATTCTGCAACGGGTGTGAAAGCATCTTATCGAACAGACACTAGCGTTACTTTGTCTGATGACCTTTGGCACCAGATTGGTTTTTCTTGGGCCGGCCCCGCAGGACAAATGACCGCATACATTGATGGTCGTAAGGTCGGCACCACAAAGACTTCTGACAAGATCTTCGTTGGACCAGTTGCCACATCACCAAACGCCCGTGTCGTCGTCGGATCTCAGAAACACAGTTCAACGTATTCGACCCCCGAAGCCCAGTTCGACGAGATTAGCATATTTGAAAAAGTCCTCACTCCTACTGAGTGGAAGTCTGTGGCCAAAATGAAGAGTGATATAAATCTCGAAACCGAGGGCCTCGCCAGAGATGCGATTGCTTGGTGGCGAATGGGTGATGCAGTTGAGGATAATCTTCACACACAAGAAGAACATACTACCGAACCTTATATGACTGATAACCTAACTGTGGGCATCCGTAGCGAGAAGACCTCCGAATCCGCCACAGGAAAAATCATAGACATGATTGGTGACATTGATTTGGTGCCATATGGTTCGTCCGACTTGGGAACGACGGCTCCTGAAATAAAAGTCATCCGGTTATTTGAAGAAAAAGACCAAGACAGATTTATCGACATTCTTAACCGAGAAACAGATATTGTTAAGATGTGTGACTGGCTCTGGGACGTCTTATTGGGAGAGATAGAAGTCTCGTTCGACCCAGAGAAGAAGTTAGAAAAACTACTGGGTATGTTCCGGATGCCCAAATTCTCAAAAGACCCTCACAGACAAATTGAAATTGTTTTAAAGAAAACAGTGGTAGAGAGCCTCGTTAGGATGCTCTCCCAGTTATTGATGGTTATTTTTGAAAAAATTGTAGAATGTGAACAGTGGAAAACTATGCTAAAAGGTCTTGTCCGAGGATCTATTGCATCTATATCCTCCGGAAACGCTGATGCAGCCTTGTCAGCTCTTTCAAAACCACTAGAAGATTTTATCGGAGCAGTCCAAGACCCCGCACAGTGGGAAAATCTGCTGAAAAAAGAAGCTCCTTTCTTGACCAGAGAATTTGAGACAGCTTGGAGTAATATGCTAGAAGTCAGGGAAGAGGGACAAAAAGAAAACGAATACACCACTCTTGGTCTTGGTTCTGTGCAATTCAAGGAAGAACATAGACGTGTTACTGAGGACTCATATGAGGTTCCCACTGTTTTAGAAGGTCAGATTGGCAGCTCAACTGTTTCCATAGAAAATACATCCACTGCTACCGAACAAGATGTTATGATAACCCTCGTCAGAAAGATTTCAAAGGAATTGCCACCAGAAGAGTTACTCAGCCTCTTCACCACTAGCGCAAACGAAGCAACGATTTTAACAGTTACTGGAATGATTAATGACCTATCTGCAGACTTAGATATGGAGTTCAGCACAAACGATGTTATAACAGCAATGGGAGTAATGGGTTCCCAATTAAATTTAGATACTGCAATTGACCAGCTTCAGCATGCTGCCAATTTATTTAATCAGCAAGCCCCACCACCTTCTGAATTTTGCATCTCCTCGCAAGATTTAGCTGATCGAATGGGCCTTGGGAAGTCGCAAGCAGAAAAGCAGTCGAACAAGGAACTCCTTGAAAAGATTTTTGATATGCTCGATGAGTCCGAGAAGGACACAGGCAAAAAATGTGGTATGCCAATTCCTATGAGCGCCGCAGAACAGGCTTCACTGGAGAGGACAATCAACTCTGCATACGCCTCCATCACCACTTCTTACGACAACGACCTCACCCTTTACAAGCTGGGTTCAACTTCGTGGGAAGAGGAAACAAGAGAAATAAAGAAGGTATGGTGGAAGGGCGAAAAAAGAGAAGGGAACGTCGCTGACTCAGAGGGAAATATAAGCTGGCAATCCGTTGAGATAGAAGAAACTCAGATGAATCCTGAATTTAAGACAATGGTTGAGCAGGGTTTTGTTCCTTTGAAAAAGGATGGAAAGACAGTTGACGGCACCAAATATGGTGGCGTTGTTAAAATAAATTGGAACCCCTTCAACGGTGAGCCTTGGCTTAAAGAAAAGCGTCCACCAGAAAGTTTGGTTCCAGCGCCTCCTGAAAATGAAGGCGGCGAAGTCCAACAACCGGATGTTGAGATCGGGGATCTGTGGACAAGTCTGGGACCATATACTGACTATTCAGAAGGGAATGAGTCTGCAACAATCGGCCAACCACGCGCTGTCGTAGGGGGATCCCACGCAGCTGCCTTTTCTGGAGAGTACAGGGACTTTTTATTGAAAGACGGAGATGGAACTTCCTATTTTTCGTCGAGAAACACTCCCAGAATCGATGGTCCAAGAACGGCATCGAAGAGGGGAATTAAAGATATTGAGTCAAGTCCTCAGTTGTCGTTGACTCCTCCAGACAGTAATTCTAGTATCGACAGTAGTCTCTCCACGATCACCAGAACCGTCGATTGGGGAAGATCACTAGATGGTGTCACATATATATCTTTTGAAAAGACCGATCCAGATAGATATTCATTTGAAACTCAATCACCTTTTGGTGTCTCTTCTGACCTTATGGATGCCATTAATTCCACAGGGTATGATGCTGGTCCTTTAGAATGTGATATTGGGACGCCCACCGATCCCTCCTTCGCTGATGAGGAGTACACGCCACAGGAACACGTCTTTGAGCAGGTCTTGAAAGGCGCCTCACCAAACCTTCTTCTGTCGCCCGACGAGATTAAAACAGGTTTATATGACTCCTTGTATCGAGAGCTTATGACTGCTGTTATGTATAAGGTTGGCGACTCGCCTCTCTTGAAAACGGTGCCAAACACAGGACAATCTGGAAACCCAGACTTACTAGCAATTAACTTCTTGAATATCGCCACGACTCCGAGGCTCATTGATATGAAGTCTTTCTCCGCGCAAGTTGCAGAAGACTATTCTGTAATCCGAAGCTGCCCCGACGACCTCGTTGAACCACCTCTTTATTCTGCCTTAAAAACATCAGTCCCAAGAATTCTTGCTAGACTTTGCATTGTTGATATTGCCATGCGCGGCATTGTTCCATTTTCACAACTAGCGTTCAGCAAAAAAGATCCTATAATCAAGAGACTTGTTATAGAGAAGTTAGAACAAGATATCAGCCTTTTTGCTGGGAGAAACAGGGTTCACGTAATTAAGGCAAAAATTATCCAACAATATAATCTTTTGGCTGAGACGGGAAACATCGACGCTCCACCAATTGAAACTGAGGGCAACTCTCTTTGGCCAACGACTGGCTGGGAAACAGCAATGGAATATTTCCTTGAAGAAGAATTCGATTCAGTTATGAGCCGATTACAGGAAGTGGTACACGGAAAGTGTATTCCCCCACAAGACGAAAAATCAGATCAAGTATCGAACAGTCTTTACGAGGCCATCCTGTCTTACGCAGAGTTAGGAAGCAAAGACCTTAAACTAGAAACATATGCTATATTTACTGATCCGGATGACGAAGAAGGCAGGAGAGAAACAGACTTTAATTTAGAAACTCAGTGGCAAGACATACAGGCCGTCGGAACATCGCTGACTTATTCCTACAAAAACAGAGAGGTTGTTCTTTCGAGTTTTGAACAAGGCATAGACGAATTGTTGAAAGCCCTAGACTTAGACTTTGAAAACATTGAGTGTGATAACTCTTCAATCTACCCAGACGTAGGAGTAACAACGGAAACGGCTGACCACCATCACGAATACAACCTAGTTAGCGGAGGTGGCCAAACATCTCTGCCAAGGGGCATCAAGAAAGGAACAACTGTCGCTCCCCACACCCACGCCATCTACCAATATGCGGTTGTTCCGCAAATAAGGAACGACACTGTTACACACGGTCACAGTCTAATACCGCGTGACAATCCGGAAGCAAAGTCTGTGGAGGAGAAGTTGTCTGCCCACATGAAAGCAATGCTTACTGAAACCAATAATTTTAAGGTTTTGTTCAACTTTTCTTTCAACTTAAACGATATATCTTCTCTGATTTTGACTTATTGTTTGTTGAGAGCAGAGAATCCCATATTACTTAGAACCTTCAATTCAACCAAAAAGAGGGTTATAGAGATGTTTGATTGGTTGTGGAAAGAAAACAGCGCGACCGATGCTTGCGAGACTAAGGAAGCGGAGCCATTTGGACTAGACCTTTCAGCCTTCTTTCCAGATTTTGCAGATGCAATTATGAATCCAGAACTTCTGTTGATGATGCTTCTTGCACCACTCACAACATACAAGGGCTGGGCAAGAACTGCAGATCCGCACGTTTTTATTACTTTGGCAATAATGGATGCCTTAAAACTACCACTTCTTCCAAAGAACAGTAAGAGGAACATACCTAAGAATATTAACCCACTTTCATCCGATTTTGGAGAAATGGAATGTATTAATTTCCCGCAATGGCCAGGACACAGTGTTCTTGACACAATTACTGTTGGCGCCAATGATTTATTTCCATTCCGCGCCAAAGGCCCTGCAGCAACAAATAAACCAGGCGGCGCCGGAATTGCGACATCTTTAATGATGGAGCCAGCTGTTGCTCTTGGTGTCACTTATGCTCCTTTGATGTTTAGTTTACCGCCTTTCCCCCCAACACCCTTTGGGATGATATACTATATGGCAGTTTCTCCCATCATATGGGCCATGAAAGATTTACCAAGACTGTTAAACGCAATTCAAGGCAGCGACGAGGCCAAGAAGATTATTGCAAGCACTGGCCTATTTATGGGTGAATTAACGTGTGACGATACAGTTGCAACCCAAGACGGAGAGCAGGGCTCGTCGGAGGAATCACAGGATGATCCACAAACCGCAGAATCCTCAGAGGAAGAATGTGCACCAGTGCCAGACTTCAACGATACCGCAATGGATATAGGAACGTCGAAAGACTGTTAATAGGAGAACTTTAAAATGGCAGGCAGTAAAAACTTTTTAACCCCCAAACTTCCACTTAGCGAAAGCGGTGAGTTGGAATACGAACATATAGGGGATTATGACACCCTAATTAGGCAGAATTTTAAGAATCTAATGTTGACAATACCTGGCGAGAGAGTTATGGACACAAACTTCGGAGTAGGTATTCAGAGGTTCCTATTTGGAAATTCTCCTGCTGCAGCAGCTGCCTCTATTAAATCTGAAGTAGAATCTAAGACAGCAAAGTATCTTCCGTTCATCAGACTGGACAATGTACTGGTCGAACCAGGAGAAGACGAAGGATCTCTTACTGTGAGAATTTTCTATTCAGTTCCCTCAATGGCCATTAGTGAATACATAAATCTGTCTTTTAACGATGACGGCACCATCATATCTTAATATATAAACTATTTAGGAAAGTAGGAGAAAACAAATATGAGTAAAAAGACAACGTTGTCTGTCAACTACACCAGCAGAGACTTCAACTCCATCAAGGAAGATTTAGTTGACCACGCCAAAAGATATTATCCAAACACTTATCAAGATTTCAATGAAGCCGGCTTTGGCTCGTTGATGATGGACTCCGTGGCTTATATCGGAGACATTCTTTCTTTCTACACGGATTATCAAGCAAATGAGTCTTTTATAGACACCGCCAGCGAGTTCCAGAACCTCGTCAATCTTGGTAATCAAACAGGCTTTAAATTACAACAAAACCCATCTTCTCACGGAATTGTTACTTTTTTCGTTATGGTTCCCGCAAACTCAACAGCTACTGGCCCAGATATGCGATATATCCCCATCTTAAAAAGGGGTTCTGCATTATCTTCAAAGTCCGGCGCACGTTTTACTCTCGATGAAGATGTGAACTTCGTTAATGGAGATACCGTCGTGGCCAGAGTTAATTCAGCTACTGGAGCACCTACTTTCTATGCAATAAAGAATTACGGCGCCGTATCCTCCGGAGAACAAAAGAGAACAATCCTTGATATAGGTTCTTATGAGAAATTCAGAACAGAGAATATAAAGGATAGCGGAATTACAGAGATCATTTCAATAACCGACTCAGAGGGTCACAACTATTATGAAGTAGATTATCTAAGTCAGAATGTGATCATGTCTTCGACAGCAAACCGCGACAGCGCAACAATGGGCCTCACTCCAGAAATTCTCAAGCCAATGGTCGTTCCAAGAAGATTTACAACAAAGAACACCCAGTCCGGGATAACCCTTCAGTTTGGATCTGGAATTGAAGAAGAGGGATCTGATTCTAAAATATTAGATCCATCGAATGTGGCCATAAAGATGTACGGCAAAGAATATATATCAGATGCAGAACTTGATCCTTCAAGACTCCTCTCGTCTGACTCAATGGGGATCTCACCAGCCGACACTCAATTATCTGTTGTCTATCGGAGAAATACAAAAAAGGATGCAAACGTGAGCGTAAACACTCTTACGACAGTCTCTTCTCCTATCCTTGAATTTACGGACATTGCGTCGCTGACACCATCTTTGGTTCGTCAAGTTCGCGGCGGAGTTGAGTGCACCAACGAATCCCCGATTGTTGGCTCTATTGAAACCAACAATACAGAGGAGCTCCGACGACGCATTATGAATTCCTACGGAACACAACGTCGAGCAGTTACTTTAAAAGATTATGAAACGATGTCCTACTCAATGCCATATAAATTTGGGGCTCTCAAGAGAGTGAAAGCTATTAAGAACCCAAATCCCCGCAGAGGCAACTTGAATATGGCAGTCATCGCCCAAGACTCCACCGGTGTTTTAGCTACAGCAAATTCAGTCTTGAAAGAGAATTTAAAAACTTGGCTCGACAAGAGCCGAATGGTGAGCGATGTCATTGAGATCGTTGACGCCAAGATCATAAACCTTGGCATAGACTTTACAATTGTTGGTGATTTAAACAAGGATAGCAATATGATATTGCAAGCTTGCATAACCAAATTGACAGATCATTTTTCATTGAGACCAGATATTGGAGAAGCCTTCTATATCACAGATGTCTACAAGGCTTTGAAAGACGTCGAAGGAGTTATTGATGTTGTTGACGTGATGGTTAGAAACCGCATCGGCTCTGCATACAGCTCTATCGCATTTGACATCAATGATAATCTTTCTAAGGATGGCAGATCACTCACGATCCCTCGTAATGCAATTTACGAAATTAAGTATCCAAATATTGATATCAAGGGAGCGATTAAATAATGGCTATTAAAAGATATACAGCAAACGCAGACAACACCATTACAAACGCCTTTGAAGCCAATCTACAAACTCGCGGCACAGGCTCGAACATGGGAGAGTCCGACATCATTGAGACTTTTACCATTTATGGCCAAGCCAATTCATCCTCTTTTGAGGAGTCAAAAATATTAGTAAACTTTCCCGTTTCCGAGATCTCGTCAGATCGCGCCGATGGATTCATTCCCTCCGCAGGGAATGTAGATTTTTACCTGCGCGTTCACAATGCGCCACACGGACAATCATTACCAAAAGATTACAGTCTCAGTATTCTACCCATTTCTAGATCGTGGTCTGAAGGTTACGGTCTTGATATGGAGACTTATTCCGATCTTGGAGAATCTAACTGGGTTGCTGCTGTCGCATCTTCTTCCCTCGACGGAGGAAAATGGGTTTCAGAAGGTGGTGACTATCTTGCGGAACCGTCTTATGGGCAATACATCGCAAACGGAACAGAAGACATTGACGTGAAGATTACGGATCTTGTGGAAGGTTGGCTTGATGAAACTACCGGATCTCACGGTGTTGGCATCTCCATTTCTTCAAGTTATGCTTCTTTGCCGCGCTCTTTCTATGTTAAGAAGTTCTTCGCTCGCGGATCGAACCATTTTTACCTCCGGCCAAAGATTGAAGCTCGTTGGGATTCCGCAAGGAAAGACAGAAGAAATTCCTTTTATGCCTCAAGTTCTCTGGTTCCGGCAGAAGATAACATGAATACCATCTTCATCTACAACCAAGTGCGCGGCCAATTACAGAACATCCCTGCCATCGGCGAGGGAGAGCTCTCCATGAGCTTATACTATGGAGCCTCAACTGCTCCAGCTGGAGATCCCTACAGTGTAACTGGTTCAGATTCAGTCGTCGGAACTTCTGTTGTTGCTGGCTGGGTTGCAAGGGGTATTTATTCTGCTTCTGTCGCCATCGACACCAGCGCATCTTATCTCTACGATGTGTGGCACAACGGAACAGGAACTCAGTTCGTAACAGGAAGTCAAATTTCAGTAAGAAGTTTTTCTACAGATACTGCGGTAGATACTGGTGAGTATGTGTCCAATATCACGAACTTGAAAGAAAAATACTCCACCACCGAAAACCCTCGTATGAGAATGTTTGTGAGAGATAAGAACTGGAGTCCCACGATATACACTGTGGCAACGACGAACATCGAAACGAAAGTTATTGAAGATGCTTATTTTAAAGTATTTCGTGTTGCTGATGATTTTGAAGTAATTCCATATGGAACTGGAAGCTTAAACGATGGCTATACACAAATGTCCTATGATAAAGACGGCAACTATTTTGACATTGATATGTCCTTGTTCGAGCCGGGATATTCCTACGGAATAAAAGTAAATTATAAGAGGAACAACGTGTTCAACGAACAGCCAGAGTTATTTAAATTTAGGGTTGGATAATGGCAAGAACAAGAAGATCGACAACTGCTAAAAACAGAGATGATTTAGCCAAGGAAAACGTAGAGTCGTATAAGGTTGTAGAGTCTCAGGATAAACTTGAGAACAGCGTGAATCCTCGTCTTGATTATTCTAATCCTGAAACTTTTGTAACTTATGGATCAGCTGAACATTACTATGTTGCCTCGATAGAAAACATTTACAATCAGTATCCCTACGACGGTTCCAAGAATGAGAAGAACCTCTGGCACTTAACTGCTTCTGGCTTAGACAATTTTTTATTTGATAACGAATATCCCCGAAGAAACGGGCACATTGCTATTTCGCATGATGGATGGGGATCCCCAGCTGATTCTCTTGATGAATTCTTTTTACCTACTGATAAAGAATATATTACCATTAAAGGTGGGCCAAACACCGATAATACCGCACAGAATCTTGCCTCTCTTTTCCCTTCTGATAACGGGAAAGCAAACATTATTGATTCCTCCGAAAATCAGGAAGCCAATTTAACACTTGGCGGCGGAAACACTGTTGAATTTTGGATGAAGAAGGATTCCTTCCCACATCCCCACGAGGTTGTTTTAGATGTTGTTGCCACTGGTTCTGCTTTGAGTGACAGGTTTTGTATCTACTTGACATCTTCTGGCGATATTGGCGTTAAGTATAAAGTTGGTGCATCTGATTTTGATAACACCTATGCCGCACTAGGAGCAATGACGGACGATACGTGGCACCACTACGCTATATCGATAACCGCCACCGGAACTGGTAGCCTTTACGTTGACGGCAAACTAAGCGACGAAGTAAAAACAGGTGGCACCACAACCGCACAAGCGGAAACACCTCTTATCGCATCTATAGGCTCTTATATGAGTGCATCTGCTTTTGACGACACGGCCTTCCCAACCGACACCCCCGGCTGGTGCAAGCTCTCCGCATCCCTCGACGAATTCCGCTTCTGGAAAACATCAAGAACAGCAGAAGAAATTGGCCTCAACTATGCCACACAAGTTTACGGGGGAACAAACACCGATACGGCCAATACTGACCTTGGCGTCTACTATAAATTCAACGAAGGTATTACAGGCATCGCCTCTAAAGATGCGACCGTTCTGGACTATTCGGGAAGAATTTCAAATGGAACTTGGACAGGTTATTCAGCCGGCGCAAGAAGCTTAACCTCTGCGATGGTCGAGTCAGGAAAGGCTAAGAGCGAATTCAAAGACCCAATCATATATTCAGATAACCCAGACGTCGCAGCTCTAAAGAAATCAAAACAGCGAACTGGCCTAACTTATGATCAACAAAACAATGCATCCTTATACAACTCGATGCCAATGTGGATCAGAGAAGAAGATTCAGCGACCCAAAATATATTAAAGTTGACACAAATAATGTCGTCATATTTGGACACACTGCAGGGACAAGTTGGGGAAATAAATAAAATCAAGAATCTCAGCTATCCAAGCGGCTCTGAACAACCCTATAACTTTTCTCGTCGGAACATACAAAATTTAGGATTTGATACTGAGGATTTCTTTATAGACGCCACAGTCCTTGAAAAATTCATGGATAGAAACCAACAGGGAGATCTAGAATACAAATTAAACGATATTAAGAACCTGATCTACCAAAACATCTATAACAACTTATCTTTTATTATGGCCTCAAAAGGAACCGAAAAGTCCTTTAGAAACCTTGCCAGATGTTTTGGCATCGACGAAAACCTTTTGAAGCTGCAGGTCTACAGCAATAACGAGGAATATAAACTAGAGGACAAATATCAAAGTGCTGTTATAAAAAAGAATATGATCGACTTTAATAGTCCTTCGAGGTTTGAAGCAACAATGTTTCAAACAAGCAGCGCAAATCTGCCAACACAAGATTATATTGAAGAGGATATGGTTGATTACATAAAAAACCTAAATGGGTTCACTTTAGAAACAGATATTATTTTGCCAGCCAAGCCACCGGTCACGTCGGAGCATTATTTCTCGACACCATTTGTGACGTCATCAGTGTGCGGGTTTAAATATACTAACGGCACTGATCTAAACTGGCTCGTTGGGCCCGACCTTTCTATAAATATCATCCGCGAAGAAGAGAACGGCACGAGTGCTTACTTTCAACTTACCTCATCATACCTTGGGCTAAATTTGACATCAAGCACCTATGGAGACGTTTACGCTAACACTCGATGGAACTTGGCCGCAAAACTTAAAAACAGCAACATCAATACAGCTGCCCCTGGCGATTATAGTATCGAATTCCAAGGAGTCAGTTCTGATGGCAACCGCATCGCCCACTCATTTAATATTTCAGATTCTCCCCCTACTCTCGTTGCATTTGTTGCCACAGCAGCTGACCGCCGAATCTATGCAGGTGCGATGAGAACAGACACAACAGGTAGCACAGTCACCAAGTCAGATATTCTTCTCTCTGGCGTTAGGTATTGGCAGAAGTACTTAACAGCCGATACAATTGAAAACCACGCAATCGATGCAACGAGCTACGGAATTAAAGATCCAAACTTTCAACTTTTCCAAGGAGACCAAGAAGACCAGTCACCAATGGCAATTCAAACTTTGACTCTTGACTGGGGATTTCAGAATGTAACATCGTCAGATTCTTCTGGAGACTTCTTTGTTCCAGATATATCTTCTGGCTCCTTATCTACGCAAGAGTTATTCGGCGATATTGGCAATTTCCACCCTGCGAAGGGGTATGGCTTTCCAACAGACACAACTGTCATAAATCAAGAGTATGTCAACACCCTAGTTAGGGTAAATCCGGAAAACTCTAACGGTGCCAATATGGTCAAGGTTCTCACACCACAAGAAGAGGTTCAACAAGAACTCTCAAGACCAACAAACTTGGTGTTTTCTGTGGAGAAAAGCCTTTATCAAATCGTGTCTGATGAAATGTTAAAATATTTCTCCACGTCGGCAGATTTGGCCTCTCTTTATTTCAAGGCTTATGATAAATATAATAACAGCAATTACCAGCTTGAACTATTGCGTAACGAGTTCTTTTCAAAAATGGAAAACACACCAGACGTGAAAAGGTTTTATGAATACTTTAAGTGGATTGATGATGCCGTTGTCAATATGCTGCAGCAACAACTGCCGGCATCGGCCGAACTAATCGACGGCCCGATTAACGTCATTGAGGGTCACTTACTGGAAAGAAATAAGTTGACCTATAAAACACCGACGTATGCCACCGCAAAATCGCCAATCTATGAAGGTTCGCTTCGCACACCAAGCACAGAGGAGATTAAGTAATGCCGATTGAAACAGATAAAGAAGATGTTATACCAGAAACCGAAGAGTTGCGCCGTCTCATTGACAGTTCAAAGCCTAAATTTGTAACATATAGGGCTTCTGAAAATACGACATCACTGTATGCAAAAAGCACAGGAATGATCGCCTCTGCCATCATCACTATCGATGCAGATAGTCTTAGGGCCTTCACTACGACTGAGAACAAAGTAAAGTATTTGTTTAAAGTGGAATAGGTTTTATCTTGTCTCGCCTCTCATCCCCTAAAATAAACTCTATAAATTTGGGTATTCAAAATACTTATTAGTAGAAAAAAGCTTAATATCGCAGCCAGATCGGATATAATATAAGGTATTCATGAGTAACGACGGAAATAAATCAACAAGAAGAGTCCCATTTACAATGTTCAGTTCCTCTGCAGAGGGGGGATATTTAGAGGACTTCCATACCAATTTTACTGGTGGTGTCACGGTTGCTAATATGCATACGGACACTTACGGTGATTTCCGCCATCCACCG
>Ga0098044_1000989_pt1 | contig 14929 bp, 8 predicted proteins | sample 10_taG_FD_75053 | JGI IMG/M metagenome (GOLD analysis project Ga0098044, IMG submission 75053) | Marine viral communities from the Subarctic Pacific Ocean - 10_ETSP_OMZ_AT15264 metaG | ecosystem: Environmental > Aquatic > Marine > Oceanic | place: Pacific Ocean | collected 2015-01-16 | reverse complement strand
TTTATCTGTTGCCCCTTTAAGTGTTAAGCCTCCTCCATCTAAACCTGCATCTGTTGAATTTCCTGTTGCAAGTTCAAGGTTCTTATCTGCAACCGTAACTGTGGTACTAGAAACAGTTGTTTGCGTTCCTGTAACAACCAGATCTCCATAAACTGTGGTCTTGTTATTTGCCTCTACTTTTATTGCTTGAGCACCATTAGTTGCTATTGATAATTCATTTGCTGCTGACCTATAAAAACCAGTAGTAGTAGCGGAATCAAAGGAAAAAGAAGGGGCGCCAGCGGTGCCGTCTGGAATGCTTTTTAAGAGTTCTCCGTAGGTTATTTTCTTATTCTTATTCGCAGTTACGCCTTCGCTTACATCTACAACAGCAAGTAAGTCATCTGCGGCTGGCGTTGTTAATGCGCCTAACTCGCTAATTTTTCGATTCGCCACAGTCTTCTGACGTAGTTAGACCAACCTAAATATACCTAAAAATGACTCTGTTTCCTAGCTGATCTTGATAGTTCTCTTATGTATAATGTATGTATGCAGGATTTCAGTGACCTCATCTACCAAAAGAAAGGCGCTCTCAGTGAGAAATTCTGTCAGGAAATAATCCAACGTTTCAGGCATGACGATAGAAAATCGCAAGGAATAACTACATCGGGAGAAGTAAATTTAGACGTTAAAAAATCTATGGACCTGAGTATCAGTAACTTAGATGAATGGGAACCAACAGATGCAATATTGTTCGCTTCGTTAGCAGAGCATTTAGAAGATTACACGAAAAGCATGTTCCGAATAATCGAACAAGATTTATGGACTAATCAAATACAAGACAGTGGTTACAACGTTAAAAGATATCGCCCAGGAGATTACTACAACTGGCACGTAGATAGCCAAACAAACGGAGGATGGATGAGAAGTATTGCTTGTATCTGGTATCTGAACGATGTAGCTGAAGGTGGTGAAACAGAATTTGCTTTTGGACAAAAGATAAAACCAGAAACAGGGAAGATTTTGTTATTCCCAGCAGTATGGACATACCCCCATAGGGGATTGCCACCTAAAAATGGCGATAAATATATTATTACTACTTTTGTTTCTACAAATGAACAGCTACAAACGCAATAGATCTAGCTGATTCTCATTATGTAGCAGAGAGCATAGTAAGGAGGCAGGTTTGCATTCGTGCCTGAAGAACCAGTGCTGTTAATCGTTATCCCTGTCGTGCCACTGTCCGAATTGCTAGAAGAAAAGCTTGTAGAAGGTCTGTCTTGGTTCGAGTCACCAAAAGAGTGAACACTTGTGATATTTCTACGCTTATAACCATGTCTATGCCCAGGATCACTTACACTGTGAGTGTGAGAAACCGTTATTGCATTTGCACTACCCCCCGTATTGTGGACTGAGTAATTACTGCCCGCACCAATAACAAATCTATCTCTTAAATCTGGTCTACCACCACTGCCATCACACAATCTCCAATTTAATAAAGTACCCGATCCGATTGCAGATACAGCACCAGACCACATAATAATACCACCAACTGGAACTGCTCCCGTAGTTTCAGTTACTGATGATCCAGTATTATACCAAATATCTCCGTCACAAATTCCACTACCAGTTGGTTCAGAAGTTTGAATATACTTAGCACCAAAAGCATTACTATTATTACCAACAGTAATTGTGGCAGCACCAGTTGTCTGTGACGTAGTAATTGGAAGTACACAAGGTGAATTTCTACCTTGCTGAACTACTGATATACTTGTAGTACCACCCGTAGCATTTACATTTTGCCAAGTCCATGTGGTTCCATTAGATACAGGAACAAAATTAGTAGATCCATTACTATTACCACTATCAAATAGTTGACTTATTTGTGCCTTTGGAACAGTTAGTTTATCAGTAGATGGAACATAGGTTATTGAAGAGTCAGTATAAAAACTTTCTTGTGCAGGACTAGAATTATTACTATCAACAAAAGTTAAGTAATGAGAAGAACTACTACTATTGGACTGTGTTTTAAGATTATCAGCAGAACCACCACTATTTGCTTGCCATGTCCAACCACCAGATCCATCAGCAGTTGGGACATATGCAGCAGCACCACTACTACTTCCAGAATCTGTTATTGTTGTTGGTTTAATATTGGCAACTGTAAGTAAATTACTATCCGCTTTCCATGTTAAATTATTACTATCAACATATAAATATTGATGTTCTGTCCCCGTATGGGCAGCAAAAGCTATATGATAAGTATGATCAGCAGTTGTTGAAGTAATTAATATTTTATCTGCACCAGTTGAAATACCAGTTACACCACCAACAAACTCACGAGCGTACATCTTACGCCAATAATTACTACCACCTCCAATATCCCTTCCATTACTATCTGAAGCAGTAGAAGAATTAGTATCTGGTAATATCGAACTATCAACCCTTGAAGTAATTGTAAGTCTGTCACTAATATTATCACCAATATCTACATTACCATTAAATGTAGACTCACTTGATACAATTATGTTAGCAAAACTGACTAACCTAGTATCAGGATTATATTTTGCAGTTGCTTCAGTATAAAGTTCTTTATATTTACGACCAGAAGAATTGTGGTCAACAAATGTCAAAAAATGTTCTTGATCATAAGTTGTTTGTCCAACACCAATTTTATCTGCCCTATCAACCCCAGCATCACTAAAATTAATAGCAACATCTGCTGCTGCTGTTATCAATCCTTTATTATTAACAGTAAATTGACCTACGTTCTCTGCACTACCGAAAGTACCTACATTACTATTAACTGTTGCCAGAGTACCACCACTAGTAACATCTGATGTTCCATTAAAATCAACATCCCAAGTAAGATCACCACTCATGGCAATATTTCTAGATGTTGTTAATGAATCTGCAGTCTCAGCAGTACCTTGAAAACGACCATTAAATGTCGTGGCCCAAATCGTACCCCATCTTAAATTATTAGTTCCTAAATCATAATTATCATTCAGTATTGGAACTAAATCACTATCAGCTCTACCAGTAAACGTAATTGAATCTGTGGCAGCATTACCAATATCTACATTACCATTAAATGTAGATCCAGAACTTACTCGTATAGTTTTAGTTTCAATATGTCCATCATTATCAATACCATCAACACTAAGTAAACCTGTAATATCAACACCTTGAGTTAAGGTAGTCAGTCTTTGATTTCCATTAAAATTTAATAACGTTGATGAATTATTCTGAGCAACTATATTATCAGTTCCATTCTTAATAATTAAATCACCTGCACTTGTGTTGTTTATATACGACTTATTATCTGATGACTGATGATATATTTGTAAGTCATCACTATCACCAAAAGTAGATTTAATATTATCTTCAAATTCTAGGGCATTATCAGATACATCCCATAAAAGTTTATCATAACCAAAATATACATCAGATTCATGAGTTGTGATTCCAGTATTGTGGAACGTATTAATAGTACCAATACCAGTAATATTAATATTTCTACCATCCAATTCATCAAATACAAAATCACCAGCAACATTAAGATTACCACCAACCCACAAATTACTACCAAAAGTACCTACACCAACAAAAGTAGAGAATCCAGTAATTTTAGTATGTCCACCAACATAAAGATTCTTATCAATACCAACACCGCCATCAACTGTTAATGCACCACTACTCACATTGTTTGATTGAGTAGTAGATTCTATATTAACAATATCCTGCATCTGGGTTACACCAGTACTAGAATCTAATATAAGATTACCACCAATCGTTGTAATTTCATTGTTATTATTACCTGCTATCTCAATATTACCAATCGTTGCTACACCAGTTACCCTAAGATTTAATGTTTCTAACTGCCCATCAATAGTTAACTTATCAGTTTCTAATTCGTCAGTAGTAAGTTTACCTGTAATATCAACACCAACATCAAGAGTTTTTAATTTCTCACTTCCTCCCCAGAAAAGTTGTACTCCTGCATCAGGAGTAAACACTGCCATATCTGCACCACTGCTGTATTTTTCAATCTTAACTGCGGAATTTGATTGTATGAGTAAATCGCCAGCAGCCACATCTTGGATATAACTATCACCACCACTAGCAGGATCATGATAAATTACTAATTCTCTATTCTCACCAAATTTTAATTTCTTATTATCTTCAAAGGATGCATCCTCACCAAAATAAACAACACCTTCAAATGTACTAATTCCTACAAATGTAGAAAGACCAGTATTTCTAAATGAATCAACAGTATGAGAACCTTTGAATACAGATGTGCCACGAACATCTAGTAATGCATTTGGTGTTGTACTTCCTATACCAACACGTTTACTAGAAGATGTATAAACAAAGTTAGTAGCACCAGCAACAAGACCAGCATTACCATGATATTGAACTTGTGATATCGTTCCACCTGCACCAGTTATAGCAGCCTGCTGATTTATCCATTCAATACCATTAGTAGTACTGACTATAATATCTTGAGAATTTCCTTTAAAATTATTTTTATCGTATATACTACCAGTTAATCTAAGGTTACCATCTACGTGTAATTTTTGAGTAGGATTTGTAGATCCTATACCAACCGATCCTATACCAGTATTATTAACTTGTAATCTACCACCATTAGTCCCAACACTAAGTCCACCACCAATAGATACAATATCATCTATATCGTCATATCTTAAACCAACAGAAGTTGCAAAATCATCATTATCTTTAAATAAAATACTCCCATCAATACCTGGAGGTTTAACAGTAATCGTCGCAGCAACTGAAAGAGGTTGTGCAAATGCTGTTACACCATTACCAACAAAATTAAGTTGAGTAATACTACTTAAAGTACCAGTTAATGTTCCTTCTTCAAATACACTGATAGACCCAGGAATTAATCCACCCTGAATCGGAATCCAATACCTATCACCTGGATTGTTTAAGACACTAATAAGTTGAAACTGCTGACCCGAAGGAACTCCAGGAGTACCAGAGACAGTAGGAGAATCACCCAAATTGGGTTCTGCTTCTTCAAGTCCAAGATACTGATACCTATCATCCGATAACTTATCCTGTGCCCTCCTCTTAACTCTACCACTGAGATACTTGGCAGCACTGTTAGATTTTGCCATATTACGCAGAACTATTCTCTAGAATACTGGCAATGAATTCCATTTGTAATGGAGCAGACTGCCCACCTGCATTTGTAGTGCCAACATCAACAGTAATAGTATTAGTTGTTGCTGAGACAGGAACTAAATTTGTACCAGAAGCTGGATCAGTTGAACGTGGATAAGTATGTTCAGTACCATTATTATCCATCGTACATGTAAATGTTAATGAATTATCAGCAATAGTAATATGATTCGCAGTTCTTTGCATACCACCAGCAGATCCAGTACCTGTTGAGTGAATATATTCACCGCCACTACTAACTACTGCCCTTGACATACTATTAGCAACAGCAGATTTAAAACTATGAACTGTTGTATTTGTAGGACTAGTACCAATTAAAACATTAACTTTAAATGTATCGGTAGTCTTATCATAAATGGTTAACCACTTATCACTAGCAGGATCTGTTGATCTTGGATAATTTCTCTCAGAATTAACACCTGTCTGATTACCTTGAGTACAACTAAACTTCAATGATTCATCATTAAATTTAACATGCTCTCCATTAATGAATCCATGACCAGTAACCTTAACAGTTAGTATACCTGTTGCAGAATCATAATCAGTACCTGATTCTGGTGTATAAGTATTGTTCGCACTAACAAACGTATGAGCAGTTGTATTTGATGGTGATGTACCTTGTAAGGCATTTATAGTAATTGTCCCATTAGCTTCATCTACATCTGTAATTGGGCAAGCATCATCCCATATTGGATCATTTGATGATGCTCCACCTTGACCACTTGCTCTTGGATAAGTTTTAACTGATCCATAACTATCCTGAGCACACCTAAATGATAATGAATTATTTGCTATCTTAACACTCTCACCAATAGTTAAACCATGATTTGCTCCAATATTCAATACTAAATTACCATTAGTAGAATTGTATGTAGATGTTGAAACACCATGACCTTTAATAGGTGCAGGTCCAACATTAACATTAAAATTATTTGAATCAACAAATGTAATTGTATGCCACTTACCACTAGCAGGATCTGTTGATCTTGGATAAGTCTTAGTTGCTGTATTACCATCCATTGCACAAGTAAAGGACAATGAATTATCAGCAAACTTAACTAGATTTCCAGTTGCAAATCCATGACTATTAACAGTACAAGTCATAATACCTGTACGTGGAGTATATTTTGCTGCGCTTACCTGATGGGTGGATGGTGAGGATATAATACCATGATTAGTTAATTTTAATTCTAGATATCCACTAGAAGGATCATAATTTGTCCCAACCTCAGGAGTATACTTAACACCAGTATTAGAAGTTACACTATTTTGTTTAGAACGTACAAAAGTATGAACCGATGGAACATAGGTATGTTTAATTCCAGTAGCACTACCAAGAACAGATGTAAATGTTTTTGATGTTCCTACTGCATCAACAATACTATTCACAACATATGATGACTGTGGATCTGGGAAAACAGTTGTAGTAATACCCGAACCAGAAGGACATGTAAATGCAATACCAGCTAATGTAATTTGATCATTGGCATTAAAACCATGAAGACCCATCGTGGTTACTGTTGCAATTCCAGTGGGTTCATCATAATCCACATTGGAAATTGTGGTTATACCAGCTTGAGTTGATTGAATATACAGTCTATCTAATATGAGTGGTGTCTTTTCTAATATTAATCTTCCATCTACTAGAATAGCAGCATCATTTGGTGGAATTTCTATATCCTTTATTATTCTTATATCTCTTGTAAGTGATGTACTTCTTGTCTCTCTTCTATGAATAAAACTTACAGTTGGATATGTACCTATTCCTACATTTGATACTTGTGCATACAATAAAATAGCAGAGGTTCCTGTTGGAACTTCATAAAGTTTTTGCTCTCCTGGTGCTACAGGAACTGCAATAGATATAAACTTATTGACTGGTGCAATTGCCATATTATCTCAATGCTAGTATTAATGGTGTTAGTTGTGCTTGGATCGCTCTATTGAAATCCCTTCCTCTAATTGTTGATGTTGTTTGATCAATTACTAGACCTTCACCGATTCTGAAGTTTCCTTGCTGATCTGTACTAGTAAATGGAACTTGACCTCCGTTAATAGCAACAATTTCATTCGCAGGAAGAGGTTCCCCTCCCTGGAAGGGGTTTGCAGTATTTAGGTCTGTACCTGCGCCAACATATTCAAAAGAATGAGAGCTAGTAATGATACGACTAATTCTCTTGAATTCAACACTAGTACCTGCACCAACAGCATATGGTACAAATTCATTAAGAGTTACTGTTGATAACCCTGTTGTATGTCCAGCAGCATCAGATGCAACAGCAACAGTATAATAAATTGGATCGAATTCTGGTTCTAATACTGCATTACCACTAGAAGGTGTAAGACTAACAGTTTGAGTAGGTAAGAAATTCCTTCCACTATTGATCACATCAACAGAAGTTATTGTTCCTGCTGCACTTACATTCACAGATAACTCTGCTCTAATAGCTTCTGGACCTTCTGGTGAAGATACACGAACACTTGGTGGTGCTGTCTGACTATAAGTTCCTGGTGTTCCACCATTCGTAACTTTTATACTACGAATCGTATTTAATGGTGCAGAAAGATATCCAGTCGCATTAATATCATTATAAGCTGATAAATTAATCTTAAACCATAAACACTGACCATCAAAAGGCTTTCTCTTATTATTAAAACTATCAGTAACAGCATTAATTTCAAATATATCATTTTCTGCCGCTTCATTTAACTGAGTTTGTCCCTCAAATTCTATTGCTCCAACCCCATCAGCAAATAAACCATAATTACCAAATGATGAGTTAGAGTTTGTTAAGTCACACTGTCCACCAGTATCACAATAAATTGCTTTATCACATCCAATAGTAAATATAGAAACTAACTGAGCATATCCATTATTAGTAATAGATACCCCAATACCAGACTCATTGTATTGAGTAAATGAATCACAAACCATACTCTTAATATCTTGCCCTAGATCATTAACTCCATCAAATGCAGCATTAACATGATTACCATCAATCTTCATACCAATACTACCAGTCATGAAGTTAGTACAGTTTCTTACATAAGGACTCTTATATCTACCTGTTTTACCCTCATTAGCAGGACCAAGTGCAATATATCCAGTGTTTGCCTGATCACTTACATCTAATGGTGGGAAAGCAACTGCACCACCGCCTGTATGAGCATATGTAACACCGCCTTGATTATCATCATGGGGACCAGAGAAGTTAATATTCTGTATTAAACAACCTCTTCTAACATGGAATACATCCTTAGTTCTATTACTTGGTACAACAGTTACTAGTCTTAAATCTTCACCTGAAACTGAAACATCAGTTCTAAGTCCAATTGGATTATTCTCATAATAATACCCAGAACGAACGATAATAGTATCACCTTCTTGTGCTACTGTTGCCGCTGCACCAATAGTTCTCTTAGAATCACCTTCTAGCAATCCACTATTTGTATCACATCCATTAACAGAGACCCAAATAGCATTTTTAGTTTCAACACCAGATGGTCTCCAAGATACACCAGTTCCAACAGATGATAAACGCCAATCAGTCTTACATATTCCTACACCAGTATTCTGATTAATATCAAGTATAGAAGAATCAAACCTTGCCGTTCCTTTAAAATGTGATGTTTCCTTGACTTCTATTGAAGTATTAAATGTTGAAGCAGCACCAACTATTAATTGTTTCTGTAATGTTGTGTCACCATCTACATTTAGAGTTGCATCAAAATCACCTGTACCAGTAGCCCTAAAAGTATCATTGATTAAAGTTGCACCCTCAACAGTCAATGTACCACCCATCGTGGTATCAGCATCAACATTTAAATCTGAATCAAAATCAACATTACCCTTAGCATTTAATGTTTTTTCTAATATAGTAGATTCATCAACAGTTAAATTACCTCTAAGAGACGTATTTCCATCAACATTCAATGTAGAATCAAAATCAACTGCTGCGGAGACATGAAGAGTTCCTGTTACATCTAATGTTGTAGAAGGACTATTGTTGTTAATACCAACATTAGACATTCTGTAAATATTTTCTCCCGATGTATATCCCCACAAATCATAAGATTCTATATCCGCAATCATTGTGGAATTATTAGGATTTGGTATTGGAATGATAGAAGTAGTTCCTATACCCAGACTATTATTCTCCCTAAAGTTTAAAGTTGTAAATGTTTGAGCAACTCCTGCTACTGGGATATAAGTTCCATGATCTTGTACAAATATTCCTTCTAATGCGTCTGGTGATGCTGAAACCCATCTTATACCAGCAGCATCTCTATTCAAATAATATCCATTTACACCAGAACTATTTGCTGAATCATAGATATGTTCATCAACTTTTATACTTCCAGCAACATCAAGACTCTGTTCAGGAATGGAAGTTCCAATACCAACATTACCTGCTCCTGGACCACTTACAATACCAACAAAAACTGTTCCAGCAGCACCAACATCTATTCTCTTAGTAACAGTTATAATGCCAACTTGAAGATGATCAAAATTAACACTATCATAAAAATTTACAGGTCCAAAGAAACTACTAATTCCACTAACTTCTAAGTTTCCTTGTATATCTACATCTTGGAATGTCCATTTACTACCATCACCAGTAATATCATAATTAAAACTACCATAGATGTATAAATCCTGGATTAAGGTAGTACCTGGAAAAGGATAATCACCACTTATACTCATAGTGCAACACCTAACTTTGCCTTAACTCCACTAACACCCAATGCACCCATTGCTTTTCCAGCAATTAAAGCATCAGTAAAACATTGAAAAGGATTTTCCCACAACACTATAGTCTCAAATGGAGTTTTTATATGACAATGTTGTGAAGGATTGAGATTTATCTTACGTCCATTAATATTAACAGTATCAGTATATCCTCTATCTGGATTACCAACATCAACAGTAGGTGCTTTAATAACAATCCTATCCGAGGCATCAAGTGTTATTACTCTTGCCTTTATACCAATATTACCCTTATCAGCATTAATATGTGCATCTCCATTATGACATTGAAGAACATATCCAACTCCCTGATTACAATATTGCCCCTTTACCCCTGCTTCAATTTGATAAGTACCTTCCGAATAAACAACAGACATTCCATTTTCATTCAATCCCTGTCTGTAAGTAACCTTAGAAGGATTCATTGCTTGTAAGGTATAAGCAGATGCACCGCCAGTTCCAACAATATTAGTACCAGTTTCAATTAATAAATTACCAAAACTATCCTGAAGTCTATTTTCCTGACCTTCTGACATTATAAATTCTCCATAGTCTCTAATCCTGGAGTTCCACCAGTAACACAATCAATCACTTGAGCCACATCAGTCTGTGGAATTTCTGTTGTAAGTATTGGACGCAAAACCGCACCTGACCCAGGACCTATAATATTTAGAGGTGGTTTAGTATTGGGATATGCTTTACCATTTGGTTTAACACAAGTAATTCCACCATTCTCATCTAATCCACAAATTTCAAAGTCTTCTATTATTGCACCATCATATCCTTCACCTGGATCATCAATAATTATCTTATCAACATAATAATCCTGAGCCTTATAATTGCCAAGAGGATATCCTTCACCTTCTGCTATCATCTTAATAGCAATAACCTGACCAAAGGTAGGTGAGTTTTGATTCTTATCAATGATTGCTTGACCATAAGCACCATATCCCTGCTCACATTCATCAACAAACGCTACCAGTGGTGCATCTCTATATCCTTCACCAGGAGCTGTCAGATTTACACCAAGAACACTAGCAGTCTCTTCAACATCTCCAAATATATCTTCTTTATCAAAATTGTAGATGAAATTGCCAAGAAGAACTTCTCCAGCAGCACCTACTCCTCCACCACCAAAGAAGTCAAGTCGTGGAGGTTTACAATTAGTTGCTGGTCCAGCGTCACAATTACCCCCTCCAAGATTTCCTGCATCACTAACCTTTGATCCAAAAATCTTAAACTTACCAACACTCTTTTCAAAACCTTCTAATTTCTCTCCTACTGCTGATGAAAGTGCTCCAGCCTGAAATGCTTTATCTATGATATCCTGCTGACCACTACTATTTCTATCCTTTAATAATCCAGCATCAATTTTATACTTAGTCGTAGAAGGACAAGTTTCAGTTGGACCACAAGAAAATAATCCTTGAATTTTCCGCATAGTATTAATACCCTTCATAATAGTATTTTTTATATTAAATCCTGCTCCAATTGGACTGAATATCTTTTCTAATGGTCCAATGAATGGTCCTACCATAGAATCTATTACAGAACTAATCTTATTTGTCAATCCACTGACCATATCCTGTGCTACACATGATATACCATTAGTAATATTTCTCACCATTCCTGTAAGCATATCTTCAATAGTTCCCTTTATTGCATCAGATGCTTTTGCAACTAAACATTCCATACCCTTAAAGAGTTTATCGACCAGTGGTATCGCTGCTGCCTCAACTCCCAATATTGTTGCAATAGCAGTAAGTTTTTCTGGAATTGTTGCAAAAAAGAAATCTTCAATACCTTTAAGAGCTTTCTTTATCCATTCAACTAATGTGGATTGAAGAGAATCTGTAATCGAACCTATAAAACCTTTTGTAGTATCACCAATCATATCAGTAACATTCTTCATCTCACCTGGAAGATCTATCAATGATGCTCCTGCTCCCGAAGCTAACTTGAAAAAATTATCTAAATATGATTCTGTTTTTGCAAAGAAATTATTTTTACAAGGGTCTGCAAAGATCATTTCCATACCAGATGTTAATGATGCTGGTGCAGTAGGAAAAGCAGCTAATTTCTTAAACTTCTCCATTGTTCGATCGTACCCAACCTTTTCCGCCATAGGAAGATTGTTGATCTGAGTCTTGGTTAATGGTCTAGTATTACTAACAAGAGGACCAATTACAGAATCATTCTTATATGCTTCTATCCTCGATTGAAGTTTCGGTACTTGAGGATTATATTCAATTAATTGCTTAATTGCTTTAATGGTAGTATCAGTTGCCATTATTTCATTATAGTCTTATAAGTTTATTTATTAGAGTTATGATAATTCTAATCCATCAGCATACCATTCTCTATACTCAAAGTATTCTGGATTAGGTTGACCATTAATAGTCCTTGGTGGTGGAGCTGCATCCCAAGCATTACCCTTAAATCCATCATTATTATCAGGAATCCATTGTTTCTCTTCTTGTGCTAATATTTTATCCATTCTTTCCCTTTCCCTCTTCTTATCATCATCTTCTTCCTTAGCTACCTGATAACACAACTCCTGTTGTTGCTTATTATTACCTGGATTGCCATCAGGATTTGATACAACTTCTATAACTCTCTCTGGTGTTATATCATTCTTTTTTGCAACTGTTTCAATTGCAACTGTTGCCTTATTCCCACCCAGATGCTTCTCATATATTTGATCGTACTGATCTTCAGTAATAATACCATTATTCTTATTCTTAACTTCTTCCATTTCATTTTCCATCTTCACTCTAGCTACTCTTCTTTCGGCAACGGTTTGTTTTGATTCAGTTTTCGACTGTTCTACTATTTCAGCACCTTTTTCTGTTAATGGTTTGGGTATATCATTCATCTTATTCTCACCTTCTGTAGGTACTGTCCCTTCCTCATTAGACACTCCCATTTGATTTTGTAACTTATCCTTAGTTGTTTCATTACTAGCAGTTCTTCTGCTACCTATTGATTCTCGTACAGAACAAACTGGTGAAGGACATCCACCCTGATCACCAATTTGATTCCGTCCAACTACTGATGGTTGAATACCTTTCCAGAATCCATCCATACTCCCAAGTTTATTACCAAACTTAGTTTGAATATAAGATGTTCTTGGGAATACACCTAGTATAATTGGCTGTCCATCTTCTCCACCAAGATAAGCACCAAAAACCATATCACCTTGTACTATACGTGAAGATCTAAATCTTCCTCCTCCACCACTACCATCAGTTACATTAACTAATGCAATGCACCATCTAACTTCTCTATCCTCAATAGTATCCTTTTCAGAATAATCTCCTACGATACGAACTTTATATCTATTACCCCAACCCTGACCTTTTACTTGCTCATCCTGAGCATCAAAAGGTACTATATAACCAGTCCAAGGAATTAAAGGTTGCCTAATATCTACTGCTGCTGCCATTATTCCTACGTATTTTTAGTATATAGACCATAAGTATCACGGGCCAAAGTCATAGATGTATAAGATCTTTCTGGATCAAAATGATGACAAAGATGCAATATAAGATATTTTCCACTCTGATGTTCATTAATAGATTGATTAACCTTATTATCCAATGTCACATTCTCAATTTCACATCTAATAACATCACCTGCTCTAAGTTCCACATTACAAGGAACTTGAATATTCATAATCTGGGAGTGTAGAACATCATACCTCATGGATGATTTTGCTCTCCAAACATAAGGATTATTCTCATCTTCCTTCAAAATAGAAGGATCATAAGATCCAATATCTAGAATATGATTAAATGTTTTCAAATGATCTTTAACCTGTACAGATTCTTCTTTCTTACCAAGAGTTGTTTCTGGTGCTAAATTAACAAAAGATTCTTTACATTCCCAACTCATTGGGTTAGTTGTTATAACCCTACAACTATAAGCTCCTGACTTTAATGCTTTTAAAACATCCTGATCCTTAGAAGATATTGGTGGTGCTAATATTTTAAAGTCATTACTAGCATCAGAAAGACCAGATGTTAAGACACCCTCATACCTATATGTTGCTACTGGTTCTTGTTTAATAAGTGAATCAATAGATCTAAAATTAAATCCATCCTGTGTCTCATAGAAGAAAAACCCAGGATCACCTTGTTCAGGAATAGCTTTTGTACATAATCCACTGATCAATTCAAAAGGAGTCTTACCTCTACCAATAACACCATCATTATTTTTAGTTTTTTCAATATTAATATCAGGTGCTGAATTAGGTGGAACAGTAAGAAATCCAAATATCTTACTGACCATCTCACTAATCTGACCCTTATGCCTTGATCTCACTGCAATATCCCTATTCTTCATCTCATGTTGAGAAACTGCTGGTATTAAAACACTCTGACGATTTACTTCCTGTCCTGTTGTTGGACTTCCATTAACTTTTAAGGGATATTTTGTTAGATCTAATATACCAGATTCAGTCTCAATCTTAATTTTTAAATCTTCATTGCCCATAATAGGTAAAGAATTTTTAACAGTACCAAGACGATTCTTATCATCCACAACAGCACCACCAACATCTATTTCAGCTAGATTAAGAGTAATCATTGGTGAATATACACTCTCAAAATATTCAATACCAGTAACATAGACACCGTTAAATGAAGGTGAATCACCGAGTGATACTTCCTTACTACCGTTGCTAATCTTTATTTCTGAGTAATGTGCTGCTGATGATCTTGACATATTATCCTCCTACTGGTACATATACCTTTTTAATAATAGGCTGATTTATAATTACGGTATTTTCACTACTACCAGCAGCACCATTACTATTCATCAAATTATCCAATCTATTTCCTTCGATATTTTTTAAATAATTTTTACCCTCAGAACTCTTCAACCATTTCTTATATGCCTTCATATTACCAATTTTCTTATCACCAAAATAAAAAACTCCACCACCAAACATAAATTCCCAATAATGAGGATCAAGTATATTGAGTG
>Ga0098044_1000988_pt1 | contig 14937 bp, 6 predicted proteins | sample 10_taG_FD_75053 | JGI IMG/M metagenome (GOLD analysis project Ga0098044, IMG submission 75053) | Marine viral communities from the Subarctic Pacific Ocean - 10_ETSP_OMZ_AT15264 metaG | ecosystem: Environmental > Aquatic > Marine > Oceanic | place: Pacific Ocean | collected 2015-01-16 | reverse complement strand
TGTTCCGGCTGGTACTTCTTCAGTTTATGATCAAAGTCTAGGATCAAATATGAAACGTCCATTCTTACATGTTAGATATAGAGCTTCGAATACAGAGTCAAGAAAATTCAAAACTTGGGTTACTGGTTCTGTTGGGGCAACTACATCTGCTTTAGATGCAATGGAGATACATATGTTATCTGAAAGATGTCTAGTTACACAAGGTGCAAACAACTTTATGTTAATGAAGTAAGCACAATTATTTTAAAGAGTCGGGGCTTCGGCCTCGACCCTTTATTTTTATTAATTTTATTATATATTATATTATGTCAAAAAAACAAGAAACAAAAAAAACAGAGACGGTAGAAACACCGAAGGTTGTAGAGCAACCAAAAGTTGAAACACCAGTTATGGAAACTCCAAAACCAAAAAAAGAGAAGTGGGAAATTAAAGATAGAATGTATAGGTTAAAAGGTAGTAAAAAACCTTTATCAAGAATGATTCGATCTGCTAATATATATTGGTTTGATGAAGAAAAAGGTTATGAAAGAGAACTTAAATATTGTCAAAACCAAAAAACATCTTTTGTAGACGAAATGAAGGGTGACCAAAGAATGGAACACATTATTTTCAGAAACGGCATGTTAGTTGTTGAAAAAGAAAAAACTGTTTTACAAAAACTTTTATCTTTATATCACCCAGAAAGAGATGTTACTTTTTACGAAGAAAAACCTGCAGCAGTAGCTGCTAGTGAAGTGGAAGTTATAGAGTTAGAAATAGATGCGTTAACAGCGGCTAGAAATTTAGATATTGACATGGCTGAAGCTGTTATGCGTGTAGAAATTGGTTCTAAAGTGTCTAAGATGAGTTCTAAAGAACTTAAAAGAGATTTACTTATATTTGCTAAGAAAAACCCAACGTTATTCTTAGAATTAGTAAACGATGAAAACGTTATTCTTAGAAACTTTGGTATTAGAGCAACAGAAATGAAGATAATTAAATTATCTTCAGACCAAAGAACATTCAGCTGGGGTAGTAACGATAGAAAGTTGATGAATGTCCCATTTGACGAACACCCTTATTCAGCTTTAGCCGCTTGGTTTAAAACTGACGAAGGAATGGAGATTTACTCCAATATAGAAAAACGATTAAATTCGTAACAACCTTATAGTAGAGCAACCACTCTATAAAAGGGTGGTTGCGTTACTATAAATTAAAAAAAAATTATGGCAGTAAGTATAGATACAGTATATCAAAAAGTTTTAGCATTCGCTAACAAAGAACAAAGAGGATATATAACTCCTCAAGAGTTTAATCTATTTGCCGATCAAGCACAAATGGAAATATTTGAACAATATTTTTATGATAAAAATCAATTTGGAAGAGTACCAGGTAATAGTTACCAATTTTCTGATATGGTAGAGAATTTAGACGAGAAAATATCTATTTTCCAAATATATAATAAAATTGTTGATGTAATATATTCTTCTTCCGCTGCAGCTGTCACTAATCCTACAAGCCGAGCTCCTATTGCAAAAAGTTGGGGAGACACACTTGTAGAAGAGCAAATGCCAGATATATATAAATTGGGATTTGTTAGAGTCGGTTATGATGGAAATGGTTCTAATCCAGCAGAAAAAATTTCAATAAATGAATTAAACGAATATGGTGACGCTCCATTAGGTAAATGGACAAAACAACGTCCTGTATATATTGAATATCCTCACTTAGGTAAACTTAGAATAAAAATATACCCCTATCCATCTTCACCTGTTGCTGATGGCGGGCCTAGTCGTTTAGTTAATGGTGTAGAGGTTGACGTTGATAGAGTTGGTGTTAGTTATATAAGAAAACCATTAAAACCAAATTGGGGATATGTAGTTGTAAATGATAAACCGCTTTACAATTCAAACACATCACAAGATTTTGACTTACATTTGTCAGAAGAATCTGAATTAGTATATAGAATATTAGCATTCTCTGGTATTGCAATTGAAAAACCGCAATTAACACAAGTAGCCGTAGGATTAGAAGGGGCCAAACAACAACAAGAAAAACAATAAATAAATGGGGCTAATAAACAAGACGCATAAAGAATATTATCAATCAAATGATTTAGGGAATTATCAATTTACTTCTTTAGATGATATTGTAACTCAATTTCAAATTGCTTATGTTGGCGAAGGTAAAATAATACCTAAAATAAAAAGAGCGGATATAGCTTTTCATGCTCAAAGAGCTTTACAAGAATTATCGTTCGACACATTTAAATCTATAAAATCTTATCAAATAGATGTTTCAGCATCATTGACAATGCCTCTGCCTCATGACTACGTTAATTACGCTAAATTAACATGGGTTGATTCTAGCGGTATAGAGCACCCACTATACCCCACTAGTAGAACATCAAATCCATTTCAGATTAGACAAAATGATGATAATAGTTATCGTTTTGAAACTGAAGGAAGTTTAGTTCGAGATGGAACTTTCGATGGTACTGTTAACGGTGCAATAGGAGGATCGTGGACTTTTCCTACCCTTGGAGATTTTGCGTCTGCATGGGACGGTGTGTATACATACGGTACTAACAATAAATATAATGTTACGCGTTTATCTGATAAGCTTTATTGGGATCAAGGATCTTTAGAGTTTGATCATTACTGGTTTACCTATGCCGGTAATTATAGCAGTCATGCTTATGCCGTTTTTCAAGAGATAAATTTAAAAGGTGTAAGATCTGTTACACTAAAAGCTACAGGTGAATCAGCAGATCAACAAACTAATAGTGTTGCTGGGGATATTGCAGATTATGGAATTTTAAGAGTTGGATTAACTTCAACTAATCCAAATACTGGTTTGAAAGATGATGGTAGTATTGGTTGGGCACGACCACCTGGATCAATTGGAGGAGGCGTTGATTTAAGTGGAACAGCAATAGACGCGTCGAAGACAAATCCATTTCATCAGGCACATCCTTCGCCGAATACTAAAGCAGCAAGTCTTGATTTAACATATTTAGAATGGAATGATGGAAGTTCAAGTGAGCAAGAGTCAGATGAAATTGATGTTACTAATTATGACCGTATATGGGTTTGTGTACAGAGTTATGTACCATTTCAATCTGGTAGTGCAACTACTTTTATTACAGGATCTGTAGGAGGCACAACAGCAATTACACCAACTTCCGCTACATATATAACTGCTAGTACTAATATGATAGATGAAATTATTGTCCTGACTGGAGACCAACCCAGCACTCTCCAACTTACTAACGTAGATGGTAATTCTAGTATTTGGAACAATTATAAATCAACTACACCGTCTGAAAATAACAATGATGATTACGAGGATGATACATATTGGCCTGCTAATGGAGAAAGATATGGATTGGATCCTCAACACGCTCAAGCAAATGGTTCGTTTTTTATAGATCCTAGATTAGGTAAAATACATTTTAGCTCTAATATATCTGGAAAAACTGTAATATTAGATTATATAAGTGATAGTTTAGGTACAGATGAAGAAATGCAAGTTCATAAGCTTGCTGAAGAAGCTATGTATAAATGGATAGCTTACGCAATATTATCTACATCTTCTCTTCAAATTCACCAACAACTAGCGCCAAGATTTAAGAAAGAAAAATTTGCTGAAACTAGAAAAGCAAAATTAAGATTATCAAATATTAAATTAGAAGAATTAACTCAAATTTTAAGAGGTAAGTCGAAACAAATAAAACACTAGTACATGCCAGAGATTAAGCATAATTTTACCGGTGGTAAAATGAATAAGGATCTCGATGAGAGACTTATTCCAAATGGACAATATAGAGATGCGATGAACGTGCAAGTATCAACTTCAGAAGGTTCTGATGTTGGTACTGTTCAAAATATATTAGGTAATTCTTTAGTCCCAGGACAAGAATTTATCGGGGGTAATGCTACTTGTGTTGGGTCTATAGCTGATGAAAAAGATGATAAATTATATTGGTTCGCTGTAGATTATCGTACTGTTAACAGTTTAGTCGGTGGAAGTGAGATAACAGTTGATGGTGTTATTTATAATCTAACATCTCTTCACGCAACACACCCAAATCAAAACCCATATAATATTCCGAATGGGATGTTCTTTTATATTGACACACAGGAATTTGATGCTTTAGTAGGCATGGCAAATATTGCTCTTGAATCAACTGCGGTTGGTGGTGTCAGAGGTACCTCTTCAAAAATGGTGGCACAATACAGAAACGATACACTTGTTTGGAGTGGTTTGATAAGGGTCTGGAATGATCCCTCAGGTGGTGGTATTCATGGTAGAAAATTCACTGGAGAAGCAGAAGGAGATTGGCAAGTCGGAGATGTTATAAAATCAGTTGATAGAAGTTATATTATTCAATATGATACTAAAACTAATTCAGTTACACCAGTATTAGTTGATGGTAGCAATAGTATCTTAAAACTTAATTCTAGTAAACCAATTACAGGAATTAATATAATTGATGACATGTTATTTTGGACAGATAATTATTCTGAACCAAAAAAAATAAATATTACACGATGCATACAGGGCACGGATACATCTTCGCAGTCAACTTATTTAATAAATCCTAAACAGAATATAGATAAATCGGATAAGATTCTGTTAAAAGAAGAGCATATAACAGTTATAAAAAAGCCACCTGCCAAACCTCCATTAATACATTCTACAGGTTTTAGACCTGAAAATCATAAAATAGGTGGAAACGCTTATACTGGTGTAATGCAAATTAGTGATAATTTTGAGCATCGAAATTCCTTTATTGGGTCTTCTATAGGTAATATTCATGATTTTAGTTTTTTAAAGGTTGGAGATACTTTTAGTACTATTATAGAAACTGATATAGATAATAGTAGTAATTTTATATTAAACTGGAACAACTGGACTACGGTTGCATTGAAAGAGTTTGGTAATGACGGTTCAGCACCTTCAATACCTATTATAGATTATAGAATAAAAGGTAAAATTACTGATTGGCAGTTAAATAGTTTTACTAACACCAATTTCTTATTAACACAGAATGGTGGTATGAGTGATGTTGATGGAAATGGCGACCCAGAGCATTGGAATTTCGCAAGCAATTGGACATATGATGCGCCGACTAAAAAATTCACTCATAATGGAAATTTAAGTCATAAAATGTGGAATAATAATACTGCCGCTAATGTTTCTGGAGGAACGCATAATAACACTATCGAGGTTGGTAAACGTTATAAAGTAAAATATACTATCCATGATCCAGAAACAACTAATATGACTGGAGAGGTAAGGGTATGGCTATTTGATAATAACACCTCTTCCGTTTCAGGCGCTAATGATGGACTAGTACTCAGTGGACATCGGATGAAGGTTGGTGAACACGATTCCGCTGGTGAAATAGAGCACGAATTTGTATATGGTGATATTACTCATGGAGAATACATTACCAGTTCATTTTCTCATAACAGCTATCTCAATTCTATTCTTTTTGTATCACATGCGAGTGGTGAGACTGTAGGACCAGAATTAGGGGCTCTTTTTATTGCAGGATCCACCGCTAATACACAAAATCCCGGATTTGGTAATGTAACAGCTGGAACATATATTGGTAGTGGCCCGGTAAATCCAGCTTCTGCAGGGTTACCAGGTCCACAATGGATCTGGAATACATGGGAAGTCCCAGGTTTGGGAAACCAGATCTTCTTCCATCCACAGTTCATCGACAATAATACTTTGGCGTCAGGGGCAACAACTGTATACGTCGCTAATATAATGACTGAACCATTAGAAGATCTGGCAGAATACGAAGTCACACTTACAATATCTGACATGGCTTTTTATGGTGGCAATAATCAAGTGATGGGTATAAGTTCAGATGGTGGAGTCGGAGGTACGGTTCGTATCGCTAATTACACACCAACTGTTAACGGTATAATGTGGGCGCAAGCAACACCTAGTGATCCTTGGACAGGAAAAGGAGGACAAATCACACATAGATTTATCGCTGATTCCCCAAATAATACTAAGAAAATTGATATATTCGCACAAAGGAGTGGAGGACTGGTTGGGGGACTAACGACTAAGGAAGGACCAAGTGGTTGGATTGAATTTTCGATAAAAAAAGTGGAGACCCCTGGTTTTAATGGTTCTGTAAGTAACGTGTCAGTGGAAGAACTTGACGACACAGTTGCTAGAGTACAAATAAGAGTTGATGCTATAGATGGCACGCCTCCAATAGTGAATGAGGATGATACGAGTTTAAAATATGCTATAGATTTATACCAAGAAGATGAGGATAGATTATTTGAAAATAAATTTCTTAGGTTTGCTTATAGATATAAATATTTAGACGGAGAGTGTTCTGCTGCATCTCCATTTTCTGATATAGTATTCTCACCTGGCACGTTTGATTATCACCCTAAAAAAGGTTACAATTTAGGTATGGTCAACAATTTAAAAAAACTAAGTATAAAAGATTATAGTTTAAAATTACCTAAGGATGTTTCGGGGATAGATTTACTATATAAAGAAGAAAATTCTCCAAATATATATATAATTGATTCTGTTGATGATTTTTATAACTCTTGGTCTGAATATAAAATCGAAGGAGAAGCTATAAGAGGTGGAACGTTGCCTTCTAATCAATTAGTACGACCTTGGGATAATGTTCCTAGAAAAGCTTTAGCGCAGGAAGTAGTTGGTAATAGAGTAGTATATGGTAACTATATACAAAACTATAATCTACTTGGTGCGTCAGGCGAAAAGTGGAATGCAAACTTGGACTTACGTTTAAATCCTACAAAAAATGAATCTTCGACTATAGGTAAAAAATCTGTAAAATCATTAAGAGATTATCAAGTTGGAATTGTTTTTGGAGATAAATATGGTAGAGAAACTCCTATTTTAACAAATAATAAAGCAACAACTAGTATAAATAAAAGTAATGCCCATAGTCATAATCGCTTAGTAGTTGATATCGTTAACCAAGAACACCCGGTTAATATGGAATATTTTAAGTTTTTTGTAAAAGATATTGGTGGAGAATATTATAATCTCGCAATGGATAGATATTACGATGCTGAGGATAGTAATATTTGGTTAGCGTTCCCTTCTACTGATAGAAATAAAATAGATATTGATGACTACTTAATACTAAAAAAAGGTGCTGGAAATGCTTCTAGAGATTGGAAAGGTGTTATAAATAGTGTAATACCACAAAAAGCACAATACAAAGTTTTAGATATAAAGAATGAAGCTCCAGATTTTATAAAAAGAAAAGAAACTCTATTAGGTTCAAAAAAACATTCCATAGCAGATGGTGTTCAGTATTTTCACTCATCCAATCAACCTGCTGAAAACGATATTAGCTTTACTGTTGATCGAAGTAAGATAACAGGGGAAGCTTATGCCGATCTACACTTAGATGTTCAAAATGTCGCTACAACTACTGGGGGTAGTAGTATAGAGTATCACATAACTATAAGTAACTCAGATACAAACAGAGTTACAGATAGATATAAAATTGCACAATTAAGGCTAGATGGTAATGGTTGGTGGCAATTTACGTTAGAAAAACCTTTTAGCCCTGAAATAAGTGATTTTACTAATGATGAAACTGGCGTTAATTCTACAACAATAAAAGATAATACATACTTAAATATATATAAAACTGCGCCAGATAATTCTGCCTCTCATAAATTTGATGGAAGATTTTTTGTTAAAATACATAATGACGATATTTTTGCAAAGGCGTTAAAAGAGGATATAAGCGAAGATAAAAAAGAATATAAATCTACAGGTTTACAACGTAAAATTTATTCCTTAAAAACTGTAAATGATTCAAACCGTATAGAATCACTTGTTTCTACAGATCCAGGAAATAAATCGGGAACAGCATTTTTCAATTCGTGGAGTAAGCAGGATAGCGTAGGGTTAAACAGAAAGGTGTGCAGTGATGTAAACGCGGAAACTGATATTGGTGATCCTCTCTTTATTTGGGGGTATTACAGAAAAGCAATGCGTGTTGTGGCGCGTGAGCATGGTACGTTAAATGGCAGAAGATTACTCACATCTAAGGATACTGATGTTCCCGATAGCATGCGAGGTGATACAGTTCATCTAGATTACGACGCTTATTTCAGAGGTATCAATGTATATTGTGGGAATGATGCACTTGAGGAGAGAACACCTGAATTAGATATTAACGGTAGTAATGAGATGGAAAACCAAGCATTTCAAGATGTTTGGTTTATTGATAGTGGTGAAACACCAGGACATTTCAAATATAGTTCAGTTTCGAATAGTGGGGATGAGGATGATTGGGATAATGCTGTTGGATGGAAGACTTGGCCAGAACGTTGGAAAGGAAAAGGTTCGGGGATACAATCTTGGGATGGAGAAGGAGATGGTACTTCACAGATAGAACTTGCGTTTGGTGGAGTACAACCTGTAGAATGGACAGAAGGTGAATGGGTGTGGGATCCTAGTTTTTACGACTTAGAAGGAGAAAATACTAATTATTCTGAAACAGAAGGGGAGTTTATTAAAAAAATAGCAATAGGTAGTCAATTTAGATTTAAAGAAGATCCCTCTGGTACTATTTATACAGTTATTGGTGTTGAAAATAGTTATAAGGTTAGATATGAAACTTTACGAGATTATGCTGGGGGTAATAAAGCAAATTGGGGTGAACCTAATGAATGGCCTCATGGGCACTTAGCAGCACCTCATTTAGCAAATATTAATTATAAGATGAACTCAGGTAAAGCCGCGGGTTGGAAAAGTGGTGGAGGTAACTATGGAGCGACGAACGTTATTGGAAGTGATGGAAATGGGTGGGGAGCTGGAGTGGAATTTGAAGGAGAATATTTCAAAACAGAGGTTGAAGCACTTGAAAACTCAATTATATGGAAAGTCAGTACGTTTTGTAGACCTAGTAATTACACTAGAAATTGGAGAATAACAGTTAATAAAGCTATTAATAATTATTGGAATCCAGCTGAAGATACAAATGGTAAAATAAGTCAGTCAGTGGAATTGACGTTAACAACAACGGGCGCTGGAACAAAAAATACAGTTACAACTGATAATATTACTAATATAGGTACCGCTAATGATAATAAATTAACTGTGGGGATGGTGTTGCATAAATATGATGATGACAGTGAAGGTACTACTGATATTATGGCCCCACCTGCTATTGTTACTAAGATCTCAGAAGCTAATGGTACCTATACTATATATCTTAAAACATATAATGGTGCCGTTGGCTGGGCCGCAGCTGGAGAGGGAATACCTACTGATATAGGTACTGGCGAGACGTTATATTTTGATCAATATCCAATGAATGGTTTAAGCCCTAACGCTGCTAAAAATTTAAACTTCTTTAGAGTAGGAAAGGGTATTTCCGACACTAACGCTGGTACAGATGCTGTTGGTTATACTTGGGAATGGGTGGAGGAAAAATCAAGTAGATCTGAAGAAGAGATATTACCAGCTAACCCAGCTGTATGGGAAACAAAACTTAAAGATACGGATGTTAAAACCATGGATATATATCACGAAGTAACAGGAAATATTCCAATACTTACAGAATTAACAGCAAATAATTTAACTAGTTTGATTCCTGTTGGGTCTAAAATAGAACACCCAGGAAGTAAGGCGGTACCTTGGGGGACAGTGGTACATAGTGTAGATGCTATTGCAGGACAAATCGTTTTATCAAACAAGGTGCAAATAGAACCACTATCAGCAGGAAATATTTATCTCGCGTGGTTACAATCTTTTGGATGGACACCAGGTTCTATTCCTACACCTTATGGTGGTGGTGGAGGAAAAATAATTTGTACCGAACTCTGTGAGCAAGGTTACATAACAAAAGAAGTATTAGACTTAGATTATAGACACTCTGATAATAATATGGATTTAGCTACAAAAATTGGTTATTGGAAATGGGCGATACCTATTGTTGATAAAATGAGAGAATCAAAATTATTTACCCAAATAATAAAACCTTTTGGAGTTGCTTGGGCACGTGAAATGGCACATAGAGAAGAACCTACAAAATACAATGGAAATATATTAGGTAAATTCTTGATGTTAATAGGTGTGCCATTATGCCGCTACATAGGAAATAAAGAAATTAGTAAAAACAGTATACAAATATAAATATGCCTATAACTAAAAGTGGAGATTTAATTAGAAGTGGTGATTGGATAAAAATTATACATCCATCTATTAAAGATGGTGGTGATGGAGAAACTGTTTATGTTAGAATACAAGACGTAAATGTGGGCGCTAATAATAATACAAATCTTGTACAACACGCTTCTTTTAGTGATACACTCACTTTAGATATAGTTAACAATTTTTCACAAAAACGGGAATTAAATTGGCATAATTGTTATTCTTTTGGAAATGGCGTAGAATCAAATAGAATAGGTGATACTTTTAATAGTATGACAATTACGCCGGGTGTAAAAGTATCAACTGTATTTGAAGAATATAAAGAGGAACATAGAAAATATGGTTTAATATATTCTGGATTGTACAACGATAATAGTGGTATAAATAATTTAAATCAATTTATTCAAGGTGAAAAAATCACAAAAGATATAAACCCAACCTATGGTAGTATACAAAAACTACATGTTAGAGATACGGATTTAGTTACTCTTTGTGAAGACAAGGTTTTAAGAATAATGGCAAATAAAGATGCCGTGTATAACGCTGATGGTAATTTACAATTAGTAGCGACAGAAAATGTGTTAGGACAAACTATTCCATTTGTTGGGGAATTTGGAATATCTAAAAATCCAGAATCATTTGTTTCCGAAGCATATAGATCTTATTTTACAGATAAACAAAGAGGTGCTGTAATGAGGTTATCTAAAGATGGATTAACACCCATTTCAATGCATGGCATGAAGGATTGGTTTAGAGATAATTTATCTACTAGTAGAGTAAATTTATTAGGTGAAGATAATTTATCTTCAAAAGATAATTGGGATTCCCATTGGTCCGTGAGAAACGTTATTGTTCAAAACGGTGTAGCCACAATTGGTTATTATAATAATGACATAGAAGATAGTCGTTATGGAATGCATCCTAGTTTATTAAAAAACGATGTTTTAGAAGTTGGGAAAAAGTACAGATTACGATTTGATGTTATAGATGTTTCCGGTCTTGTACATGAGGTATCAGGTGAACATACGAATTTATTTTTATATAATACCCCAGAATACTACAGTATTGCGGATTCAAATACGGTAGGTTCCCACGTGACTCAAGAGTTTACAGCTACATCACCAAATCTGCACATTTCTCAATGGCAAATAAATAGTTCTAGTGGAGCTGGAAACTATACACCACCAGGTGGGACGTTGCAAACAATACAAGCGTATATTAATAGTTTAAGGGCTGATCCAGTTGCTAACCCATCTACTCATAGTATTCCGTGGCTCTACGGTGGTATTGTAACGATTACAAATCTAGTGTTAGAGGAAGTAAAAGTTGAACCAAAAATAGTTGGTGGTTATGACGATAGACAAGATGAATATAATTTAACTATTCATTCTGCCATACCTAAAACAGTTTCTTTTAGAGAAGATGTAACAGGTTGGGTGAGCTTTAAATCATTTTTCCCTGAAAATGGTATTAGTTGTGCTAATGATTATTACACTATGAAAAATGGTAAATTATACCAACACCATATTCAAGGCGTTAATAGAAATACTTTTTATGGAAGTTATGCTAATTCTAGTTTAAACGTTATATTAAACGAACAGCCTGGAAGTGTAAAATCTTTTCACGCATTAGATTATGAAGGTAGTCAATCTAGAGTTGAAGGTATTAAAATGGTTAAAGTTATTGGTGTTAATCCAGTATATAACGCAAATGGTACTGAATTTTATTCAACAGATATTGGTAAATATTTTAAATTTACAGAAGAAGAAATGTTAAGTATTTACCCAAGTTGGAGCAATACAGGTGGAAATGATCCAATAGAAATAAAACAATATCGTAATAACATTTTAATATTTGAAGGTGAAATTAAGGTAAATGGTATTTGGAGTCATCCGAATCCTCATGGCAGAAGAGGAGATGGTTTAAATGCAGGCGGTGATTGGGAAATTGGTGATATTATAACTACAGAAATACAAGAAAAAACTGTTGATCATTTTAATTCTATGCCTAAGGATGGTTGGTGGGTTAGTGGTATTGAAACAGATAAACAAAAAGGTAATTTACCTGAGTTTATAGAAAAAGAAGGTAAATGGTTTAATTATATAAAAGGTGTAGATTCTGATATAGATGAAACAACAAATTTTGGATCATTTGATATACAAGGGATTGGAATTGTTAATAGTGTAGATGGTAATACAATAACCTTTGCTAACAATATAAACTCTTCATTACAGATTGGGGATACTTTATATTTTGAAAGACCGTCGGAAGTTTTAGGTGAAGATTTACTTCAAGGTGTTACAGATTTTGATTGGACACTTAGTGGAGGATCTGGGACGCAATGGATAATTAGCGGTGGTACTTTTCAAGCTGGTCAAGGCACTGATTGGGGTTACGCTAAAGTTGATGTTCCAGAAATTATCGAAGGAAATGAATATAAACTAGAGTATACAATAACAGTTGCTGGAACCGGGCAATTTATATTAGCAAATCATGCTGTAGGCGGAGGCAATGTACATCTAGAGGAAACGTTGGGAACTCATAGTGTTAGATGGATACAGGGATCTAGTAACTTGGGTAAAATAAGTTTATACAATAATTCTACATTTGATGGAACTGTTGAAAACATTTCTGTTAAACAAGTTAACACTGGTGAAGTACTTGGTTTTACAAGATTAGAAGCTAATAACATGCAAAAAGCCGGTGTTGTAACGGGTTTAACTAATAATGCTGTAACTATAGATACCACAAATAGTACTCCACCATCCGCAGGCGATTATATTCTATTCGCTAAAAATCAAGTAGTAAATACATCTAGTTTATTAGGTTATTACGCGGATATAAAACTTGAAAATAATTCGAAACGTAAAGTTGAAATATTTTCGTTGGGTTCTGAAGTAACTGAAAGTAGTAAATAAATTATAATATGGCGAAAATAATTAATAAGTTTAATATAGATTTAAGTGATATGGCCGCTGCTGGTGGAAGTAGAACATTTTCTATAGAAGGAGATGCTAATGCTATATTTTCATTAGAAGTAAAAAACGAAGATGGGTATTATTATAATTTTAATACTGGGGTTTTTTCAGCGACAAAAGCTAGATTAAAACGAAAGGCAATAGGAAGTAATGGTACTTATAGTAATAATATTATGTTTCCTAGTGTTACTGATAATGATCAATATGATATTTATCTTTGGGCTGAGCAAGCACAAAATACTGAACATGCTGAATTTTCAGAAGTACGATTTGGAGATGGCTCTTTAGATATAAATTCATCTACTGGATCTAATTCTAGTTTAGTACAAAAAGTAATATATCAATATACAGATACCACTATTACAATAATACCTTTTATGCAAACATTAGGTGGGGATAAGGTGGCGTGGTTAGATTCTTATGTTGCGGATACAATAGTTGTTGGAAGAGGGAAGAGTTCTGGAAAACAATCTTTTTCTTGTACTATTTCGTGTACTGCTACTGAAGGATTACAGATACTTAGACAACCTTTAGCAAGTGATTTTTTCAAAGAAATTGATGTTAGATTTGAACCTTACGCAGCGTCTAGTGGAGCGGTATTAACTGGTGATGGACCCATGTTAATACAAGGAGAAGACATTTGGGCTCAAGCAAAGTCGTTAAGTTCAACCTCTACAGATGGACACACAAGAGGGCAAAGCCGATTAAACATAGGTGGTGGTTGTTCTGAGGCATCAAGACTAATTGTAGACGCTTTACCCAGTAACACGCAGGTGGGTGATAGATTAACAGGTTGGAATCATGATACTACTGGCACTCAAAATTCTATAACTGGTTATAATGGTGGAGAACAACAAGTTGTCACTATATCAGCAGTAAATCCAACCGGGAGTAATGCTAATGAATTTGACGTAGATACTAGTGCAACAGATCAAAGTGGTCTAACAATAGCTGATAACCACATGTTGTATTTTAACGCTCCGTATTATTATAGATACAAAACAGACGCTTCTCTAGCTGCAACAAGTTCTGGCGTATTAGGATTAAAACTTGGATCAAAAGAGGTTGATAAAATGGAAGATTCAAATCCGGATCAAGGGATTTCAGATGGCGGCAATAGACCAAATACTTTAGCTATTTATGAAGATTCTACAACTTATACAATAGAAACAACAAATGATGATGGAAGTATAACTGAAGAGACTAGAGAAACTATAAATATTAGTTATCCAGCTATAGATACAACTGGATTTAAACCAACTATAACTAATGGAAAAGTAACATCACAAGATGGTATACTTACTTTTTCTTCTCCACAAAAAGTAGATATGGCTGTAGCTGGTTTAGAAGGTGGTACATGGTTTTTAGCCCGTGGATTAGATTGGGTTAAAGAATTACACAACACTGAAATAAAAGTTACTAATTTAAAAGTAGAATTAACAAAACCTACTACAACTACAACTAGTGCCGTTAGTAATAGCACAACAATACCGGTTGCAGATAGAGAAGGTATAATACAAAATGTATCCACTATTAGCGGTATTGGTATAGATGCTAGTGCTGTAAATCCTACAATAACTAGCGCAGCAGCAGATGGTGCTGGTAATTGGACAGCTAGCGCTGCTCAAACATTAGAAAGTGGAGTTACATTAACAGTTGCGAATACAGGTTTAACAGCAACAATCACAGGTGACATAGAAATTGGACATTGTGGAGATAGTAATTTTAATTTAATATTAGACTGTCCTAACTTTCTAACAGGCGCTTAATGTAAAAAAACAGT
>Ga0098044_1000986_pt1 | contig 14946 bp, 14 predicted proteins | sample 10_taG_FD_75053 | JGI IMG/M metagenome (GOLD analysis project Ga0098044, IMG submission 75053) | Marine viral communities from the Subarctic Pacific Ocean - 10_ETSP_OMZ_AT15264 metaG | ecosystem: Environmental > Aquatic > Marine > Oceanic | place: Pacific Ocean | collected 2015-01-16 | reverse complement strand
GGGATTCTTAAAATCATTGCTGTCTGCGTGAATTGTGGACGCCACGCCCGCGTCGCTGTACTGCTTCACATCGTTCCCATCCACTACAACGCTCAATTCCGGGACTTCCGAATTGGTCGAGTCGTTTCTTATATCCGCCACCTCCACCCAAGCGGTTCCAGGCATAACATTCTTTCCCCCTCCGCCGTATAGCGAGTCCTCGAATGTTACGGAACTTAGGTAGGCAGTAGTTGTTCGGTTTTGGGTGACGGGATCCTTAGTGTAACTTGTGCCGTAGTTGTCCGGCCTTCCCACAGCCGTCACTCTGAAGTCGGCTGAACCTACCGTGGCGTTGAAAACCGTTCCAGGAGGGAACATCGTGTTGGCGTAGTCTGCTCCACTTACGGAAGTTCCTGGGATATTCCCGTTCGCGTCCCAGTGCGCATTAGTCTGCATCTCCATGGTGATGTCGTCATCACCATTCGTGGAGTCAAATTTGCTCATATAATTGAAGGCTCCGTTATAGATTCCATTCGTGGGGTGGATGGTGATTGTTCTCCAGAAGGCTCCCGTATACTTCCCCCGTATCTTGAAATATCCAAGAGTTATCCATCCATTAGTGTTGTCGTGTCGGCTGTACTGAATCTCGAAGTTTTGATTGTGTGATTCGACATTGCCCGAACTGCTTTTCTTGTAAAGACCATTGGGAAACTCGATATTGAAGGTGACTTCGCTTAACACAGCCCCCCTTGGTGCAGGCCAAGTGGCCCACTGGGATTGGTAGATAAACATCGCGGGAACCCCACCAGTTACATTGCTTCGGTCGGTTCCACGGTGAACCTCAATCTTGCCTGGTAGGTCCCATACCCCGCTCATCGTCTGGTTGCCAGATCCCCCGCCGTTTATCCACGCAGTGTCAACTAAGCAAGTTAATGATCCGTCGTAGGAGCCTGGGGATGGCCATCCGCCTGTAGTTGAACCAGAGGAGCCAAAGTATGACCAGTACTTCTGGGCTGGGTCTGGATCCTCGCGTGGGTAGGTGCTTACATACAGGAAAGTGTCAGATTGTGTGTCCCTTACCTTGAACTGGGTATACCCCCGTGTCTGGGTTCCATTTACCCAAGGAGGGGAGATCGGCAGTGGGTCGTCCGGCGTTCCCACGGTAGCCTTCTCTTCTAGTTCATATTCGTAAGGGCCGTAGACGCCACGAGAGTTTTTTACATTTTCGTCCGAGAGACCTTGGTTATAGTTATAGTAATCAACACTCTCCGTAAGGCAGGCGTCTGGCTCAATTTCCGTGTACCATGTCTGGGTATCACGACCCGTTTCTGAGTTCGCCCCCCAAAAGTGCCCAGTAATACAAACAAGGTCACTTACATTGAATTGACCCGATTCATCTACTCGCCATTTGCTTGCACCCTCATACGCTGAGTTCGTGGTCTCGTTTCCCGTGAGATCCCCAACCAGGTTCTGTAACTGTGAAGGGTGCCCATCTCCTCCATCTAGTTTGTCATCGAGGATCCAGTAAATCCACTTACTGTCCCGCTCCGATCCTCTGAAGAAGTTGTAACTTGAGATGTCCCTCTTCACATGGGTCGTACTAGGGACAGTGTAATAGAGACCAGAGGCGTCTGGGTGTGGAGGGAAGTTCCCCCTGTTGCTGGTAAAACCCTTGGCCCACCTCCTAAGACCTTGAACACAAGTGAACTTGGTGTCCATAATCTCACCAACATCCTCCGTTGCCGTAAAGACGAATTGGAAAGCGGATGGACCGAAGGGGTTAGATGTTCCGGGGTAGACGGGCACATCGTCGCCCATCGAGACCATCGCTCTCACTCCGTATGACTCTAGTGGCACATCATCGAGCAAAAGCGTATCTACGCTAGTGCCAGCCGTGTTCTGCGTGATGTTTCCGATTTTCCTAAACGGACCCTCTCCGAGCAGGTTGAGGTAGTAAAGGGAAACTGAGTTGGGTCCGAGTGCAAGCACCTTGGCGCCCCCAACAATCCCACCCACTCGAAGTGTGCCGTAAATGAGGGGCATTCCAAATCCCTGCCCCCTCCTTGTGGAAATCCCTCGCCATCCGTAATAGTCAGACTGTTTGTCTGCATAATCACTCGTCTGTTCTTCTCCATACTTATCGATATAGTGTTTTATGGTTGCCGCGACGGCAATAATCCCAATGGTGGCGGCAATCCAACCAGAAGGCAACCCGATGACATTGATATGATCGCCGTCGCAAATTGAAGCTGAGGGGCTAAGTGGCTCGCCGCCCCTAATCACCAAGGCTTTCTCATATCCAGAGGGGATAAGGTTCGCTGCCGTCAAGCCCTGCTTCCAAGGCAACTCCTGCGAAACTGCGTCCCGCGTCAGTTGCTGAAACCCGTTTCTCTGTATTACTGTTACTGACATACCATCCTCACTGCCGATGTTGGCTCAAGAGTCATTCTCCGCCGCGCCATCCTGATTACCCCAGAACGACAAGCCTGAACTAAATATTTGGTGTCCTTGCATATCACCACGGCGTGGTAGTAGGCGCAGGGGTTTATCCCTCCACCCTCGTAGATGTGCAAGTCTCCAGCCTCAGGGGTCTCTGGGTCGACTTCCTGAATCACATTTCCGAGAGCCTGGATTGTCCATGCTGAAGGATCTTCCTCCGTATTTGCCATCACATCAGAGAAGTGTCTAGTCATTGGATTGAAGTCATCCTTGACGAGGGTACCCCTCTCTAGGGCCGGAATCGCCTTTTCGACAAGTTCTATGTGGTCAGACGCTGCTCTTATCCAAAGACCAAAACAGTCAACCCCTTCATCTGAAGAGAACCCGCCTAGCTTGAAGGGCGTCCCCACCAATCTTTCTGCGCTTTCGGCGATACTTTCCCCAAGACTTGTCATCGATCATTCCCAAAGGGTATGTGAAGAAACCCACCGTAATTGTCCTGATTTCCTTTGGCAGCACACCCGTTTGGTCCGTCTACTGTGTAGTCGCAGGTTAGTTCTCCGCCTGAATAAGCGCATCGAGTCCCGCGAAAGATGTGGCCACAGCGGGACCGAAAGCACCGCCGCCCAGGGAAGGTCTGGAAGAGGAAGTTCCGTGGCCCCAAAGTCCACTGGACGGCTGTATCCACCATGCTCACCTCCTTCATCAGAAATGGCTGTTCCAAGATTTTGTCGCCATTATCTGTTCCAAGACCGACTGAGGCGGCTGGTGTTGCTCCGTCGGCAATCCTCACTAGGTACATTGTGGCTGTACGACCAGCTAGGCTCTCGTTCTGGCGTATCCATGACTTCACAAGGCCCGTAGGGTCTGGCATCGTTATCTTCCATTCTTCATAATTGGAAGCGTCGCTTGTCTCCTTCAGGGGGTCAATCGTGAATGGGGTTGGATTATAGGTTTCGGCAGATCCTCCATACACCTCGGTGAACAGAACCTCGACAGGATTGGACGCGACCCTTAGGTATTTAGTGTCCCCAGTATTTGTGTCCGAATATGCCACCGAAATTAGCCAACAATAGGCATCCGTAGAAGCCAGTTGGAGTACCGCTGACGAAGGGAGGGTTCGGCTCATGCTGAGATATTACAAAAAAAGGGGGCAAGTCCAAAGACATACCCCCAAAGGTTGTTCCTTATTCCCCTTTCCTAAACAGAACCTAGGCTGCTGAGGAACCAGATGGCTCCAACGAGGGCTGCGCCGAGAAGAAAGCCGACATGGGATCGGCACCAGTTTTTTACTTGTTCTTTGAGTGTCATGATTTTATGAGGTTATGCGGTCGGGTCATCAATAGAGCCGCTAGACAGGAATGCTGACTCCACTTCGGCGCCGTAGGCAAGAAACATTGTTCGCGTTTTCGGCGTTGTCAAGATTCCACTTGTATCCGTCAGGGTCGTCGAGTCGATGAGCTTACAGGTCGCCGTCTCCGTCAGATAACCAGTTTCTTCGCCAGTCTCTACTGAGTTGGCTTGCGCCTTGGGGAGTCCGAACAAGAACTGTTGAGCCAGGTTGGTGCCCTCTTCGCCGGTGATTCCTGCTACAGTCTGAAAAACCCCTGTAGTAGACTCAATCTCCCTTGTAATTAGTAGTTTTTCCGCGTTAGCGCCGTCAGCGTAGGCTAAGGAGGTCACAGTCAGGGAAGGTTTTGTTTCATAGATGCAGGCGTAGGAGGCGGCCTTGTCCACATTGACATCCTTATAGAGGTCATATGCGTTGCCGCAGTTGAGTTCCCATGTGCTAATGGGGGGGAGGTTAGTGCTGCCCACTGCCGCTACAGTGTCTGGAAGCGTCCAGCTCGTTTTATCTGTTCTGGACAACGGCGTTGGCGTGGCATCGTTAAAGCTCCCTGATGGTTCGGCTGCGGAAACTGCAATGGCACTAAGAACGCCCAAGAACTCAAAATTTGCGTATAGCAAATCGCCAGCAGTCCCACTAAATGTCACATTTCCCATAGCCCCAGAGACGGTGTACTGTCTGCCATCTTCCCAGAACGATAAAGTCAGAGTAACTTGCTTGTCCTTGCCCTGGCCAAGGGTGCTGGAGCTATCGTTTGGTTGTGGCGGCGAGTTGGAGGGAAGTAGTACATTCCAGCAGGTCGCGGTTCCAAATGTGCCAGAAGCTCCACCAAGGTCTTCCCAGTCCGCGTAATAGGGAAAGAACCCGCAGCCCATCATGGCGACTATCCAGGATGGCGTTCCAGTCCTAACGGGGAGCATATCATCTGCCGTAACATCACTTGCAACTTGGGTGACGGTCGATCCCGTAACATCGCACTTGAAGGTTATTCGAGCGAATTGGGTTCCGACTGAGTCCGTAGTCTCAGTAGCCAAGGATGTACTTAAAATGTCTCGCTCAATAAACCCTACTTCTGGAGTAAAGGTCAATTCGTAGCATGGCACCCATGCAGTAGTCTCTGCGCCGATAGTTGCTGCTACCCCTGGTACTGCTTCAGGGGCTACTCCAATCTTTTTTCTTCGAGCAAGTAACCTAGTTTCGCTAATGGACATTTTTGTTGTCTCCTAAATCGATGTTATTCAGGGTCAGTGAGGGAGAGGGCGGTGAAGTCGAAATCCTCCATGGTGATTCCAGTTTCCACATCAGCACCGTAAACTAAGTAAAACTCCCTATCTACGGGGAGGCCGCTATCATCGGCGCCCCTAGCAATCAGCTTGCTGGTCGCGGTCTCTGTCAAATAACCGTTTTCATCGCCAGAATCAAGTGAAGTAATCTGTCCTTTTTGGCAGCCGAACCAGAGAGTGTTGTAATCGGTGTGCGGCGTATTGCCGTCAACGGCTCCAACCTGTTGCTGGAAATAACCACCATCTGTGTGGTCTCCCACATCAGCATCGAGCATCGACTGGATAAGCAGTGAGTTAGTGTTTGTGTTGTCATCAAAGGCCAATGTGGTTGTGGTTAGCGTTGGCTTCCTTTCCGTAATTGAGCAGAAGATCCCCGCTTTCTCCACATTGATGTCCTTGTAGATGTCGTAAGCATTGTTCATGTTGATTTCCCATGAGGACATTCTTACTGCTGGGGAATTCTCCTCGCTGTATAGATACCAAAATACTTTCTCGTCCTGTGACAGGGCCGTTGGGTTGATATCATCGAGGGTCAGGCTCGCAGCGGGATCTGTCCCAACAGCCACAGACAGTATTCCCAAAAACTCGAAGTTCGCGTAGCAAAGGTCTCCTGCTGTCCCGCTAAAAGTAACATTTCCTGCCGCTCCCGTAAGGATATAAATCCTTCCGTCTGACCACCACTTCAGCGTCACCGTCTTGCACAAAGTACTAGACTCGCTCACCGAGGAGTTGTACTGGCAGGCGGCATTCCTTGGAACAAAGCAGTTCCACGGCCGCGTCCCCCCAGCTGCGAAAGTCCCCTCTGTTGCCGAGGCCGAGCTGGCCAAGCCCATACCGCAACCGAAGAGGGCTTCTGTCCATTGGGGACGAGTAGTGTCTCCAGACCCCATCGCGTCAACCTTAAAGGTAACCCGTGCGAACTGGGTGCCCACAGCGTCAGTTGTCTCTGGCGCTAGACTTGAAGAAAAGAGATCCCTCTCAATGAAGCCAATTTCAGGAGTGCAAGAAATCTCGTAACAGGGAAAGCTCTTAAAAGTCGTCCCCGGGTTGGTCCCCGGGGTGGTCTCCATGATACATGAGATGCTCTGTTTGCGAGCGAGGAGTCGGGTGCTGCTAATGGTCATTTTTCCTAAGTTGGGTTGCTGTCGGGATTATCGAATGCTGTGCGGTATGAGATCTCGACTTCTACGAGAACCCCTACCGCAGGTAGAGCCTCCTCCGAGGAGTAGGTTTCGTTACTGGTTAGGGTAGTGTCTATGGCGTTACTTCCAAGGCTAGTATCACCATTTATTGCTCTTTCTATGTCGGCGAGCCAGTCGCAGACCTTCAGAGCCGTATTGTCGCCAGGTGCGACCTCAATCCAACACTCTAATCCACAGAAAAGTTGCCTTGGGAGGACTCCTGAGTAGTAGGGTTCTGGGTATTCCTCCCGCAGGGGGTGAATAATGATGAGGGGGCGCTCCACTTTATGGACGGCGCTCGTGACATCCGTGGTCACCAACTGGACGGTATTTATGAACGAACCAGTCCCATCGATGGCCTCAAGTCGTGTCTTTAAACCACTAACGCACTTGTAACGGATGGCGTCGCCTGAAGCCATTACTGTCTATTCCTCGTTCTGCTTCCCATGTGTGTGGCCAGATTCTCTTGTAGTTGGACCTTGATTGTATAGGCTGCATTGGAGTTTTTTGTAATATCCAGCGAATTAAAGCGATAAAGGCTCCCCACTTGAGTTAAAACTGCGGATTCCAGCACGGTCACTGGGATCCCAATATAGCTTTCCGCCGGTGACCACATCCTGAACATTCCTGGAATGACAAATCCGAATCCTAAGCCAGGGTTATTGTTCCCATACTCTGGAATCACAAAATACATGGATTTGGCTCCCTCTGTTATGTCCAAACTAATCAGGCCGTCCACATTCACGGAGCCAGCGCCCTGCGCTTGGGTCTGGGCAAAGGTTCCCGTGTACGGCATTCCGTCGAGCCATGTCCCAGACATCTGCATTTTGAGGGCTCCTCCGCCAACAACGGTGTATTCGAGCTTGTAGATAAGGTTTGGCCAGAGTTTTGTAACAACCTCGACGCCAGCATACTTCACAGCGTTGGTATTGTCTGTGTTGCTAAAGTTGATGCCGTTAGAATCGTAGGTGACGGCCCCTCCTCCCGACCCTTCGAGTTCTTCCCAGTTCCTCACCGATGCCTCTCTATCTCCCCAAGGGGCGAAGAATTGACCACGAGTTGCCCCTATGGCAGGGGGGGTACGGCTAGTTCCGGAGGGTGGTGGTATCATCCCAAAAAACTCTATTCCGCCATGGGTATTATTAAAAAGGGTCACAATGGTGTCACGAAACCCAGAGGAGACCTTGCTGTAATTCAGTTCAATCGTGTCTGCCGCAATCCCTTCACGACTTCCCACCGTTAACATCCCCGTAGACAGATAATCGGAGACCTCATAGTCAGACCGCTCCGTGGCCTTGACCATGGAGGGGCCAGTATCAGGTGTAAGGAACTTGGGGGGATACGCCACACTAAAGCCCCAGCTTGCTTATGAGGCCGTCTTCCACGACCTTCATACCTTGATTTTTCCAGAATGCGTTTGTGGTTTTCTCAAAGTTGAGCAGTGGCGGCACTTTTGTTTGGCGAGCAACATGGAAATGCTTCTGGAGACGCTTCTTCCCTCGTTTCAAGTAAATGCCTGCCTTTGGCTTTCCGCCAGGGGGGATAAACACGGCATTATTGCCAAACTTCTGGAAAAACTTCCTGGCCGGATGGTTGCCTTGGTATTCCCTTTGAAGCCTGTATTTCTTCAGTGGGAACGCAAGATACTTTGAATTTTTTGGTTTTACACTTCGCATTCCCTTTTCAAGTGACCACGCAGCGGGATTATCCGAGCCGAAGAGAATCCGGTTCCCTACAATTGTAAGCGCTCCAGGCGCCAAGAAGCTCTTTTCAAGCTCTCCGGTCCGCTTCTTTATCTTGCCTTGGCGTAGCGTCGTAACAAAATTTGCCTGCATCGCCTTCCCGGCTTTAAGCATAGACTGCTTCAGGGCATTCTTTAGTTTGGTTTTCCCTCCTGGCTTGCCTCGGATCATATCCATAAGCCAGTCTTCAGAAAACTTAATCTCGATGCCAGAGCCGGTCATCGGAAGGTGTAGTCTCTGCGGCGGTGACGCCTAATAGCCTCTTTTAGGGTTTCCAAGAAGCCACCAGGGCCAATGTCATCTGGTGAGTTGTCATATACGGAGATGCTTCCGTCAGGGCCAGTATTGGAAACCTGACCGAGCCTGTTACGACCTTCGTAGTCGAAGGCTACTTGCATATTTACGGCTTCGGCGATGTCAGGGTATGCGGTTCGGAATCCTGTCCCTTCAGTAGCCATTCCCCCCGTATAGGACACCTTGATAACCTTGAACCCTCGATCCAGGTATGCCTCATCGACCACCAAGAGACCAGTGTTGTCGTCTACATGGTAATCGGTCGCGTCAATTTTGGTGTCGCTTGTGAAATCCCTGTCGGAATCGCTCCAAACCTCAAAGGTTGCAGAGGAGTTAACTGGGGTTCCAAGAAGTCGGAAGACCTGATCGTCGTTCTTCGCAATAGTGAAGTGTTCGGTTCTCGCCTCAGACAGTAGGGGTCGCCTCAGCGCCTGCTCTACGCGGGCACTAATCGACTTAATCGCCACACCCAGCCATGCATCGCGCACCCCTTCGTCAGAGGTCCATCCCTTCCAAGCATTAACTAGGGTTACAGTGGTTATTTCCAGCCCTGACCATTGCATCAGTCAGCCTTCTTTTTAGTGGCCTTCTTCTTGGAGGTCTTTTTCTTGGCGACTTTCTTGGCGACTTTCTTGGGGGCTTCTGGGACAACTTCCCTCAAGAGGAGATCGCGGTTCTGTGCGATCAGTTGGTAGTCTTTTTTAGGGATTTCGATTTCCCTTGGGGCATCACCCGATGTGACCTTGTTTCCCATACCATCTTCCCAGGTTGTGTGGGGCTTAAGGAGAAAGAGTTTAGACATGGTTTTTGAGTTCCTTTTTTTTGCGTAGAGCGGGGGGGGAAGGGGGGAGACCCGAAAGTCTCCCCCCAGAGGGTGGTTGTTTCTTAACTGGTGTAGAAACTAGAGGCGTCTGTCACATCGAAACTTGTGGTCAAGCTCGCTGGCAGATTTGCCTTTTTGTACTTAAGAACCTCACAACCTATCGAATTAGTGGCGGTAGTTGTGACGGCAACATTAATGTAGCGCGGTGAACCGGAACAGTCCATTTGAGCATAGAAAACACCAAGGGCACCCACATCACCAGTACCAGCGCCATCGATTTTATTTTCGTCAGCGGCAGGATCTGGAGTGAACCCGGTATCGTCACTTCCGCACACATCAAAAATGCATGATGTATCGTAAGTGTCTACTGTGAAAATGAACAGCAACATATCGTAATCTTGAGTGTCTACTTCGGTGCCACTATCAAGAACACCACTAGCAGCCTCTGTAGACTGCGCGTAGATTGTGCTTGAATCGCAAACTTCTTTTAAGTTATTTTGCATCTTATTATCCTCCTAGGAAAGGTCTACAAGAGCCTTGCAGATTGAAGAGTTATGACGATGGCCAAAGTCCAATTCCGTGATGGCACGGATCCAGGTTTGGTCAGAAGTGAAGGCAGACGCGCTTCCGTCCGACGCCACATTAGAAGCCAGAAGCTCCATTCCACGCCACTGCGCCCACAGGGAATCTTCCCAGTTTGCAAAGTAGGCATAGTACTGGTCAGTATCAGGAGATGTTAGCTGAGTGCTGGTGTGCCAGTCAAAGCCAATGACCTCGCGGATTGCTTGGTCACTCTTGGCTCTGAAGACATACTGCCCAGTTTCTGAAGCGGCGGCGGCTGCGCCGTCGTAAACCTCAGTCCTCTGTTGGCGAATCGCCTTCATTACAACAGGATGCATCACATAACTCATGTTTCCACGAGCGGTGTTGGACTGTTGCAATGCGCTGAACATCTCATCCAGGTCGTTGATGTTTGGCTTGGCACCCGTCGCATCGTAGTAATTCACGCTGCCTTCGACATTGTAGTCTGTGGAATTGCCTGTAGTCAGAGAATTGATGCCCTCTGGCTGAAAGCTTGATCCAGTTCCCTCGAAGAAAGCCAGGTCGGCTTTGAGCGCGATTACACGAGCAATGTCTTCCCGAATCAGTCCTTCCGCCTGTGATGTGGCGTTGTAGAGGAAACGGTTAGAAACGCGGGTGTAAGCGGCACACTTCTTAGGACGCAGAGTCAGCATACCAGCGGTCATGGTCGAATTGGTGATGTCCGTGGACTCGCCAATCCAGTACGCAGTCGCGCCACCAGTTTGCTTAGGGATTTCCAGAGGCATTCCACCTTGTGCATCCAAACGACGAACGCCCAGCGCATCGACCACGCTGTTAGCGCGGACGAGTTCGATGATTTCGTCCATGTAGTTGGCTGGCACAAAGTAGCCACCGGCGGAATCTGTTCCTGTATTGACGGCACGAGCTTCGTTGAAGATTTCCTTCTCAAAGCCATCGCCCCAATCACCGAAACAAATCCCCTTGAGAGCCTGAGCAAAAGAAAACTCTCGTTTCTCCTCTGCCAGACCAGGAATTTCGACTTCCAAGCGGGAACGGGTGGTGTCCTCTACTGAGGTCAACCGCTCGTCCACACCATTGAGTCTCTCATCGATAGCCTGGTGATTGTCATTGACGGATGTTTCGACCACTTTGATGCGGTCTCCAATTCCTTCAACATTCTCACCAATGCTACGAAGAGTATCTTGAACTTCTCGTTCCATGATGTTTGTTACTCCGTAACTGTAATTAATTTAGATTGGAGGTCAAGTAAGCGGTTGTAAAGGTCGGAGTCGCGCTTGGGAGCCACAGGCTCATCATTTGGTTCCTTCCCCGAAGTAGTACGGATCTCTGCGACCTCCTCACGGAGCGCCGTCACTTCTTCCTTGAGCAACTGGAGAGCGCCGAAAAGACCCTCCCCTCTAAGTTCCTCGTTGGCCGTAAGTCGCGCCGCTAGGTCACGAACATCGGCCAAGACTTGAAGCTTCGCTTCCATTTCTGGATCTGCCTTCAAGTATCTCTGTCCACTGATAACAACTTCCTCTGGGACGCTTTCTGTCTGCTCGACTAGCCGCTCAAGCAACTCAATATTCTTCGCCAACTCTTCTTGTGGATCCTCACTCTTCTCAGAACACGCGGTTTCGCACATACTGTTAGCAATGGCAACCGCTTGGTCAGAGCCCATGTCCTCGTCTTCGCTTAAGATTTCCGGCACCTTTCTTGAAACACACTCTTCAACTGTCTCGCCATCCATACGGCAAGCAGGACTGCGTGTTTCTTCTTCGGCTGTTTCTGGCACTTGGCGCGTAGTTTCGTCGATTTCGATTTCTTCTTGTGAATCGGCAAGTTTGGCAAAGGAGAGGAGTTCTTCGGAAGACATTGTTTCGCGTTTTTCGGGTAATTTGAGCCCCTCAGCATCAATGGCTTCTGCAAGGGCGCGAACCCCGTAGAGGAGTTCTAGGTCAGAGCGGCTGAAAAGACCGCTATCTTGGGAAAGTTTTGCCATGTCTTTAACTTCTTGAGCCAAAACATTGCGTTGTACAGCACTAGGGTTGCTAGGTACTGTGACTGCGCTGATTTCGAGCAGTTCAGCACGGGAGATAATCCAAGCATCGGGCTCCTCTCCTCGCGCCTCAAGGGCTTTTGCCTCTTCGTCTTTAGCAGGGCGAATTTCCAAGGGACGGAACCCTACCGAAGACCCCCGAACGCGACCAGCAATCCAATTGCGGTATACCAACTCTGCGTTCGGGTTCAAGTCTTCACGGCTAAACAGTACATGGGCCACATATCCTGACCGTGATTCTCCTCCCTTTCCCTTGATGGCTGCTGGCGAGATTGCCAGAGTCATACCTAAAGGTGGCTTCTCCTGATCGTGACCATCCAGAAAGACTGGATTTCGTAAATACTCACTAAACTCCCATCCACTAGAAAGGAAGGCGGTTCCGTGACGGTCCACACTCTCATCTGTAAACGGGATGGCGACGACTCGGTCTTCGTCACCGTATTGCCAAGCACCTGGAACCCCGCTTCCTTCAGCAGGGACGCCGAGCGAATAGGCGAGGTTTTTCTTCTCCTCGGCGGACAGAGGGGAAATAACTGGGCGTCCCGCTCCACGAACGGAACGGTATGCGTCTGCGCCCAAGTCTTGGGCTTCCGTGAACTTCTTAAGGCACTTATGTTTCGGCATGGCGTTAGAGTGACCCTTTTTCGGTCTAAGTCCAAGTCTATCTTCCGCTTTTTATTACTTAGGAGATGTTCTATGATGCGGTCATCATGGAAGACTTAGCAAAGGACTACGCGGTAAGACTAAGATGGCGGTGTGGAAAAAACCACAATCACTTGGACCATACAATTGTTGGGACCGCCATACCTGGGGTTATGGCCTCAATTGTGCCTCAAACTTGCCCTGTCTGTGGCTCTCTTGTATTTGTTGAGGCGCCCCCGCCAGCCATCGTCGTGACAGACGGGGAGGCGCCAGGTCGCTCTTTCCTAAGAGGGCTCCTCAGAAAGCAGGGAAAATCTGGTTGACATAGGTTTCTGAACGGATATTCTATGGGCGGTTGGTTCGCATGGAAGATCCGTAGCGAAAGCAGGCAAAGGCAAGCAGAGGAGGTTACTTTCTGTCCTCCCTCTCCTTTGAGTTTTACTCGGGATTGTTGTGGCCTTCATTGACCTACCCGAGCCGACCACCCTCCCCAGGCTGTCCAGATCCGCCTACACGACAAGAGATCGGGACGAGTTTCTCTGGCTTTCTCGGACGGTACTCAAAGCCTCCTTTTTTTATTTATTTTCTTGACGGCTTTGTGTCCACTTTGTACTGTTGAGTGTCATGACAGACGCCAACCCCCAGTTAACCACACCGCGCAAAGAGTGGCTCGAAACTCGAAAGAGATTTATCGGTGGGTCTGATATAGGAACGATTGTGGGAAACAATCCCTATGGTTGTGCCAGAGCCCTTTGGTATGAAAAAGTGGGCGTCCCCGGCGCATGGGAGCAAAAGGAGACCCCTGTTATGCAGAGGGGACATATCCTTGAGCCCGTCGCGGCTAAAGTCTTTAAGGATAAAGGCTTGTGTGGGCCGCTTTCTCTTCAAAAGGTGGCTGAAACCCCTGAGAGCGTCTTGGATCTTGCGGAAACAGCCCCGTTTCCTTGGATGGGAGGAACTCCCGATTACCTCCTATGTAGGGAGGACGAGACGCCTGAGGGAATTTTGGAAATCAAGACTGCTGGAAAGTGGTCGTTCTCTAAGGCGGTAAGGGTGGGAGGTCATCCTCAGCATATTGACCAAGTTTTGTGGTACTTGATGGCTACTGACCTCGTAGACGGCCACCTTTTCTACCTTTGGCCTGACGGATGGGAGACCTTCTGCGTCAAGGTGGTGCTTACGGAAGGCCACTTTGCTCGGCTCAAGAACGCCTCTTTGGACTTTTGGTCCGCCGTACAAGACGGACGCCAGTCATGGGTTGCCCAAGGTGACGCTCCAGAATCTATGGATCACGCACTAGAGAGTCTAAGGCGACTTCCCAGCAACGACCGTCGTTGTAAACGGTGTCCTTGGTCTACTCTTTGCCAAATCCAGGGTTTAGAGGAGGAAGAAAGTGGTGCCCAACCCATAGACATGAGCGGCGATTCCGACTGGAACAGCGCCGCCACAGCATATCTGCAAGCTCAGTCCGACATGGATATTGCCAAGTCGCGTCTGGGTGATGCCAGAACGCTTTTAGAGGAAAAGATGGGTGAATACACCTTAGCTGCTGGCGGGGGAATCCGCGTTTCGTGGAAACCTTCTGTACGCAACACCCTTAACACAAGCGCCCTTAAAAAGGCCCATCCCGATCTCGCATCAGAGTTCACTAAACAAACACCAACTCGGTCATTCCGAGTTACAGAAACAGACAACTAATGCCCGGAAGAAGAACAAAACAAGACCACCCCGCAACCTTTAATCCCCATAAGATGCGTGAATCCCTAGAAGAGAAGGGCTGGAACGCCGCTTATTTGCGAAGGATGCTCCAGCTTTGGAATGTAAACCCGAAGGTGGACCAAATCCTGAATGGGCACCGTGCCCCTAGTGGTCCCACATCGGCTCTCATTGCTCACCTTCTCGGTTTGAGCCTTGACGATCTTTACACGATTGATGAGGGCATCTCCGTAAAGGATGCCACGCGCCAACTCGGCAAGCCCCGCCTTCGCCGAGGTCGCCCTAAATTACATGAGCAAGGGGTTCCACCAGGCACCCCCACCTCCACGACCCCCTCTCCTGAACCAAAAAATGTTGTTGACTGAAAAAAAGTTTTAAGAAATTGAAATACATCGTCTCACTCGCCGCTTTTTTCTCAACACTACTTGTTGGGGTGACCGTTGTCCCATTCTCCCTCATGTTGTGTTGGCTGCGTCTCATCTTTGTCGAGCCCTTCAAAAACGCAAAGAAGGTTTGGGAGGCCATAGAAAAGAACACTTGACACGGGTTTCCAAGGGTTCTTAAACTGGTCTACATGAAAACAGTAAACAGTAAACAGCACACAGAATTACATTTTTAAAAATGTTCTTCGTTAACAGTAAACAGTATACAGTTAACTGTATACCCCCCCTTAACCAAAAGAATACAAAGAGATAATAATGAGTTCCCAAGCAGAAGTAGATATCCTCAAGGCTCAGTTTAAGCTTCAGGAAGGCAAAAACGATGACTGTTACAAACTCCACAACACTTGGTGTATAACCAAAGCTGGAGCCCATAAGATTGCCCAAGCGGCAGGCATTACGATGGAGGTCACAGATTGTGACATTCTTCCGATTTCCATCGCTTATCGAGGCAAGT
>Ga0098044_1000985_pt1 | contig 14970 bp, 3 predicted proteins | sample 10_taG_FD_75053 | JGI IMG/M metagenome (GOLD analysis project Ga0098044, IMG submission 75053) | Marine viral communities from the Subarctic Pacific Ocean - 10_ETSP_OMZ_AT15264 metaG | ecosystem: Environmental > Aquatic > Marine > Oceanic | place: Pacific Ocean | collected 2015-01-16 | reverse complement strand
GCATCAAGAATAATGTCGCCGCTATTGTCAAGAAAAGCCATAGATTCACTCCTTTTTATACTATAAGTAGTTCTTTTTTTATAAAAAAGTTAATTTTAAATATCCCTTTAATAAGCCGTCGTTCCAGAATCAGAATCCTTAATATCTTCTTTCTTTTTTACTTCCTTATTCATATGCTTAGTTTCAAAAGCGACATTAATATCTAGTTTTCTACCAGTCTTTTTTGAAATAAGTCTAATTTTAAAATATTTTTCTGGACCACGATTGAAAATAGTTTCTTCAGCCTGCCCAAGCACCGGTTCTAGGCCAACTGCTGTTTTACCAATATTGGTATCGTCAAATTCTATTTGTGTTTTTTCTTCATTAATAAATCTTTGCTCTGCTTTAGGAATGATTGAAAGATATCTTTTCATAGATTTTTTATTTTTAAGAACTTTTGGCTTGAATTCAAAAATATCAACTAGTAAATAAACTGCACCAGAATTATCAATAAGTTCTACTTTATAAACTTCACTAGGGTTAGAGACATGGCCATGTATATCTTTAACTCTAAAAGTATAATAATATTTTGTATTGGGTACCAAACGATCATCTAAAGAAAAAGAAGAAAATCCTGTCACATCATATTCCCTCATGGTATCTTTGAAGTCTTCATAACTGGTGGGCTCAGTATTCAACCTAAACACTTGAAAAGTCTGAGGTGGATCATCACTTTGAAACTCTATAATAGAACCTTGTACTAATTCTTGTGCTTCGTAAACATTTTTTAAAGATTCTTTATCTCCATTTTCAGTTTGAATAATTATTGGCTCTTGTTTAACTTCTCCCGTGTTACTACTTAAATTAATTTTAATTTTATTATTAACATTTTTATATGGAATAATATTCACATTTGGAGGTACTGGAGGACTATCCATCAACCTGGTTGAACAAGAAAAATATGGTACTTCGATTGTTTTAACATTCGGCCTAGAAATGATATCAATATCAAGCTCGTTAATAATTCCCTTTTGCATTAAATGGAGGAAGGTTTCATATATTTCGTCGGCAGTATATGCTTTATGATGCGCGCGGCCTTTTTTCAAAGCGTCTTTATATTTTTGAGGTATTTTATATTCATACTCTGTCCCAAAAATCGCTCTCCAAGAATAAACCTTATAATGATATTTTTCACCATATCTCAATTGAGTATCAACATGCTTTAATACATCAAGTTTTCTTGTATTTGAATAATAATAATTTTGTATTACTTCAACAGGGTCTCCAGCGTTATTGCATCTCCATTTTTCAATTCTGTAAGCAATCGTTTCTGACTTCGCTGTCTGGCCAGCCAAAATTTGTTTAAAATTTCTTGTTTTATTTTTAACTAAACTTATGAACCTAGCCTTAAAAATTGTCATTAAAAGACTTTTTATAAATTTGCTCTCACCTTTGTCATCTTCAGACTCATGAAGCATATTATAATATTCAGAATCAAGAGGAGCAAGAACAGAGAAACTTTCTTCTTTTGAGTTGGCAAAAATCTTAGCCCCATTTTTCGAAAATTGATTGATCCAGTTCCAGTTACTATCATCGTAAAGTTTAAAACTACTTCGTTTATGGAGCGTCTTTTCTTCGTCAAGTGTTTGACGACCTGCAACTGTTTCTGTTACAGTAGCATTTTTCTCAACTGTAAAAATAGCATCACCATTATCTGGAGGATTATTCGACTTAAATTGAAGTTTATTTTTCATGTTCCCGGGAGCGAATTCTCCTTTTGTTCCTTCAACAATAGTCTTTAAAATCGATCCATCTAATTTAGCATCTACTAATAAATCTGCTAAAGAAGTATTGGTATCAGTAGAAAAATCTAACTCAAAAAACATAGGAAACATAAAACGTTTATGCTGATAATCAAGTAGTCTCTTGTTCAACTCATAAGAAACTAAAACATTAGAATGTCTTTTTCTCATATCAGTAAACACTTGTCTGTTTAGGCCACCATTTACAGCGATCATAGTATTATAAATTCTAGACCATTTTTCGAAATATTGACCCTTGCTTTTCTCTCCTATTTTTTGCCCACTTTCGTTCAGTACATCTTTGAACATGTTTGGAAGTTGGTTAGCCAATGTCACAAATTTATGATAGTTAGTATATGTATTGTTTACTTTATCCGGAGAGGCTTCCTCCATTAAGAACATGTTGATGTCTGGCAATATAGCAGTATCGTCTTTTCTCTCACCTAGGTCCCAATCTAAATTTTCATAAGCTTTAATATAAAAATTATAATCAGATTGACACTTATAATATAGAGGTTTGTTCATATATGACTTGCCTTCCAACTCTTTAAAAGAGAATGGTTTGAAATAAGCAGTTGTGAAGTCTGTATGTCTTCTTCCAGTATCATTGTAATATGCTTTTTTGTCGTAAACAAAATCATCCTCATTATATAATATTTTAGTTGCTAAGTTTGCCAACGCCTCGATTTCTGTTTGCATAGTTTCCATGCCACTAGGAGCCAAACTAGGCTTGATGACAATTCTTTCTTTTCTTTCTGGCATATTCCGATTATTAGTATACCACTCTTGTGTTGAAAGAACATCTTTATGTGTTGTGTCAGGAAAAGCAATATAAGCATGTGCAACATCTTTATTTCCCTTTGTTAAACCATTTGCCATAAGTGTTGGAAAATTGATCCACACTGCTCCAATAGCACTTCGTAGTTCATCCTCAGTTTCATCACGAAGCCTGTTTGTCAAAAAACCTAACTCGTCTTTGCCAGTGATGCCAAATTCTTTATAAATACTGGTCATTCGAGTAGCTTTAAGGTAATAAGCCGGTACTATTTGTTTGTTAATTAAATAACGAGTATCATCATCAAAGACATAAACTTTTCTAGGGCTGACAAGATTTTCTCCGTCAACATCTACAAGAAAATCCTCAACAATAGATTTTTTATCATTTGCGTTATTATCTTTTGACATTTTTTTTCTCTTTCTTGTAATTATTCATCTTAATAATTTTCGCCTCCGGGCATCGCAGGGCCGGATGGACCGCCCATATTTGTTGTGGTGGATTTTATATTGGATATGGCGGTGGTGTTGATGGGCGCCGTGGCTGCCATCGCGGCGGAACTTACGAGAGGGGTTTGACCGGCGGTATAGGCGCGAGCGGATAGAGGAATGTTTGTAGTTCCAGGACTGGACGAGATTATGCCGCCAATCATCTGCACAGCGGGGTTCAAAGCAGGGACTATTTGAGCAGTTGAGGGTAGAAATCCAAAAGGCATGGTTCCAGGAGATAAACCAGGCGATGTAAAACCGACTGGGGTTGCAGCTGCAGCCGACAAGCCGCCGGCAAGTTGATCAGCCATCAGCGCTGCTTGTACATTGCCGGCTGCAGTGGGCAGAACGCTGGCTATGGCGGAGCGGGCGGCGGCATTTGCGGCTGCGGCGATAAGAGAGCCTCCAGCCGGAGTTTGTGGCGCAGGACCTAATGCAAGCAATGCTGCGATTTCTTTTTGTGGCGGACCAATTTGCATAAGAAAGTGTTTATTATATATTGGAAATTCAAATCCTTTAATCTCAGGAATATTTATTTTAGGACTGCTATGTCTTTTAAGTCTGCAAAGAATTCTGTTGTCACGATCATCAGTTGGAAAATTATTTATTCTTTCCCATTGTTCAGTTTCTATTCTTTCAAAAAACGGCTCATTCATTTGTGCTTCATTTTTTTCAGAACCATCTACAATTCTATATCCTGTCAGCATTTCAGCACTGCAGAGATTCATAAAATTTAAATAAAAGAATCCCAAACTATCTTGTTTTAAATAATCATCGTTGGCAAGACTAGTTTTTTGAAACACATCGCGATCTAAATCAATTACTAAACCATGATTTTCTTTAGGCATCTTTCTTTGTGTACTAACTGCTATCATCGCTTTGTATTGATTTGGCAAGTCTTCCAAATCTCCAGATGCATCCAAATCAAAAACGATTTGCCTAGAATGTCTTATATTGAAATGTGTATATGGTGAAAATTTATAAGTTGGGTGAGAATAATAACTTGCCAACTTAAATAAAACATTATTAGGATTTGTCAAATCGTTTGTATATACTCCTTGAGGCGATAGTTTATTGTTATGACCAGCAATAGGTGTGATATATGAAAGGGCATCAAGTATAGGAGTAAACTTTATTACATCTGAAAAAACAACACTCTGTTTTCCGCACAGATCTTCAATTTTATCGTTTTCAACATGAACATTGAAAGATTCCATACTACTAACAGTGCAACTTTTATCTGCCATAAAATCAATCAATCCGCCGCGCAATCTTTGCATAGCTTTCGCTTCAGAAATTAAATTTTTTCCTATAGGGTATGGATCAACGTCAACACTCAAACCATCATTATATCTCAACGCATCGACTAGTATTTGATTATACCTGTCTGGCTCATAAAATCTATTACTCTGTTTTAAGGCATGTGATAAAAGATCATAAGTTGCTCCTCTCCTGGTGATTACTGACATTGGACTAAAATAAGTAAATCTTTGAGGAGCTAATAATAAATTAACACCTCCTTGATAATCTTTATCCAAACGTAATATTGACTCTTGGCCAAAATATTTTCTTAATTCCAAATTAGATCTTTCTCTAAAATCTCCGGTATTAAGCCTCATAAGTTCGAAGTCGCTAATCGGCTGGTCAGAAGCTAGATAGTCCATTCCAAAGTTTTTGGGCGTGTCACTATCAAACACATCTTCAAAATTAGAAAATTCTTTAATCACTTTAAATGTTCTAGTCGCATCAATCTTAAGACTTTGAGGGGAACCACCAGCAAAATCACTATCCGGTTCTTCCTTCGTTACAGGGCCACTTATTTTGGCATTTAGCATCCTCTCGAGACTTATAGATAAATCAGAGACTAATCTTAAAAATGCTCCAATTCCCTCTGGAGAACCAAAAACAGGATCAATAATTTTAGCAATATCATTTATAAGAGTAACAGCTTGGGAAAAGCCGGCTAATCCTCCTCCAGAATAACGCCTAGTCAACAACTCAAAAATAGAAAAGTATTTTACTGCCATGGATTGAGTAACACTGTTCTTTTGATCAGGTTTGTTTAATGATTCTTTAGCAAGGTTAAACAACAAAGTATCTTCAGATATTGTCCCTTCAGAAAATAGCTGAAGAATATCATCTAAAAATTCTGGAATAAAGCTCTGTGCGGCAAGGCTATAATTAAGTTTGTGCCTTCTCCGGCCAGCCTGGTAACGCCCTGCGAAGGAAACTGCATCTGTAATTGTCTCTGGAGAACTAATATTCTGCGACGATGCGACATTGTAATATTTTTCTAGCGTCGTTGTAAGATCAACCAACTCTGATAATTTGTTTTCCAAAAAATTTACGGTAGGATCTTCAATTTCTATTTCAACGTCATATCGATAAAACCCATTTGTAAATTCTGATATTTCGTGATCTACTCCAGTGAAATGTCTCATAAAGGGATAGTCCGATCTAACATCTTCCGTCATTAAATTAACTTCTTTTACTGCTCCTATGGTTTTTGGTGGCTTATCTTCCAAATCATCGTTTTCGCCATCTAGTCCGGGAAAAACTGTAACGATTCTCTTGTTAGGTTTTAGTCTCCCACTTCTACCTCCGTATCCAGGACCAGAGCCTGCAGTGATTACATTATCTCTTGTACTTACAAGAAGTTGAGGGGGAATTTCCTGATCAAACTCAACTGATGTTTTTGTACCTAGTTTATTAAGACCAGAAGCGGTCGTAGATATGCGATTACGAAAAAGTTTAAATGAACGTATATAACTTTTTCGTAATAATTCCTCTATAATAGCTGGATCAGAATTTTCAAATAATATAGGAAAGGCTGAATTTTTCTTAATCATTGTGAGATAGTCCACACTAAAGAAAAATCTACACTTTCCTTCGTGGTCTCTAGATGTAAAAAGTTCAGAAAAATATGATGGACTTCTAGACACGTCTAAATTATCGTTAATTGGATAAGATATAACTCCTTGGCCAAGCTTTTTATTTTCTATTTGTGAGAAATCAAACACTTGTTTTTCAATTCTTTTCAAAGTTCTAAAATCTTGTATAGTCCTATTATAAACTCTCTCTTCGGATAACTTTGGTTGATTTTGACTTGGATCATGAGAAGTTCCGGCCATCCACCCTATATATCCTGTTTTGTCTCCCGTTTGAGCGCCTCCATGATAGTGTACCGGGCCGTGCCATATTTTCCCTTTTGCCACTGGATTCCCTGACGAGGGTATGAATGAAGCTATTTCATCTCCAGTTGGATTTTGACGATAAATCGTTTTTTCTGTAACCAGTTTGCCCTCTCTAATGATCGGCTCATCTATATGTGTTCCTAGCATAAAGTCAATTTCGGTATCTTGAGTGATCCCAAAATCTTTTTTTATTTTATCAACATCCAAATACGGGATTACAAACAAAGATAGATGATCTGGATTAACATTTTTAACTTTTATTGTATGACTAAAAGGTATATCATATATAATATTTCCATCACTGTCAATTGTTTTGTGGAAATCTTTAATATGTTCTTTTATATCTTCTTCATCAGTTAGTTTGAATAACCCACTATCAGATAAGGTTATGGTTTTTGCTTCTGTCTTAGGAAGCTTTTTTTCTACTAATTCTATTATTCGATCATTGCTAGCATGTATTCCCTCATAAACAGTTTCACTTTCTACGCTCACAACTCTAATGTTATAAAATCCTAGAAAGTCTTGATTAAAAAGCCAACTAGTCATAAGATCTCTTCCTTTCGGAACTTTTGCTTTCAAAGAGAAATTAACAAATACATCTAAACTTTCTTCAGAAGAAGCAGTCGACTCTTCTGCTTCTTCAATCCAATTAGGTTCAAGTGCATTTCTTTGTATATGAGGATTTTTATTAAATGGAGATGTCCATTTCTCATTAGCAACATTTAACACAATTTTACTTATGTAAACACCTGGTAGTGCGCCTTCAAAAAAACTTGATAAATTATCAGACATTAGCAGGGTTCCTCTTCATCGATCTCTATATCATATATATTGAACTCTGCAGCTTTGCTTTCAAAACAATCAAAGACTCTATCCTGATCAGAAAAAATATGCTTCTTTTTTTGCACATTTGATGAAGCACAAAATAAATCATTATCAATCTCATAGTCAGTCAACACTTCAAAATAATAATCTACGAATTTTGAAGTGGGTGGTCCAGGATCCACTCCTGGTTCATGAAAATATAATAATTGCATTTCATTTCCATCAACTTTATAGACCTCAACATCAAAATTTTCTTTTTCAAATAAAGAATTTTTTTCTTCGGCTTCAACAAGAAGATAATGAGGTTTGACTTGGAATGTAGAATCATCTTGATATACAGTCATGTGATAAGCATCTCCAGCACCCGCCTCGCCATATGGCATATCAGCAAATACTCCCAAATCAAGCTCATCTTCAACATTGTCTTTTATATAAGTTCCATCTTCGTCGACAAAAGTAATAAAAGTTTCATATGAACTTGTCAAAAACAGTTGAGGGATTCTCGAAATACCATTCGAGCCTGACAAAGTTGGCTTTGAGCCAGTCAGTTCGCTATTTAAAAATTTTACAGACCAAGCAGGTACGTAACTAGAACCATATTCTGACGTTCCCAATGGGTGAGATAGCACATAATCTTTTAAGGCAGATGGCTGAATCATCCCTACCTGCAATCTCAACATGTCCTCTTCAGTCAATACCGGATTCATTCCAACTTCTACTTCGGTATCGTCAAATTCAGGACCTCCAGACTCCTGTAATTGACGAGCAAGCTCTTGTTTGTTATCAAGTATGTGTTTATTTGCTTTGGTTATTTCTGTTTCTGGACCCGGACTAAAAACATATTGTGTTTTTGGCCTAACTGCATTCTTAATTCTTAACTCTGAATCGTTTTGGGCCTCAGAGAGATCAACATATGATGTGTCATATATAACATCGGCATCAAAGAAAGCATATTGAGTTGGCTTAAACTTACCCAATGAAACCAAGTATTTGCCATATTGAGTAAGTTGAATTTCTATTACTTCTTCTTTTTTATTAAAAAATGTCATTTTAAGTAAATTCCAACCTTATAGTAATTATTCATATTTAACAAAATACTGCTCATATTAAATCTCTGTTTCCGGCAATTGCCCTGAATCTGCTGGTGGTTTGGGTGGTGGCAAAGGAGGCAGCCATGGAAGACTCATGTTGTCAGCTCCAAAAGAGGTGTTAGCCACGTCATCGCCGGTAGCCCCTCGAAGCTTATATTCTCCTTCAACTTGTACTAACTCAACAAGAGAAAAGAAATCATAAGGCCAATTATAATTATAATCTGGCTTTTTTAGTTTTTCATCTCCAAACTGAAATTTAAACTTCTTGTCGTCTTTTGTATCCTCTGTCACATTAAAGTAACTTTGTTCTGCTCTTTTCTTAACTTTGAAAACCATCCATCGAACATCTTTTGGCATTGTATTAAGGTTTAAGAAATCCCATGAAGCCGCAAGATCTAACGTTATGCTTGCTTCATCTTTTTGTGCCTCCATGGCAATTTTTGGCATAAGGTTCTGCCAAACATCAATAAGATCTTGCTTGTCTAAGCAGTGATGAAATTCAAAAATAAACATGGCGAATGGATCTATGCCACGATTTTTAACAAAATCCATATGTGGTGGCAAATAATAATTTTTCATTTTCTTTACCATGTCAAATATTGCTTTACTTGGTGGTTCACTCACACCTTGTTGTTGTAAGTGAAGATCCGCAACAGCTTGACCATGATCTTGTAATATCCATGCCCAATCAACTCTGGCGCGACTAATTGGAAAGAATGGAGTGTCGCCTGAATTATAATTTGATTTTATCGGTATAGCAACAACAGCTTCAGAGATGATTTTATTATCTGCAATTTGACCTAATTTTCTGTCCGGACCAACGAGACCAGAAGGCTCTTTAAATCCTAATACCTGATATAGCGAACCAGTTTGTCTGTGGCCTAATCTAGTTTCACCATCCGGCTGAGTTCCAACTCCATGTACTGCATTTTCTCCAGCGCCACCAAGCATTGCTTTTAATATGGCTGTTGGATGTGATTCTCTCAAGCCCATATAAATTCCTTGAGAACCGGTTGGCTCGACTCCGTAACCATACCACATTCCGCGAGTAGAATAACCGAGATTCGTATCTATATTGCCAGAGAAGTTTAATATTGGTGTTTCAAATTTTGGAGAAATAACCCACGCATCCAAAGACTCATCATTTTGTGACGCCTTTGCCTCTGTCGGCTGACCAGTGATTGGATTATATGTAATCTCTGGCACGGTTGTTTTACCAAAAAGGTTTATTGACGATGCAACTCTCATTTTGGATTTATAAGCAAGACTTTCATTGCCTTGATTATCTTCGCCAATCTGAAATGAACCAGATCCGTAATCTTTAAGAAGGTTCCAAGATTCTCTCCAATTAGGATCATATGTTGTTTCAATCTGAGCGCCTGCTATAATTTCTTCTATCGTAAATTCACCGATTTCGCCATGGCTGGAATGAAGATCAACTGCTGAAAGCAATAGTCTGTGTTTATGTGGAGAAAAAGCTAATCTCGCTACTGATTTGCCATAGAAATATGGCGGTGTATAAGGAGCAAAAGCGGGATCTTGCGTTTGTGCTGCGACGTAGACCAAACTGGTAAGTGGATCAAGAGGGTAATTATGTGTTTGACAAGTTGGTCCATAATGTATTCCCCTTGCTGAACCAGATTGCATATCTTGTTTATTGAAAGCCAACTCGCCGGAGCTGCGGCCAGCTTTGAATGGGAAATCTGGCCCTTCAAACATGATCATATCTTCATATGGGTTGTGTCCGGGAGGTTTGTCAACTGCGCTGCCGCTCATGCTGTATTTTTTTCCTGACTTTCTCAATGTCACATCCATAAAATATGTTGTTCCAGATAACATCTGAAATCTTCCCGGAGTCGACGTAAAGCTTTGGAACTTGCCTTTATCCAAGAAAAATCTTGGTATTTCTCCCAAGAAATTGTGCATTGCCATTGAGTAATTTGGTGTGTAATCTCCTGTCCAAAGCGCGTGCTTTCCTTGATTGAGATCGGTCAAATCGCCGGCGAGCCCTGGAGGGTGTATTAATGGTATTTCCGATCCTACGCCGGGATCTCCGGAGTTGCTGACTGGCAGATATGTATGAGGTTCTATGAGAGACTCGAATGGAAAACGAATATTATGAACTTTTTCATATTCAAGACCCTCAGTGCCGGCGGTGTCCGATCCTGTTTGGGTAAGATAACCTATGCCAGCGATGCCGACTGCGTTTGGCAACGATCCAGTCCAATGTGGCCAATCTACAGCGATGCCTGATTTAATTGTATTATACATAATACCAGGGGCGAACCATGGTTGCAATAACGACTGTAATTGTTCTTGTGGGTGTACTTGTGGTGTCTTTCCGGCGAATGCAATAGATGAGGTTAAATGTGGTCCATAACTTTGCGAGAACATAGAACCCAATTGCACACATCTCAATACTGGATAAAAACCATTATATGGTAAGAGTTTTTTAACTGCTTTGCACTTTAATGTAAATTCTTTTGCCCTTCCTTTAACATCTTTCTGATAGTCGTTGCCAATAAGCTCTACAAATTTCATAAAATCAGAATGAGAATATAGTTTGTAGAATGGCAAATTTCCAGTGCTAATTGGAGTATCTGAACTTGCAGTGTGTAATGCACCGACAAGAGATAAGAATTTTTTGTTCGTGGCAGCAAAGCCATTATCAATATAATAATCCATATGATCTGAAATTTTAAATTCTGGGAGGATTGAATAACCTTGTCCCATTGTTCTTACATCTACTGCCCACTGATCATATGAATCATAAAAAGGAGACTTCCCAGACAACAGTGAAGCACTATAATGAGGTTTAAAGTGTGCCCCACTGATGCCCTGGTCCGCATCCCATCCATCATCCTTGATAATGTGAAGATATTTAGGAGGGATGAAGGTCTCAAAATTTGCAATAGGCGTCATGGACATATATTTATTTTGGAATAAATATGTCTGTGAAGCGGTTGGGACGGATCGTAAGCTATAATGAACAGAATCGGTTTTTAAGGTGTTTGCAACGATAGCATCAGAAGCAGTCATAGATGCATATGGGTTTGAAAATAACTCTCCACATAGAGTGCCGGATTCAGCAGAAGCATCTAATGGCCACATACTTAAACAAGGTGGAAGCATTTCTAGACCATTTTGAAAATCATGTTCAGAGGGTCCGATTCCTTTGTTGCGGTCGATCTGGCCGTATTTAAATATATAACCTGTCGTATCGTCATTCCACATACTTTCTCTAATTGTATTACCCATTGAATTTAAAGCAAGAGCATCTGTCCTTAATCTATGTTCAGGTCTAGTTCTCCAGAACGTTCGATAATCTACACGATCATAACCCTGATGAGTTAGTCCCGAAGATTCTGTGTAATGTTGTCTTCCACGAATTTTGCCTAAATAAGCATTTTCTTCTTTTGGAAATACAACTTCTCTATAAGACAGATTCAACAAATCAAATGATTTTTGCTGATTCTCTAATATATACCCTGTTTGGGCTAAAGTATTTATTTCACTTGTTATTTCATCGTATATGACATTATCAGGATCATTAATAATTCCCAATTTTTGATCAAGTTCTCCTTGTCCAATTGGAAAATAATTCATATTATTGCCAAGTGTGTGTCTCAAAGTGAAAACGTTGTTAGGTTTTCCGCCTTCTAGAAGAATTGTACGTTGTTGTTCTGCATTGTCTGCAGTAGTGTCAAATAAAGTATGTTCAACTGGCTTGTATTTGTTCGTAACTGGAGTAATAGTTTCTTTTCTTACTGGAGATTTGGCGCCTGCACGTTGCAGTTCTTGGACAATATTATCAGTGAAGCCGGCTGTGCCATACCGTAATTCAGTTTGAGCGCCTGTTTTCAATACTAAAGCGATCTCGGCCACAGTTGCGGGGCGCCTTAAAGAGGCAACCGGACCAATTGAAAAGTCAAGTATATTCTTTTTCTTATGATATCGCGCAACAGGGTGCTCGCCTGTTCTAATTTGTTTCCAAGATGGGTAATGATATGGTCCGTTGCGATTAAGAAGAAGAGCGTTTAAACCTTTCGGCGCTGTTGCTCCAATAGTTGTGTCATCCGCATCCGAAGTGCCCTGGGCACCTCGTTGCTCATCATATTCATACGTGATATATTTTCCTGGCGCGGACAGGTTGTCTACATTATACATATTAAAGTAATACACTGGATCATCATCATAATCAGATGGGTTCCCAATCGTTCCTGGCATATTTTGTGGTGGATACCCTAAAGTATTTTCACTAGAAGAAATAGGTTCGACAATATGATGATTCATCCCAACAAAATCAGTTGGAAGAAAACCTCCGGCTGCGGCCAAAGTAGCATTATGAAAATGAGTGATCCCCCAGTAAGCTAGTTCACTGGAATCAAGTGTGAAAGACCCATAATCACTAGCGCTGACAAAGACTATATCCGTTGAAGCATTCCAAGCATTATATGCATTGTGCTCTGTTGAACCACTTCTCATGTAAGCTGGCTTCTGGTAGCCGAGAATTGATACGCCGCTCGCGCTGGGCTCATTCTCTCTTGAAGACCCTCGAACTGCAGCTTTATTTACGGCGCCAGTAATATATAATACAGAAGCTGTAATCCATGAATATTGTACATCGCTTCTTGGGATCATGCGAGTAACATACCAATTATCATAAGAAGAAGCAGTTCCAGCTAATTTGCCTATAGGTGTCTCGGGACCCCATTGAGAACCATCCCCCACAATATGTCCGCTGCTACTGAAAACTATTCTATCTCTTCGATTTCTATGCACCTTGTGATATGATGCGCTTGGCTCTTTTAAAGAACTGTCATATCCGCTCGCGCCGGCATGTCTTGTTAACAATGTTTGTAGCGGCTGTCTTACGCTAAGATTTCTATTATTTAAACTATTGTATACTGAAAACTCTTCTGCAACAACATCTAAAAATCCTCTAGACATAACTTCTGGACCACCAGGAGCGGAAAACTTTTCTACAAACACAGAAGCATGCCTTCCTCTATCTGGCAATGCGAAGTCATACACGCCTGAAACAAGTGTCGATGCAACTGATGCCGATATGACTCCTTTTGTCTCAGCAAAATATCTAGGATTAATATAGCGACCAGAAGTTTGTACAACTTCATAATTTTTAGTATAATTGCCAATAACAGTGGAGCCGGTTGTAGTATGACCAATAGTTTGCTGTATGTTTTTGATATTAACCGGTCTTTTTGCATACCCATCGCGGGCGATCCAAGATCTTGCTGCGCTCCAGCCTGGAGCGTTGAGATCGGCCACAGCTTGGACTACATGATCTACTGGTACAAGTTTAAGTTCTGTTGCATATCCTATTTCGCTATAAGCTGGTAGAACTACACTCCATGCTTCTTCTCTTCTACTAGGAGATGCCGTTCCGAATGCTCCTGTTGTCGTAAAGAAAACATGTCTATGTGGCATGCCACCAACATATTTCTCTGTAAATGGCCCTTGCATAGGGGTCTCTTTGCAGGTTCCATATGCGTCAACATGAATGTTTGTCGGTCCGCCAACTCCGGAAATAGCAGTAACAGATCCTGTTGTAAACGAAGAACTAAAGAGACTAAATGGAGCATAAATTTCTCCTTTGTTTTGCTCATCATACGGCAAATAAACATTAAATGCTTGCCTAGTTTTTTTATCAAGATCAAGAAGATCTGAGCATGCAGGATTTACAAAATCACTTGATTTTATATGTATATAATTATCTGATCCTGGAGTTAACAAGCTTTTATAGAAATCTAATCTTTTACTAGGAGCAAAATTAATTCCACCATGAAGTTCAACATCCACTTTAGCTGAGAATTTATAAGGTTTTGTTAATTTTCTATATACATAAGGATTGGATCGATAGGTTGGACCAGAACTTGAAACAACTGTTGTAGCAATTATTCTGATCTGCTCTTTGCTGCTGTTAAGTCCAGCGTCTGAAGTACTACCTAGATGGGTTTGCCCGTCTCTTCCGAGACGATCTTTCCACCAAAGGCAGTTTTCCGCTTCCGGCATAGTACCACCAGTAAATCTTGTTGGGAAGGTTGCCGTTGTATTAAAATCCCAGTTACTATAATTGCTAAGAGTGATAGCAGTATTGCCGCCTTCGCCTTTGACGTCTTGAGTTAAAAGCACCTCTCCCGTGGCACCACCTCCGGTGGTGGCGGTTATTTGTAATGCCGACGCATTGACAGAACTAATCAGAATAGAAGCCATTCCGGCAGCATTGTTAGTTGGCGGATCCATGGCTGTGTTTGAACCTGCGGCGCCGTTGCCGTCGTTATCTACCTCAAATGTTACCGATGTTCCTGCGACGTCAGTCAGAGTTATTGTAGTTTGTTCATTTGCCTTATCAGTAAAGGTGAAGGTCGCAGTTGCAGCATTATCAGGAAGAGGAGCATGACCCTGTTTCCATGGATATAACAATTCATTAATAGCAAGAATTTGCCCAGTTGGAGGATCATGTTTCATCTCAAACGTTGGGAACTTAGACGTATATTTGTTTCTTTCTAGAACATGACTCTCGACCATGTTTCTAATGGAATCAGAAGCATCAGATGAAATTGGGAAGAATTGCTCAATTATCTTATCAATTGAAGAGTCCAACCATTTATAAAAGTCTACATACCTGTCCAAGTCAGTAACATTGTCAACACTTTCAAAGAACAGTTGTCTTAACTTTTCCATTCTCTTATATGAATGGCGATATCTATTAACTGGATCTCCAATAAGAGAATTAAAGTCCTTAATTGTAGCAAACATTTTCATCATTTCTTCTGATACTGTTTGATACATGCT
>Ga0098044_1000983_pt1 | contig 14986 bp, 14 predicted proteins | sample 10_taG_FD_75053 | JGI IMG/M metagenome (GOLD analysis project Ga0098044, IMG submission 75053) | Marine viral communities from the Subarctic Pacific Ocean - 10_ETSP_OMZ_AT15264 metaG | ecosystem: Environmental > Aquatic > Marine > Oceanic | place: Pacific Ocean | collected 2015-01-16 | reverse complement strand
GCTTCGTGACCCTCATCGCAGGCAAGCATTACAGCGACCGTCTGGGCGGAATGATTCTCGCCGACTTCACCGTGCGCTCGCCTGAAACCCATCGCGAATGGTTCCTCAACGATCAACTACGTCGCCCGACCCGCATCTATCCTGATTTTGAAACCGCGAAGAACCGCTTCCGTCTCGCACCGCTACAGCCCTGCGCGAACGGCTTTATCGTCGACTACATCGGCGCGTTGAGCCTGCGCGAAGTGGCGGTCGGCGAAAATCCGGGACGCCGCCCTTCAACCGAGGCAGGCTGGACCTGGAAGTTCGACGCAGAAATGTTCAACGGGCTCGAAATGGGCCGCGATCATCCGGAAATTTACAAGAACCTCGCCTGCCCCAAGGCGACGATCTTCGGTCTCGAAAGCAAGGACTACGATCCAGCCTCTGTCGCCTATCTGCGCGAACTCGCTCCGGAAAGCCCCGTTTTCACTGTGCCCGGCGCGCAGCATCATATTATGCTCGACCAGCCACATGCCTTCGCTACAGCCATCGCTTCACTGATGGCACAATGGGAAGCTCAGGGGTCACTGAAATAGAAACGATCTGGGGATAGAGTAACAATGGGCGACCTGCTGACATTCAATGTGACCCTGGGCATCATTGGCGTCATGATCGCCGCCGTCATCGGCCTTGTGCTGCTGGAGCGCCGCCCGCGCGAATTCGGCAAGCTGCGTTTTCCGACAACGCCCTTCATCTTTCTGTCGATCTTCGTGATCGTGGTCATGGGCTCGCATTTGCTGGGCCTGCTGGGCGTCCAGCACGGACGCTGACGCGCCCGCCAGCTATTTGAGCTTAAGCCCAATATCCTGTTCTTCGTCCTCGAAGTCTTCCGCAGGCTTGTTGAGCCCCTTCATGGCGGGATGGAAGAGCGAAAAGAGAAGGATACCGACGACCAGCAAGGCACCCACAACGAAGGGCGCCTGATGCATGCGATCATAGATATTGAAGCCGATAAACGAGTTCAGAAAGATGAATGGCGTCAGAATCATGCCTGTGGCCGACGTGCCGGAAATGAACCCCGCAATCGCTCCCTGATCGCTGCGCGACACCGACAGTGAACCGCCAGCCTGCAATCCCGGCCGCAGGAGACCAAAGCCCAGACCCGACAGGGTCAGAGCCGCGACGAGCACGCCGTATGAACCGCCGATGATGAGCAGCACGTAAGAAGTGATCGTAATGATAGCGCCCCAGCGCAAGAGAAACTGCACCGACAGGTTGAAGCGCTGAATAAGACCAATCTGGGCAAAGAGCGCCGCCATGGCCATGGCCATGAGGCCAACGGAAACCATCTGCGTCGCATCATCGAGCGGCAGCTTCAGCGTATCGATGAAGTAGAAAGCGCAAAGCTGCATGACGATGGTCTGGGCAAAGCTGATGACGATCGAAATCACCACCCATGGCAAAGCCAGCTTGTCATTCCATTTCAGCGACGCCCGCCGCCGCTCCTGCTTGACCGAGACGCGATGTGACGGACGGGTGCGTTCCGGCAAATACATCCAGATGAGCGCCGCGCTGACGAAGCCGACAACGGCAACGGCAAAAAAGGGTGCAACGACATGGATTTGCGCAAAACCCGCAGCAACACCCGGCCCGATGGCCGTGCCGATACCGAAGGCAGCGCCGAGCGAGGCGACGCCTGCCGCACGTTCACCGCGCGAGGTGCGGTCGGCCACATAGGCCTGGGCCGCCGAACCATTGCCTGAACCTATGCCGCCAAAAATCGCGCGCGACACCATGAGCAGCGGAAAGACCACCACCATCGAGAGCCACCCCCAAAGCGCCACAAGCAAAAGACAGGCAAAGAGCGTCGTGGAGATGGCAAAGGCCATGAGGCCCAGAAGCATGATGGGCTTGCGACCGACGATGTCGGAACGGCGTCCCCAGAAGGGGCTGGTGACGATCCACAGAAAAGCCGAGAGCGAATAGATCATCGTCGTCTCGAACTCGGACATGCCGAGACGGCGCGCGATGGGCGGCAGAACCGCATAGACAAGCGTCTGCCCCATGCCGCCAGCGAGCTGGCAGAGAAAAAGGATTTTAAAGGCCCGATCACGTTCGGCCTTGGTGGTCACCGTCGAGCCAAGCGGCGCGGTTTCCTCATCAAGGTCGAATTCCGTATCGTCGGACAACATGCCGATGCCGGAGGTCGGCAGCACGGTCTCGTCGGGCGTGGTGGTCGAAATTTCGTCGGGAGATTCTGACATGGGGCCTTTCACCGGCCTTTCTTTTCGGATTCGTCTTACAGATGTACGGGAAAGAATCCGGCCCGCCAATGGCTAGATATGCCGACGCTGCGTTTTTCGAGGCGCCTGTCACCTCATTTTGACATCTCCGACTGCACGCCTAGTCTTCCTTCAACAAGAAAATGGGAGAGAGAAAAATGGACCTGTCACTCAGCACCAGGGACGCAGCCTTCCGCGATGAGGTACGTCGTTTTCTCGATGAAAAACTGACCCCCGACCTGCGCGCCACCGGCGAGCTGATGACCAGCGTTTATGCCGACTATGAAACCACGATGAAGTGGCACAGGGCGCTCTATGAAAAAGGCTGGGTCGCGCCCGCCTGGCCGGTCGAATACGGCGGCTGCGACTGGACGGTGATGCAGCACTATATCTTCGCCTCAGAACTCACATCCGCTGGTGCACCGTCGCTTTCACCCATGGGGCTTGGCATGTGCGGACCGGTGCTGATCGGCTATGGCACACCTGAACAGAAAGCCCATTACCTGCCGCGCATGCTCGACGGCACGGACTTTTGGTGCCAAGGCTATTCGGAACCGGGATCAGGGTCTGACCTGGCCTCATTACAGATGAGCGCTGTAGATATGGGCGATCACTTCCTCTGCAACGGCCAGAAGATCTGGACGACGCATGCGAATTACGCGAACCGGATTTTCAATCTTGTCCGCACGTCGAAAGAGGATATTCCCCAACGCGGCATCACCTTCCTGCTGATCGACATGGATACGCCGGGCATCAAGGTCGAACCGCTGATCATGTTGTCCGGCGAGCATATCCAGAACCAGATATTCTTCACCGACGTCAAAGTCCCCAAAGAAAATGTGGTCGGCAAGGTCGGCGAAGGCTGGACCGTCGCCAAATACCTCATGCAGTTCGAGCGAGGTGGCCATGCCTATGCGCCGGGCCTGACAACACGCCTCAACCGCATCCGCGCCATCGCCAGAACGGAAATGCAGGGCAATGGCAAGCGACTGATCGACGATCAGGAATTTGCCAACAAGCTTTCCGCCGCCGCCGTGGAAATCTCGGCGCTGGAATTCACCGAACATCGCATCATGTCGGCGCTCAGCCATGGCGACGCGCCGGGCGCGGAATCCTCGCTCTTGAAGACGCGCGGCACAGAGCTTTCGCAACATCTGACGGAACTCGCCATAGAAGCCGTCGCCGCCTATGCGATGCCTTATCAGCCGCATGCAACCTGCCCCGGCGGCCCTGTGCCGAACGCACAGAAACCCGGCAGCAACGAAACCCCGGTAGGGCCGAAATACAGCTGGCCGGTGATGTCGAAATACCTCAACGACCGCGCGGGCTCCATCTATGCCGGTACGAACGAGATTCAGCGCAATATCATGGCAAAGGCGGTACTGGGTCTCTGAGGCGCATCATTTGCCCGGTCGCTGAACGCCTGCTACCAATCCGGCATTGAAATTCAATTTCACTCGCCGGAGTCTTCCATGCAGTTCGACGAACTTCTTCACGCCCGCAAATCCGTCCGCGCCTTCAAGCCCGATCCCGTGCCGCTATCGCTGGTGAAAGAAATTCTGGAACTCGCCTCACGAGCACCTTCCGGCACCAACATCCAGCCATGGAAAGTGCATGTGGCCGCGGGCGATGTTCGCGCGAAGCTGGAGGCTGAAGTGCTTGCCCATCGCGACACGGATCCGCACGACAAGGCGGCGGAGTTTCCGCGCACTTCCAAGCGCAAGGAACCCTATACCTCACGCATGAAAACGCTCGGCAAGGAGATGTACGGGCTGCTCGAAATTCCCAGAGGCGATCAGGCAGCCAATTGGGCGCAATGGGGACGGAACTATAAATTCTTCGATGCCCCTGTCGGTCTCATCTTCACGATCGACAAGGACCTCGACGCCATGAGCTTCCTCGACATCGGCATGTATATGCAGACGCTGATGCTGGCGGCCAAGTCGCGCGGGCTCGACACTTGCGCACAAGGAGCATGGAATAATTTCTGGTCGGTAACGCGCCGCGTCCTCAACGTGCCGGACGACGAATATATCATCGCGGGCATGTCGCTCGGCTATGCCGACGAAACGGCACCCGTCAACACGCTCGTCGCCGAACGTGAGCCGCTCGAAAACTTCGCAACATTTCACGGATTTGAATGATCAGTGGCGCGGGCCGTATAGCGTCTTGGCTTGAGGCGGCTCGAAGCCCTTTTTCACCGTCGTCGTAAGCTGGGATTCGAGATCGCCGCTCGTATCGGTGACACCCGGAATATCAATGACGAAAACCGCAGGCCCGTTGTCGTCCGCAAAGAGCGGCACCGGATCGGCCATGCCGCCCGCAAGACCCGCCGTCACAACCTGCCCACCAAGATCAATGAGCGACGAACCCGCAGCAGGCGTCGTATCGGCAGCATGCGCCGTTACGCTTGCGAAAAACACGGCACTGAAAGATAGGCTCAAAATGCGGGCATTGATTTTCATGCTCTAAATATAGGCTCTCTCGCCCGGCGTTCAAGCTGAACAGCCAGCTGTTCATCTCCGCACCTTGTCAAACAGGCAGGGGGGGCTACTCTCGACATCAAACCTATCCATAAGAACGAACAAAACAGGGAGATTGTCATGGCCGAATACAAACGCCCCCTCCCCGTGCCGACACCGGAGACCCAGGACTTCTGGGACGGGTGCCTCGCAGGGGAATTACGCCTTCAGAAATGCACGGACTGCACGCATACCTATTTTCCGCCGCGCGCCTTCTGCCCCAAATGTTCGTCACGCAATGTCGAGAGCTTCAAGGCATCGGGCAAGGCGACCCTCTACTCCTATGTCATCAACCATCGCCCGCGTCCCGACTTCGGCGACCAGCCGCATTCGATTGCCGTCGTCACGCTCGCGGAAGGCCCGCGCATGATGACCAATATCGTCGACTGCCCGCAGACGCCCGAAGCGCTGCAGCTGGATATGCAGCTTGAAGTCACTTTCGAGAAAGCAGACGACAAGATCGCGCTCCCCAAATTCCGTCCGGCGAAAGGATAAGGCCCATGAAGCAGAAATCAGTGGCCGTCGTCGGCGCCGCCGAGACGACGAATATGGGCAAGATTCCCGATCAATCGGTGATCGGACTTCACGCGGACGCCGCGCTCAACGCCATGCGAGATGCAGGCCTGACCGCAAAGGATATCGACGGCGTTGCGACCGCGGGCGAAAGCCCGGTGGAACTCGCTCATTATCTCGGCATTACACCGACATGGGCCGATGGCACCAGCGTGGGCGGATGCTCCTTCATGCTGCATGTCCGCCATGCGGCTGCCGCCATCAACGAAGGGCTCTGCAATACGGTTCTTATCACCCATGCGGAAAGCGGACGCTCGCGCATCGGCGCGCGCAAGTTCAGCCGCGACCCGGCAAGCCAGATGGGCCAGTTCGAAGTGCCCTACGGCGTGACGAGCCCGCCCACCATGTTCACGATCCCCGTGCTGCGCTACATGAAGGAACTGGGCGTGACGGAGGAAGACCTCGCCATGGTCGCCGTCATTCAGCGCGAATGGGCCGCGATGAACCCGCGCGCTTCATACAAGGACCCGATCACGGTTGACGACGTGCTGAACTCTTCCATGATCGCCTGGCCCTTCCGCAAGCTCATGTGCTGCCTCGTGACCGACGGCGGCGGCGCGCTGATCCTGACGAGCGCGGAGCGCGCCAGGGACTTCCCGCAAAAGCCCGTCTATATCCTCGGCACAGGCGAAAGCGTGGAAACGCCAATGATTAGCCAAATGGAAGACTTCACCACCTCGAAAGCCTTCCGCGTTTCCGGCAAGAAGGCTTTCGACGAAGCAGGCATTACGCATGCCGACGTCGATCATCTGATGATCTATGACGCCTTCGCGCATCTGCCTCTCTTCGGGCTTGAAGACCTCGGCTTCTGCAAACGCGGCGAAGCGGCGGCCTTCATCCGCGAGCGCAACACGGCGCCAGGCGGCAAGCTGCCGCTCAATACCAATGGCGGCGGCTTGTCCTACATGCATTCGGGCATGTATGGCATGTATGCGCTGCAGGAAAGCGTCCGCCAGATGCGAGGCATCGCACCGGCTCAGGTGCCGAACGCAAAAATTTCGATCGCGCATGGTGTCGGCGGCATGTTTGCCGCTTCGGGCACGATCATCTTCTCCAACGAGAAGCCATAAATGAAAGACGAAGGCCGATCATGAAACTTGCAAAGCCACGTATCGACATCGGCCTTTTCACGAACAATATCGACGCGATGCTCGACTTCTATCAGAAGGAAGTCGGCATCGCCTTCGATCATGCTCTGCCACTAGGCGGTGGGCGCATGCAACATCGCCACGATCTCCTGGGTTCTGTTCTCAAGATCAACGCCTCCCGCACACCCTTCGAGGAAAAGTCGCCATCGGGCTACGACGAAATCCTGATCGCGCGCGAAGGTCTGCTCGGCCCCAAACACATGACGGATCCCGAGGGTAACAAGGTGACGCTTGTTCCGCCCGGCCTCTTCGGCATCGAACAGATCGGCATCAAGCTCAAGGTCCGCGACGCGACCGCTCATCGTCGCTTCTATGTGCTGGCCATGGGTTTACCCGACGTGCCGGAAGAAGGCGGCAATTCATTCTACTGCGGCGAAAGCGTCATCATGGTGGAAGAGGCACCCGATGCTCCGGTGGACGCCACCATCGAAGGCACGGGCCTGCGCTATATCACTGTGCAGGTCTTCAACGCCGACGATGAATACACGGCCATCGCCGCATATGGCGGGCCCGAGGGGCGTGCTCCCGCTACGATGGGAGATGTCGCCCGCTTCGGCTTCGTCCGCGATCCGGACGGCAACTGGATCGAGATTTCGCAACGCTTCTCGCTGGTCGGCCATCCCGATAAAAGCTGACCGACCAGCAGAAGAGACTTAGCGACCGCCGGACGAACGGCGGCGCAATTCTTCAGGTACGAACATTGAGTCGTTCAATTCATCCGCGTGGAAGTTGATGCCCACCTCTTCGTTCTTGAGATTCTGCACCACATATCGGCCTTCAACGAGATCATAGACGACGTCCGACGCGTTAAAGCAGGTCGGCACGTCGTAGTAGGAAATGATCTGCGCTTCCTGCACGCGCCACAGCCCTCCACGCGCATCGTAAAGCTCGCCGCCCACCATATTGCCGCCATCTTCGTCGAAATAGGCGACGCGACGGCTGTAGATGTGCCGTTCACTGGGTTTCAGGTTTGCTTCCACTTCCCAGACGCGATGTCTTTCGTAACGGATCAAATCCTGATTGAGATGCCCCGCCTTTACGATGTCCTTGTATTTGAGCGACGGCGACGAGAGCTTGTAGGAATTGTAAGCAACAAGCCGTTCCGCACGGTCGAGCACCTTCCAGTTGTAATGGTCGAGCGGGCCGCTGAAGACGTCAAAGCTGTCGGCTGTGGACATAGCGTCGGAATAAATCTGCGGATTGTCATAGGCAACGGCGCTGGTGCGCTGAACGCGAGGTGCAGAATTCGTGTGACCCGTCGTATATTGCCACGAACGGCGCGCCCCGATGTTCGGGTCCATTGTCTCATGCACCAGGAGAAGTTGTCCCTTGCGGCGCGCAGGCGACAGGGTCTCCTGAATGTAGCGCAGCGAAACATTATCGAGCGACTTGAAGCTCTTGTTGTCGGGTGAAGCGTAGTCAAAAATCGCTTCGTCCTTGACGATGATAGGCGTGAAATATCCGGTTCGCGTTGGTACGGCCGACGCAAAAGTGCGCGTCAGTTTGTAGCCGCGATATCTAAGATTATGGTTCCAGACGATTTCATAAGCATCGTTGGGAATGACATAGGGAATTCCCATCAGCGCGCCGGAGATACTGTCGCCCCCACCGCCAAGCTTTGCGCTCTTCGCATTTCGTACCGTAGCGTCATAGACAGCTTGCGGCAGAGCACAACTGCGATGCGATTGATAGACGTTGAGCTTGTAATCGGGATAAGCGGCAAGCATTGCCTTCTGCCCCGCCGTCAGCAAACCGGCATATTTCTCCGCATTGGCTGGCGTCACCGTATAGAGCACGGGGTCGGAAGCATAGGGATCGGGATAAAAACCATCACCCTTGAAACCAATCCCTTCGGGCGCTGCAGTGAGGCCACCCGTCCAGGCAGGTATTGACCCATCGGCGTTACCTGCTTTTTCGGCACCCATCGGCGTCAGGTCATGCCCCAGACGCGCAATCTGATCGGCAGGCACTTCAGCCTTGGCCGCTGCCAAAAAACTTGTGGACGCAATAACCCCTCCCGCCGCAATAGCGACGGCAAATTTTACAATACGCACTGAACTCCCCCGGATTTTAATATTCTCCCTTTACTAACTCTGGCTCATTTGAGGCAAAAGGAATAGCCTTCTCAAAAATAAAACAGGGGTCGGAGCAATTTTTTGCCGCGACCGGAGGGACCTGACCGGCGGGAGGCTACGTGAAGGCTATCGAACTTATCGTCTTTAAGGGGCGAGTGCTAATCCTTGCCCTTTTGGCGATTTTTACAGTCGTCATGGGTTATTACGCGACCCACCTCAAGATGGAAGCAGGCTTCCTCAAGCAGGTTCCTACCCAGCACGAATATGTCCAGACCTTTCTGAAGTATCAGGACGAAGTTCCGGGTGCGAACATTATCCTCGTCGCGGTGAAGGCCCGGCATGGGTCTATCTGGAACGCCGCCTTTCTGAAACGCCTTCAGGCCGTGACCGAGGAAGTGACCTTTCTACCGGGCGTGCGTCGAACGACAGTCCGCTCCCTTTGGTCGACCACGACCCGCGTCACCGAAAATACCGAGGAAGGCATCAACTCCTATCCAGTCGTCCCGCGCAATGTGACGGCCAATACCATCACTGACGCCGACGCCAAAGTGATCCGCGACCGTGCACTCAACGGCGGACACAAAGGCTTCCTCGTTTCCAACGATCAGACTGCAGCGCTCATCATCGCCGAACTGGAGGAAGTCAATCCCATCACGCACAAGAAGCTGGATTACCTCGATCTGGCCAGCCAGCTGGAAAGCAAGGTGCGTAAAAAATATGAAGACGACGCCACAAAAATAGAAATCGTCGGCTTTGCAAAATTCATCGGCGACATCGCGGATGGCGCAAGCTCCGTGATGATCTTCTTCGCGCTTGCCTTCGTGCTGACCACTATTGCCGTCTATATCTTCGTGCGATCGATGCAGCTCACCTTTCTTGCCGTCGGTTGCTCACTCGTTTCGGTTGTCTGGCAATTTGGTCTCTTACATATTCTCAACCGCGGGCTTGATCCATTGGCCGTGCTGGTCCCGTTTCTCGTTTACGCCATCGGCGTCAGTCACGGCGTACAGCAAATCAACATGATCGCCTCGTCGGTGAGCTCGGGCGAATCCTATTACGACGCGGCCCGAACGACCTTCCGCAATCTCCTGATACCCGGCTCACTGGCGCTCATAACCGACCTCGTCGGTTTTGCAACGCTTTACCTCATCCCGATCGAGGTCATTCAGGACCTTGCCGTCATGGCTTCACTCGGCGTCGCGCTCAAGATTATCACCAATCTCATCATGCTGCCGCTGGTCGCCTCCTACCTGCCACATGATCCGACCTTCACCGAACGTTACGGCGCATGGAAGGAAAAACCCGAGCGTCTCATGCGCACTATCGGCGGCGTCGCAAAAGTCGGTAACGCGACGATCATCCTGGTTATCTTTGTCGGCCTTTTGGGTGTCGCCGCCCACGAAACACGTCAACGGCATATCGGCGATCTGACGCCGGGCTTTTCGGAGCTCTGGCCCAACTCGCGCTACAACCGGGACATCGCCGACATCGTCAAGCGTTTCTCGATATCCGCAGACGCATTGGTCGTGGTGGTAGAAACGCCAGAGGACGGCTGCATCGACTATAAGACCATGCATCTCGTCGATCGCTTTTCCTGGGCCATGCGCAATGTCGGTGGCGTCAACTCAGTGCGCTCACTGCCAACCTCCGTCCGCAACACATCAGCGATCTGGCGCGAAGGCAACCTGAAATGGGTGGGCCTGCCACGCACGCAGTCCGAACTCATCCAGATGACCTCGCCCTATGATCCAAGTTCCGGATTGTTGAATGAGACCTGTACCATTCTGCCAGTCATCATCTACATGGACGACCACAAGGCGGACTCCATCGACCGCGTAATTGCCGCCGTCAAACATTTTGCCAAAACCGACCCTGAAGCTCTGGCACGAAAGGACGTCAATTTCCGTCTCGCGATGGGCGGTATCGGCGTCATGGCGGCGACCAACGACGTGATCGCGGCAAACGAACTTCCCATGCTCATGTGGGTTTATATCGCGATTATCGTGCTGGTCTTGCTGGCCTATCGCGACTGGCGTGCCGTCATCTGCTGCTGCATGCCACTGTTGCTAGCGACCTTCCTTGGCTATTGGTTCATGACCGCGCTGAACATCGGACTCAAGGTATCGACCTTGCCGGTGCTGGTTCTCGCAACGGGCATCGGCGTCGATTACGCCTTTTATATTTACAGCCGCCTGCAAGCGATGCTGGACGAGGGTTTCGACATCGTGGACGCCTATTCACTGGCGTTGCAACAAATCGGCGTCGCCGTGCTCTTCACCGGCCTCACTCTGTCGGTCGGGGTTTCGACCTGGGCCTTTTCAGGCCTCAAGCTTCAGGCCGACATGGGCCTCCTCCTCTCATTCATGTTCCTCATTAACATGATCGCCGCGATTTTCTTCCTGCCGGCCTTTGCCGTAATCCTCGAACGACTTTTCCCGCGAAAAAGGATAAGCTGAAGAAAACAAAATCTACGGGAGGTTACATTATGCTCAAGGTCTATCACGCACCCAATACGCGTTCACTTCGCGTCATCTGGCTACTTGAGGAAATGGGGCTTCCCTACGAAAGGGAAATGGTCGAATTCAGGCCGGCCAATCTGCAATCACCCGCCTATCTCGCCATCCACCCGCTGGGAAAAGTGCCCGCCATCGACGACGACGGGCTGATCCTCACCGAGTCGGGCGCGATCGTACAGTATCTGCTCGCCAAACACTCCGGGAGCCACCTCACGCCCGACATTGGCACACCTGCCTACGGCAAATATCTGCAATGGCTTCACTTCGCCGAAGCCACCGTCATGCCCCCCATCGGCCAGATCGTGCAGCACACCTTCCGCAAGCCCAAGGAAGAGCGCCTGCAGTCGGTCATCGACGAGTCGAATGCAACGCTTGGCCGATATATGGCCCTTCTCGACAAGGAACTGGCCGACAAGGAATTCATCTGCGGCGCTCAGTTTACCGCAGCCGACATCATGCTCGGTTACGATCTCAACCTCTGCAAGATCATCCGTTTCTCACTCGACCCCTATCCGAATGTCGCCGCCTATTTCGCCCGATTGAGCGCCCGCCCCGCCTTTCAAAAAGCGACAGCGAACTGATCCCATGACCCATCTGGAAATCCAGCCGATCTCAGGCGCGCTTGGTGCGGAAATTTCCGGCGTCGACCTGTCCCAGGATCTCAGCAACGAGACATTCGATACGATCCATCAGGCCTTTCTCGATTATCAGGTCATCTTCTTTCGCGATCAGAAGATCAGTCACGAACAGCACAAGGCCTTCGGCCGTCGCTTCGGCTCGCTCAACATCCATCCCTATGTGAAGGGCATGGACAGTCACCCCGAGATCATGCAGATCATCAAGGAACCGAGTGATCGTCTGAACTTCGGCGGCGGTTGGCATTCCGACATGTCGTTTCTGGAAGAACCGGCGCTGGGCTCCATCCTCTATGCGCGCGAAGTGCCGCCCTATGGCGGCGATACGCTCTGGGCAAGCCAGTATCTCGCCTATGAAACGCTCTCCGACGGCATGAAAAAAATGCTGGACGGGCTGAAGGCCGTGCATACGGCCAAGGGCGAATACAGCGAACGCGGCGCCTCGGCGCAAAAACGCAATTCGATGGACGTAAGGACGGCGGGCGACGACGTGCCCTCCTTCGAACATCCGGTTGTGCGCACTCACCCGGAAACGGGCCGCAAGGCGCTCTATGTCAATCCGGCCTTTACTGAAAAATTTGTCGGCATGACGCGGCGCGAAAGCCTGCCACTGCTCAAGTTCCTCTTCGAGCATTGCACGCAGGAAGGTTTCACCTGCCGCTTCCGCTGGACGCCTGACGCCATTGCCTTCTGGGACAATCGGTGCGTGCAACATTTTGCGCTCAACGATTATCAGGGACACCGACGTCATATGGAACGCGTCACTGTTAATGGTGATCGCCCCTTCTAGGCACCTGACCGAATAATCACTTTAAATCCAGCGTTTCACCGTGCATCATCTCCTGTAAACGTCGCGGGGTGGAAGGCGACGACAAACGATAAGGGGATGAATGATGAAGCGCGTATGGGCTCGTGCGGCTTTTCTGGCATTTGGCTTTTTGACCCTCACATTACTGAAGACAACAGGCGCTTGGGCTGAAGCCGCAGGTCTCCCCGGCCCGAACGACCCCACCGCCCGTGGCCTTGCCATCGCCAAAATCAACGATGAGCGCGACAAGGGATGGGGCGATGCCCGCGCCGACATGAAGATGGTGCTGACGAATGCGTCAGGCGAGACGAGCGAACGCGAGCTTCATTTCATGATGCTGGAGAACCCGGATCCCAACGACGGCAACTGGAGCCTGATGAGCTTCGACCGTCCGCGCGACATCGAAGGTACGGCGCTGTTGACCTATTCGCACATCAAGGATGCCGACGACCAATGGCTCTATCTGCCGACGATCAAGCGCGTGAAGCGCATATCCTCGAGCAATCGCGCCGGCCCCTTCGTCGGCAGCGAATTCGCCTTTGAAGACTTCTCCACGCAGCAGCTCGGCAAATTTTCCTACACATGGCTGCGCGACGAGCCTTGTGGCACCATGACCTGTCACGTCGTCGAACGCACGCCGCTCTATGAAGACTCCGGCTACACCCGCGAGCTCGTCTGGATCGACACGACCGACTACCAGTTCCGCAAGATCGACTATTACGATCGCAAGAACGCCTTGCTGAAAACGCTGACTCTCAACAACTACAAGCTCTATGAAAACAAGTTCTGGCGCCCGCTGGAACTCGACATGGTGAACCATGAAAGCGGCAAGGCGACAAAGCTCATCTGGTCCGACTACAAGTTCCACACCGGCCTGACCAAAGAGGACTTCACCACCGCAAGCCTTGAGCGCGCACGCTAAGCGGGCACCCGCACCAGACAATCGGGCAATGGAAGAATGGAGAGAATCTCTCTAGTCTGACCCCGAATCATGCTGGGCGGAGCATTGTTGTGAAAACCTCACCTTTCCCTTCGACAAGGACGGCATTTCTTGCCGTGCTTGCCGCAATGACGTTGCCCGTCGGCGCGCAGGCCGACGACTTTGGTCTGCGCGGCTCCATTACACCGGAAATTCGCGTCTTCTCACAAAGCCCCAGCAGCCCCCGTCAGACCAACAGCGACCTCTCGATTGCAGGCGAACTGACCGCCAAATATTTCTTCGGACCGCATGAAAATCAGTCGATCGTCGTAACGCCCTTCGGACGGCTCGATCAGCGCGACTCCCGCCGCACCCATTGGGACCTGCGCGAAGCGCGCTACAGCCTCGTCGATGGCGCGTGGGAACTGCGCGTCGGCATCGACAAGGTCTTCTGGGGTGTGACGGAAGCGGTCCATCTGGTCGACATCATCAATCAGGTGGACGCCATCGAAGACCCGGTCAAGCAGGAGGTGCGTCTGGGCCAGCCGATGGTCAGGTTGCGTACGACACAGGATTTCGGCACCTTCGAAGTCTTCCTCCTGCCCTATTTTCGCGAACGCACTTTTCCCGGTGCCGATGGCCGTCCTGCGCTCGACATCCCGGTTGACACCAGCCTGACGCGCTATGAGAGCAGTCGCGGTAAACATCATGTCGACGCTGCCGCGCGCTATTCCAACAGCTTCGGCGATTTCGATGTAGGCCTCTCCTATTTTCAGGGCACTGGCCGCGATCCCATCCTGCAACCGGCTCTGAGCAAGGACGGCGATCTCGTGCTCGCCCCCTTCTATCCGCAGATCAAGCAGGCGTCCTTCGACGCACAGGCGACCAAGGGCGCCTGGCTCTACAAGGCGGAGGGCTATTGGCGCAGCGAACTGGGTCGCCAATATGAAGCAGTCACCGGTGGTATCGAATATACCTTCTATGGCATTGCCAACACGGAGAGCGATCTCGGCGTCGTCGCAGAATATGCGCTCGACAGCCGTGGCATGGTTGCCCGCGCACCTTACGAAAACGACGGCTTCCTTGCGCTGCGCTGGACGGCCAATGACGCAGCCTCAACCAGCCTGCTTGTCGGCGTCGACATCGACGCAAACACAGGCGCGCGCGGCTTTCGCCTGAAGGCAGACCGGCGTCTCAGCGACAATTATCACCTGTCGATTGAAGGCTATGCCTTCGGCGACGTGCCGCAGACCGATCCGGTCTACAGCATCGCCGACGACGACTACCTGCAAATCCGGGTCGCACGATATTTCTGATGGCTATTCCGCGTGAGCGTGAACGCCCGTCGCCGCGGCCCGCCGGGCCTGCCAATTCTTGACGACAAGATAGATGGTCGGCACGACAAAGAGCGTCAGCACCGTGCCGAATGTCATACCGCCGACGATCACATACCCGATGGCCTTGCGGCTTTCCGCGCCTGCACCTGAACTGAGCGCCAGCGGCATGGCGCCAAGCACCATGGCCCCCGT
>Ga0098044_1000975_pt1 | contig 15051 bp, 7 predicted proteins | sample 10_taG_FD_75053 | JGI IMG/M metagenome (GOLD analysis project Ga0098044, IMG submission 75053) | Marine viral communities from the Subarctic Pacific Ocean - 10_ETSP_OMZ_AT15264 metaG | ecosystem: Environmental > Aquatic > Marine > Oceanic | place: Pacific Ocean | collected 2015-01-16 | reverse complement strand
TCCAAGTCCCTTCCTCATATTCTGTGCCAGAATCGTATGGAGTATTTTCTAATGTTGGAGCAGTTGCACCACCAGCACCATCACCTACAGTACCGTGTAATTCATTACCTGACTTATCTCCCCATTGATGAGAACCAGCAGAAGACCCATCGTATTCTGCGACTGCACCGATTGGGACACAAGAGACATTGGTCATTGTTCCAGAATACGTACCGCCAGACGGGTATCTGCCGAACAACACGCCGCTTGAAGAATCGTTCAACGCTGTGAACTCAAGAATGTGAGTGCCAGTTCCGTCGATAGTTAAATCATCACTTATCGACTCATTAGCACCGTATTCCATTAGCCGTAACCCACCATCAGATGTATGAGCAGATGTAGTTACAGTTAGCCTGTACCTCTTGCCTTTTGTAATTGTCCAATCTGCCCGACGAATATATTGAGAACCATCATCCGTCCAAACAGCTTGACCTGTAGTGATGGCAACATCTGCCCCATCCCATCCTGTTGTTGGGTTGAAATTACTATTGGTTACAAGTTCCGTCTGATTCGCACCTTTATATTTAAAAGGTACTGATGCACCAGAGTAGAGTTCTTTTACTTCGGTGGCTGATAGGGCGAGGTTGTAGAGTTTTGCATCGGAGATTTGACCATCAACCCAATAACTTGATTTACCATTTCCTGCACCAATAACTACAATACCACCACTCGTATCTATAACACCAGTAGCGGAGTTGGTTTCATTAACTAATACACCATCAACATAAATTTTCTTATTATTGCCAGAAGCACTGGAATCATAAGTCCCTACAAGATGATGCCATTTTCCATCATTATATGCAATAATGGATTTTAATGCGTTACCACCACCTGCTGTGCTTGTATACCATGTAAACAAACCATTATCACTATTATATTGTACCATTAGATAATCATTTCCATATTTGTCCATAAAGGATTGGTCGTCATCGACACTTGTTTGAACCCACATCGCAACAGTTATGGCTTGGTCTAACTCTATATCAGCATCTGCCGATATTTCAATATAATCATTACTCCCATCAAACCGATAATAAGGAGCTGGCATTGTATTCGCTACATGGTTAGTCCGACCTTGTTCGTTGACGATGTAGTTACCTTGCTGATTTTGAGTGCCGTCAGAAGTGATACGCATTGCTTCTGCTATAGCACCACCTGTAGCTTCAGTGCTGAATCTTAAGCAGCCAGAGTCATTTGCTCCATCATTTATAGCCGCAATTACTGCAAGCTGACCATCTACAGCTCTATTGCCAAATGAAATCTCACCAAGTATACCATCTACGGCGGATGTGTACTGCTGAAAAAACATTTTCGGGTAAGAGCCAGAAGTAGTTGCAATATTAAAGGTTCCACTACTACTTGAGTAATTACCACCAATGCTTACCTCTCCGTCTGCATTGATACGCATCGCTTCCGTTTGAACAGCATCGCCATCAGTAGTAAAGAACCTTAATTCAGCACCGTTTTCAGAAGCTGACCAAGCGTCATCTGTTATTGCTTCAATTCTTGCACCGACCGTTATATTGTTACTGCTATCTTCTGCACCAGCAAATTCAATAACTCCAAGCCTACTGCCTGACTGCATCAACGCACCATCATCAGATTGAAGTCTTAATATACCGCCTTGAGTGGATGAATCATCTGTTGGGTTATCAATACAAATTGTAGTTGTTGATAACTGTGCGGCGAAAGTTGTGCCGTTATCGCCGTCTTTTATTGGTACTAATGTGGTAGTATTTCCACCACCGTCTGTATCAACGTGTAATAATTGTTCATAACTCGAGGCTATGCTTTGCCCTGTTAATGTTGCCATAATTCTATTCCTCTATAGTTTCCTTGTTTGTTATACAATGTCTTCCCACTTTCTGTGTTCGTTCTGCCAGATATCATTGACTGTCTCCCACAAGTCTCTTGCAAGACGTGCCACTTGAATTACCTGGGAAGCAAGGCCAAGTGCTAACCGCAGCATTATTTTATGTACGCTATGATGGCACCGGAATTAAGGTTGATAGCACTCCAGTTACCAAAAAGTGTCACACCCTGTGGAAATGTGTCGGAATCTTGTATCGCTTCACCTTCATCTACAGTTCCAGTACCAAAGTATTTAGCGTTCGTTTGTGTTAGCGTGGTGAAAGTTGTGTCCTCCACACACTGGATGGCTATTACCTCCACACCGGTTACTGCTGATGTGCCGTCGTCCATAAAAAACGAGCCGGACTGGCCGTGACTAATGCTTCGTATGGCACTTGCTAATGATTCACTCATTGTTCAGATCCTCCAGATCATATTATTGTTCATTTTGAAATTCCGTTATTTATTAAAACAATTCTAAAACTTTTTGACAAACTCACTGTAATACCGCACTGCCTGCGGATCTGGCTCGACGCGGTTTCTTCGATTTTATTTTCTTTGGTTTCTTTTTCTTTCTACCTATAAAGTTGTCATATAGCTTTTCACCAACAAAAGGTACTCTCTTTATGGTGTACTTGCCTAACTGCCTTTTCAATCCTTTTGTTTTGCCTTCTTTATCGTGTAAAACCTTGTTGATAAATTCTGCTGTAACCATAACGTTTTCTGTGGTAAAACTCCAGAACGGACCAAACACAAGACCGATGAATGGTGACGCCCACCATGAATATCGTACCGTGTAGATCAAATCATTAATAATTCCAAGATCGTGTTCCTGAAAGCTCTCCAGAATAATATCTTCTAATGCCTTTGCTTCCTCGTCCTCATCCCTCGGAAACATAAATTGATACAATACATTGATTCCGTATCCAGTAGCCGTCCGCCAAAGTGCCCACCGGAAGAACGGTCCTGGATTGCCTTGTCGCATTTCCTTCAGTACAAAATCCTTCAAAAACCGGTAGTTCTTGTGTCCAAACGATTTGAACGTAGTCGCAACCTGTACCTGTGCCGATGTTTCCCAGGCATACGGTTTGTCCAGTGCAGACGTGGGCTGTGTGGCCTGTATCGCCAGGTTGCCGATTGTCAGTTCCTCAAAGTGCGTAAAACGTCCTCGTTCTTTGGCTTTTTTCAGATCTACCTGTCCACCGGTCAGCCGATCCAGATTTCTCTTGATGAATCTGTTTCTCATACTGCTGCTGTCCGGATTCCAGTTCTTCAGTTTCATATTCGCCAGTTTGATTGCTGAATGTCCTGTCTGTTTTCTTATAAATCCTTCCGATGCGGTAAAACCGATTAACCGTGTCCACTTCCTGGCGAACTGTCCTGATATACCTGCTTCCTCAAGTGATTGCGTAAAGACCTGTCTGGATCCAATCAGATCCTTTGCCAGTTTACGTTCTGCACCGTCGAACAATATGTACCGCTTTAAGAGTGATTCCACTATTGATAGATTGTTCGTCCAGGCAGCTGCTTTTGTAAGATCACTCATGTTCTTGATGCCGGTCTTCGGACTCAACAGGAAAGCAGTAACGTTCTTGGAAAATCGCACGGCACGGCTTTTGTACGGCTCCATCATTTTCAACCGCAGTGTAGCTGTTACAAAGTCTCTGGCAGTTTCGTAATCGTGTCCATCATTCTTAATCTGTTCTATCAGCTCGTCAATCTTTTCATAAGAGTATTCTTCTGTCATTTTTTCCAGGTACTTGGCGTAGGCAAGTGCATTGTAAGAGTGATCTATGTAACTGTGCAGAACACTGGCCACATCATTGGAGTATGCCCAGTCAGGAAATATCCTGTCTCTATGCAGCTCCAGTGGATAAGAGTGCCTAAACTTACCTTCCGGCTGAAAGACCTGCTGAATAAAATGCTTCCGCAGACCGTGTGTGTTATACCGTTCCAGAAAGTTCTCCACATACAGTTCGGCTTCATTATAGCTTACCGGATCTACAAAGGCCTCCATCTGACCGTATTTAGTACGCCCATTCAATACTTTCTGTGTGTGCGTTACCAGGTCTTTCCATTTCTGCGGATGTTTTCCTCGCTTAGTGGCAAGATTCTTGATGTCATTCTTTAACACCAGTGGAAAGTGATCAGGCACGTATTTGATATCCGGATTGATCAGTTCCTTTCCGAGATTAAATATATCGTTGTCAACATCACGGTACCACTGCAGAAACTTTTTGGTGGCATCACTCAGCTTGCCTTCAACCTCTCCGCCAGACTCAATGATGAGCCTCATCACTTCCTTTTCTTTGTGCGGAACCTTTTTCCACAATCTTTCCAGTTCTGCCTCGGATGGTTTAACCTTATCCTCTTTCCAGGTCTGTGCAAATCTCAATAATCTTACCACTTCCTTACCGCCGTCGCCCATCCGGTTAAGTTCACGCTCCATAGACGAATAATACTTCCTGGCATCGCCGTGTATCTGCACTATGTTATGTCCTATACGGTCCAGAACACGTTTAACCAGCTTTGCTTCATCGTACCTTGTCTTTTGTCTAAGTTCCTCCAGTGTAGGCCGTTTTGGCGGTTTTTTCTTTGTTACCGGCTGGAGACCGATGTTGTTCAGGTAATTGTTATAGTCCTGGATCTGCTCTTGGCTTGCGTCTTTCAGACTCTCTACACCCAGCAAATCCTTTTTCAACCTGCGAGCATCATCATTGGATATCTTTTTCTCTTTCTGTAATATGTGTGCTCTGGCAAGTGCCTTTTGACGTTCCTTTTTACCAAATTCCTGCTTAGGCTCAAATACACCAAATGATTTACCTACACTACCTGTATCAATCAATTTGGGTGCTGTACCAGGCCTTGGATATGTTATAAACAAACTCCGACTTACTTCATCTGTTATATTTACAAACTCTCCGTCTTCTGTTCGATTAATAATAGCTGCAACTTTTCTTATCGTTGATAGTCCTCCTTTTGCAATATCATTGCCTATTATTATAGCTTGACTACCATTATGCTGTCTTATATGCTGATATATGGTTCTATTATAGTCAGACAAATTCTTTTTACGACTTAAATACTCCACTGCTTTCAACTGCAAGGAAGCATCTGTAATCATCAAAGCTATCTTATTGTTGGGCATATCCGGTTCGATGGCAGATTCAAAATGTGATATGGCAACCTGATCTTCGTTTATTTTAATACCAATATCTTCAAATTCTTCCGTTGGCGTATATTCGTGGAAGCTCCGATTCCATCGAAAAGACATCCGATTGCCGTCTCGTTCTACATTGTTTACTGATAATTTGGAATAATTGCCATGATCTATAATTATGTGATCTTCTACTTTCAGGTCTGGCATTATGGATTGTGATAAAACTGTATATGATGCAGTTATGCCGGCATCTCCATCAGGACCAGATGGCTCAACATTTCCTGACGGATGATTGTGCAAAAGCTGTAACCGTGTGGCACCAACACGTTTTGCTCTTAATATATCCTTTCGCGTCATTTTTAATGTTATGGCAGCACCTTCAACTCTGCCAGCAGTTCTGACTGTATGAGATAATACAGTTCCGGCATCATCAAGTAATATGACGTGGAATAGTTCTATATTTCTATTGCGGAATATCTGGAAGGCTTCGGCAATCTCACGTGGCGAAGATACTCTTACACCACGAAAATCTATAAAGCCTATCTTTTGGAGTTTTTCCGGTGCGGTTTGGCCTTTCGGCCGTACGTCTCCTGTTTGCCTCCGCAGACTATCATTGGTGAGTCCAGCCGCGTCGTTACGTGCCTGAGCTGCCGTTTCGTTGATTGACTGCTTTGCTTTTTCTTCGGATCCGTATGCATATTCGATTTCTTGTGGTGATTTATCACGGCTGAATATACGTGTTTTTTCGTATAAAGTACCCGCATCTATTCTTTTTCTTAGCTTATCCAAGCGAGATAATTCCTCGCTGCGAGTCCGCATCTTGTCAACAGTTTTCTGCTGGGATTTTAATTCTTTTGAAAGTACGCCTGGAAAACGTTTCTTTATGTCTTGTGTGAGCTCGCCTGCAAAGTATTTTTTTAATATAGTTTCAATGTACGACTTTCTTAGAAATTGTTGTGCGGTGCCGTGTATATATGGTTCAAATGCCTTGACTTCCTTTAACATTTGAAATATGCTGTATAACTTGTCTTTATCTAATACTGATTCGTCAACCTTAATCCCAAAAGCCGTGGGCTGCTGTTTCTTTAGTGGTCTTCCAGCATTGTTGCCAACTCTCTGGATCCAAAAATCAGCTTCATTAGCTTTCTTTCCTGTGGTTAGCGTGAATGGTAGTTCGGTAAGTTTTCCGTATGTTTCAAGTGGTTCATACGCAGCGTGCGACTTCAGTTCGACGGCCTCCTCATCGAACACAACATAATTAAATTTATCGCCAGTCCTACCTCCAGTACCGGCCTCAACCTTGTATCGGATGCCGTCTATTCCAGCACGAAGTAATAATCGTGATGCTTGTTTATCACCTTCGATCATATAGTTATCAGCCATTAAATTGTAAAGTTCTTGTACCGATCCCGGCTGATCTTTATATCCTTCACTTAATCCTAAAGTATCTTCATAGTCTTCAATTTCTCCCTGCGGACGACCTTCCTTCCTTATCTGGTCAATTATTGCACGTATCTGCTCTGGTTTGGGATTCTCATACCAATCCAACCAATTCAGCTTTCCTTGATCTTTTCCGTGAATTTTTACTTCATATATGTTTTTGGTTTTCTCTGGCTCATACTGAAAATCATTCTGGTCCTTTACTTTTAACGATTTTAGAGCCTCAATGTGTTTTTTGTAATAAGATTCTGAATCAAGAACCAGCCCAGATAGGCCTGTTCTTTTTAATCCAAGATCTTCTTCAACATTTCCAATCTCATTATCTATAATGGAATTATATGAATCCATAGCACCCTTTACACCATCCTCATTGTAGGCCTTTACAATTTTATATTCATATATTAGAATATCCTCAATAGCTTTCGCTAATAAGTTAGATTCGGCTTTACTCTTTGCTATACCGCTTTGCAATAGAACGTTCGATGAGTAATCTAAATACTCCCCATTCTCTACAAATCCAATACCTTTTACGATAAAGTTGTCCGTCGAGTGGCCGCCCAAGCTTTCAGCATACCACTTGGCTATTTCTTTCTTGTCTGTGAAGTATAAACCCCAGCCATAAGCCCTTGCACCCTCACCTTCGCCAATTTTCTCTGTTTCGAATTTTTTGAAATGGTGTGGCGATCCGTGAAATGCTTTGATTGATTCTTTTGCACCAAAAGGCTCAAATATCCTGCCGGTCTCAGGTTTTGCCTTCCGTATTTTTTCCAACTTACCAATCTTAGTGTCAAGTTTTTCTTGCCTTTTATCCAGTTCCTTCAGTTCTTTATCAATTTTCGCTTTGCTGGTGAAGTATTTCGCTTCACTTATCTTGTTACGCTGGTTCTCGATATAATCTTTTTCGCTATTTAACTGCTGGCGACTTTCTGTGATCCCATCCTGTTCTTCCCGCTGTGCCTCGGTCATAGTATAGACCTTTTCTGTTTCTCCAGGCTTACCGAACAAACCGTATTGCTCCAATACTTCAGACACACCGAATATGTCTTCCTGCTTTTCTACTACCTGGCCAAGTCCTTCCTGTATAACAAGTTTTTCTTCATTCAAACGACCTAACCGCATGGCCTGTGACTTACGTTCCTCGTCGGTCATATTACTACCGTTTACACGCAGATCTTCCTCGATCTGCAATATCTGCTTATTGACCTCACGTAATTCTTTCGCCAGTTCTCTTGTATCAGCTCTTGCCTCCAGCCCAGTGGTAAGTTCTTTGGCGAAATCTATCCGTGCTGGAAACTCGTCAGCACCGGCTGCTGCCTCGATCTTTGATAATATGTGTTCCTGTATTGCTATGTTGTCTGGATTGTTGGCTGCACCAGCACTGTACAGATAATCAAATATGTCTTGTTCGTGTGTGTTTGTTAGCTGCGGAAAGTTCTTACGTAGCTGACCAACGTAATAAGCGTATGATCGTATCCTCGGAAATCCACCAGGATTATCAAGGTTCTGTATAAATCCGCCACCATCACTTAAAAACGATAACCTGACAAGATTAGCTACTTTATTTGTGGATCCAAGCCCTGGAGCTGCATCCAAAATGTTTCGTGTGTTCTCAGCCATAGACTTGTCCGAATTAAATAACTTCCGCACTACCTTTAGATTATCTACATCGGTCTGTTCGGTCCTTTGCAGATTCTCCAGGAATCCAGTTGTCTGTGCCTGGTCGGGCGTGGTGCCTGCCGGTAGATAACGTGCCGGTATTTCGGCAAAGTCTTCCAATCCGTAATATGTGTGGTGCCCAGCCACAAGATAGGTCTTGCCGTCTTCCGGATTCTTCCAAAGTAATACCGGTTGAACTTTGGTGGGATCAGGATCTTCCTTTATGGATCGTATTACTTCCGGATTGATTTCCTCACGCGGTTGAAAAGTTTTCTCATCTACTACAATATCAGTACGCTGAACGTACTCAAGTGGCATTTCCATACGGCCTTTGGTAGGCTCGGGTGGTGGTGCTGTAGGTTCTTCTGGTTGAAGTAACCTGTATCTTTTTTTTAATTCTGCTTGTGCCTTTCCAAGAGCCTCGTAAATAATGTCCTTTCTATCAGTTTCAAGTTTCTTTAATAGATCTAAGTCCGTATCAGCGAGACCACCAACAATGTCGTGGTAAATGTTACTTATATTCCACTTTCCGGCTATCGCAAGAATGTTACTTAATGAATTGTCGAGAGTGATATAACCTTCCTTTTCTAAGTCCTCGACAATTCTATCAGATATTTGGCTTGGTATCGTTTGTCTTGTTACTTTGGTTAATTCAGCACGATTCTCCTCCTGTGTCATCTGCCAGGGTTCTTTACCTGGTGCTTCAACTGGAGCTTCTACTGCTGGTGCTTCTTCAGTAATTATTTGAGTGTCTAATATCTTACCTTTTTTAATTTGTATTTCCGGTTCTCTATCCGTCAAATTTCCTTTTAATAAATCATTTTTATCAAATTCAACTTTAATCAATATATTATTATCATTTACAGCATAATAATCAATCGCATATTGTGGATCATTTGTTAAGTAGAATCCACCACCATAAGAAATATCTTTACCTTTTTCTGGAAGAATTGATTGCCTTCTATCCGCACCAGAAATTGCTTTACCAGTATTTGGATCATACTCCATTACTCTATACCCAATAAGTTTATTTTCTGTCGAACCTTTTTCAAATCTAAGTTTTTCTTCTACAGCTGGTGCTTCGACAGGAGCTTCAACAGTCTCTAATTCAGATTCTACGGGCTTTACTTCTGGAACCTCGACTTCCTCTGGCTCAAATAACGTTTCCTGCTCTGGTGCTGGCTCTGGTGCTGGCTCTGGTGCTGGTGGTGCAACTTCCTCGATTCCTCCCATCCTCGCTTCCAGATCACTCTTTTCCGCCAATAGCTGTTCGTGTGCCGGTGTACCTTCCACCGTTATACCGAGATCCAGCATCCTGTCAACCTCATCAAGCTGACCTTGTAAACGTGCCTTTTCACTTGGCAGCTCTATGGCTTTTCTTGGCGGTGGTGCCTTTTCTACCGGTCGCGGTTTTGGCATCGGTTCTTTCGGAATTACTGCCGGTACGCCACTTCTCAGTATTGTTGCTTGCGGTGCGTATGGCTGGCCTTCGCCACTGGTGGGCGTTTCCGGTCGTTCTTTCGGCATAAGCTCATAACGTTTGTCTGCTGCTTCCTTTCTTCGACGTGGACCGGTTCTCGCTTCGGTATCAATTATTTCAAACTCACGTATAAGTTTGTCCGTAACTCTACGTATATTATTCAGGTCTATATCTGCTACACCGGTTTTGGGATCTACTCTTAAAGTTCTTGCTGCATCAGACACCATAATATCTGCTAAAGTGTTTATCTGTTCTGGTGTCATTGCCTTGCGTCCTGTACCCACGTGGCGAGCGTTTATCTTATTAAGCCCGTCAACTGCTGTTGTACGCAGTCTTTGCAGTGCTGTGGCTCTGTCCGCTTTACTCAGATTACCTCGACTCAATAGACCAAAAGCAATAAACGTAACTGCTGTTCCCAATGCCTCTTCATCGCTGGCACCACTTAACTTGCTGGTGAGATATCCATACGAGCCTTCGGTGGTTATTCTTACTCCCGGCTGTGATATTCCTCCGCTAATAGCACCAAGACCCAGACCAAATCCGGCTGCAGTAAGAATTGCAGCAACCTTCTCTTCCAACGGCAGATCAGACGTTACCTGGCGGATCGCTTCCACTGCACCGAAGTTTGTGCCTGCATTGGCAGCTCTTGAGAACATATTGATCAACCGTTCTTCCTTTACTTTGCCTTTGGTCAATCTTTCTAACGTTCTTACAAACCTTCCGCCTGCACTGCCAGGTCGCATAAGCTTAGCTGTTTGTGCAAACACAGACCCGCCTGTTATACCGCCAACCATATATAGCGAGGATAGTGTGCCTGCCAGCGGCAATAAGAACTGTTCTACTTTTGTGGTGTGGAAGTTTGATTCGGCTAATCTTGACGGATCTACATCAATGATACCGCCAATATACTGTGTAAGGCTGTGTACAAACCTTTGTACACCGGTTCCGCCACGCATTTGTTTCTTGGCGGCGTTTTCTGCCTGAAACATCAAACCTTCATAACTCAGGCCTGGCTGCTCTCTGGATATTTTGGATATCTGTTTGTTGTAATTTTCCTGATACTCTTTTAGCAGCTCTGCGGATCTGTTAATGTACTCTTGATGTTTAGCGTACTGTTTTTCAAGTTCAAGCCGTTTAACCTCACGGTTTGTGGCAAAGTTATAGGCTACTTCAAGGTGAATCTGCTCGTTGCTCTTGAAATTCATTGGAAATTGTTTTTTCCAGTTGGGATAATTCTTGTCGAGAATCTTTGCGTAAAGGTCAGCAGCACCGGAAAAGTCGCCAAGCTGGCTGTGTTGAATGGCCATGTGCTTGTCAGATAGTTTTTCTCTATCTAATACACGTTTTGATGGTGCCTGTGTGAAATACTTTTGTTGTTGTGGTTGTGGTGGTTGTGGTTCTGGAATCTGCTCTACATATACATCAGTGGAAGTTGCCGGTACATTGCCCAGTAAAAACTGTGTTAATACTGCGGTTTGTACCTGTTCCGGCTCGTTTTCCAGATCACGTCGCAGTTTCTTTGTGTCACTGAACTGTTCCGGATCGGACACTACTGTATCGTCTAACTGTGTATATAGACTGTCAAGCTGTTCCCGATTCTCAATTATCTTCACGACTTTACTCTTAGGCTTTTTATGGCCTGTTAACAGTGCGTCAAGAGTTGGTGTGTCAAGTTGTGGCGGTGGCTGTTGATCGTGTAAATCTTTGGATGCCTTCAAGGCTTTCTCGGCAGTATCGAAGGATGGATATTTCTCGAGTCCTTGTTTTACTGCTATTTCCCAAGCCTGTTCATTGGAAAGCTGTTTACCTCCAACCATTGTTGGAATTACGTAATGCCTCCCATCAGATTCAAAGGTTCCTAATCTTACATTGCTTTCCGACCCGTCCGGATTTTGAACCATAGGATGTTCTGTTGGGAATATAGGCTTTTTATAGCCTGTTAACAGTGCATCAAGAGTTGGTGTATATACTACTTGATCGGGTAATGACTGGTCAAGATTCGGTGTTGCAGAATTTTCATTTGCCATTAGTAACCCAAATCTTTAAGTGATAAACCAGCTTCCTCAATCATTCTAATTAGTTCCTTTTTAATTTCTGAATCGTGCATACCAAGCCTTTTCATTTCAGATCCTTTGGCTTCCATATCTTTCTTGAAAGCGTTCATAGCTTGTATATTACTATTATCTTTAGTCTTAGGATCCCTAATCCGATAATCGTGTTTTATATTAATATCCGCATTATATGGCGGTTCTTCCATATAGACATTTCGACCGTCTGATGTAGTGGCATAAGTTGAGTTGATCATCCATTGATTACCCATTGATACACTCTTGCCTTTTGCACCATCCGGTGTAGTCCATTCATATACTCCATCTGGCCTGGTTGTGGCCTTCATACGTCTCTTAAATTTTCCTTCCGATTTCTCACTACCAGCTTCCGAATGAATTTTTCTTATGTTCCGTTCGTATTCATGTCGTCTATCTAAATATCGCTTGTAAAGCTGACGGTCGGCTTGCTTGCCATCTACAAAATAATACTTCCCATCCTTGGCTATTACCGGTAGTTCATCAATCTTTTTGAGCCAGTGATCTATTCTTTCCTGGTGTGTTGGTTTCTTAGTCTTTTCCAATCGGGTATTTTCTAATTCAAGCCTATCTTTTTCTATTTTAAGCTCTTTTAATACTTGATTCAGACTATCAACCTCAAAGCCTTTGGTTCCGCTTGTTGGATATATTGCGTCTTCAAGTTTTTCTATTTTAAGCTCTTGTTCTCTTTGTTTTAGGCTATCCATAAGAGCATCCTGATCGGACTGTTGTTCGGGTTGTTTGCGTTGCTCCAGCACGTACTTGGAGTATTGTTCAGGACTCAGATACAGCGTATCCGCACCAGCTCCAGTAGAATCTCCAGGTAAGATCATCTTGCGGTATGCTTTGGCTTTCTTTGCTTCCTCTTCCGCTTCAATTTGGTTTTCTAAGTTTTCTTTAAAAATTTGTAGTGGTTTTTTTTCTTTTCCGTTGCTCATCATTAATCCCCAAACCATTCTGGATGTGACTTTTCGGCCATTTGCAGAATCAGATTAGCTGTTTTTGTGTCTTTAATTGTACTAAGATACTTCAGCAGTTCGTCTGGCGAATTAAACATGGTTCCTGTATCCATTGCACCAATGGCTGTTTGTATTCCGCTGCCGGCTTCATCCCAGCCTGCTGTGCGAGCTTGCTGATACGCAACTCTATTCTGATACTTCCGCAACTCATCAGCACTACCGACATTGTAAAGTTCTTTCGGTGCAGTGTGCTTACTCATTTCATTCTTTAGTGCTATATCTCTTGACGTTTTAGCCACATTGTAGAGCACGTCTCTGTCCACGTTGCCACCGGCGTAACGGTTGATAAGACTGCCTTCCAGACCTTGACGTTCAATGTTCCCACTTATGGCTGCCTTAGACCTATTGGCATATTCCTGCAAAGGCTGTGTGGTCTTAAAAAGCATTTCTTTTTGTGTGCTCGGTGAGAACATTCCTTCCTCTTTTACACGCTTCAGATAGTCCACATATTGTTGCTGGTATGGCGATTTCTTCAATTTCTTGGCCTGGCCCCACCATCCGGCTGCCTGACCAAGACCTTTAATGGCTTTATATCCACCATATAACATCATAGCTGTTGCAGGTTCCATAATTAAATTACCTCCGTATCAAAAATTCGGTAAAACATTCTACCGTTCAGTTTTATGTATTCACGTACTTCATCGGTTGCAGGCAATGCTGGTGATTCTGTCTTTGCAGACACATAAGCAACTGCCGTCTCGTTTTCTTTTAAGTCTGCCGGTTTCAATCCTCTTGTAAACTGCTTTATCACCGGTGATTTCTTTCGTAACTCTTTTTCTACAATCTGAAATCCTTTGGCCGCGGTCTTTTCCTTCGACTTTACACCCACTTTGGATCTGCGAACTGTCTTTACATCCCTCATTTATCCACCTCAATTTCAAGTTTACCTATCTTCACGTTGTAATTTGTAGAACTTTGCGTTAATAGCTCTATCTGAAAAAATCTTGCTCTTTGTCCGATTCTCAGTGAATCATATTTGCTTCCTGATGGAAGCGTACCACTCCAGGCTTGAGAAATACTATTTCCGTCTATGTATATTTTTACAGTAATATCATCGCTTGGCGATGTATATCGTGCGTTTAGCCTGCGTAAAATCTTTGTTCTGCCCAGATCCGATACCGGTATCCAACCAGACTTCCGTGTGGCTTGAAAGGCAGATTCATCACCAGAACTATCGGTTAACTTGTATATCTTTGCTTCTACTGACATCAGTATTTCGCAAAATAGATATCCAGATCCTCATCAATGGTGAAGAACTCAACATCTGTTGTTATGTTTAGTGTGTTCCATACTTCCTGACCGTTTCTGGCTGCCATCAGATCCAGTGCATATATACTGTTCTGTTCATCGCCAAACCGGCACAAAAGCCTTTTTTTCTTTATATCGTAAAGTGTCCTGGTATTCTCCAGATTGGCATAACCTTGATAATCATCACGGATGGTAAGTGTGACTGGAAATATCTCAAAATTCGGTGTTAGCATATACAGATAATCGTATCCGGCGAAAAAGACAGCACCTTCCACCATTTCAATAGAATTTGGTGCTATGCAACCTACATTCTCATTAGCCTCAACTAACGACCAGCTCGACGGATCATCACTTGGCACACTTAAACGGTATATTCCGCGTTCCATAAATACCACCAGATCACCAAACATTTCAGCCAGACCAGTGATCTCTCCGCCTTGTAAATCTTTGACTTGTATGTAATTAACAATAGGTATTACGTCCGGCTGGGTAGATTCAGAAAACATTATCCAGTCTTTGTGTTCCTCAGCCTCACTGTCTGGATCCAGCATTACATTGCCCACGTACAATCTACTACCCACATAAGCTGCATATTTATAGTTAACCTCGATGTTAGTCTCACCAAGCGGATGCCGAGATCCCTCCAAAAGATTGGTATCGTAAAATTTCAGTTCTACTTCATTAGCGTTGGCGGTGGACTGCCAGTAATAATTTTTACATAGATATAACTTCTGATTGTTGCCGAGAGAATTACCGGCAAAATCAGTGCCTATCTTAATAGCTTTATCTACATTGTTTGCAACAGTATGAACGATCAGCGTAGAATCGTCATTACCGTCGGTATCACCACCAACCATTACCCGCCAGTCGGTGTGTATGTCTTCACGATCAAGAGAAAGATCGCCATCAATGACTGTATTTATACCGCAGTAACCAGTTGAGCCGTTTGCTCTATTTAGTCCAACATAAAGTGCGTCAACATAACAATAAGCGGATCCCAAGGCAGTTTCCTGTAATATCCTGACGTAAAGTGTGGTACTGCTTGTGGTATAACTTCCTCCAATTACCTGCCAT
>Ga0098044_1000973_pt1 | contig 15069 bp, 12 predicted proteins | sample 10_taG_FD_75053 | JGI IMG/M metagenome (GOLD analysis project Ga0098044, IMG submission 75053) | Marine viral communities from the Subarctic Pacific Ocean - 10_ETSP_OMZ_AT15264 metaG | ecosystem: Environmental > Aquatic > Marine > Oceanic | place: Pacific Ocean | collected 2015-01-16 | reverse complement strand
TTGCCTTAGCACCGGTTCGGTGGTCGACGCATTTATCATACGGTAGAAGGTGGTAGTTCCGGTTTCGACCACACAGCGGGTTAACATTTCGCGGGCCGGGGTAGCGGCGAGTTGATATACGCTGGGCATTTCACGATATTCCGCAGAAAACGCATCATAAGTGCTTTCCCAGTCGAAGCTTGGCCATGCTGTCGTCACATAGCACTTTAGGGCTGCGCCATGCCCCAGTTCATCGCGCTGCCAGCACTTAACGAGCCAAGCGATGGCTTCAGCATCGCCACTCAAAAATTCAGCGAGGTTGCGAGCGTAGAGGTCAGACGTGGCCTCAATGAAGGACGCGCTGGCGAGAACATAAAAGAGCAGCGTATTGTCGCAAATTTCTTCTCGTGCGAGTGCGCCATAGGGAATTTGCTCCAAGGAGCGAATGGCCCTACCGCAATGTTCGCCTTTCATGCGGATGACTTGCTTTTTGCATGGGCGGCCTGGCAGCATCCATGGGCGGCGTTTGAGGCCTCCAATGCCTTGTCAGCATTCTCGAGGCCCGTCTTGTTGTCGCCGTCATGGTGGCATTTTGCCGCCGCCCGGTGGATCTGGGCAGCTGAATCATGCGCCTCCGCAGCCTTGGTGTGGCTGGTCGCCGGGGTGTTGGTCGGTTGCATGTGTTCGCTCCATTGCGATTGGGGGCTTGTGACGACACGCTGAAACAATGCGTCCACAGCGCGGCACGATAGGTTGAGCCAATTTTGTTCGCGATCACCTTAGAGACGGCGCGAACAGCTCTTCGTTACAGGGATATTCCTTTCTGAGGTGAAAGAGGACTATGATCGTCTCCCCTGCTGATGAGAAATGTAATAGCATCTGAGATTCTCAAATATTATCCAACGTGAGGTGGTAGAGCCTCGGCGCATCGAGCAAGCTTTAACCGCAGCCAAATCTCTTGTGTAGATAGGCGTGGATGTCGTTGATATCCCGATCAGTCAGGTCAGGATTCCCGCCCTGAGCTGGCATTGCCATCGGTGATCCTGGGCTTGAGAAGCCATTTTTTATGTGATCTGTGAGCGTGGTGTGAGATTCAGATAGAACTCCGCCTTTCTTTGTAAAGTCGGGCGTCCCAGGAATGGCACCGCGTCCGTCTGCTCCATGACAAGCGGAACAGGTTTGAGAAAATAGTTCCGAGCCGTGATCGGGGTTGCCGCCAGAAAATCCACATGTCGTTGTAGATCCATCTGCCCAACTTGCGGACGCGGAGGTGACGAGCAATCCTCCCGTTAGCGTCAACACTCTGATCATTCTAAGAGTTCTCATGATTCAATCCTTAAACAGAAAATAGCCATTGAGGCTGCATTCTTCGCATATGTGTCGAATCTTGTTGGGAAGCTGCTCAATTGCTCGCCTTCAGAAAAGCAACAATGTCGTCGCTCGTTCTGCCTGAAATGTTTGCGCGGACACGCATCTGATGAACGATTGTTTCCCACTTTTCATCGGAAAACTCTTTCGGACTCCGGAGGTTGTGGCACCGACCGCAATTATCAGCCCAAGCTTTTGCTCCTCGGGCAAAGCGCATTGGATCTGGTTGCGGTTTGCTCTCAGCGGCAACTGCAGGTGTCAACGACAGGAACATGGTGACGAGAAGAGTCAACATGCCGTGGCGTAATATGGAGTTCTCATTCATGGCATATTTCTCCTAGAAGCCAAACGCCACTTGCGCATGGACCAGATTGTCATTTGTGCCGTGTGGGTGATCCCGGTTCTCGTATGCCACTTTCGCGACAACAGAGGGAGCAAACCAATAATCCAAACCCGCCGACCACCGATTTTCAGAACTACTGGTAAAGGGCGCAAATCCGCTCACATCATATTGCCCATACTGAATAACCGGTTCTAGTTTTCCGAGTATCGGGTTGTCTGTGAGGCCGGCCATTCGATAGGCGGCCTGAACGTACCAATTGTTCCAAGTTGTCGCAGGAATGTTTGTCGGTGTCGGATCCGTAGGGTCTAGCGCACTGCTGATTGCGCCGAGGCGGGAATGGATCCACTCGCCGCGCACGTCCCAATAGCCCTTCGTGTACGCAAAGTCTGCGCCAACCATTTGGTATTGAGCCTGCGTGACAGAGCCGGTAATTGCTGCCATGCCCAAAATTTTCGCTCGCATGCCCGAAAGGCCGATTTCCAGATGGGGGATCGGGAAGATGCTTAGGCGACCACCGACCGCCTTATCGCTATTGTCGTCACTTCCGAACCCCTTAAGCATGGGCCCGTCAGCCCCCATTTGGGGGCCATTGCCAACATAAAGGGCGTAGGTACCTTTCAGAGAGCCAATAGGAAATCCTCCTCGCGCCATGATCCCTACGTCGCTGAGGGGCTCATCGCCGCCGTCTTCCACGAAGCCCGCCGGCCTATCCGGAAGCTTGTTGATCCACGGCGGGTGAATTGCCTGTTGAAACTGGCCTACCGGGGTAAGGAATTTCCCGGCGACTATCGTCAAATAGTCGTTTACGAGGAAGTCCAGTTGGGCGTATTCGAGGGAAGTATCTGTGCCGCCGTCCGACGTAGATGTTAGTTCCACGTGGCCTTCGAATAAAAGCCAATCATTATACTGGGCAAGAAAGATCGGCAGAAATTTTCCGCCCCCAAAGGAGCTGTGCGTTCCTGGTGCATCACTGTAGACGAAGTCGGCGACCACGGATCCGTTGACGTGGAATTTGATCAACTGATTGCTCGACGCCACAGGCGGGTTGGTGGGGGGGGGCGTTTCGTTGGCCTTTTTCATTTCTAGCTTCAGATCTTCAAGCTCTTTGCGAATTTGGTCTGCGTTTTGAACTTGCTTCTCGAGGGCCTCAATTCGTCGCAGCAAGTCCGATTGAGATATGCTGTCTGCCCGTGCGGTTGACGGAAGCTGCATTATAAACGTCGTGACAGAAACAAGCGCCAGAAGGCTGAGGAAGGCGCCTTTTCGCCATTGAACGCTTCTGGGCAGGTGCTTTGTGTGACCTCTTATTATTTCGCGCTGGGATGCGGCTAAAGCAGTAGGTTTTTTTTTCAAATTGGCATTCATGTATTTCCCCCGTCGGCTCTGGCGCAAAAAATGTCCGAGGCAGATAAGCCTGCTCGTCAGGTCGTTTTAACCATTGTTACTAGAGACGCGGTGGATCGCTGATCGTTACAGTTCAGTTGGTGGCGTCAATCAAGAAATTGCGAAAATTTGATATATATGTGGGGCGATCGTGTCGGTTTAGAATTTCTAGGGCATGCTACCCTGACAATGACGATAGTCCGGCGACAGTTGATTTCGCTCGCTTTAAATCACTTTGAAGTTCAAGTGCGCGCGGGCGTATCTTTATCTTTTTCTAGTGTGACTGGAATGACGCTGAGGTGTATCATTATAATTCGACCTATGCGTTTCATCGAAGCATGAGATTGGAATTTCGGACCGATATCTTTCATTCGTCGTTATTTGATTTTTGTTGTTCTTCTTGGTAGGGCAAGGTGACACAAGATAGCGGCTCAAAGTCGCCTGACGAAAAGGCTCGCTTGGTCATGGTCGAAGTGCGTCAAGACTTTCTGCGATATTTGACTCGTCGCCTTGGGAATGAACTCGAAGCTAGTGATGCCCTCCATGATTTCTATGTCAAGGTTCTTCGTCATTTCGGAGAAGTGCGCGACGGTCGATAAGCTGCAAGTTTGGATTGGAACACGACGTGATCGCAGTGCCGGAAGGCCAATTCGCTTTTCATAGGGTTGAATTGTCATATGTGGCAAAAATGACTGTCTAAAATTTCTTCGGCCCTATGTAAATTGGACTTAAAGTGCATCCTTCAAGCCTGCAGCGTTTCGGCGTAGTGATGGCGCAGCACCTCATGTTCATCCAGGTCGCTCCTTTTTTGTCAGTTGGCGTCAACATAAAAAATGTCTTGCGATTCCATACATATCTAAATTGATTGGATTACATGAACTAGTAGCCATAAACTTGGCACTCAGACGCAGAGATTGGGGGCTGTCCAACTCCAGCCAGTCATCAGATCAAAAAAGTGTCGTTAGCGCTGATTGCGTCGAGTTCTATGTTCGGCCTTCTTTGTTCGACACAAAGCCAGTCAGATTGCACGTTTTAGCCGATAACATGCGTGCCGGACCTGCCGCTGACGACATCGCCCGCTTGGGCCAGCGAGCCGATGGAGGCCCTGTTGCCGGTGGCTTCGACGAAACGGCAGACAGCATCGACCTTGGGGCCCATGGAGCCCTTGGCAAAGTCCATGACCCGGAGGCTCGCGGGGTCGGTTCTGTCGATCTTTTGCTGGCTGTCCTTGCCCCAGTCACGATAGACGGCCTCAACATCGGTGAGGATGATGAGACGGTCGGCCTTGAGGGTACGTGCCAGAAGCGAGGCGGCGAGATCCTTGTCGATGACGGCTTCTATGCCGTTGACCTTTTTGTCGGTACCCTGCGTAACGGGGATGCCGCCGCCGCCTGCGCAGATGACGACGATGTGCCGGGAGACAAGATCGTCGATGGTCTGGCGTTCCAGCATATCGACGGGGAGCGGTGAGGGGACGACGCGTCGGAAGTTTTTTCCATCGGGCGCGATGGACCAGCCGCGTACGGCAGCGAGTTCCTTCGCTTCGGTCTCTGTATAGATCGGGCCGATGGGTTTTGTCGGATGATCGAAGGCCGGGTCGGCAGCATCAACAATGGTTTGTGTGAGCAGCGTAACGATGCGGCGCTCAGGCATCACATTACGCAGCTCCTGCTCGATGATGTAGCCGATCATGCCTTGAGACTCGGCGCCCAGCACATCCAGCGGATAGGCCGGGGCCTCCTTGAAGGCGGCGCTTTCGAGTGCGAGCAACCCGACCTGCGGGCCATTGCCATGCACGAGAATGACTTCATGATCGCGCATGATGTCAGCCAGCGCGAGCGCGGATTGCGCCATGTTGCGGCGCTGATTTTCAGCGCTCAATTCTTCGCCGCGTGTCAACAGGGCGTTGCCGCCTATGGCGACGACCAGTCTCATTTGTGACCCAATGGCTGTTGTTGTGTGATGCAATGGATGTTGCCGCCGCCGAGCAGGATTTCGCGACCTGGCACGACGATGATTTTGCGATCCGGGAAAAGCTCCGCCATCTTCTGCTGTGCCGGCTTGTCTTGCGGGTCCTCGAAGGAGGCCATGACGATGACGCCATTGCCGATGTAGAAATTGATGTAGGAGGCAGCGAGCCGTTCGCCCTCGGTGCGCGGCTGGCTGCCCTGAACCACATCGACGCCTTCGCTTTCTTCCTTGGTAATCAGGATCGGTGTCGGCTGATGGATCTTGTGGACTTCGAGCTTGCGGCCCTTGGCGTCGGTCGCGGCGGTAAGACGCTCATAGGCGTCCTTGCTGATTTGATATTGCGGATCGGATGTGTCGTCGGTCCATGTCAGCGCGACGACGCCGGGACGGATGAAGCAGGCGATATTGTCAACATGGCCGCTCGTCTCGTCGTTGAAGACGCCCTTGTCGAGCCAGATCGTCTTTTCGATGTTGAGATAGTCGCCGAGCATCTTTTCGATGTCTGCTTTTGTCATGGACGGATTACGGTTGGGATTGAGCAGACATTCCTCGGTGGTGAGCAATGTGCCTTCGCCATCGACATGGATGGAACCGCCTTCGAGGACCATCGGCGCATTATACCAGTCGACCTTTTCCATCTGCGCGACTTTGCTGGCGACGAGATCGTCCTGATCCCAAGGGAAATAGAGCCCGCCTTCGAGCCCGCCCCAGGCATTGAAGTGCCAGTTGATGGCTCGGATGTCGTCCTTGTCGTTTTTGACAAAGGTCGGGCCGCAATCGCGTATCCATGAATCGTCATGGGTCATTTCCACGACGCGGACATGCGAGGGCAGCATGGCCAGCGCATTCTGGTATTGCTCAGGTGAAACGCCCATCGTCAGGGGCTCGCCTTCCGCGATGGCGGTGGCGACCGCGACGAAGGCATGTTGCGCGGGCTTTGCGCCATTGCGCCAATTGTCAGGGCGTTCGGGCCAGAGCATCCAGCAGCCGCTATGGGGTTCGAACTCGCCGGGCATGTGGAAGCCATCGGCCTTGGGGGTGCTGGTGAGTGGGCGGCTCATGAAAGCGGATCCTTGGAACGGGGGAGAAAGAAATACGAGGCCAGCATGATGCAAATGCCGCTGGCCTCGCATAGTCGCGTCTGCCTCGGAGGGAGATCAGGCAGACGGTTTGGCGCGGGAAATCAACACCTCGCCGATGATGGCGGTGACGATGACGCCGCCGATGATCGTGCCCGCATATTTGATGTCAAATTCACCCGGCGTGTAGATGAAGAAGACAATGGCCTGCACGATGAAGGCAATGCAGAGCAGTCCCATGATCCACGCACCCGCCGCGCCGCCGGGAACGCGATAGGCGCGGGGGCGGTCGGCATCAATGATACGCAAGCGGAGGAAGGCCGCGAACATGAAGAGGTAGCAGAGCAGGAAGACGACAGAAGAGAAGGCAAAGAGCGTCCAGAAGAGATCTTCTGCGTCTGTCGCCATCAACCCGTAGACGACGATGACCACTGTGGTCACGAGGCCTGTGACAATGGCCGCATTGGTGGGCGTTTTATGGGTAGCGTTGAGTTTAGCGAAGATCGGATGCAGATGGCCGTCATTGGCCGCTTCAGACGCCGAGCGGTTCGCACCCATGGTCCAGGTCACCATATTGGCGACGAAAGTGTAGAGGGCCATGAGACCGAGGATCATGACAATCGCCGGACCAAAGGCACTGGAGCCAAAGAGTTTGGTAAACGTGTCCATGATGCCGCTGATGAGGCCGATATCGTCCATCGGCAGGGCAATCAGAATGCCGATGGTGCCCAGCAGATAGAAGGCGGCGATGAAGGCGCCCGAAGTGATGATCGCCTTGGGAATGTCACGACCCGGGTTTTCCATCTCCTCGGCAGCGCCAGACATCAACTCAAAGCCCATGAAGTTGTAGATGATGACCGGCAGGAAGGCGAGCGGAGCGCCCCAGCTGGGGGTCATTGTTTCAAGATTGATCGGGTTGGCGACGCCGTGCTGGATAGCATAATAGATGCCGCCAAAGCCGAGCGACGCCATAATGATGGCCTTGAAGACGGCGCCAATATTGGGCACCCATTTGCCAGCGTCCAGCGCGATCATGTTGATATAGGTGGTGATCCACGTTAGCACGATGGCGATGCCGATCTGCGGCCAGAGGCCGAGGTCGGGCATGAAGAGTTGCGCGAAGATACCTGTGAAAATGATGTAGACGGAAGGTTGCCAGAGTGCGACGTTGATCCACCAGAGCCAGGCGGTGCGTCCGCCCCAGCGCCCGCCGAAAGCACGCTGCACCCATGAATAGATGCCACCCTGATCGGGATAGGTGCTGCCGAGTTCGGCAGTGATCAGCCCGTAGGGGATGAAGAAGAAGATGAGGGTGAAAATCCACCAGAAGATCGCCTGGGCACCGATGGAGGCAGATGCAGCGAGCTGGTCGATGACCAGAATGGCGCAAACTGTGAAGAGGGTCATGTCCAGGGACTTGAGGACACGCTTAAAGCCTTTACTCGATTTCACCGGCATACTGGACGCTGCTTGGTCAGACATGGAAATCTCCTTCATGGCTTTGGCGATGTTGGTTCATCGCTTGTCGGAAGTTCAGTCTCTCGTCGATAGAAAATCCTCAATCTTGCCCTTGTGATGGGCGGCAAGTTCGGCCGACGGCCGCTTTAACCGGGGATAGACGAACCAGACGAGAATCCCCTTCTCCATATGCAGGCGGTTTTCCGCCTGATCGAAAATGATGGACTGCGGGCCGTCGAGCACCTCGTCGGTGGCCTCGACATTGCGCGAGGCGGGCAGGCAATGCATGACCTTGGCGTGGGGAGGCGCCTTGGCGAGCAGGTCCTTGTTGACCTGGAACTTCGGCATGAAGGCGGCGCGACGGTCGGGAATCTCGTCTTCCTGTCCGACCCACCACCAAAGATCGGTGTAGATGAAGTCGGCATCTTTCACGCCTGCAATGGGATCGTCGGTGACGGTCAGCGTGCCGCCCGACGTCTTGCAGTTCTCGCGCGCGATCGCCTGCCAGTCTTCCTTGACCTGATAGGCCTTGGGCGAGACATGGGTGAAATGCATGCCGAGATGGGTGCAGATCCACATCAATGACGAGCAGACATTGGTAGCGTCACCAACGAAACTGACATGCAGGTCTTCGAGCTTTTTGCCCCTGGGCGCATGCTCCATCATGGTCATGACGTCGCAAAGAACCTGTGTCGGGTGATTGAGGTCAGTGAGCCCGTTGATGATAGGCACGGTCGCATATTTGGCGAGACCCACGACGGTCTCATGTTTGAGTGTGCGGGCCTCGATGATATCGACCATGCGCGAGATGACGCGCGCCGTGTCAGCGAGGGACTCGCGAACACCGAGATGAATTTCGCCAGGCTTGAGATAAAGCGCGTGGCCGCCCAGCTTGGTCATGGCGACTTCGAAGGAGATGCGCGTGCGGGTGGAGGGTTCTTCAAACAACATGCCGAGCGAAGCGCCCTGAAGGAGCCTGGGACAGGCGCCTTCCTTGTCGGCGGCCTTGAGCATCTTGGCGAGCTCAATGATGTTGAGCAGTTCGTCTTTGGAAAAGTCCTGTGTAAGGATGAAGTTCTTGGGCATAGGCTCAGCGGTCTCCAATAAAAAATAGGAAGCCCAAACATAGTGTTTTCAGTTCCGGCAGATCGAACGCACCGTAGTTATGTAGAAATGATGGCGCAAGCTCGAAAACTACTCACTCATGCGCATTCGTGTTCACAAACATGCGCCGATCAGTCCTAAAGCATGCAAGACTACTCGACAGCTCGTTTCGTTTAATAGCTGTCGTTTCGTTTAATAGCTGTCGTTTCGTTTAATAGCTGCCAAAACAAGGACGCCGTGGATTGTTGTTCGTTACAGTCGAACTGGTCCTGTCGACAAAATAATCACGAAAATTTGGTGCGCTGAGCCTGGTATGATGGGCCAGTATCGCCGAAATGCACGGCGACATCAGTAAAGATGCTGTTCTTGCTGCATATCAGTTTGCTGGCATTAAGCACCTTGAAGTTCAGGGGTGCGCAGGCGTATCATCAGATTTTCTTGAAACGTTCAAAACGAAGCTGAAGTGTCAAATTTGAGTCTGACCTTTGTGCCGCTTCGAAGTATGAGATCGAAATTCCAGACTTCAATGTCCCATTTTCCATCATTTGGTTTTTGTTGTTCTCCTTGGGTAGGGCAAAGTGACACAAGATAGCGGCTCTAAGTTGCCTGACGAAAAGACTCGCTTGGTCATGGTCGAAGTGCGTCAAGACTTTCTGCGATATTTGACTCGTCGCCTTGGGAATGAACACGAAGCTAGTGATGTCCTCCATGATTTTTACGTCAAGGTTCTTCGTCATATCGGAGAAGTGCGCGACACTGACAAGCTGCGAGCATGGATGCGACGGGTGCTGGAGACAACGCTCATCGACTACTACCGTGCCCAGAGTAAAAAACGGCGATCCGAGTCAGATCATCTATATCTGGAGACGCTTCGGCTTGCTGATGTGGCACCCGATGAGCTCGATCCCGTCGTTTGTGCGTGCCTCAATAGATTGTTGCCAACTCTGAAGAAAGATTACGCCGATCTTCTGAAGCGGGCAGATATGCTGGATGAATCTCGCGAAAGCATTGCCGCTACATATGGAATATCGGAAAACAACCTCCGGGTGCGACTGCATCGGGCTCGAAGAGCCCTCCGTCAACGGCTCGAGGAGACTTGTAGTACTTGCCAAGTTCATGGATATCTTGATTGCGGCTGCGATCATCACAACAACCTGCACGCTGAAGTCCGGCAGGGCGGTCTCTAAATCTTTCCAAATCGGCGTGTTTTGGTGAAGACGTGACTTTCTGATTGTGCCAGCGAGCGACAAATGTCTGGAAACATTGGTCAATTCGTAGGCAGATAGGGAAAATGATTACGCCCCTACATTAGCTCTGTCCCGAGAACTCTCTCCCGAGCTTTGTGCAGACATCGTATTTGATGGTCTCATTGGGCCAGAGGTGCGTTTGCTGGATCAATACAACTGATCATTGTTGAAACCTCATCTAAGTTGCCTCTTTCATTGAATTCATACGGCCCATCAAATTACTGGGTGTCGGAGTGTAATGAACGGCCTATTAGATCGTCTATTATAGACACAGATAGAGATCGTGAGCATTAAGTCAAAAACCTTGGATGTTGAATGGAGAGCGAAATGTCGATCCCACGTCCCACAGGCAAAAGCGATTGGCACGGTAAGCTCAGCCAGCAGCAAGGGCCATGGTGCACGTCGGTGAAGCGCGCGCCGTTAATGGAGAGGGTCCATCGCTTGGCTGAGCCCTTTGCGAGCGGGGTCAGCAAAATTATCGCACAGGACGCTGCGCATTTTGTCAATGATCGAGCGAAGGTAGCTGCTGAGTCAGGATGTTGTCAGGGAAATTCAAAACCCGAAGGCAGCTCCCAGCGCCAACCAGTGAGCGATTCAGTTGAGACGTGCTGCAGTCATGGCGATGCGCACGGGCAGTCGAATTCTGGCCGTCCTGCTAGTGAATCCCCGAATGGTAAGACGGATAGAAAAGTAGCTTGTCGATGTGGCGAAAAAAGTCACGTTCGTCCTGCCGCAAGTACAGATACCGTTGGCGCTGCAGGTGATAGACATCAGAGTGACAAGGATTGCTGTTCATGAGTGCGCTAGTTTATTTTTTGTTATGGGGCGGCCTTATCTTTTTGATGATGCGGTATGGCTGTGGAGCTCACGTCATGGGACATGGCCAACATCATGGAAAACATGGCGCCAATGATCAAAAGGGGTCGGGCAATGAGAATGCGCGGTGGATTCCACCAGAAAAAGACGTAGACCCGGTCTGTGGTAAGGTCGTCAGTACAGAGCGGGCTAAACCAAGCCTCCACGATGGCATTGTCTACTATTTTTGTTCTCGTGAATGTAGAGAGATTTTTGAAACCGCCCCGGAACAGTATTTGGGCCATAAAGTTGACGGACCACTGCCCCAGTTGGAGAACAACCATGTCTAATGTCTCGGACTCTTCCATGATGCCGCCACGTTCCGGTACCCCTCTGATCCGTTATCCTGCCCTGCGTATTCCAGTCGTTGCGCTGGGCATGAGTTTAGGGATTTTCCTAGCCATCACTTTCGTGCTTTGCATTGGATTTGATCTCCTTTTTCCAGGGCACGCTATGTATGAAAGTTGGATACGCTTTCTCCCCGGATTTGTCTGGCTCAGCTGGCCCAGCTTCTTCCTTGGGTTGGTCGAGAGCTTTGCCTATGGTTGGTATGTTGCCCTTATATTCGGGCCTCTCTATAATTTCTTTGTGGCTCGAAGCAGTCGGTAAAACCCATTGTGCTTTCGAATGTAATGTTGAGCGACGCTGGCAATTACCTAGAGGCGATGAGAGACTTAGGTCTCTCCGTGTTTGGCGATGATCTTCTTTTGTGTGCTGTTTGAAAAATGTGGTCTTAAGGCTTGTTCCCTGTCAGCGCCTATGGCCCGGCTTTAAGGTTATAATTTGCGGAGTATTTGGTACCCGTCGTAGTGACGATGGAACGAAGGAGAGAAGCAAATATTCAAGCCACAAAAATCCTGCCGAACAGTTTGTTAAAGCTCCCATCTAGAGCGGTTGACCGACAGTGATCGGAAGATACCACGATCTGATATTGCAATTTGGGCGGATGATAAGACAGGGTTCTGCTGCAACGTCTTTCGAGAGCTGATGTCGTTGGTCGACTAGCCCGGAAAGGATAGGCACTTCGACAATCCCACCCGATGGACTATTTTCATCTGTTTTGACGGACATCCTAAATGCTGCGCGATGACACGGGGTGGCCAGACCGCTCGTTAGTGACCGCTATGTTCTTCCTCCGTGGTCCAGTATGACAGGAAGGCACGCTCAAACGCGAACACTGTGGTGATGGCGATGACCGCGATGACCACGATGAGTGGATCCGATTGTTGCTTCATAGCGCCAAAAACGCCGAGCACGAGCGTATCAAGCGCGATAGCCATGATTAGAACCCAGCCTCTTGCACCAATTTCGTGGCGCAGGCGTCGGAAAACGCCCCAATGGATCAGGATATCCATCACTAAATAGAAAAAGGCACCAAGAGACGCGATGCGGCTGAGGTCGAAAAAAACAGCCAATATCGACGCGATCACCACCGTATAAACCAGTGCGTGTTCGCGGATTGGGCCGGACATCCCGAAATGACTGTGCGGGATCATTTTCATTTCGGTCAGCATTGCCAGCATGCGCGAGACGGCGAAGACGCTCGCGAGCAGGCCCGAGGCGGTGGCGATGACGGCAAGCGCGATGGTGAAATAAAAACCGAATGCACCGAATGCCGGCTTGGCTGCCTCCGCCAACGAATAATCCTTGGCCACGACGATCTCTTCAAGTGAAAGGCTGGAGCCCACCGCGAAGGCGACGAGCAAATAGACCACCACGCAGATGGCGATAGAAAAGATGATAGTGCGACCCACATTGCGTCGCGGATCGACCATCTCGGCGCCGCTGTTGGTGATCGTGGTGAAGCCTTTGAAAGCAAGGATTGACAGCGCAACGGACGCTGTGAAGCCCGCGAGTGGAAGCGGCGTCGACCCTCCGGATGCGGGCTCGAATGTAAACCCGCTTGCCGCAAGTGCTGCAACGCCGAAAAGGGCGATACCACCGATCTTTAAAAGTGCCATGACCGTCGAAAGTAGCCCGACGGACCGGTTGCCTGAGACGTTAACAAGATAGGCGAAGACGATCAGCCCGACGCTGAACAAGGGTACGAGAACAGCATTCTCCTCAAGATTGAAGGGTCTGAGGACATAGGTACCGAAGGTTCGCGCCACAAGGCTTTCGCTGATCACCATCGACAGCGCCATTAGCAAGGACGTCGCCGCCGCGATCGCGCCCGACCCGTAGGCCTTTTGTAAAATCATCGCTATTCCGCCGGCGGACGGAAAGGTGTTCGACATTTTCACATAGGTGTAGGCGCTGAACCCAGTCACAATCCCTCCTGCGATGAAGGACAGTGGGAACCAAGGTCCCGCAAGTTCCGCGATTTGTCCGGTAAGCGCGAAGATTCCAGCCCCGATCATAACACCGGTGCCCATCGAGATCCCGCCAATCAAGGTAATGCTGTTTGCTTTGTATTCAGATTTCATCATGTTCTTTTACCTGCTCTAAGGGGTCTCAAGGTCGCCGGGCAAGAAGTAGCTCTTGGGCGGGGCACGCATCCCGGGTTTGCGACGTACATGACTCATACCCCAAGTTTCGACAAATTCTATTAGTTCTTCCGTGAGTGCCTGGTGTCATTGACGCTGAAGAGCCGTAGTTTGTGGCTCACATCAGTCTGCGCACTGTTCGGCGTCAGCGCCTATGAGACAGAATTGAGGTTTTCGGCACACATGATGCCTCGAAGATTTTAGGCGATGATGCAGCGCTAATAATTGTTGAGCACAGTCGCCAGATACATCCATCGTCACCGGCGATTTTGAAGTTAGTGACGTTGGTCTTTCATTTTCGCTGGACTGCATCGTTCTATTGCGGATCGCTTCAGCGGTCCTGATCACTATATATAGGCCGTGTTGGTAATCAGTTTGTGGGTCTTGAAGACTGGAGTACTCCGAAGCTTCGGACATGGTGTGGCGCGTCTCATCTGCGAACCGCCTGTCCGGATCCCGTCGCCGGTGCGGATTTTTATCCCGCTATCCCAATTCTGATTTGGACGTATTCGGGCCTTTGGTTCCATGCGTGGTTTGGTGCCGTGGGTCGGTCTGCCCGTGCTTGCGGTCCGTGGCCAAGGTAGGCGGTCATTTTCGCGGAGAAAGGCCCTCTGGGCGATGTCCAACAACTCCGTTTGTGCGTTGCGTTGGCAAGCGCGACTGCCTTCACAAGCCTGATGATCTCGAGCTTTTTCCCAGTGATTTCAGTTGGTCTGTGTCGCTATCGATGTTGCCGACTGTCTTTTCAGGATATCATGGACTTAGTGTTTTCCGGGAGAAGAGCGCCGATTAATGCCACCTATTGGTCGTTGAAGACACTTTTCGAGCAAGACTAATTCGCGACGGTCTTTGCGTTTCCTTCATTTATATTTTAGCATAAGCAGATCCTGAGCAGGTTGTGAGGATGGACGAGTGAATAAGTTCTCCCGACGCATTGTGGTATTGCTGCAAGTTCTTGCAGTTGCCATCTATCCCTTAACAATAAGCACGGCGGGTGCAGGACCGCGCGGTTCAGTCGGAGTTATGACTGGTTCTATATCCCACCATCGTCACGAGGAGAGTGTCCGGGGCACCAGGTGGTATAAGCAAGCTCATGAAAGCGCTGAGATAACTCAAAGTCATAAGAATTTCGCAGCCTTGCCCGATACTGACGATTACGAGGACCAACTCTGTTGCTCGTTGGGCTGTGGTTCCTATGTGGCGATCTTGCCTGTTGTGATGGCAACGCCTATACCGACCGGAATTTTGGTATCCTATCTCGCACCAAGCGCGCTGCTTGACCTGAGCAAAGCTGAGGCATTGCCTCGCCCTCCAAAGACGTCGGTCTAATCTGCTAATTTAGTGGTCGGTAAAAGGTCAGTGCAGTCTCAGCTCTGCTGAGTTCGCATGCGCCTCGACTTCTCAATTCGCCGAAAATCGGTCGGATGCTGAATTGCATTCTTTCTCCGCGATTTTTTATCGCTAAATAGCAATTCGCAGAGCCGCGGCGATCGACTGTGCCCCCCAAATCAGAAACTCGACGGATTTTTTTGTAATTCGAGGAATCGCATTCCGAAAAAAAAGATGTCGAGATTAGGAGATTCTGAAATGAAAGTGTCATCGACTCAACTGCCAGCAAAACAAAACGCTCACGGGGAGATTCCGCCATCGACGGCTGAGCGTCAGAAAGCTGGATACTTGGACCCGCGTATCGTCGCAATATTGACCAAACGGCGCGAGCATTTTCTTCGATATCTCCAATGGCGCTTATCTAGTCGTGACGAGGCCGAAGACCTGCTTCAAGATTTTTACATAAG
>Ga0098044_1000971_pt1 | contig 15086 bp, 3 predicted proteins | sample 10_taG_FD_75053 | JGI IMG/M metagenome (GOLD analysis project Ga0098044, IMG submission 75053) | Marine viral communities from the Subarctic Pacific Ocean - 10_ETSP_OMZ_AT15264 metaG | ecosystem: Environmental > Aquatic > Marine > Oceanic | place: Pacific Ocean | collected 2015-01-16 | reverse complement strand
TCTATCTGACGTTGGGATTGGATGTGAAACAAAAAAGTTATCAAAAGCCGAACCAGTAACAGTCGAAGATTCCATTCTATACGTGGGATTTCTGTGCACCTTGTGAAAAGACGCCCTTCCCACTGTACCTTGTCCTGGAAAGTAGGGTGGGCCTTCAGGGAGCGTCATGGCCGTTGCTAGATCTGTTGCGCTTGTCCAGTATCCTCCGTATTCGTCTATTCCATCAACAAGAGCACTAATATTACCAGTAAGGTGCTTACGCCCTTGAAAGCCAAACTGCGCGCTAAAGGCAGAGGACTTAGCATCAAGTTCTTTTCTAACAGTTGCGTTACGCCATGGCATTGCATTATAAACGGAATATGTTTCTGTTTCAGGGTCAAGAAAACCTCTTGACATAACCTCATAACCACCAGGAGCAGAGAACCTATCCGCAAATATAGTTTGGTTTGTTGCAGAGCCTGTTAAATCGATAAGACTTCTTGCCATACCCGGACCACGTCGGTTAGCATCGCGAGCCGTTGATGATGGAACCTTAGCGAGCCGATTATGAATGTCGCTTAAGGGGCCCGGTCGTGTCGCTGGGTAGGGGACACCATCTGCGCCGCCGTTTTTTTCAAGGTTGAATGCCCAGTTGATCGGCACGTTTAACTTTATTTCAGGAACAGGCTTCGTAGAACCATCAGGCAGCTCTACAGACTCTCCGAGCGCTGTTGGGTCTGTGTACAAACCATTATTAGGACTACCAAGTCCGTCAGGGAATTCTCTTAAATAGGATTTTTGAACATCGCGGCCAACTGTTTGGAAATATTGGTATCTCTTTTCAAAGTTGCCAAGTTGGGTTACATTCTTGCCAGTGCCTGTCAAGTGGATATTGGCAATATTAACAGGGCGTTTTGCGACCGGATATCTAGTAAGTACAGACCGGGGATCTGCTCCTTGGCCCACCTCGCCTGGTAGCTCCGTTCTAATAGAAGCGCCGCCATATCCATCGGTGTGAACGCCGCCACTCAGGTAGAAGCCCTCAGCACGCGTTGTTGACGTGTCTAAAGAGCCCCCACTCATGGCGTTTAATGGAGTATGTCGGTATGGATGTCCTCCAACCCACTTTTCAGTAAATGGCCCCTGAAGGACCGCCTCGATGCCAAAATTCTTTGCAATTATATCTTCATGAAGATTGTTAATCTCCAATCCAGTCCTCATACCCCAATTTGCCACAAAATCTTCATAGCCGCCTTTTGAAGCCGACCCCGAAAACAATGTAAAAGGAACAGCATTCTCGCCCTTAATGTCAAGCAATGGGCCTACAGCTCCAGGGGTGGAGGCTCCATATACATCAAAGAAGTATTTTGTTTTCTTGAGTTCTTCAGGTTTATACGTATCATTGCAAATTGTCGCTGAGACAAAGCTATTTTGTCTTATCTCAATATAATCGTCATCAGTTACCTTGCGAAGTCGTGGATACCAAAAAGATTCCTTCTTGTTCGGGGATGTTATATGAACACTGTCAGGCTTGATAAAGTTATCAATGCTATATTTGCTGTGCTTTGCCAGCGCTCTCTCAATATAAGTGCGGCCTTGATAATCAGCACCCCCAATCGTTCTTAGTGTGATTCCAGATGCCGACACGTCCGTGGTTATAACGTCCAGAATGGTTTGCTTATCACTATTGACGTTGGCGTCGCTTGATGCTAATGCATCAGTTCTTTCAGCCCTGTTTTTCCACCAAAAACACTCTTCATCTTGGTTGGTGCCCTGGTTTGGAGTAATGGGGGCATGACCAAACTTCCAGTTATAATTTAACTCATCATAGCCCTTAATAACCCCCTCGGGGATAGATAACTTTTCTTCCAAGGTTGGAAGCTTGTTCCAATACTTACTTCTCTCCAGAATATGCGATTCAATTACATTACTAACCTTGTTTGAAAACTTCGCCGTCGCAGGTACAAGGTTCTGCACAAACTTTACTATTGCGCTATCAAACCACTTATAGTAGTTGAAAAACTTCTCAACCTCAGCAACCTCTTCAAATCGCTCGAAAACGCGACGACGCATATATTTTAATTGTTTATATTCGGGACGATATCTCTGGTACGGTTGCCCAATCAGGTTATTGAACTCTGCCATTCCGGCAAACAACTTCATTATTTCTTCCGATACCACCGCATTGGGGCTCTTCTCCAGTGAGAAATAATAATCAACAGGTCGCGAATCCTTTTCAAACAACAAATCATCTTGCCGATTTCTAACCTGTACCATATCCGAAGAGTTTACAACGCCCGGTAGTTGCTGCTTGGCATTAGAGATGTAGTCTACATCAATGACGTTGCGACTTGATACAGGGAATTTATCACCCCTCGCAGTATGATTTGCATATCGCACACCACCATACCAACCAAAACGCGAAGTAAGATCACTTGAGCCCGATGACTCATCCAGCACCATAAACTGACCACTAGCATCAGACCCTGTGTTTATATTGAAGCTCCAGTTGAGAACGCAGGAATCAAGTTGAGGAATATCATACGCATTAAGACTTGCGGTCGCCTTGAACTGGTTTATATTGAAGCTACTATTCTTATTGCCAATGTTATTGACATCGCGTGCGAACTGATTCAATGTTTCATTATCAAGATAATCATAATAGACGCGAGTAGAAAGTATCTTCACATCTGATCTGGTTAAAAGATCACCGTTAAAGTTTGTTCGGTGTGCGCCCGCATACATTCTTTTTGGGTAGTTGGTCAGTCGCGGCCAATTTGTCGCGTTGATCACGCCGCCGGTTACCTCAAAACTATTATCTATGGTATCATATTCTGCTGTTGCCCCGTAAATACTATATTCACCATAAGTTGTGGGGTTTGAATCATAGGCGCTTCCTGACATAAAATCCCTTTGTGGATAATTTATCGGCTTAAGTCTATAGGCAATAACCCAATGCTGGTCTGAATAAATCTCATTTATTACACTAGAGGTTAATGCCGCTTCTCCTCCAAGAATCAACTGTGGCGCATTTAATTGAATAAAAGCATTCCTTGAATCAATTTCATCTCTTACTGCATATAGCTGAAAGCTCCCATAATCGGAGGTGGCCCAAGTCATCACCGAATCGTCAGTCCCCTCAATTGGCCGGTGAGCGCCAAATATAGAAGACGATAAGTAAGGATACCCATCATACCAATACCCTTTCGATGACCGACGAGACTTTTTAGGAAAAACCACCTCAGACACAAAAGTATATCCAAGTGCTTGCTCGCTAAATCCTCGCGCACTGGTTGGGGTCGCGCTTGCAGTTATATAAGAAGAGTCAGCACTTACAGAACTTGACGGATAACCATATACAGTCCCCCCAAACCGATCTACATGATTAAAATCAACTGCTTTTGTTCTTGACGAATCAACTTTATAGTTTGACGTTAGTTTATATGTTTGGTCAAAAGCATAAACATTTAACTTTACAAGGTCCTGGTCAATGCCAACACATCGAAGTAAATTGTTAATAGATCTTTCGGTGCCCTTCGTTTTATATATTATTTGTAAGTTTTTATATATGTTTTGATATACAAAGTTTCTTATATCCTCAAGCTTCTTCGTAAAAACCGCCTCATCCGATTGGGAGTTTAAGTCTTCCAAAAACGAAGCTGCGGTGAATAGCTCAGGTGCAACAAACCCATAATGAGATAAAGTTTGGCGTGCAAACTTGCTTGGTTGTGGTAAAGTGCCACTGAAGCTGCTGCCGCTAACATATTCAACACTCTTAATTTCACGAAGCCCTTTAATCTGGGCCTGTAGTTCATCAAAATAATACGCGACCACCTGAATGAAATCTTGCGTATTGGTGCTTCCGTTTCTATCCTCTTCTTGCATTATCCAATCGGGAATAAGATTTTTGATAGCGGCCAAGTTATTATAATCGTATACTTTGCCTTTATTTTTATATTCAGTCTTGTTGGCAATAAAAGTGGGATGATTTATATAAACACATGGGTCTTTCTCTTCCGAGTATCCGGCGTCAACCAAGGCACTTCCTGTGCTTCTCATGGTTGATGCATAATTGTTTATTGTTCCGTCTGAAATACGACCAGAATAATCAAGTGCCACTTTGTCTACAACATCTGACTCTGTGATGCCTTCGTTGAATTTAAAGTATAAACCTAGATCAGTATTGGCGTCATCAGTGTTTGTACCACCGCCCACAGTAGTAAGCCAGTCTCTACCAATTTGTGTAGCATTTCTTTCAGTTTTCCAAAATCTAACTTCGTCAACAGACGAGGAGGCAACAGGTGACCAACCAACCCCTCCTCCATAACCCTGTGTCGTCGCAGCGCCAGATCCACTCATGTCTTGCGCCATTGCTCCAATCGCACCTATCATCGCACCCGTAATCTCATTTAAAGTGTCTGAATCGGTTTGTGTTGACGTCAAGACCCCATCAAAATATAATTTCGAAACCGTGTTGCTGTCTTCGGTTTTCATCGTAACCGCATAATGATGCCACTTGTTATCAGCTATAGTGGCTAAGCCAGTACCATGATTAAAGAATAGATCAGTTGAGCCGCTTGTCGCTCTCGCAAACACATCCCCAACATTAGAGGAATTGCCCATCATATGAATCATGTAGCTGCCATATGATGGGCTTTCAACGCCATCGGCCACAAATGTACCAGTCGGAGCTACGTGGGCAATCACCTCCGCGTTCATGCTGTCAGCAAAAAACCCTTCCTTTTTCATCCAAAATTCAGTCGTTACACCACTTGCAAAATCTAATTTTAAATTATTTACTCTACTCTTTGTCGTATCATATATGTTGGCCTTTGTGGCCAAGTCTATAGACGAAGATAGGCCAGCCTCAGCAGGATATTTGTAGTCCCCGTAAGGGTCCGCGTGGGGGCCTCCTTTAAATAGGACATATTGTGCCCCTGCGCTTGCCGAAATAAAACGGGCGCCATTCTTATCAACCCAACCGGTAGTTCCTCCAAAAGTAATATCCGTACCAGAAGGATTAAGCGTAACATATCCCGTTTGTTTAGGATATAAATTATCATATACCCACAAATCCAAGAAAGATGAACTATTCTCCCAAGATATTCTTTCTGCTTTAGAGCCATCATAAGGATAGGATCTTAGAATATGGTTAAAAGAATTCTCGTAATATTTTTCACCACTTCCATAGAAGGCAAAATTTTCAGGCTTTGAGAAGTCTATCGCCGGAACTACTCGATTTATCCTTTCTTTCCAGGCAGTTATATAGTCTCTTGATTCCACATCATCACGATTAACTAAATCCTGCGCGGTGACGCCATCAAGAACCTTATTGCCGCTCTCCTCAAATAGATCTTTTATCTTCATTATTCAACCCTAAATTTGAATATTTGTTCCTGCTCTTTATAATCCCCTGCGAGATAGAAAGCGAACTTAAACTCATACATATACCCAGGCTGAAGCGTTGACATGTCAAAATCGAAATAATTCCCCGAGACGTCAAACGAGAGCCGCGTATAATCATTAACCGCACTGCCCGTGCCAAATGGGACCGTCTCATAGCCATCATAAGACCTCAAAACCTTATAATAAGCATCATCGATAATGTTATTCTGCACCTCCGCTATCGCTTTAGAATAGATGTTAAGCGGTGACTGATTTTTCTGCCTCGTGAATAAGCGTAGTCGTGGTCTCTCCTCTATCGAATACTTGTCTTTCAGGTTTGTTATCTTAAGAGTGTATGTATCCAGAAAGTTAACTTGCGAAGATTCTCGAACAGTAGCGGCTATAGAGCCAGTAGAATACTCCGCTCTTCCACCTTCCGTTATACTCTGCGTTAGCCAAACATCGTACAAGGTAGCCAAAGGTGTAGCCGCTGCTGTTAGAGCAAAAGAGGCCGTATATATACCAGTTTTATAATAGCCGCCCGTTATGTACGTAGTGTTGTCTGCTTGAACGCCACCTCCCACCGCTAAAGTTAAAGCTGTTCCGGATGGTGCGGTATCATCCGAAGACCCGGAATATATTTGGACGCGCAAAGTTTCTGTCCCGATGCCAGGTATGTTGGCTAATTGACCATTGATGTAGTTGTACAGATACAATGTATTCAAGTTATTGGCCGCAGGTGCCAGTGAGCTGCTATAAAAGAAATTTCCCCTATCGTCTTTATAGGTGTCATCCCATCGTGCTTCGATGACGGGCCGCTTAAAGAAAAATTGTGATCCACGAGCAAAAAACTTTTTACTGTAATAAGAACGCTTATCGGCGCCATCTTCATAAGTGCCCGAAAGCTTAACAACAATGCCATCTTCGGGGTTCCAAAAGTCCCCTGCTCCCTGATCTCCGGAGGAGCCCACATAGCTAATCCATCGTTCAACGAGTTCACTAATGTCTAATTCAATATCCTCGTAGCCCTTTTCCTGAAAAACCGAGTAGATGGAATCTCCAGACGCAGTGTGAAAGACGCCGCCCGTGTAGTCCAAATCGCCACCACCCCAGTAATTTACCACTGTTCCGCTGCTACGGGCCATCCAGTTCGCATAGCCCTTGTCCTTGTACTCTTCCATGTCTAGGCCGATGCCCTCAGACCAACTTTCCGAAACGGCTAAAATGGCGTAAGACGCACTTTTTGGCAGTGTACTTGCATGCTCGGCATTGTGAAGTCGCAAATAAAACTTTACAGATCCCGACTCAGCAATGTTTCCGTCTGTTCTATCTTTGTATATGTCTTTGTATGCGCCGCCGTTGGCACTAATAGGAAAGCTATAAAGCGCACGGCACTTTTCCACCGACGAGGTAGACGCTTGACCATAAAGAGAAAACACCTCCGTGACATCAGATGCGCCCATATTGGAGCCGGTCCCTTTCACGGTCAGGGTGGAATTATAGGCATTCGTTATCGTCGTATCTTTATTTGCAACATATCTTCTAAAAGCCATTATTTAACAGTTCCCTTAATATCTTCATTTGGATATCTCATCTCAAACACAGCGTCTTCCGGCAAATAAAGTATAGTGCCGTCAGGGGAATAGCTATTTTGCATATTATACACTGTGCTAGAATACTTTCCGCCACTCTTTAAATTGATCTTTACACTTGTTGTATCAATCACCCCATCGAGCCTGTTAAGTCGTTTGTAGATATCTCCAATATATATGGGCTCTCCTATATCAAACGGGTTAGCAGCAAAATAATCATTAAGCTCTATAATGCAATCATCAAGAACTTGGAACCGGTTGGCGTCTGGGCTTGACTTAATTATAAAATCTATTCCGAAATTCATGACCCTCCCATCCAGGATGTCAATAGTATCGTTTATCATCTTATAACCTATCAGCCACGTTTTTAAATTGTCCTTTATTGTTTGATTGGTTGTAGCATAATATCCATTCGCCCCTTGAGAAATAACGTATAAATTTAAATTCCTTTTAATAGAATCTCTGTCCTGAATGGCGGCGCATCTTGCAACTCCACCAAACTTGGGAGCCATCCTATAAACTAAAGCCTCATAATCTGCCTTTGTAACAGCTCTATTTTGAGACGCATATTGATTCTTCGCTCTAATCTTTATATCATCAACCGTGGGTGTACTAATATCTCCTAGTATTGCCGCATCATTATTAACTTGCAAAGAATTCTCGACCTCCTGCCGAGTAGTCGCATTAAGGTTGGTGGTAGGAAACTGAAACAGGCCACTCCCCACCGTTGTTAGCGTATTAACCGGGGCGTTTACATTATTAACGCTGTTGGTTCGATACACAACTGTCAGAGTAGTATTAGATGGGCCGACACCTAATTTGTCGGTCTCGACAATGTTTGAAGGATCAAAATTTCTGCTCCCCTCGTAATTCTTACCGCTCTGTTTTAAGACAACATCTGCCGCCGACTTAAAGTTCTCGTTGCGCAGCATGCTGTCGGACCCGTACCCAAATTGCAAATAAACTTCACTTCCGTCACTCTCAACAGTAAACCTCCTGGGTACTGCCCTGGGTTTAAGCAGGTATTTGGGAGCATTAGCCGAAGTGTCAATGCGGTTTAAAATTGCAGTGTGGATAACGTCTTGTGATAAATAATCAACCTCAAAATACCGATGCCCCTCCGAATCAAACACTTCAAGCACTTCGGTGATAAAATTATTGTTCAACGCGACCTTCCTTAAAGGAATAAAGTCCCCCAGAGCGAAAGTTTCTTCGTCTATATCACCCGACACCACTTCGCCGTAAGCACGAACAGCATATTTGGTGGGCTCCCCCGTAGTGTTATTTACTGTTCCAACGACAACTCGATTTTCAGATCTTGAAAAATCTACTTGGTCTATAAGAGTATAAGCAGCCCCTCCAGTAGCTGTAAGCTGCGTGCCTCTTCTGAGGATCGGCAAATAATCCGAATCAGGCCCCAAAGAATTGGTAGCCTTTGGCACTAGAATATAGAAAGTCGCCACCCCTGTGGCGCCGTACCCATTTCTAAATTTATACCCCAGCTGCTTGGCATTTTCAATAATGTTCCCCACCTCAATGGCAGAGTCCAAAAACATCTCATTTACTTGATAATCAAGATAAAAGGACACCATGTCTCCAATATAAGAAACCGCATCAACCATCAAGGACCCGAAAGATGCCTCCGAAAAATCTTGAAAGGTGTCCGGATAGTATCGCTTCGCATGCCCCACAATAGAGCTTTTGATAGTTTCAAAGTCCCTGGACGTGTACTTAACTGGTGTGATCTTCTTGACCATTAATAATCTCCATACCTAAATATCAATATTTATTGATAATGTTTTATTAAATCTGTTCGAAGAGATAGAAAAATCTATCCTCATCGATAACTCATGTTCTTTCTGGGGGTTGTCTATATCGGAAAATAAAACACCCTCGATCCTAATATATGGCATATAGGTCGCGGCCTGCTCTCTTATTTTTTCGCCAATGTTATCTCTCAACGGCTGGCTGTCGTTCTCAAATAAAGAGCGAGTAACTCCAACCCCAAACTTAGGATACATAATTCTTTCACCAGGGCTAGTCAAAACGAGCATTTTCAAATTTTGCATTGATACCTGCTCAAATGTCTTATTAAGCTTAAACCCATCCTGCTGGTCGTATGTTATGGGAGCTACAGGTGAATATCCGAATGCCATATTAGTTTCCTCTATATAAATACTACTTTAATCTGTTTTTTGGATTAACTAAAGCAATACTCTAAATATCAAAGCTAACAGAGGCTCTTCTCAGAGTCTGACCCTTGATCACCGCCTCCCCAATCTCCTTCCTTAATCAAACCAAAAGCCAAATATGGAATCGCAAACGGAGTCATTGGGGGACCGATACCAGGGCCAAACATAACGGGCGGCGGGAAACCAACACCAAAAGGCAAGCTAGAAGGGAGAAGTCCCAAAGAAATTAACGGAGCCATCGCCCACGCCGCCTGCCATGGAATACCGACGCTAGGGTCGGGCAAATCAAGCCCTGTTGCTTCTTTGTACCATTCAGCAAACTCTGGCACTGGTTTCGGATCTTCCCCAGTCACACTAGCCTCAGCCTCGTTAGCCGCCTCTTCGCCCGCCTTCCAAATATCATATCCAGCTTTAGTTGCTATAAGCGCTATTTGCATCGACATCTTTGTTATCATGTCCATGGCATCAAATATTTGCTTCGTCAAAATGATATTGGGGTCAGCAACCTCCGCAACGCCCTTAACAATAAACAGCGGGGTCGTTATCAGCATCTTTAATATAAAACCAGCCAACACATCCAACATGTTTTTTTCATCTGGCATTTGGTTCATTACACTAAGACTAGAGGTGGCGGGATTAGACACCGAGACAGAAGGTGATGGAGCGCCCATCTTTAAATTACGCAAGAGATATATGATGTAAGCCTCAGTAGACGCGAACAAATTATTCACATTCTTTTTCTCGTCCATATATGCATTTAAGAATATAAGAACAAAGCCAAGATATCTTTCAATTGGCACAATTGTTTTCATCGACGCATATTCAAGAGAGCCTTCAACCTCTTTACGAAGGATGTCAAATTTACCGATACTATTTTCAATTATATTTGAATACTCAGCAATTAAAGCAGGGTCTACGTCCCCCACCGCTTGACCACCAAATGCCCAATACATAATTGGGTCTACAGTACTAAACAAGAAAGCAGGCACATCAGTTGCAATATCTCGTTCAACTATCTTGACGGGGAAAAGATAAGTGTAAGGGTTGTATTTTTTTCCTTCCGCAAATATCTGTCCCACAAGCTCTTCCGGCATATCTTCGTCATCGAGCTTATCTTTTATCTTCAGATTGTAGTTGTAATTATGTGCGATAATGTCATCGTCCAGCCAACCAAGCTTTGAGGCATCCCAAGAACCATCTTGAAGCGCCTCCACCGATTCAAAAGTTGGCTCAGTAGCATATATCGCGTTCAACACCACACCTGCTTTAAAGCCAAACAGGTACCTCATGAAGTCTATAAAGGCTTCTTTGTACTCCGGTGCGTCATTAAACCCCAGCAGATCCCAAATGTTTGGTATTTGAAACCCATCGAATAAGTGCTTAATTTCCTTATTCGTAAGAATATATTCGCTCATCAAACTACCGCCCTGCGCTGCTGCAAGTTTCTCTCGCATTGCCGCAAACGCCCCCAAAATAACATCTTGGTTCATGTAGTTTGTATAAGGAATAGATCCTACTTCTTGTATTGTAGCGTTTTTGTTTACAAAACGGTCTAGGATAAATTCATTGTCCGCGTTCCTTCGCATAGTGATTTTAAAATACTTTTGATAGTAAAATGACTTGTTGTGAAAATATTTCGCACGAATTAAATTCTCTAGTTTCGCCTCTCTGTCAACCGCGTACTCTGGGTCAAGTGGATCATCGTTCTTCGTGGCGAAAACATAATCAAAGGAATCACCAACAAAAACATTATCAGGGGTCTCCAGTTTGGTGTTTCCCGTCACCTGTCGAAAAGTCGTCACCGTCTCCTTTATTTGCAACATGAACAACTTTTTTAAAGAGCCAAGAGGGGCCTTATTATCAAACCCGATTTTATTCTCTCTTTTATCTGTGTCGAAGAAAGCTTTTGCTAAATTAATGCATATGTCATAAACACCAAACCCTTTTATCTTTTTGATAAAACGCTTAAACAAAAAGTTTCTTACAAACGAATCTTTCATTATTTTTTGTAAGTCTACACTCCCCGCCAAAAAGACGCCTTTTAATAGATTCTCCACCAAAAGAACTCTAATGAGAGCAATCAAAAGACCTTGTGCCGTGGCATCTTTAATCGCTTTTTGCCCTTCCACCAAACAGGGGTTGAAATTCTTTTTAAATGTGTTCAGAATAATCTCTAAGATCTTATCTACATTAAATAAAGATTTAGAAGGGTTGCCAGTTCCAATATCAATTTGTATACCCTCACACTTATCATTTATTTGTTTCAATGTAGTCGTGAGCGTCAGGTCGGCAAACTTGTTGGCGTCGAAAAATTCAGAATCGTAAGCAATTTTTATACTATTCCTTAAGGCGTCTTCAGTCATCTCTTCAAATAATGATTGAGCAACCTCTTTCATTTTGTTGTTGTCCGCCGCAACATTGATGTTCATATGATTGAGCAAATTGTCCTGTATTAGATTAGAGATAAAATCAATCCCATAGTACTTCTCAACTCCCCCATGAGAGTCTATATTCTCCTTAATATAGTCCAAGACATCTCTCTTCATTGCGCCTGCCGAAGATATCGTTATCAGAATTTTCTCTTTATTGCGGTCAGACACGTCAACAACTTCAGCAGCGTAATTGTTAGAAACATCACTAGTTCTAATGATGGTATAATCAATCAACTTATCGTTCTCTTCATCGTCTTTTTGCTTTGTGGGAACACGCAGGCCACTATCAATAGACAAATCTGACGCAATCGTTGGCTGACTCACAACAGCGTCCAGTGAATTATATGTTTGCCATAGCTCGGCTCTTAACTCAGGGAAAGCCTCATTGGTTGCCGGGTTCACCCCTATATTATCAGTTTGATAAAAAGTATCAACTACGTATTCCACACCCCACAGATCAAAAAGAGCTTGACCCTTTAAACCCAATAATAAGTACTCTACCACATCAAGAGTGTCATTAAACATCTCTTCAGTAACCTCCTCGCCGTTAGCGGTATTTCCCACCCCCGCACTTAAGATGCTGACGAGAGACCCATCCAAGCCAATAGCCTCTCCCAATGTGAAATCATTTAAGTGGCCTCCTTCGGCCAATACCTCATTAACAAGGCCGCTCCAAAGGCCAGCCGCCAGCGGCAGTTCAGACACATTCATGCTAAGAATATCATAATAGGAATAGGCACCTACTTCACTCTCGTCGTTCACGCCGAGCGCGTCTATGAGGAATTGCATCCATGCACCGGTCTGGGTCGCGTCCGTGGGTTCATCCGTGGGTTCATCTTCATCAAGCGGCACAGTATTTACTGCTGCATACAACTCTGAGAAGTCAACGGTATCGTTGACATAGGGGGATAATTTGAGCCCCAAAGCTGTGAGGGTATACTCCCTTATATTCTTAGCGACCGAATTCAAAACATTATATACGACGGCCTTTGCGACGACCTCGGCAACGTATGCCTGACACTCAACGTCGCACTGCTCGTTTGCCTTTTCCTTTAGCTCATCAGGATCTATCAAAACAACCTTGTCAACAAACGGCTTACCACTCTTGTGCATTATCCTCACGCGAGTGACCCCGCTGAACGCTTTCCCAAACTGTGCTGCGATTCTTTCGTACTCAGACTGCTCTTTACTCGCCGCCGCATCCTTAATCGCATCAGCAGTGAGCCCAAAAACCCCCGGAAGATCCTCTGCTGCCCCTCCAAATGCCTCCTGTAAAGCGGTCGGATTCGTGTCCCCAAGCTTATTGGAAAATTGATCGAACATTTTCTGGAACTCTTCTTCCAGGTTCCGCACTCTAGGGATGAAGGTCGCAATATCATTGTCAAACTTGTCTTGCAGTCCGCGAAGAATAGACGCCACCATCAGCTCTATAGATCGTAAGAATGTAGGGGTTAAGATAGCTTTTTTTGCTATCTCGCACGGATCGGGCATATTTCCTTCGTTGTTGGGATTATTATATGCATCTAATATACTTTGCAGCATACTGGCTGCATCTTCAATATTGCCTTGAAGATAGTCTTCTAAGTATGGCCCCATTGTTACCGAACTAAACGGTGGCGCACTATCGTCCGGACAATATGGATCTTCACTTACAAAGATCGGGGCCAATTCACCGGACATGCAGTACCCAGGACCCACTACCTTAGAAATTATCAGAAATATCTCCGTGATAAAAGCATAATTGAAAATGCTAGCATAGGAGGGATACGCCATCCTGAGCGTGTGAACTATGTGGCCCCGTAAGTCCTCAGAAGCATTTCCATTAATTATGGTACATATTTGTTTCCTGGTGAGGCCCTCCAGAATCAAACTAACGACATCTTGGGCATCCAACTTATGTCCCATATCCTTGCTATACTTTACCGGCCCCGAAGTACCCCCTAAGATTTTATCAAAATTGTTAAAAAGGGCATCCATCATGGCGTTGGCATCCGGGTTCTGGAGAAATGCCTCGGTTAAATCAGCCGTCAAGCTACTATTGGGGTCCTCAAATGCATCTTTTTGACTACAGGCATCGCGAATATACGCAAGGATTTCCTTCACGAGACCCAAGACAAGCTCCCTCGCCGCATCCTCTAGCATGTCCATAAAGATCTTCTTTAGCTGTTTCTGGTAAACGGACGTAGGGAATTTAGGGATTCCAGGTAATGATAGGTTCTTATATGTTTGTCCTAGAGAATCAATTGTTGACTTGGTTGTCATATATAATTGAATGCTAGCTTTAAAGGCGGTGACCAGTGCTTTAACAGGCTTAACAATCTCTGGCATTTCTTTTTCCAAAATGGCAATGACTAATTCAACACCCTGTTCGGCCAACTCCGTGCAGGCGGATGTTCCAGAGAAAAGTTTTCCGAATCGGGCAGCAGCATCAGGGCGCAACTCCATATTAATAGGAATAATTCCCTGCTGCGCGAATAAGATGTATGCTTCATCAAATGTGGTTGGAAGTTTATATGAAGGTAGAGAATCAATTAGTTCGTTTGTAGACGCCTCATCATTGTTATCAGATCCGGCAGGGGAGCCAGCAGCCACCTTATCAAGTCCGACTTCATCTCTTACCTTGTTCTGCTGTTCCCTTATGCAGGTCTGCCACGCATCATAAGCCGCTATCTGTTCGTCCGTGGCGTTATTGCGCCCTGGCCATCTAACGGTAGCGGTCGCTCCTAAAAGAGTCTCAGTCTCTAACGCAGAGGCCGCACCCTCCACCGGCACAACAACACCGACGAAATCAGGATCAAGGCTTTGAGCCAAAAGACCCTTCTTCTCTTCACACATGCCCTCCTTAAGTACTATATCATAGGCGTCCTGTGCATAGATCTCCTCATTGGTGACTGCTCGATTGTATAGAGCCGTCTTAAAATTACCAAATATATTTATACCTTGTTGCTCCATGCATTGGACATAGCGAGTAAGAAGGTCCTTTGCCTCCTTTTCTGCCTCCTCCGTACCGGCGGCAAACTCGCCAGGAGGGGCGAGCGACTCCAACGTTCGTAAGATTTCCAGTTCATTATTTTTCTTGACGGTTTCAATATAAAGGTCATCGCAAGGACCCGGAGCCCTCGGCCCCAGATCAAAAAAGCCAGGAGGGGCATAAGTGGCATGCCCTAACACATCAGACGTAAGGGGTGAAAATCCTCCTTCTATATCAGTAAGTGGCACGCCCGCAGGTGGTTCGGCGAACTCAAGCATATACTGTCGCTCAAAATATCTAAAAGCGCCTTTTGTTACTTTGCCTTCTTTTAGCGGATCAAACACCTCCGGCTGGCTCTCAAACAAGGACTCCAATATTGGGGTCTCAGGCCAAGAAACATCATCGATAACACCGCCCCCGAAAAGAATGGTCGCCGCGTATGTTGCAAAGTCAAACTCTCCAAAATCTGAAGGGCTGTAGGGGTAAAGAGTGCCGCCAGAAAATCGCTTAGCCTCTTGCGAAACAAGAAATTTTT
>Ga0098044_1000969_pt1 | contig 15090 bp, 7 predicted proteins | sample 10_taG_FD_75053 | JGI IMG/M metagenome (GOLD analysis project Ga0098044, IMG submission 75053) | Marine viral communities from the Subarctic Pacific Ocean - 10_ETSP_OMZ_AT15264 metaG | ecosystem: Environmental > Aquatic > Marine > Oceanic | place: Pacific Ocean | collected 2015-01-16 | reverse complement strand
TGTTACGGAAGGCGAGGCGTTCGCTATGACCTTTAATATTCAAAGATCATTGGATGCTACAGGATCAGCTGACCGCTCTAAATTTGAAATGTATAGTAGAAATACCGCTTTTGGTCCTCCTGTAGCTCTGGATGATGGAACTGGAATCGATGGTACCTCCATCGTGGAGTACAGTGCATCAGTGTCCCCCAGTGCTCCCTGTTATATAAACGGCACAGCTTCAGTGACAGTAGTTGCGACGGCGTCGTTTGCAGGCGAACAGTTCCTCTCAGATCTGTTAGCATCAGCAGAGTATATTTATAGTACTCAGCTAGAATCAGATTCTTACAGTGAGCGCGCCATGGCTTCTTGGTTTGCGCAAACTATATCGGAAAGCTTTAATTTATCAGAGCGCCTTGGACAAGAGAACTCCTCGCGCTGGATGATACAAAGTAAGTTCGAGACACCAGTCTTAAATTTTGCGGACGTCAGCGCCACCGACCCGGCGGAAGCAGCCCACCCCATCCAGCCTGGCTCAACGCAAGGAATCACCACTAAAGGAATGGGGCATCAGTATGGTCGTATTACCAAAGGAGACGAAGGAATTGATTGCTACATTGATACTCCCGAGTTTGTTGTGTCACCCACATATGGTCGCCTGACACGACCAAGATCCCTGGCAAAGCTTGTTGGGTTCCCCGAAGGGATTAAGAAAAAAGTTGGTGTTCTCAAAAATGAGGTATTGTTAGAAGAGGCTGTAGTAGTGGTGCCCTTTATTCAATTAAATACGCGACGGAAGTTTCTCACCTTCCCTCGCGCCAGAGTAAAGCTGAATAGTTATCAAAACTTACTCTCAGCTATGGATAAATATATCTTTCCTCCTAAGTTTGACTTCACAAGGTTTAAAGAAGTAAAGCCCGTGTTGATGTATGTGTTTGAGTTCGAGCATGCTCTTACACAGGAAAACCTTTCATCATGGTGGCAGGGCGCTTTCCCCGGGCAACCAAATGTCGATTGTCACCTTTGCGGATGCACCGACACTGAGTTTGAATTAAAAGAGGTCCAAATTGAAGAAAAAGAATTGGTGGATAAGATTTTGGGGTGTGATAAAGATCTGCACTGGATGGTCTTTAAAGTCAAAAAGCGCGCCGCCCGAAACTTCGAAAAGCTCCGTCGCTCGTTTGTAACCGATGATTTGAGTGATATCCCCGCAGCTGTGGGAGAATATACTTATAACTGGCCATATGATAATTTTTCTTTGGTCGAACTGGTGAAGATCGAACAACAGGTGCGATGGCTCTCTGATGAGGTCTCAGGACCGCCATGCCCTGACCCGGAAGCCGATATACCTACGCCCTCACCCGCACCTCAGCGAGCCCCATCAGCAACTCCTCCGACTCCTCTTCTGGTCAGTGGTCGCGGCCTACCAGACCCAGACACGGGCCGAAAAGCACAGACTACTGAAAAGGTAACCCCCACAGCCGCCCCAACTACCACTACGGCCACCGCCACTCCTAGAGTGCCTCAGGCAACTGTTGATCCAGATGCGGTACTTTCACAAACTAGGGGTACGACTTTGTCTGACGCTGGAGAAACCGGTGGAGATAGTGTTATCAAAAAAGGTAAGGATGGGTAATTAGTATATGGAATTTTTTGACAAAAAAGAAGAAGTACTTGATATTGAACTGACCGAGTATGGCCGGGAGCTGTTATCCCAGGGGCGCTGGGAGCCGGCGTCGTATGCTTTTTTTGATGACGATATCCTGTATGACTCGGAGTCCGGCGGAGAAACAGAGAAGCAAAACTCCGCCCGTCGGCGAATAAAGTATGATACTCCTTCTATGAAGACCCAGCCTTATATTCTGGGCGCTGAAACACGACGAAACTTCTTTCATGCCTCTGTGAAGGGCACATTCGACGAAGACGGCACTGGCCCGGGCAACGCGATCCAGGATAATTCGGTGAGGTTTGTAAACGCTTTTCAAAATGCACCATCTTTTGAGCAAACTCATTTTGCGGCCTCTAACCCATTAGGTACTAGTGATCTTAAAACAGAATATGCGCCGGCGTGGGCCATCTCCATGGTAACAAACGAGATTTCATCGAGCCAAGATCAGATTGGGATGACTCTCACCGCACAAGGTATAAACTTGACAAGTAGTCATTCCGGAGCCACAATTCAAGACATTCCCCAACTGGAAGTGGTGGTAGACTACCAGACGTTCTATAATCCGACAGATCCCGACTATCAAGGATCTAAATATCTTCCACTCACTCCTCAGCTTAATGCAGAAGGTATCCAGTTATTTGTACAAGATGATTTTTTAATAGTTGAAATTTTAGAAGAAAATACAAACTACCTGAAAGAAAATTTTACCATAGAGGTATATGAACAAAAGCCATATGAGGACTCAGCCTCAGGCAGCGTACTCAATCAACTGACCTTTATAAATAATGGCGATATATATCACTTTCCTCAAAAAAGTCAGGATGTTGAGTATTATATGAATATTTTGGTAGATAGCGAAATGCCACCACAAGTGGCCGAGAATCTAGGAATATCTGAAAGGGTAATCCGAGCTTCGAGCGTCCGTTTGGCCGTTACTCGCGATCTCTACGGAGATGCTACAGATGGGGAGTGCGAATAATGACACTCACTATGGCGTCAGGTTTTAGTCAAGGAGACCTCCCAGTACCTCTAATAAAGGAAGTAGTGATACACCCAGCTGATAAGATCGCCCCGGAAGGCGGCTTCACTACTCAAAAAATAACAGCTCGATTTATGATACCGCTTGAGCTAGACCGCCACTATGCACCTCTCACTCTTTATACCCGCACCTTAGGGTCTAAGAGTAGAATAGAGGGAATGCGATCTGCTTTTGCAGTCGGCAACATATCAACACAAATTGCTAACTTCTCGGGAACCAATACTGGAGAAATGCACCTTGTTGCTCTAGACGATATGTCGGTGAATAAAGATAATTATTTTTCTTCCAATGTTAAAATGTCAACAAAATATTATTTTAAGTATGTTGATGTTGACTTTCAAGTTCCGATCGAGAATGGACGCCTCGACCGGATCAGAGACCTAGCAATAGTAGCCACCGTTTTTTCATCGACGGCAAAGCCGCTTGTTGCCGGAATAATGGGCCAATTCTCAGCCCAGCAGGACCCTACGAGTCGACTAAAAATAGGAGAAATAATAATTCAGGACGTTCTGACCAACCGTGCTGTCCCGCTGGAGAGTAATTATTTTATTCTTAGCGAGACAGTGGCTGACTATGGCAACAAAGGAGATATCTGGCCCGGCCCAGTCCACAAGAATGGCTCTGACTATATGGTTGGTACCACCCACGATCCCGGCCGCCGTCACCCTAAGTGCGAGAAGCAGACCTGCGCTAATTATAAAATTAAAGATTTACGGTTTTTGGATCCCAATAGTCGCTCTTATATAGCACGGATCTTCGTCGGACAGACGGATGAAGTATCTGCAGATGCCCCGGCGCCGCCAACTAAAGAATCCTCACGACAATATTTTTCAGAGCCACAATACTCTCGACAATCTGGCGGCAGCGCTGTGACTTTTGTTAGCTTTAACCTTTTATCCTATTTGCGAGATCATCTAGAATTTTCTGCGTTGATTCCACGGTCGCAGATGATTTTAAGTTGCGGCAGCATCGCCACAGCAAAAGTATACAGATTTCCTAGGGCACAGCAAGATCTTTCATCAGACCTAACTCCGGGCAAAACCGGCGCATCCACACAGTGCGCCAGCCACGAAGAGGTTTTAGTAAGCGATGCTATATCTTTCTATGAGGGCCGCACCCCAGGTGTACTAGGTATGTTTATAGCTGATCCCGAGGTAGGCCAAGAGTCGGCCGGATTGTATGGCTATCGTATAGAAATTGAAATAATTGATAACTCACGCGCGCTAATTCTTTACATCATTAAGAAACTCACACGTTCTCTGGACGTTTATAAAAATTTTATAGCTAAGTTTAATGAACACTCTAATAGATCTTTGGGAAACTACTCTTATTTTAGATCTAATATAGAATCAATTAAGGCTGCCTCGAACCATAAAAAGCTAATAAATTTGCTCTTATCCTCTATAAAGTTTTTCTCCCCCGGAAGGAACCTGGGATCACTGAAAAAGAATTTGTTGTCGATGACATCACCATACTCAGCAACCGTAGAGTCCATCTATGCATTTAAAGAGCTTGTAGAAGACTATATTAATACCTTGGCTAATTTAGTTACAGAGAATATTCAAAATGGTATACAGACTACTGACATAAAGTCTAAAATGTTTACCTCACGGCCTAATCGTCTTACTAAGGTTTCGTACGAAATTCCAAAAGCTTATTACAATTATTCCCACCAAGGAAGAGAAATGGGCCTAGACTACTTTGGCACAAGCTATTCAGTGGAGACTGGCACCGAAGCTGCCCCACCTTATTCTATTGGAGTGAGCGTTCCAACAGCTGGCACTAATCTCATGATTGTGGGGCCTGACGCCTTTATAGATCGACTAAATCTTGAAAAGAGCAAATATAGAGTACCAGACTTAAACTCTCTAGCTCTTAATAAATATGGGTTCTTAAGCCCGCTTATAGTACGAACTCCGCAGGACAGCATTGGCACAACAACCAAACTAAATTTCTCTTCATCACTTAGTGTCCTGGAAGCAAACGAAGTTGCTGTGTCATCCCTTAGGGATTTCGGAGCTTCAATCCGTCAACCAAGAAGTATAAATTACCTTAGAGGAAATCTATTATCACAACAGGGACTCTCTATCAAGCCAAAAAAAGTTTCTATTAGTCAGTTGGCAGCCACAACACCCAACCAGACCTTAAGTTGTGTTGGTATTGATAGTGCTCTCTATTTCTCTACTGGGAGCTTGTTTATTAATAGCGACGAAAGAGATGTTCAGAGGCTTAGTGGCTCAACCCAGACTTTAGTAAGTCAGGCGGTTAACGAACAAAAAGCGCTTTTAGGGCTTCCGGTTATAAACTACATTCTGCAGCAAAAGGCCCAACAATATTTAGATAAAGTAGAAGTAGTAAACCCGGGTTTGATAAAAGGCTCTTTTGCCTATAACCAGCTTATGAGCAACACGGGCTCCATGTCAGGCCAGAACATATTTGAAAAAAACCTAAACTGGAACAGCTTTGTTGTGGTAGAATATATGGACAAGAACTTCATGAATCCAACATGGTCGACTCTGACCCAGGCAACCTTTAATTTGGCCAAACAAAAAAACAACTCTCTTCTCTGTCGACTCCGACGTTTGCCCACTGTGTTCAACGTGCCAAATGCCTTTGAGTTACCAATCTATAACCATCTTTTTATTCTTGGCTCCAATGCTACGCCATTTTCTCGGGCAATGGATATTTATGACAACCCCACAGCTACTCATAGCTATGTTTCTCGCTATAGCGAAAACCTAAATGAAGTAAAAAACTTAAATGAAGACTCTATCGTGAACCCTGCTGATATCTATAGTGAATACATGACGTCGACTTCTGGAATCTTTCCCACTACGCCGAAACCGGGCCAAAAGAGGGCCCGCATCTCTCGCGGCGATCCGCACGGAGGTGACAGTCTCCGCGGCCAGAGAACCCAGCGATCATCCACTTCCGGAAGGGGTAACTACTAGTGGGCACGCAAAAACAATATGTTGTTTGTTTAAACTCTAACATGCTGGGCATGCCCTATGAACCGGCAACCGACATGTCGACCGACAATACGATGCGCCCCAACCCTAACGAGACGGCCCTTCACCCGCTTATTAGGAATTGGTTCGGCTCACAAACCCCCGGTACTTCTCATGTTAATATAGATCCTTATCGTCGCGCGATGTCTTTGGATTACGGATATACCTACCCCCTAAACGGAGAGGGTGAGTATTTAATTAATACTTATCGATATCAAAATCCCGATGACTTCAACTCGGGTACTCCGGAGACCAATACTCCCTATATGTATAAAGACGGTGAGTCTGGCCCTTCTTTTGGTTCGTTAGGGCGCCCCTTATATGATAGTTTCGCCCTCGACGGGCTTTCTTCGGATACTTTAGATCTTCACTTCAACGAAAAAGGTTGGAACGAGTCACTGCCTTCCTCTCCTGATTATAGTTACGGCGCTACTCCGGGCTCGGCTGTATCTCCCTATTATGCTTCCCTTTTAGATGAAGAAAATCGAGATGAGTGGAACGAAGGAGTTCCTTATTTTAATAAGTATCTTATGGGACTGCCGCAATCCCCGTCCACTCCGCTGGCCGCTTCCGCGGCCGACCCCAGAATGACCAGCGCCGGCCTTATAGGTACTTATAATGGCCTGTTTGGAGATGTGGCAGCGCGTGGCGGACATCCCCCAATTTCCGCGCACACTCTCTTTGACCATACTTTTGGGTATACCAATGCCAACACCTACAACAATGAGGACCCCAACCTTCCCGACCCACTTTACCCCGGTGTAACGGTAGAATCAACTTATAATTTTTATATTGACTCGGCACCGAATTATGAAGATGTGATAGCACCAGCAAACATACCCGAGTGCATCCTCCCCAATTTTTATATGCTGCAGTCTTCAATTCTTCAACATCTGACTTCTGCGCCGGAACGATTAAACGCCTATCTGGAGCAAGTATCTGTAGGAACAGGAGGCGTTCCCTTTCAAGTCTTATTCTACGCGACGTCGAACCCGGCGATCGTCGTTGACTCCCCAAACATATCGGAAGGATATTGGAATTTATATTCAACGACCTTGTCCAATATAGATTCCACAGCCATGACTGAGTTTGAGGGGAAATATAAAAATATTGTAGTGCCTCTTGGTTCTTTAAATTTTATTTCTGACCAAAATGAGGCCTCTTCTTTCTCCGGAGACCCGGCCAATCCCGGTCCCTCAGGCCCGTTTACTGCTTTAAGCGCTTATCCTTTCTATAATAAGATCACACTCCAGCCGATCGGCATTCCGTCAGATAACGATCCTGAATTGGGACCAGAACGCGCCGCTACCGGCTGGATCACCGATCCCGATTTTCTGCGCGGCCTCCTAGACGCCAATGGAGCACAGGGCACCCTGACTGCGGCCGAAACCACCTGTTTCGTACGGTCACTTCAGCTTTTAATAGCCAATTCATATAACCCTAATGCCTCAATCGAATCCCGGGATAAACTTACCGGCCTCGTCGCCCAAGATCTGCGCAGCACTTTCCCGCGTCGAGCCTCCCTTTCAATGGATTTAAACTTTATGGGTACAGGCTTCAATGAAGAGTCTGATCAGCCCCAGGAAATCCAACACACTCTGGGGAAATCCCAGCCTATCAAGATTTGTGCCGAAGTCGATAAGATATTGGACGATGGCACAGATCTTAAAGACCTGACCGATAGTGAGGGCCCATATCCCTACTATTATATAAACCTGGAGAAACTCACACCAAACGAAACAGACATTAACTATAGTATTTTGAGAGATGCAATTGCCGGAAATGATTATTCCACGGCTGCCACATGGGAAAAAACGACCGACGCCGCCGATCGCGGCCAAATTCACACGGCCATAAAAGACTATACCAGAAACTTAAACTCGGTATTCAAGGGTCAACTTAGTAACGTATCTCCCCTGATGTATCTTATAGAGAAGAGAAGAATCCCTGATGGAGAATTGTCGGTTCCACTATCCGTAGAACCAGTGCAAAGAATTTTTATAACAAGAGACTTTCGAAACCCCGGAAACCCCTCCCCAATAACTTATTATGACACTCAAATTAAATACGGTGTCAGGTATCAATATGATGTTCGTGTAATAAACATTGTTTTTGGAACTCAGTATGAGTACACGAATGTGGCCTCCGATCCTGACCAGTGGTATACTGAGGTTGAGAACACTCCTCTTGCAAGCTCCGGCCGCGCCTTAGGAAATGCTTTGGGCTTTTATAATGAAGAGGAATCTCACGTCACAATGATGGGAAATTATTTAGTCGGAGGGACCCTAGACGCAGACGGATCTCAGCACAACTATCTTAAACTGTCCGACGAGACAGATCTCATCTCCCCCGAAGACACCAACCTCATGAACCCAACCATGTATTTCTCCGACGAGGGAGAATTGGGCTGGCCTTCTACCCCCTATCAGACTGATATCGGCGAAGATCCTGGCTGGGACAGTGCAAACGGAACCGTGTCCTTCAAGGAGGGAACAGCGACCAACAAACCCGTCGGTCAAAGCGGTTATTATGTCTTTGGGGGATCCCACTTTGAATCTACTCTTCCAGCCCTTGAGGACCGTCCGCCGTTTGTACCCTGGACACAGGACTTTGCAATGTGGTTTAAGACCCAAGGACCTCCTTCATTTACCGGTCTCGACTATAATCTTCACTCCAGTGTTGGTACTACCCAGGGCTTAACAATCTCCGCACCGCAACCCGGCGGCTTCTACAAGCCATGGGCCGTCGCAAATATGTTGGGGAACCTGAAGGTGAAGGTGGTCGAAGGCCTCGGCCATGACGGTAACTCAACTGGAGGCTTGGTACCATGGATAGCGGAGGTCCAACAGATCCCGGAGATTCCAGTCGACGAGCCCGTCTCAGTCGGCATGTGCGAGTGGGTGCAACTATATCATGAATACATCGCCACGGCCTTCCGGCACTGGTACACTCAAGTCCGGATCTTCGACGCGCCCACAGAGAATCCATCGGCCGGCGTAGTTTTCTATGGCAACTACAAATATCACCTTCAAAGCGGCCCAGACCTGTCCCCGGTCATGTCGTCGTATTCATCGACCATGACGGCTGAGCGTTGGTGGAATGGCGATTCAAACTGCCTCTACGACTCCGGTCTTCCTGTCTTGTGGGGCCCCCCCAGCGGACTGGGAACATCTGCCAATCAGGACGACAACCAGGACTACGTTACCCATTACCCAACCAGCGACCAGGGCGCGCAAAGTCGGGATACCGCAGCCTGGTATGCCCCAAACTGGACAGCGATCGCCACAGTCAATCAAAATAGATCCGTCTGGCACCCCCATAGCATTTATCAAATAGTGTACTGGTTGCTGCACGGCGTCCCCAGCGCCCACTGGTCCTCCACCGTCAACCACGACTACGCCGACGACCCAGCCGACCCCGGGACCCGCGCGTATTTATATCCAAAGGCCGACCTAGGATTAGCACACGGCAACAAGATTCTTGACGAGTTCCGACAGTGGTGGAATGACCATTACGACTCCCCCTCCGTGAACAGTCCGAGTCGTAGTCATGTCGGTGTCACCACAACGATCGGCCAATCCATAGAGGATGCAACATTGTCTTACCGCGGAGACCCCTGGACCGCATCAAAGTGGAAGTCTATGATCGCGATGCTATATAGCACGTCGTGCCTTTCACCAGGATCCCGTTGGAACGCATATATCGACTATCCCGAATCGCTGAGCGGCGGCGGCCAAGGGTCGGGGCTCTTGTAATGGGAACACAAACACAATGGTATATGGATATTGAGGTATACCTCAGAGGAACAACCGAGTCGACCGGCGGCGATCTTATGACCAATAGCGAGTTGCTATATGAATATGGGCCGTATGAGTTCCCGGTCGATGGTATTATAACCCTTGAGGAGTTTTTGGAGGAGGTTAATTATATTAATTATCAGTCCACCGCACCCTGGCCTGTGGGTAAAAACAACCCGTTTTATTATGTGTATGCCACCCCATATCTTCTTAACACGTCTCTTTTCCCCGCTCACCTTACCGAGATCCCTTTAGCCATACCCAACATGCCGGACACGTCGCCCGGCGCCTCGGTCCTCATCGAGCACGAGGGCCCTCGTCAGCGAAAGTTGGGAGGATCAGGTCCTCTCGCCCATAAGGATAATGCTTTTAACATCATAGCAGCACGTGAAATGTTTATTCGCTATGACATCTCGTTATATAATGCTCAAGAGATCAAAGATAAGCTTGAAGGCACCTATCCTAATTATGAATATTATGGATTTAAAATTTATTGGAGAACCGGGCCCAAAGTCATTGTGCCTGATGCGCCCCTTGGCCCGTTTGCTCATGTAAACTATAAGCAAGACACTGACACAGTAGCGCTGGATTTGCCCTATGCTCCGTCAATTCGCGCAACGATCCAAGACGATTCCCCCCTCCCTCCAATGTCTAGAATTGCGCCATATCAGGGCATCAGCAGCAAGCTTTTGATAATGCTGAATTCAAATATTGGTGAGTACTTGGCAAGGCCTGTCGCCATTCTCCCTGAAGATCTAGAGAAGTTGGCCAACATATATTTGAACCAAAAAGGAGTAGTCTATACTCCAGACGAAGTAAATAATCTTATTAATGATCCCCTCGCCGCAGAAGAAGATTATGCGTTAGAGTACAAGAAAGACGATCCAACTACTAGTTTTCAGATCTTTCGGACAACTGCCCGGCCGACTTCTTATACAGATTTCAACACAGGGCAAAACCCTCATGCGACTATCGTAAGTAATGTATCTTATGGAAAACAGTCCGATGGCGCATCTTTAGTTGATGATATAGAGCCCAATAAAAAATATTATTATTGTTTTCGGTCTTTAGACGTTCATAATAACTTTTCAAATCCGACTCACGTCTTTGAAGTGGAGATGATGGACAACGATGGACAGGTTTATATTATTATTAAAACCATTGAGTTCATTATAGGCCCCCAGCGCAGCCCGTCAAAATCAGGGCGACGCTTTATTTATATTGAGCCATCCATCGCCAATCTAACACTAGAGAGCACTGATATTTTTCTCGCTCCCGGCCAGACCCTAGATTCAATAACCCCTGAGGATGTGCCCAGTACTAATATATTGGGAGCAACCGATGCATCACCGCCCCCAGACGACGAAAAAATTTGGGACAAACACTTCAAAATTCGGGTCACCAGTACCAAGACAAGTAGGAAATTTGATTTAAATTTAACATTTAAGAACACTGGGGTAAAAAATCCAGAGGGTTAATAAGTATTTATTTACTATTTATATAGAGAGGTAGCAGTATGGGATTCTTAGACAATTCAGGCGACATTATTTTGGACGCCGTTCTTACCGACACCGGCCGACGTAGACTGGCCAAAGGTGATGGTAGCTTTAACATTAAATTTTTTGCATTGGGGGACGATGAAATTAATTACAGTTTGTATAACCCTAATCACACCAGCGGCTCGGCATTTTATGATTTGGACATTCTTCAAACTCCGGTATTAGAAGCTTTTACGAACAACAATGCCTCATTAAGATCTAGGCTTGTTTCACTTACTAACATGAATCAGCTTTACTGGCCTGAGATGATCCTCCGCGGAGATCTTGGTTCAACTGCGCCTTATACAACTGGCGCCTTTGTCCTTGCGGCCGATCAAACTACGTGGGAGAACCTGGATGGCGGAACTACCACAGGAATGATTCCCGGCTATAAGCCAGCCAAGTCTTTGAATCATATTCGAGTAGAGCAGGGACTAAACACGAACGAGGTTGCAAAAGATAGTACTTTAGATATAGAATTGGTCGAGACACAGTATGCGGTACGGTGTGATAACCGACTTTTACGAATTGCGCCCGGCCCGGACATGACGCAGACGACTACACGCAGTGGCGCCTCCACCACTTTCCCCAACGCTAAAGCTTCTTTTAGTGATTCTAATAACATCGATACATACTTTTTTACACTCAACTCCGCTGGGGGCACCAACGGTTATGTTAGTAATCTAGGCGCCGACTCCGGACTCCTCGGCCCCGGTGGCACAAAACTCATGTTCCGCTTGGCTTCCACTCTCGACATCCAAACAAGCACCTATTTGTTTGATACGCTAGGGAAGTCGACCACTTTTGCATTTGAGGCCGGCACCGCCGCGGCACAAACTATTTCAACTGTTATTACAATTGAGGGGCTGACAACTCGCTCTCGACTCGACATTGATGTAACACTTTTGAAGAAATCATAGGATATAAGATATGGCTACAAGCAGCAAACTATTAACACCAAAAGACCAAGTTTCAACACGGACGCTTTTGCATGAAGCGGTCCCGGTGACCGGTCAGATTATTTCTGGCACGTATGGCGTTGATGCGACACCTATTAACGATGCGCCGAACATTAAAAACTATGCTCATGGCATGTTTCAGTCTGTTTATGACTACCCCTACCTTAGCTCCTCAGCTAATCATATCTTAGACCTAACAATGGGATACTCTGCAAATTCTGTTTTATCAAAATCGACTGCGACGACGACTCAGCAGAGCAAGAAAATCAACATCTATAATGAGATGGCTCAGGTTTTAGTTGGCTTTAACGAGAGTGGCTCAATCCGAGAATTTGATGAAGATGGTGATCTGACGCAGGGCGACAAAATTCAAGAGGCCTATTTCTTTAACTTTACGAGACTCTTAACCAAAGACGAAATCAAAAAAGGTAGTTTTACTTTAGAGCTTGGCACCAACGCTATGTTTGACACGCCCTTTGTCGCAGGATCGAATTTTTCTGGAAGTATTAAGCTTACTGATTATAGTGGCTCCAATGGGTACAAAGTTAACTCTCCCGCTGGTGAATATGGAATTTTATATGCGACGTCATCGCAGGCCGCCGGAAACCAGAATCCACTATTAACAAGCAAAATAGATGAAAATGGAAATGTTCCGGCCGGGCTGATTTATTATCAGGCAGGAATCGCGGTTGTTACAGCCTCAGTTTTTAGTACGCTGCTGGCTTCGCCTCCCTCCGCCAGCTTCGCTGGCGAAGCATCGGGCTCGCTGACCGGTTCTCTTAGTGGAAGCTCCATCTCCGGTAACTGCAGTTTCCTCCGCCATCGGATTGAAAGCGTTTCCTTCAATAACACGACCGAATTAAACTCAACAGTTTATTTCTGTCGCGCCAACCATAATGAATTTAACTATTCTTCAAATCAAACGTATACCAGCGGAAGCAAATTTGTTGTTAAGACAAATGCTAATGACTTACCGGTTGCCTACCCCACGACAGTAGGCCTATACTCAGCAGATAACGAGTTGATGGCTGTTGCAAAACTATCTGAACCTCTAAAGAAGGATCCCACAACCGAATTTACTTTACGAGTGAGATTAGATTATTAGAATGGTATGCCGTATTCTTATTATAACTTTACTAGAAACGACATCTTTGTTAATACCTTAACTTTATTTCCCCAAGTTAAGTTTTTAGTATATACAGGTTCGGCTTTTTATAATGATAATCCGGACATGGTGGGAGAGTTTACTAGCTCCGTAAACCTCTGCTCTGCGAGCAACATTAGTTTATTCGAACTCAATGTAGATAGAAAAGAAGAGGCCACAGGCCGAACCATTGGAAGCGTCGACAACAACGGCCTCATATACCCCTTTATAATCAAAGACGGCTATCGACTTAATTTTCGTACTGGAACCGAGGAATCATTTTTAAACACCCTCACCGGGGAGCCTATCACTGGTGCTCCGTATCCTTACACTGCATCAATTAGCAAAGAGTTTTATGGTCCGTGGGTGACTGAAAATTGGTATCCTCAGTCTGACACGGATGAGTGGTACCCCGCCAGCGGAGCCCCCGCAAGGACAGTGGGCGAAACGCCGCGATTTATTTATTCTTACCTTGATCCGAATACAAACGACAACATAACCGGGAGCGTCTCTCACTTGTTGGCGCTCAAAAATTCTATTAATGATTACAAAATTAATTCCCCCCACTTTGAGTATTCGTCTTCGACGACGTCTATCAACCTAGGAATCTCCAATAGAGATTTTCAGTCTTCTAGCGTCGGGCTGCTGAGCATTCCAAGCATTTTTTATGGATCGGCGATAAAGAGAGGAAGCATTACCTTAGAGTTTTATTTCACCGGAACCCTGATCGGCCGCGCGGAGGACATACATCGGAATGGCGAACTTATAGAGACCTATAATAATACCGAAGTACGCGCCGGCAGTTCTTCTGCTTACGATGCCGCAGACCTTACGACACTAAGCGGATCAGTTGTAGGGCTTGTATTATATGAGCAAGGGGTTATTTTATTGACTAGCTCGGCTGCCCTAAATACTTCCGTCGACAACTATACCGGCAGCTATGACCATTTGGATAACCCTCGTTGGACTTATTTCGCGCAAAGCTTATCCCCCAATGCAATACCGACATTCCCCCCGATAGATCCCATGCCAATACCAGTGTTTCCTGGTTGGAGCAATATGCCCAGCTCTTCGTTTATTATAGATATGAGTGGTACCGCCGAGACGCAAGTAATAACTATGTTTGCCACTGCTCCAAAGGGCGAACTCAATCATTCCAACAATCCGTCATATCTTCAGAACTCCTGGTATACTAGTAGCTATACAGCCAGTGTGTCAAGTGACAAGTCTGGTTACTTAGAGCTAGATCGAAAGCCTATTAAAAATGTTGTTAGTTCCGCGTATAATGATCCTACTGGGTCCTTTGAAAAGACCACCTACATTAGTAAGGTGGGAATCTATGATGCCCAGAGAAATCTAATTGGTATTGCTAAAAGTGCAACACCAATTAGAAAAACAATAGAAAGAGATTTCACTTTTAAAATGAAATTAGATATATAATTGATCTTAGGCCTAGACATCTCAACCAGCATTACTGGTTTTACAGTATTAGATTACGAAGGCAATATTCTTGCATGCGATCATATCGATTTGCGAAAAGAAAAAGACTTCTTCAAAAAAATACAAATTGTTAACTCTCGTCTTGAGGTAATAAATGATACCTACGAGATAGAACAGGTGTATGTCGAACAATCACTTCAATCTTTCCGCTCCGGATTCTCATCGGCTCAGACCTTGTCTCTTCTATCAAAAATAAATGGCATTGTGTCGTGGTTATGCTATAATATGTTTTATGGTGAGCCCAAGTACCTTGCCGCCACTTCCGCCCGCAAGTTATGCGGCATCAAGATCCCCAAGGGACAGAAGGCAAAAAAGGTTTCTTTGCAGTTTGTGGTTGACAACGTGCCTGGTTTTGATGTAGAATACACTAGACATGGAAATCCTAAGGCTGGTTATGCTGACCGGTCCGATAGCTATGTGATCGCAAAGGCAGGCTGGATCCGTGAAAGAGAAGAAG
>Ga0098044_1000966_pt1 | contig 15129 bp, 5 predicted proteins | sample 10_taG_FD_75053 | JGI IMG/M metagenome (GOLD analysis project Ga0098044, IMG submission 75053) | Marine viral communities from the Subarctic Pacific Ocean - 10_ETSP_OMZ_AT15264 metaG | ecosystem: Environmental > Aquatic > Marine > Oceanic | place: Pacific Ocean | collected 2015-01-16 | reverse complement strand
TATCTTGCGATAGACGCAAACAATTCAGTATTTTTAAATGAAAACATATCCTTCGGAATAGGTGCTGTCACACCAACTGCAGTCCCGAACTATGTCATAGATACTGTCGTTACTAGTGCAGATTCAGATAATGATTCCATTGGTCTGACTCTAGCAATAGAGAATTATAAAAATGGTATTGTATTTCCGGATTCCGTATCACAAATAGGAATTCCAACTAATAATACAACTGCAACTGCGAAACCAACCTTTGCTGCTCTTACTATAAGTATGCAGAGAGGAGACTATCACCAGTCTCATCCTCTCATACTAGAATTATTTTACCCAGATGAAACAGGAGAGATACATCGAAAGATTATCGGTTCAGTCAACCCGGATAAAATGCCTTGGACTCCGACGTATTCATGGAACCAAGCAACAGCTCGCATACGAGCCGAGAAGGTTGAGAGTAAAATTACGGTGTGGTCTTCAACTTTTGGTTCATCTCACGAGACAGAGATTGGAGACCATACTCTAACAGACGATTCAAAAATAATCATCGACTTAGAAAATAGAACAATAACATATCACGATAGTAAGCGAAGTCAGTTCGGCGTACCGCTGCCATGGGTTCGAGACTGGGGGTTTAATTGGCAAAAACCCGGTTCCACGTTCCCGCAGCAATTTGGGATCTATGCACGTTCGCAGAAATATTCTAAATGGGTTGATCTTATTGTCGCTACCCCGGACAGTACATCTTTGACAAAGTTCAATACCTTAGCATCACCCATAACAGCTGACAGTACATTAACTTCGCGATATAATACATTAACCGGGACTGTATATGTTAGAAATGTACATTCTACGATGGTTGATCCTATCTCATCCGCTCTGAGTGGTGTATTCACTAAATATGCAACCGATCCTACAATAATGAATGAAATTAATAATAATATTATTGATTTTGACATAATACAAGATGTTATATTTTTACAGACATCAAATTATATAATTATAGAAAAGTATGACTATAGCTATACGACAGATATATTCACAACTGTACTTAGCCGTAAGGTAAATTTATCGAGATTTAAAACCTCAGTGCAACAAATTAACGAAGTAACGTACTAATATGGCAGATACATTAATAATTCCGGATTACCCAAATGAGCAAAGTGTATGTTTCCAGATCGGTGAGTATTGGTACGATGAAATAACTGGCGATACGTATACGGTCAGAACCATGCTACATCCTGTATTGAGCGGATCGAATTATAAAATTTTCTATCCGGAGATTAGTAAATTTAATATACAGAATCCGGATATATCTAGAGCATATCCTAGATTTGATGGTACGTTTACCGCCTTAAGCGCATATTCATTCTTAGGCACCGGCCAACAAATTAACATAGCAAAAGTTGAAAAGCCTTTAGTATCATATAATAAAGAAACTAAAACATTTGTTGTAACGTACTTAGGATCTGATATGTCTGGATATCAGTATTTGTTTACCAACTATTTTCGAAAGAAGGATGAAGAATTAACACCTCTCAATATTGATTGTATAAAGCCAGACTTAGACATTATCAATATTAATTTTACAGACTGGACTCGCTTGAGTGGTGAATTCATCCCAACTGGAGGAGCTAATTTCGCTCAACTAGGTGATACTTTTAATTTTACAAACGCTTGGCCATCTACATATTATGGTATATCATCTCTATCGTCTAATCCGCTTAGTGCCTTTTACGCGCGAACTGTGAGTGAGGCTATTCTAGATGATTTATCCGACCCACAATCAACCGGTCAGTTATATCAACTCTTTGCCGGTGAAGATAGGACCGATGGTTTTAATACATTGTGGTTAGGATGTTCATCTGTTGAATATCTACCTAGCACATACCATCCATTCCCGGTAATGTACAATACAACGTATATACTACCAACTAGTGCATATAATAAGACATCAGATATTGAAATATCCATGGAATTAGCCATGTATTATCCAGAGGATGGTCTATCTAACCGGGCAGTCTTCTCAAGACCATCTAGTGGATATGCTACTACCAACGCCAACGCCGGATTTTTATCAGATACCAATTATATGTCCGGGACATGGGTAACAGATGTAACAGCATTTTCAGCAGCTGCTGGCTCCGGTACAACAGGTGAGTTCAAACCCGGAAATGGATTTTGTATATTCTTTTATGATGCTGAAAATAGACCGTCTGATCCGTATTACCCGTATAATAACAAGGGAGGCATTCCAAACGGTCCTCCGGTAGAGAATTATACTGTATCTGTACCAACTTCCGCTATTAATTTTTATCCACAAGGCGTTGGCTCGTCCTTAGGTTATAAGCCTTACTCCGGCTTCATGCAACTAGGAGATCTACCTCACATGGGAACTCTGGGACTTAGTGCATCCCACTTCTCATCACTATCAGATGGTTGGCTGGATAGAAGCGGCTTGTTAAACGGGTATATAGGTGTTGGATTTGACGCAGCAGGTGGATTTGCTAATACAACATCAATAACCGGTAATTCTGCATTATCTGCCCTCAGTGGAGCTAATACGATCTGTGTTAAAGGGGCTGATTGGAATTTGTTCGAAGATTTAACCGTAGTTGCCCCGTCCGGCCCCGGTAAAATATCAACCTCCATTCCAGATATTACTTTATGTCAGCAATTAACAGGTACACGAAAAGACGCGTTAGCGTTTAACACATATAAAGTGTCATTGCAAAATTTTGGTGGGAAAATTCTAGTAGAAATAAAGCCATGGAAGTCAGACAAGTTTTATACCTATCTGGATTATGATCTATCTCTCGCAGAACAGCAGACACTCGCGAGTATTACTGATTTACGTGTTGGATTTTCATTTAGCACGTCAGAAAAGACAGCTACATGCGAGGTCCGCAATGTTAATTTATATGGTAGATATATCGATAATCCGATATTTAACACATCATGCGGTGAAACTTGTACACCTACACTGACTTCTGATACAACACTTGATGTATGCCCTATATCTGCAAATCTGAGTATACTAGAATGTGAGCATACATATGAACCGATTGTAACAGAAGGTATTGAACTTAGCGATATGGGGATGAATAATATATGTAAAAATATTGAAGATACATTATATTATGGCACAGACCTTCAAGGTCCGGAGGGTACTATAATGAAATCTAATAATATTACACTTACAAATGTTAGAGCCAGATCCTATGGAGCTGATATATATGCTGCAGACGCACATGGTACTGTAACTTCTTACGATGAAGAAACTGGTGGTACTTTGACCTCAGACTGATTGATATCTATATGAAGTAATTAAAAATTCTTGAATTCTAGATTTGCACCTTAAATATTAAAAAGATGGCCACACAGAGTTTTACAATAAGTCAGTTAGATCAATTGCCTCAAGGCTATACTTTAAATGGTAGTGAATTACTTCTCAATACAGTATTATCCGGATCTGTACTAAGATCCGTAAAAACATCTTTATATCAATTAAGTTCGTATTACGTAACGCAATTTCAGCGAGATGATGATCAAAGAGCCGGCGGCAATATAATTGCTTACGGTACGTTATATCTTAATGGCGATACAAGAGAGAGAATATATTCAATGCATACTCAAGACGCGAATGACATCCGCGGAACTTTAGCACTTGATGACCAAGGCGTGAGCTATGACAAATATATGCATTCCGGAGGCATTTACAACGATACAAAAAATAAAAAGATATATTTCCCTCGTGGTACTTGGCCTAGACGGCATTGCAAACCTTCAGTTGGGTCAAGTGATAAAGAGTCATGGACCTGGCGCGAATTGGGCGGTGAAGGAGAAGCTATTTGCCGCGTGGATTATGACGGTACTAATTTTGAAGTAGTAAAAGACCTAGACGCCGCGATGAGCGCTACAACAGACCCGACGCAATATTATGACCCTTGCGCGGTTGTATATGATACTGTACATGACTATATCTTCTTCGCATGCCGCTGTGACCACGACGAATCAAGAATATATAGAATGGATTCTGATGGTAGTAACTTAGTTGAATGGGTTAAAATGAAGACGAATAATGTCAATATTGATTGTTTAGATATTGCTCATATACCTCAAGATTTTTTTGCAGTTAATAATCCATCCTGCACGACGACATATTTATATTTTGGTATTTCTCCGGACTACGATAAAACGACCAATACTAGTAAAGTCAGCCAAGCTGCAATATTAAGGGTACCTGTTATAGGAAACGCTCCCGGTGCATTAGATGACGATTATGTCGCTAAATACTGCATACATAAATGGTGGCACTCCGGTTATCTTGATCCAAGTGAGTCAACAACCACGTCCCCTACCATGGAAACAACCGGTATTAAGGGTATTAAAGTCTTTGTATCTAGCTTAGCAACTAATCCAGCGGATCCGACCTGGGTCACATCTACTCGCCAATTTGAAACCGGGTATGGCACATTCGGAAAGCCAGGGAATCCTAGTAAACAATGGGAAGTTACTATGTCAAAAGAGAACGTAGCTCGAGACCGGTCTCGGATATATGTAGTACATTCTGGTGCTCGAAACGTTAAAAGAGACCGGACCATAATTACGCAGACGAATACTCAAACCCCCGGAACTCCGCCCATGCCAGACCTCCCAGGCGCTCATACAGTAACCCCGGAATTACAAGGTTGGGGCTTCGGTGGAAATGGTGTATTTGAATTATTAATTGGTGAGCCAGCCGGCGGAAATCATTCGTTTTCCGCTAATGACGATGCTAATCGCCCGTATAGAACGTGGTTAGAAGCCGAATGCCAAGTATCTGGTAGTAATAAACAATTATCCTTTTCTCTATCGAATGACTCTCCTGGTGAAGACACCACAGCAACCGGAGGAGGAGTCGGCACTGGTAGAGGTAATAACTTTGCACCATCCGACTATCTGTATATATCTACATCTCCATCCCAACCTAGCTTCCATAATCTTGGCTCCGGATCATTAGATGAAAGGTCCGGCCGCGGCTTAACAAGAATCAGCACTGTGAACTCCAAAACATTGCTCACACTAGACGGTACAGATGCCACATACGACGGTCCTGGAGAGATCGGTAAAGTTGCGATCCTACCGGTTATTTTAAACGGTCATATCGACATAAGTGGCACATTAGGAGAAATTGGCCCCAATGGCATCGATCATCCTTTCGTAGGCGGAGCTCAATTTGGCTTGCAACAAGTAGCGATCAATCCATGTACAATGGAAATATTTGTAAGTGACTTTTTTAACTCTGCATACTACTTAATAGATTCACAATCCTCATCATCTGGAGCAGCAAAGGTGCCCGGTATTACCGGCAATCCAGCTATACCCTCAATTCCAGCCAACCCATCTAATCCGGTTATACCAGGTAACCCAACTATCCCGATGATCCCCGGTAATGCCCAGATCCCGGGTAACCCAGCTATACCAGCCGGACCGTATAACCCATATGTACCCGGTAACCCAACTATCCCGTCAACCCCATCGACTCCTGCCATACCTGGTACTAGCCCCACACCTGGAAATCCAGGTAATCCATTTGTACCTGGAACCCCAGGTAACGCTCCTGTACCTGCTATTCCAGCTGGTCAAGGTCAGAGTATTAGAGTTACCCAACCAGATGATTCATATTTTGGCATGATCTGGCGCGCTGATGCATTCTCTTATTGCCGCGGCCGAAACGGTATGCCACTATTTAACAGATGGGAGCATATAGGATATAACAGACCATGTGGTATAACTGGATATAATACTGGCCCATGGAATGACTTCCGGCTAGTTTATACGAATGGAGAGACACAGCTATTATCAGATACTCCCTTAGTTGCTGATGACCTGAACCCCGGTATGGGTGATCTGAGAGAGGTACTAGCAGCGCGCGGACGGGAATTAAATGGTTTGAGCCAGGTATTTACTAGACATCATGTCCTGCCCGGCGGCAAAAATATCTGGAGTATATACGATTTTGGTAAAGGTACTGATAATGGTATACTTGTCACATTAGAAAATAAAGCTAATAATGCCGACTACTCTGTCATAACTCAATCTACCAATGGAGATGTTCTGATAGTACCTACACTGCACTATCAAAACCCAACTGGCGGAAATGTCGGTGGAGGTAATTATCCCGGTACAGACTTACCCGGCGCAGTAGGTACAGTGTACTTACAAGACGACGCCGCTCTATATCAAGCTAAGAACTCTAAGCAGTTTAGAATTTGCTATCCGGATAAAATAAGCCCTTTTAACCCTGCCGCGTACGGTACAGACCATTTTGGACTGGGTGGAATTGATTACTCGGATTCATCCCGTTTCCCAGATAACCGATCAGTAAATACAATATTTTTCGCGGTAATACAATAAAAATGGATCAAGAAAATACACATAAATTGAACGAAGTAACAATGCACCATTGTGAGTTATTATACAGAGGTGAATTGACGCCCGAGCAGTGTGCAATTGCACATATTACTCCTAGTGGTCGATTGTTCTTTAATAAAAATATAAGAAATATCACCAATTTACCGTGGGATCAGTTTGTTAGATTAGAGAAGGAGATAAATTTCCCAACTCAAGACATATCTAGTGTATTGATACACTGGAATAGAGAATGTGAAAAATTGAATCAGGGATTTCGCGAAGGTTGGCGCTTTAATTTTAACTTATATCTAAACCAGCGTACATCTGATATGAAATACATAACGTATGACATGAATTACTGCCGGGCACATTGGTTGCAATTGATCAGACTATATAGAAATTCTGCATTACGTCAGCTAGATATTGAATTCACTATGGCGCTCGAGCAGTCCGATAGTGAGGCGGTTGAGGAAATAGGTTTAATTAAGAATTTACTTAGAGAGCTCCCGAAAAATATTGACATGCTACAATATGATACATATGAGAGTTTAGTTACCTTCTGGCCTACAATTCTACTACCAGCCCCAGATTTTGTCGCTCCTAAACCGATCGCTCCACCTAGATCAGATGACGTCTGATGATTTTAATAAAAATATTCCAATTATATATCTTGTTTGTGATATAGATTACTACAATTACTTGCAATGTTTCCTCTATTTTGCAAATAAAAATATTGATGATAAGCAATTTCACATACATTTCATTAATACACCCTCAGAAAAGATAGATAGTATTATCAGGACCTATCCATGTATCAAAAACACTACATGTGAATATACCCAATTAAACAAAAAAAATAATAGAACAGCTTTACCTCCCTTCTCCCCGCTTCGACATTCTAATCGTATGTTTGTCAACTCAGAAAAAAAGAAATTCGGTAAACTATATAGTGAGAAGGAAGCCTACTGTGCGAACGTTCGCTTTTTAAAAATACCAGGTATCTTAGAACAGTATAGTAATGATATAATTTATATTGATGTTGATAATATTATTAATAGAGATATCCATATACTATATAAACATATGGTGGAGTATGATTTATTAGCTGCTCCATGCCTCCCGAATGATCCTAGACTATCAACAACAATAATTGGCATTAAAAACAACAAAAAAACAAGATCCGTCTTCCGAAAAATGTCTAATGAAATACACGAAAATATTTTAGATTGGGGAACCGATCATATAGTGTATAATAGACTCATCAATACAAATGATATTAAAATACATATCCTTCCTGATGATTTTATAGATGAGGAATACAGAGCTGATAGCTATATATGGATTAATCATTTGACTATGTATGGGTTGTCTGATAAATATCAAGACGTTCTCAATGAAGTACATCTACATACAGATACCATGCTATAAAGATCCAGAAATCGCGGATACTATCCAAGATTGCATTGAAAAGGCAGATTGTCCCCGGCGCTTACGGTTCGGGATTTGCTGGCAGAAGGACTCTAATGATACTAGTCTAGATCAATATGAAAATGATCCTAGATTTAATATTTTAAAGGTAAACTTCTTCGATAGTAAAGGAGTTTGCTGGGCGCGCCAGCAAATACAAAAGATGTATGACGGTGAAGATTACGTAATACAGTTAGACTCCCACCACAAGTTCGTGCCTAAATGGGACCGTATTTTATTGCGAATGATTAAAGAAACTGGTAGTAATAAACCAATATTATCAACATATGGTACTCCATATTTTACCGATAAGCAATTCACACTAGACTTAACACCGACCCGGATAAAGTATCACGGATTTAACTCGCAAGGAATTCTCACTCAAAAGCCTGTCTATATGGATAACTATAAAAATTTAAAATCCCCGGAACCATCTAGGTTCATATCCGGGCATTTTCTGTTCACAACCGGGGATTTTATAAAGGATGTACCATACGATCCAGAATTATACTTTACTGGTGAAGAGATTAGTATTGCAGCCCGGGCATATACATCCGGATACGATCTATTTCATCCTAATAAACTTGTAATATGGCATTTATACGATCGAGAACCGATTAATGGTCATCTGTATGATCATGATCCGTATAAAAACAAACGTCAGATGGTCTGGCTAAATAGACCTGATTACCCGGTACCGAAGTGGGTTGACCATGAAGTAACCAGCGTTAGGCGAATCCGGACTTTGTTAAATACTCCACCAACTGTTCGAGATCCGATTGAGTACCATACACCGATGGATTTAGGTAAGTATACACTAGGCTCCGCGAGAACTCTTAGAGATTATGAGAGATATACCGGGATTAATTTTAAATTAAAGTCCGCCCATGGTGAAACAGAGAAAGGCCATTCACCTCCCGGGAAATTTATTATTGGTGATGATTATGAATGGGACCAGTCATTCAGCTCAACGTATAAAGTAGTTGTCGAATTTGATAAAAATGAAATAGATACAACTGCATTAGATACTGAATTTTGGGCTGTTGTAGCGATAGATAACAGTACTAAACCAATATATAGAGATAATTTAGGAGCAGATACCTTTAAGTCACTACTCAATCAAAGAATAATTCGGCTCAGCTTAAATGTCACATCACCAACAAAACCATCAGCATGCATGATTTGGCCGTATAGTAAGTCAAAAGGGTGGCAAACAAAAACTGTCAAGAGAATACAAATAAAGTAAATAATTAAGAAGCTACTGTGTATCAAAATATTGTATATACATTACCGGTAAATGGTTTAGCGACAGGCAATATTAACGATATTCAAGTCGCGGGAACTGTATACGGTCCTGCCCAGATGACGTTTGATTTATCTCCGTACATCGGTGCTCGCCCGGACGCTGTAGTTTTAAAAATTATTGCGACTTGGCCGGATGGAAAAGAAGATATATATACTTTCCCGGGCGGTATTCCTGATCAAAGCAAGTACCCTACTCTCAGCCGAGTCCTCTATCCAAAAAGTACAAAATCTACGTTACAGTATGTCAGATTTAAGTTTCTAACTAGTGAGCATAAAGTAGATATCTTTACGGTCGTAATACCTATACAGCAATCAAGCACCGCTGATGAATCATATCAGTTCAACCTATTAAAATCTCAACTATATAATACCACATCAAATAATATAGATAATCTGTCTCTTATAGTTGAGCAACCAAATAAAAATACAATAGGTACGGTATTAGTACCGAAGAAAAAGTTGGATGTAAAATATAAAGATAATTGCGATGCAAACCTCCTTAAAAGAAAATACATCCAAATATATAATCTATTTTCAACTGGCCAAGCCGACCATAATACAAAATACGGTTCGTTTGATGAGCATTGGCACCTTATCGCTGATCTAGATAGCGATTTCCTATCACCCAAAAACCGGCGCGACCCGGTCTTAAGCCTAGCTAGCACTGAATATAATTGGACACCCGGTGTTAATTTTCCAAAACATAAAGCCCTCTGGCTTGAACCAAACCAACCGATCATTTTACCAGACACCGATTCTCATGAACGCGTAAAAATTCGCACAAAATTTTATGTAGATAATCCAACCGGGGAAACATTAGACGGTTATGTTAAGTTGAGAGTGTTTACTACAGCAACAGCGCTTCATCCTATTGTTAACGGTATTGCTGTACCGGGGTTCTGGCCGGACCCGGATCATGTACTAGTGCGCTCCGGTTGGGATTATGGAAACGAAGGAGATTCATCATGGGATAAATGGGCTCTAGATACGCTAGAGAGTAAAAATAACGGTACAATCAATAACCCAGCCGCTTCTGAAGTATACATACCTGCAAGTTCACTTACACATAACTGGAATACTTTAGATCTTGTAATTCAAGCTAACCGCTACGATCTAGCCGGGGTCGCGCCTAATAAGCGGAACCCTCCTAACAAAAACACCTTTGGGATACTAGTACAAGTCGTTGATAGTGAAACGTCTTTATACTATACGGCATCAGATGAATATACTGACGGGCAAAATCCAACTGTTGATAGCGGGTCTTCTACGATAAATCATGATTATAATTTTGTTACAGAAATTTACCCTCCATACGCCACCACGAGTATCATACCTGCCCCCGGTGATGTTGATACTGATACGATTATCGGCGTAACATTATCAGGTGAGCGTTCCGACCAGGTTGGGACTATATACAATACTCAAATAGGGCGCGATATTAATGCAGTCCATTCATCTAATCAGGTAACCAACATTATGCTTTCAGCTCTTCCTGATTCAGAAGGTGAATGGGTCTTTAAAGGCTATACTGGAACAACCGATGGAGCAGAAAATCCGGATTTGACCGATTTTAGTAATAGATTTCCCATCGACCGGAATAGATTAATTGTAGCAAATTTTGAACCTAAATTAACATATACAACAAAAGTTTCTGGAAATTCCGCAATTGACCCAGTTGTAGCCGGAGCCTCAATTACCGGTACCCCTTCCGGTAATATCCCGTATAGTAGCATAATTACACTTTCAGCTGATCCATGGATTAATACAGCCCCGGATGAATATAAAGAATGTAGCGATCCATACATGCTTTATAGATTCCTCAGATGGGAAGGTGACGTGAAAGATTACCATTACGACCTATCTTCACATTATAACTCATGGACTGGTCATATCCCCCGGCACATTGAAGCTGTTTATACTGTTTTATCTGGAGGAGATAAACCAATAATTGATTTTGTAGTCGATCCTGTACCGATTTCTGCCTATGGAGTCGAGTGCTGTCCTCATGAATTTTCAATCCGTGTTAGAAGCTGGACTCCATACGGTATTAGATGGTATAAAGACGATATTGTCATACCCAGTTTAAATGATAAAAAGGAATACACAATATCATCATTAACTCAATCTGATTCCGGTACATATATGGCTGTTGTTTCAACTACACTCGCAACGACATCATCAGAACCGGTTTTCTTTTCAGTCGCCTCCGCATCACCCCCGATATTCTCTGAACAGCCGCGAAGTACCTTCGGTATGAGTAATAACGATGCATTATTAACAGCATACGCATCCGGATGTGGTGTCACATATCAATGGTACTTGAATGGATCCGCTGTTCCAGGTGCTACTGAGAAGGATTATAACATAACAATCTCACCAGCTACGTCCGGATCATATGTTGTTAACGCTATAAATTGCGCCGGCATGACAACGAGTGATATTGTTTCTGTATCTGCTAGAAACACTATAGTTTCAGACGGCCAGCTCCTCAATTGCTGTATGGTCCCGGAAACTTTAACAGGTATTGAGGGCAATCCCTTAGATAATTTCGTTACTGAAGATTATTCATGTATTGTATCAGAAGCAACCGGGGAAACCACTTACATGGTAGAGGAAGATAAGATTGGCGATAATCAATCTAATTCTTGGTTCCTTTCTGGCTCAGTTCTCACGTTTGAGCAATTCGACAGTCAAGGCAATCCTCAAAACCCCGGAACCATGAACGGAGCCCCAATGTCGGAGTATTCAACCACTAATGTTGTACCATCAGCTAGGAAACCACATACTCAGCAGTTTACAGCTGGCGGAGGAAGGCCCGGAATCGATACATCCCTAGATAAACTAGGGATGAGAATTGTTCTTGAACAAGCCCCGTATAATCCGCTAGAGATTGATCATATATGTACCGGATTCCCGCAAGTATTGAGCGGTACCCATGCACCCGGTGTATCTGCAATTACAACGTTCGGTGATCCTTTAGTTCTCACTGCCCTGAAACCAGAATATGGTATATTCCGAGCTGTTATTGGTCATAACTTATCATCAGAGGAAGAAGTATTCATCACACCATTTTATAATAGTACTTCTGGTGTACCATTGTCGACTCTAACACCAACAGTTTGCTCTCATTGGCAAGGGGAGTCAATAGTCTTTGATTCATGCTCTCCAATAGATTTTGTATCAACAACAACGACATCAACTACTACTACCACGACAACGACAACAACATCAACTAGCACGACATCAACTAGCACGACATCAACTAGCACGACATCAACATCTACGTCAACTAGTACTACAACGACCAGTACATCTACATCAACTAGCACGACATCAACATCTACGTCAACTAGTACTAGCACGAGTACTACGACTCCGTTCTCCACGTATGAATGTAAAGAATGTTTCTCCGGACCGACGTATAATATACTCCCGGTCGATGATTCGATGTTAAGTCTCTTTGGCGGAGCTCAATACCCAACCGGAGTCATAGAAGCTTCAGATGGTACCTGCTATTTCGCTTGTTCCGGTGCGGTTGTGGCAACCAGTAGAACTGCTGACTATCTCTTCGCTAGCTGCTATGCATGTTTAGGGATAACTACCACAACTTCGACCTCTACATCGACGACTACATCGACATCAACTACTACGACATCAACTAGTACTACATCAACTACTACTACATCGACGACTACAACGACATCAACTAGCACTAGTTCTACATCAACTTCGACCACGACATCGACATCAACTAGTACTACTATAACATCAACTAGCACGACATCGACATCAACTAGTACTACATCAACTAGCACGACATCAACTAGCACGACATCAACTAGCACGACAACGACTAGCACTAGCACGACAACGACTAGCACAACCACTACACCAAACCCAGCTTCAGCTCCTAGCTGCATAACAATACAGTTGCAGGGGTATATACAGCATGCATATAAGCAAACTACTTCATATCTCGGCCGCCCTTGGTTTGTCGCAGCGGCAACCGGTTCTAGTAATCACCTAAATGGTGGAACATGGAAAAAGTTTGAATATTGGGGAAGACAATATAATTACGCAATTATATATTGGGCCCCCGGTGGATGGAAATGGGGTCTATTTAATGGATCCTTTGCTGATGCCACGTCGACTATAGCCAAGATCCCTTTCTCAGGAAGCCTCAAACATACCTCAACATGGCCTTGTAGAGATAATACATATAACAACGAAATGTTGTTCCAAAAGACCGTTGGGGAGATCTGGCCATGTCCAGGCGGAGCTGCTAATTGCATCTTCCCGCCACCTCCCCCACCACCACCTCCACCATGCCCGGACTGCGAATCATTACTTCCGAAGAATGTGTCTGTTACTTGTGTGACTAGCGATGATAAATGCGGTTGTTATGATATTGGATGGGAACCATGGTGCGAAGAAGGTGGTGGAGGAGGAGGTGTAGCATCTCGAGCTAAACCGGCCAACAGAGCTGCGATCTGGATACAACCAGTAGATCCAGATACCGGTAACGGGCTACAGTCCCCATCGACCCATGCCCCCGGTATCCTTGGTACAGTTTTAGCCCCGGATATACTACCATCAGAGACTCCTGCAACTTGGTTCACTAGATTTAGCTCTTTAAACAATACTCACCCGACCCAAAAACAAGCCGCTCTTGAAAATGTCGGTATGATAAAACTCCAAGGCGGAAAGATTCGTATATGCCCATGGTTCGACTCGAATCAAGCCGGTATGTTCCCCGCAACAAATTGGGACGGCATCCGGCCCGCCGGTCCGATATATACCGGAAAAAACGCCGGTATAATGTATTCCCGGCAAAAATGGTCTAGAATATCCACGAGCCCGGATGTTTTAGGTATGAGAACTGGTCTCGCGCTGAGCACTACAGACATGTGGAACATGTTCCAATTCCCGACTAACAGTAATGAAGTGTACAAAGGTTTTTCATGGAAAGAAAACGGTCTATCCGGTACCTCTGGAGGGACACTGCACTCCGGACCTGGTCTTGAGTGCTACCTCCAAGATTTTGCCCAGACATCCGGTCAATGGACGCCTGAAACTCAATCTATGGCTCTGGTGTGGACCCACCCTTGGTTCCCACTGTATGTGAATTTTGGGTTTTATGGAAATTCCGCAATTAATGGTATTGTCACGCCAATCTTCACTGGAACCGGTAGCAAAACCCCGGGACTGGTTCATTCTATCCCATGGACCATGACTACGTTCGCTGGATTTAATGATAGAGTCGGCCCATGCGGAACCACCGGTCAATATTTCGCTGATTGTCCGGATTGCGCTGATTGGACCAAGAAATGTACAGCCGCCCGGTCAAGGACACTTGAAACAGGTTGGAACTGGCAAGGCATGGCAACAAATGGTTTTTGGATCAAGCCCCGCAGCTCTCATGGCATGTTATGGAATGGCATGCCAGCTGGAGAAGCTCACGACTTTAATGGATCTCAAGGTGACTGGTATGGCCGTGCTAGTAATATGCCAAGTAATGCATATGCCGGAGCCAAGACCGGGACTAGGACGTCAGGTATACCCGCAGGCGGAACCGGTGGTTTATCACCTAAACAAAAATCTTACTATCCAACATTCTGTGGTTGGTGTCCCACTGTATCTGCAGTTAGTGTAACTCTAAAATACACTCCAGCATCCACGGGCCATAATTATATGGGGACAACTGTTTGGGAAGCCGCAAACCAAAAGACTGCAAATCTGAAAAGATTAATCCCGTATCAAGAAGTAAAAATAGAAGTTAAAGGCGCTTTCCCGCTTGGTGATGGGTCTATAGGCCGCGGCGGATCAGTCTTACTATGGCAGAGAAGTAATTATAACAACCAGTATAAAGTCGGCGAGACAGATCCTACTACCGGTACAGTAGATTTCGGTGACTGGGCACTATTAGGAAATTCCATTGCTCAGCAAGACCACGGACTTGCAACCACAATC
>Ga0098044_1000965_pt1 | contig 15140 bp, 20 predicted proteins | sample 10_taG_FD_75053 | JGI IMG/M metagenome (GOLD analysis project Ga0098044, IMG submission 75053) | Marine viral communities from the Subarctic Pacific Ocean - 10_ETSP_OMZ_AT15264 metaG | ecosystem: Environmental > Aquatic > Marine > Oceanic | place: Pacific Ocean | collected 2015-01-16 | reverse complement strand
TAAACCACCTCTAGATATTCCAACTATAACTTGCGGGTCAAATTTATCAAGAACAATCTCTCTACATAAAACATTCACATCCCGCCTCATTTCCTCCCATGTATACCATTTTATTTTACTCATGAAAATACCTCATTAAGTTGGCGATTCACCCGCACAAAAGTTGTGCACTTTGGTAAATCCTTTATAGTTTTAGCTCCCGCATACGTACAAGAACTTCTTAATCCCCCAAGAATTTCTTCTATAGTATTTTTAACTGGGCCCCTATATGAAACTTGAACTTTCTTTCCTTCAGCTGCTCTATGAGCCTGTTTCTCCCCATAATATTTGACTTGGGCTTCATCAGAAGACATTCCATAAAATTCCATCTTTTGAGCAAACATGGTTCCTCCAATATGGTTTCCCAAAATTTTACCTTCACATTCAGTGTGTCCCGCCAACATGCCACCTAGCATTACAAAGTCGGCACCACCCCCAAAGCTCTTTGCTATATCCCCCACTACTGTGCAACCTCCGTCTGTGATGATATGACCTCCGAGCCCGTGTGCCGCATCCGCACACTCTATGGTCGCTGAGAGTTGTGGATAACCCACTCCTGTCATCTTCCGTGTCGTACATACTGAGCCAGGGCCTATCCCAATTTTTACAATATCTGCTCCCGCCAGTATTATCTGTTCCGTTGCTTCTGGTGTGCATACATTCCCCGCTATGATTATTTTATCTTTGGTTGCCTCATGTTTTCTCATCAATGCAACATAATCATTAAATCTTTCTGTATATCCATTCGCCACATCAAGACAAATCCATGGCGCCTCAGGAGAATCATAAGACAAGTTATCTAAGTTTTGGTCTAATCCGATTGTTCTTATTATGTTCTTGTTCCATCCCCACTCAGTAGATTCGACAAATTTACACAATGCCGTAAGCATAGGATACTCCATAAGAGCATGAGCCATGGCATTAGTTCCTGTGTGATCCATATTGGCTGCAATTATAGGAATCCCTTCCCATGAAAGTTTGGAATGTCTGAACTTGAATTTTCTTGTAAGAATTGCTTGTTTTCGTGAGATCAGAGTTGATCTTTTGGGTTGAATTAATACATCGCTAAAATCGAGCTTTACCTCTTCAATTATTCTCATTGTGTCCTTCCGACTTAAATGAGTAATGGTATAGTAAACATAAGTAATGAATACACTTCAGAAGATCTTTAGGATTCTTCCCATCCTTTTTCCCAAAACGAAAGAGGTACTTCATCGCAGCACCTCTGGTGAATGCTTCAGATATCCCCATCTGCTCAAAGACATCTTGGATTTGTATGTTTTGGTCGCCACCCGCGTAATGTTGACCATAAGTACCTTTAATGTACTCTTTGACTTCATCTAATATCATATCTTCATTATATTTAAAAAGCAACTTCCTTGCTTCTTTGTCACTTGTCATAATTCCTCAAAATAGTGGTTTATATTCCTTTATCTTTAACCCATCTTTATAAATCTCACATGGAATATTTTCTTCACAATGTTCTATATATTTTTTCTCTGCACTTTTTATATCATAGTAAATATTATTTCCTTTGCTAGTTTCTACTTGAAATAACGGTAACTGTACAGTATAGGCCATGGGGGTTCCTTCTGAAAAAGTTACAATTTAAATTAAAAAACTATTTAGGAAAAAGAGGTGCTAAATTCACAGCCCGCCTCCCCTCAAAAATTACGAGGTTTGCTCCTTTACGCTGTGTCTCTAAGCAGATGACGAATCCTGCCGTGGCTCCTATGAAGAGGTAGTCAACCTAATGACAGAGCTCACAACACCTCTATTGCCTGTTCTATATTAGCTTTAAATTCCGAAATGGCACCCTCAGAATCTCTGCGGACACCAACTGCCTTATCATCAATCCAAATATCATAAAATGGTTTGAATACAGCAACATCATTATATTTCACTCCCCAAGAGTCAAGTTGTTCTCTAGTCTCTTGGAGATGGTCTATAGCATTCCAACAACCTCTAGCCGTCCAATAATGAATGAAATGTCCATCATCATGAAGTGAATTTAGATACTCAATTCTTTTCGGGAAAGGAACTGTCTTCTTATATCCATAAGCATCATTGGCATCGCCGGGGTCACCTTCCTGTTTACAGATGGTTCCATCAATGTCAACCATGATAATCTTCTTTCCCATTTCATGAGATTTCTGAGCAATCATAGCCCGATGCATTATTTCATCTCTAAAATGACCACCTAACTCAGCTTCAAGTTTTTGTTGTTGTTCTCTATTATCTTTTTCAAGATCTAACTCGCTATCTGCCATTCTAATTCCTCATCTAATTCATCAAAATCATCATCTTGATCATCTTGAATAGTTTTTGCGTCAAAACTTCTGAGCATATTTTTCATCTGCCCCCTTTGACGTTTGTTGTTTAATCGTTTTTGTTTCCTGCCAGAACCGAATTTCTCAATCTGTTCTTCCATTTCGTCTGCCCTTTCTTAGTAATTTTTTTTGTTTTCTCCTAGCAGACTGCAAGAAAACTCTACTCACCCGATCTAAAAATGTTTGACCATTCATATGATCCATTTCATGGTGGAAGATTCTTGCAGCTAAACCCTCAAAGTGTACATCTACAGCATCTCCGTCAGCGTTCTGATATTTTGCCCATATCTCTCTAGGCCTTTTTATATTCAGATACAATTCTGGAAAACTTAAACAACCTTCCTTCATTATTTCTGTTTCATCTGATTCCTTTAAAATTTGTGGATTGAAACACACTATTGCATTGTCAGAGTCATCAATTCTCATAGTAAAAACCTTTACAGGCATTCCTAATTGATTTGCAGATAAACCTAGTCCGCGATGAGCGACCATATTCTCCAACATAATAATATGCAATTGTTTTGCATCAGCTTGTGGGGGATCGAACACCCAAGGAAGAGGTTCTTTGTATAATATTGGACTTGTTTCGTGAAGTAATTGTGCTACTCTCAGATCTAGTTCATTTGAAGATGGAATTTCTTCATAAGGGTTTATTATAATATCTGACATTATACTATTCTTGAAAAATTCTTATGTTTCTCGAATTTTATGGTTTTATCAAATTTATCATATAATATTTCACCTTTATGGCTAATTACAAAAGTATTAACATTGCCAGTTAAGTCATATATTATTTTAAGAAACTCATCGGTTCCTGAAGTGTCCAAAGAAGAATCAAACACCTCATCCAAAATAAGTAGATTGGTATTTACACTATTTTTGAGTTTAGCTACAGCTCTCCATGTGAAAAGAAGAGCGAGGTCAATTCGCATCTTCTCCCCCTCACTAAATGAATCATAAGTAAATTCATCGCGATGTCTTGATTTTATGGTTTCACTAAAACTCTCATCAAGCTCAAAGGATACATAAAAATCCATCTTTCCAAGATGAACATTAATATATTTGTTTATGATAGGCAAATACTGCTTAATTATCTTAGCTTTGATTCCCCCATCTTTAAGAAGGGTTGCCGCTATATCATATAGATATTTTTGCTTTGACAGTTTTTCCTTCTCATTATTATATATACGAATATCTTCTTTATTCTCTTCAAGGTCTTTTTTGGTCTGGTCAATGTCATCTTCCATATTAGAGATTTCTTCATTCTGAGTAGAAACCTTTTCAATGTATTGCATACATGCCTCTATAGAAGCATTAATCTTTATTTGTTCTCTTAAATTTCCATCATATTCTTCAGATACCTTGTCAATTTCTGATATTCGCTTCTTTTGAATTTTTAATTTTCCGCCCAGCTGAATTAAACCACTGCTCAACTCATGCATCTTACCATGAAACTTACTCACCATATTATCGCGATGGTCTTCTGGAATTTCCTGCTCACAAGTATCACAATGAGAGTTCTTCTCGTAGAACTCCATATCCTCTTCACATTTGTTTATGCGCGTTTCAATGCCTTTCTGGTAATCAAGTAACGTATCAATTTCCCCTCTGACTGCTTTTTCATCCGAGATTGAATCATTGAGCGTTCTATTCTTCTCAAGAATTTTATTAACTGATTTTCTATACTCTTCAAGTGTCTGTTCATGTTTCTCTATATCTTTTTTATTTTTTTCAATTTGGGAAGATTTGCTATCTTTAAGCTTTTCAATCAAAAACTCTAAATGCTCTTTCTCCCCCTTGGCTAATCCAAAGGCAATATCTACCGTTCCCGTGTCATCTTTATTTTGAGCTACTCTTGTTTTGAGTAACTGGTTCATGACAGAGAAGATTTCTATATCCAGAAGGTCTTCTATAATAGCTCTACGGTCGCTAGTCTTCAACTGCATAAAGGGTATAAATGAAGAACTACCTAAAATTACAATCTGCGTAAATGATTTATAATTCAGCTTTAGGATAGATTTTTCAAGTAACTCTTGATAATCTCTAACCGAAGCATCTTGATCCATGAGATTGCCATTTTGGTAAATCTCAAAGAAATTCTTGCTAATGCCTCTCTTAACAATATAATCTTTAGACCCAATACTGAATTCAATCTCTACTACCGTTCCGCCACCATTAACTGAATTTACTAATTGATACTTCCCAATATTCCGAAATGGTTTCCCAAAAAGTCCGAATGTTAAGGCATCTAAAATAGTAGATTTGCCCGCACCATTATCCCCAATTATAAGAGTGGATTTGGTTGTATCTAAATGTACCTCAGTAAATGCATTTCCTGTACTTAAAAAGTTTTTCCAGCGAATTATCTTAAAATGTATCAATTACCCTCATTCAATAATTGTGGTTTAGTCTCATGTTCAAATGTATATTCCAAATCTTTTAAAGAGTTCTTCAATATGATATTGACCATCTTATTGATAGTAATATCTCTCGTATGTGCTGCATGGGCAATTCTTACAAAATCCTTATCTGGGATTTCTACATCAATTGCCGTCCAAGGCTCTTCATCTTTACCAATTTCAACCGATTTTGGCCATTCCCCTGTCAATTTCTTTTCTACCTTTTCCTTTTCTTTTCTTTTAAGCTCATCCATATCATAATTGGTCATACAGTCTCCACCGTTAGTGATTCAGTATATAATGATTTCATTAAACTGTCAAGTTCCTTTTTCTGGTCAATCTCCATCGACTGAACATATTTTGAAAGTATTGTCATAGTATCCTCCGCTTCGTCAATGTTTTCTAATTCTTCCATATCCTCAAGGTCAAAATTCTCAACTACAGAAATATCGGCTACATTAGCTTTATAAAACTTATCCATCAAAGTATCAAACCAAAATGGATTCTTTCTTTCTACAATAACTATCTTAACATAGCATCCCTCATACTTGGAATAGTCTTCTTCTTGAATTTTCTCTAAGGACAACCAATCGCTTGTTTCATCATAATAATACTTATGAAAAATCTCATAAGGATTTTGAATAAATTCTAGCTCTCTTGTATCTGTATCAAATATATGAAATCCTCTGGGGTCTTTGTAATCACTCCATGTTATCTGATATGGCGTTCCAAGATAATAGATAGTTCCATTATCAGACTTGTGGTGAAAATGACCACTAAATGCCATATCAAACTTATCAAATACTGAAGATGGTAAACCCTCAAAACTTTTCTGTCCGGCATGCATTTCAAAACCTGCAACCTGTAAATGTCCAAATAAAACCTGAGCTTCAGTCTTAGCTAATGCATCTAATGATTCTTGTTCATTCTCTGGACATATCCAAGGTTGCATAAAACATTTTAATCCATCTAATTCAATCTCTTCAGGAGTATCATATACTTTGATAAATCCACCACCATCTCCCTCGCCACCAGACCTCATCATCCTAAGACAATCCATACTATTTACTTCATTTGTATTCTTGAAAAATGTATCATGATTTCCAATAACCATGTGAAGATTTATGTATCGTTCCCAGCACTGATCAAAGAAATTATGTCTCATCTGATACAGAGTTTTATAGTTGATGAACTTGCGTCTGTCAACTATATCGCCCATGTGTATTACCGTAGTAATACCCCTTTCCAGAAGCTCAGGAAAAAATATGTCATTGTAGAATTTTGTAAAGTATTCCGTAAACACCTGAGAATCATTGCGAGCTCCCCAGTGGCTATCGGTGATTATTGCTATTTTCATATTCCCATAAACATTTCAATGGTTGAGGATTTCTTTTTAGCAGTTACCTTTTTCTTCTTTTTTGCATCTTCAAAATTAGATATAAAATCATACATATTTGCTTTTTGATCATTAGTCATAGTTTCATACACATAATTTTGAGTATCATCAGCTGAGATTTCCACATTGTCTCCTAAAGAGGCACGACTATCCATAGTTTTATATTTGATATATAGTTGTTTCTTCTCTTTCTGTATTCGTCTAACAAAGGCATAGTATATAATTTGTGTAAAGTATGCAAATGGATTCTTAGATTTCTCTGGATTGAAATTATTCATATATTGGACACAATTTTCTATACCATCCGAAATCATATCATCTCTAAAAGCATAATTTATAAAATTGGGTCTAAAGGAAAGTCGATTAGCGATTTTCATGAAGCATTCACCTATGTACTCAGGACATGGTGGAGATTCTTCATTATTCTCTTTAGCTTGAATTCTTTCTCTTTGATATTCCGAAATCTCCTCAAGAAATCTCTGATTGTCTACATAATGTGCTGCCATAGGTTCTCCTTTCATTTACAGTACTTATATTATACCATAAAATCAACTCATGTCAAGACTTGACAAATCCCCAGCATAGTGTTATAATTGTAGTGTTAAACGGAAAAGGGGCGGTGCTACTGCTTAAGCTGAATCATGTATTTGGATACAGGAAATTTCTCCTCTTGGTATATTTTCATTCTTTCTTCAAAATGCTGTATTGTGTAATTCTTTTTTTCTTTATATTTTAAATCATCCGCAATATCATACAATGTAGCCTTTTCTTTCTGGTTTGCTTTTCGTAAAGCTCTACCTATTGATTGTAAATTTCTAATGCGAGACTTAGAAGGACTAGCGAAAATGATGTTATGAAGATTCCTAATATTGACGCCGGTACTGAATACGCCATAGCTGGCGACAATAATTGAATCGGTTTCTTTTTCGACAATGCCTCTGATTTGCTCTCTTGTATCGGCATCAGTTCCTCCGTATACAAAAAAGATTGTTCTATTGTTAGCATTTTGCTCCTTTATCATATCGTATAGTAACCGTCCATGTTTTTCTACAAAACGAAAAAGCAAGAGAGTATTCCTCTCCATGCTTAAAGATAAATTAACTATGTACTTATTTCTTGCCTCTGATGAAATTAAATATTCTAATTCTTCTTGATAATTGATATCCCTTAAAGTATGGCATATAGAATCTGGATGTTTTAAAATTAGTGCCTTAATAGAAAATGGAGATAGATGCTTATCATCTATAAGTTTCTTTGTTGAGGTGACCCTATAGACCTTCCCAAATAGACCCTCTAATACTAATTTATGAGTTTGAGTTCCATCCAGAGTTCCAGTTGTTCCTATTCTATATTTTGCGTTGACACACTTGGTCATTATTGCAGTGAGAGATTTGGATTTGAAGCCATGAGCTTCATCGCCAATCACAAGTTCATACTGTTCAAAATACTGTTGCGGCATTTTGTAAATTGACTGCCATGTAGAAATGACTACAGGTAATTCTGATCCCTTGTCTCTTCCAGCAAACACGGTGTGACAATTATTTGCTACATCCCATCCGTACTCTCTAAAATCGTTATACATCTGTGAAACTAAAGATGTAGTTGGCACGAGAATGAGAGTTTTCAGTTTTAAATATCTTACTAATATGTATATGACTAGAGATTTGCCTGATGCTGTAGGTGATAATAATAGTGCCCTATGATTAGAAAGAGCATAATTTACAGCATCTATTTGGTATTCTCTAGGCACAACTGGAAGTTTTAGGTCTAATTTATACCTGACCTGTTCAGTTTTAAAATCATGATGAAATTTAGCTTTATAGTTTCTGAGATAAAGGAATTTACAAAGATGTTCAAACAGACCATAATAAAGCAGATGGTTCATGACATTGAATAGCCTAATCTTGCCATCCCATAACCTTTTTCTGAACGCTGGGACAAAGGTGTGCCCAGGCACCAGAAAGGTAAAGTGATCTGAGATCTCCTGAGAAATGTCTCTTGGAGCATCGACTCTTATGTAGACCTCGTTCACTTTGGATATTTCTACATCATACGATACCACTCTTAAATTTTATCCAATCTATGGCGCTCTTGATCTGAAAGCCCCGATTATTAATCATTTTTATTATGGAATCAAGATAGTTTATCTTTTCCTGCATAACTGTGATATTTCTCTTAAGCTTAAAAATATCCTCATCAGAATCAAGATATGATCCCATTTCTGTTTTAAGAATTTTAGTCAAGAATGGTTCCCATCCCAAATTGTCTAGGTCTTCTTGAGCCATCCGGCCGGCATAATAATCAGTCTTGAGTCTGATTATCTTAGCTAATTCAAACTCTAATCCCTTGAGCCTAATTCTCTCATCAATATAAATTTTTAGATATTTGTCGTGAATTTGTGGAATTCTCGTAGATTCTGTTGCCAACTCTTCAATATCAATATCACGATCTCTATTCCAAAGTTCTTGAATCTCTTCAAGTTTCATTCATTCCCTAATTTTGTTGGCGAGTTCCCTCAAAAGATGATTCATTATTGAGTAAATTTTCTACTCTATAATTATCATATCTAAAAGAAACATTCGCAATTACATAATCAACTTCAGTAGATGTGGAGTTAAATTCAATAGAAGATAAATTTAACGGCCACACCTCATTAAAATAAAAATTCAATTGAGCATTCATAGCACCAGTTAATACAGTTAAAACAGCGCTAGTCCTCTCAGCTCCCTCACTTTGTAATTTTGATAAAGCCTCTCTATCACCCATAGTTGGAACGCCAAGAGCTATAATCCAATCATAGATAGATAACCAGTTCTTCATATTTTCATCAATTACAAAACTTATAGTTAGTTCTTCAAAAGCAACTTCATCACCAGCCATATATCCAGTAGATGTGGGTGTAGGTAATTCAATCTGACCAATACTTATGCCTGGAATATTGGCAGATTGACAGAAATAATTTACTTCTGGAAATTTGGATAATTGAAATTTGAATCCTATTGGAGATAGGTAACTCAAATTTGAAGGTAATGCTTGTAATGCTGACATAGACTATTACCCCACTGCAGTTACAGTTGTAGCTGCTGTTCCAGATGGCTGTAATATTTCAGCAATCCACTGTTCAGCATCTCCACCTTCAATACAAGTCAACCGACAAAGTGTTCCAGCAGGAACATCGTTAGTAAATCTGATTACATCACCACCATCAACATCTACACCAGAAGTTCCAGCTGTATTCATGTACATAAAGATTTTATCACCACTAGTACCATTGGTTGAGATTTCAAGATTATTTGTATCAATAAACGCAAGTATAATCGCAATATCAACATAAAAACCTTCACAGCCTACAGGAACTGCTGGTAACTTAATGTCTAGGTCATAACTTTCAACTGGAGATCCAGCCTGTCCCGATACTTTAATGATTGCACCAGAATGTTCTAATGTTAACTCTATTGTTTGGTCATCAGCACCTGAAGTAGCTGTGGTAAGAGAATAAACTGGTCTACGTATTCCAAAACCACCTTTACCTGTTCCACCACTAAGTGTCCAATAACCATTATTAAAGGTAAGAGTTTGGTTGTCGTTAGTTGCCGTTGTAGCTGTAGAAAGTAAAAGGTGTGTAGAATTTGTAACTGCAGCGACAGTAGTTCCAGTTGCGATACCAGTTCCAGCTACATTCGCACCTGCCTTAACTGCAGATGTACTATCCATTTTTATTACTTTGGGATTGCTTCCGAAAGTAGTTCCTGTCCCAGATGTATGGTTAGTATCACAAGTTGCATCTGTAAATTCTGAAGTTAATGTGAGAGTACCGCCGTCATGGACACGTGCAACTTCAACTCCATCATATTGTTTAAGAGACACATCTTCATCATCCTCTATAATCTGTATAGTCGATGAGTAAAATTTAGATCCTAAATTCTCCAGTGTGACTTTTTTGTTGGACGGCTTGGATGTGGGTGTATCCACAATAATTGCTAAGTCATCCTTGGTGGGCGCTGTTGTCTCTGTTAATTTTATTATAGTAGTATCTGCCATAAGTTGCTCCTGTTAATCCTTTCTAGTATATTTAGTAAGGTTAGAAGATGAGTACAAACAAAAAAGGGGAGATCAGGCTTTTATACCCAATCTCCCCTTTGATATAGTCACAATTTGTGACTACCCTTTACATCAGATTGTCAACTCTGACAGTTCTGTAGTAGTAATTTGCACTACCGTTAAGGGCGCCGTCCTTAGTCGAATCGGAGAAAGGATTCGTTACCATTCCGTAACGAGTCTTGAAACCGATTGAAGGCTGGAAGGATTGTTCACCAACCGCACGTACCATTTGAATTGGAACGTATGGGCAGTAGAACAGACCAGCATCATAAGCACTTGATCCCTTGTACCCAACAACAAAGAAGTTTGTTGCAGAAGCACTGAAATATGGATCAACATAAACTTTATATCGACCATTCAAAGTACCTACGAAAGTACTACCAGTATCATCAATATTTCCACCGTCCATTACACCGGCCATAGCGAGAGCCGAAGCAACATCAGATGATGTGATGATAATATTACCCTTACCGCGTCGTGTGGCTTTTGCGACTGCATTAGCTTCACGCTCGATCTGGAACATCAGACCTTTGAACTTCTCAACAGACCATCTACCATTGGAGTCTGTGTCAAGGTCAAATACACCAGCTGTTGTGGTATTATGTTGTGCACCGTGAGCGGCAATGAAGTAAATACTTCTGATAACTTCACGATTAATTTCAGCTAAAATCTCTTGTGAGATGATATTAGCCAATTCTGTTTCAGCATCCAAACCATGAACGGCTTTAAGATCCTGAGCGAGTTCCATTGAGTATGTACCTTTCAACCCTCTGGTCTTCGCTGTAACTGCAACTCTCTCGATTGAGAAAGCCATTTGTTGAAAATCGATATTTGCAGTACCACCAATCAGTCCAGAACCAGTACCCCAATCTTCAGCGGTTGCTGTTGAAACACCAGCACCATTAAGTGCGAGTGCAGGTGAACCACCTTGTGCTCCACCAGTACCAGCAGCACCAGTATTAGTCATATCGTCACCAGCATCACCAGACTGTGTGGTATTTGGTTCGTTATACATGGCCTCAGTACCACCTTGTGAGTCATACTCAGGACGCATTGCAAAAATCAAACCTGTTGGGCCTGACATTGGTTGAACGCCACAAACATCGTATGCCATCAAATTAGGCATTGCTCTACGAATCATCGAAATCAAAACAGGGTCTTGATATTGAACTCGACCTGAGCTTGAAGCAGCAGGTGCTTGGTTTATTGTAGCCGGAGCAGCCTCAGAAAGAGACTGAAAGCCATAAGCGTTCTGTCCAGTTTCTTCAGCCATTGCTTTTTCTTGGTTTTCCAGAAGAACAGCGGTAACTGCTCGTCTGTAGGAATCCTTAATCTTAGGCATATCATCATGGTCTAAGACAGGAGCCCATTTTTGTTGTAATCCTTCAGCTAGATACATTTTTATCTCCTAAAAGGTTATTGTTGAAAAATTAATTATTACGCTTTAGGGCTCTTACATAAAGATCCATAGCGGGGTCATTTTTATCTACTTCTTCGTCTGTTTCAGTATTTTCAACTTCCTCAGTCAAAGGTTTAGATTGTTGCTCTTGCACAGTTGGAAAATAGTTTTCTTTAATGACTTCAAGTTTTTCCTTGTATTGTTCGTCATTTTCAAAATCAACTCCATCAGAAAGTGTCTTTAATTTTTCTTTCTCTGTGTCTGCAAGATCTTCAGAAACATCTCTCAATGTCTCTTCTTTCTTATACTCAGAAAGTTGTTTTTTATATTCTACGTTGTCATTAACCGACTCGTCAAGTTTCTTCTCAAGCTCTTCAACTTTCTCGAAAAGATCGTCAACTAGGTCAACTTTCTCTTCAGGAATGTCAATGTAATGCTCTTGGAAAAGATTTTTGAGGCCAGTCATGAAATCTTCTACTAGCTCGGATCGAATACCCTTTTCGACTGCGAGTTCATTTTCTTTCATCCACTCTTCAACAACATAGTTGAGATATCCATCAACTTTTTCACTCATTGCGGAAAGATGCTCTTCCTTAGCTTCTTTGATTTGTTTCTTGTAATCCTCCTCAAAGACACCAATTCTTTCATTTACCTCTTGAATGACCTTGGCTGAAACTGCAGCTTCAAAAATTGTAGAAGCTTTTGTTTTGAAATCTTCAGAAAGTTCTTCGCCATTCATCATAGCGTTGATGTCTTCCTTAACATCGATTTCAAGGTTTTCCTTTGAAAGTTTTTTAACTTCCAAATTCTCTTCAACCTCTTCTTTATCTTCATCCTCATCTTCTTCTTCAGCAAGGGTTGAACCCATAATTTTGCTGAAAGAATCAGTAAGTTCAGACTTCCTCATTGTATTGATTTGGTCATAGATAGCCTTCATCATTCCTGCTTTTGTTTTAGGAATTTCTAAAGCTTCTTCTACTTCCTCTTCTTCTTCAGACTCATCATCGCCCTCCTCATCGTCTTCTTTGACTTGGGCCTTTTCTTGAATTTCTTCGTCTGAAGACTCTGCCACAGCTTGTTGCTCTTCTTCCAGTTCTTCCTCAGACTGTTGTTCCAAAATTTCTTCAGACATTGAAAATCTCCTATTTGGTTTTAGTAAAATATACTACTATTATTTATAAAAATATAAACTTTACAGTTTGGTGATAAATTCCTCAAAAGACCTAACGAGTGTCTGCTCTCTGTCTTTTCTTGAAGAATTTTCTATTTTATTTTTGATTTCTTGGATTTCTGATTCTCTCAAAATTCCATTGTCCCAAACCCATTCTTTACCTTCCATGATACCATGAACGAATGCGTCTGGAGCGGAAGGATCAGCAACGATGTCGGCTGCAGTAGCGAGATAAAAATCACCCTGTACCTCTTGAATACCGTCCTTTGCAGGTTTTAATGAACCCATACCTCTTGATGATACTCCCAACCGAGCACCCTCATCAATCAAATTTTTAACAATTTTACCATAAGGGGTATCCAGAATTTTAGCCCTCCCCATAAAATTATTGTCAACCTCTTCAAGTTCCTCAATCATGTGTGAAACTCTTTCAAGATTAACTGTTGGCCCGTCTGGATGACCCAATTCACCAAAAGCTCTCTTATTCTTAATAAATTTTTCAGAATATCTTTTGGCTTCTTTCTGAAGAATACCTTTGGGATAAACCCTACCATTTCTGTTCTTAGTTTCAGCTTGCATGAAAACACCTTCAATAAAATAATTCTTACCACCATCCTTCTTGGCTTCTGTAAGAAATTCTATATCAACTGCTTCTTCGCTAATAAGTTTCATAACTCTCTCCGTTATTGCTCTGGATTTTTTGAAGATGTTCTACTTTTAAAAGCATCTTTCATTCTTTTCTTAACTTGTGGTCTAAGTTTTGTAGTCCAAACACCCTTCTTTTTTGCTAATAGTTTTGATGCTTTCTTTTCTATTTTTTCTTTGGTTCCAGCTGCTGCAGTTGTATAAACTCCCTGTTTATCTGCAATACTCAAGGCTTTCTTCCTAAGTTCTCTTTCCAACGACGCCTTAATTTTCTCAGGAGTTGGTGGTTTCTTTGCATTTAGAGCTCTTCTAATAGACCTCCTTTTGGCGGTTTTCTTTGAGGATATTGACCGTTTTATCCTCTGCATAACCGACATTTCTGAAACCAATTCCTTAAAGGACTTCATTCTATCCCCGCGAAACTACTTTTCGTTTTAGTTCGTCACTGGTTTTTTTCACCTTTTTACCACCCTTGAGTTTATATTTACCACCAGCATCAATACCAAGCTGTGCCTTTTTCTTATCACGAATTCTTACTTCTTTTTTCTTTGCAGATGACATCCTTTTTGTAGCTCCTTTGTGTTTCTTACGAAAAGAAACCAACTCTAGTAATGCCTCGCGTAATTCGGTAAAAGTTTTCATTTGTTATCCCTTATTAGTATGCATCAGCTCGTACAGCATTTTGACCATAACCAAGAGCTCCATTTCCCTCATAGTTTGGCATGTCAAAACCCTTCGATTTTTGCACCTCTAGTCCGATTAAATAAGTATCACCAGAAGCAACACCTATTGTTGTTACATTAATGTCACCAAGAACATTGCCAGTATTTCCAGCTGCAGCTCCCATAGTTATTGAAGATCCCCATGATGCAAAGTCCCAACTACCAGTAGAACCACCTCTTATATATGCAATATCTTCTTCTGTTCCACTTCCATCAAAATAAACTCTAGCATAAGTAATACCAGGCGCTAAATCCCACCAAAGATGCCTGAGATTTACAGTTGGTGTATTAATTGATAATCTTGTACTACCATGAGTAAGCTGTGAAGCTAATCCAGATATACTTCCTGTTAATGATTTTCCTACTGCTACATTAGTAGCAGATGCTGTATCCCACCCCAAAGGTGTAGAATCTGTTCCACTTGTACACCTGTAAACATCTACTGTTGCTGCTCCAGCTGTATAATCTTGTACTACCATGAATACTGGAGTAGAATCATTTGTTGTTAATATTTCTCCAATACAAAAATTTGTTGTTGGTGCGGCAGCTAGTGTCACTGTAGTTGTGGCATATTTCAATGCCGATACATCAGCAAATACACTGTCAGTCAACTGCGTAGCATCACCAGCAAGTCCAGTAGTCATCACCCTATACTTAGTGGCAGTATCCTGAAGGACAATTGCGGATTTTGAAATAGCCATTTATTATTCTCCGTGTGCTTTCCCAAGGACTTTCATGAATCCACGCTCAGTCCGTTGGATTTGATTAATAATCTTTTTTTGTTCTGAGGATTTTAGACCCTCTATATATTTAACAAAAATATCCGCTGTCATTGGGTCAATAGGCATTGCTGACCCATCATCTAGCTTTACTTCTGTGTCCCTCTTAGACTTGATTATCTGTTTCAAGTCCTTCATAATGTCTTCTGCGATAAACTC